>Ga0181525_10002220_pt1 | contig 16052 bp, 19 predicted proteins | sample PEATcosm2014_Bin_48_FD_121100 | JGI IMG/M metagenome (GOLD analysis project Ga0181525, IMG submission 121100) | Peatland microbial communities from MTU Mesocosm Facility, Houghton, MI, USA - PEATcosm2014_Bin06_10_metaG | ecosystem: Environmental > Terrestrial > Soil > Wetlands > Peat | place...
CACCCTTCAGGATCACCGTTGTGCCCCCACGCGTGGCTCGTTGTGGAGCCGGCGCTGGAGAGGTTTAGAATAGGTGACGCGTCTGAGATGACAATCAAAGCCGCCCATCTGGCGAAGGGTCTCCAAATCCTGCTTGAAGTCCTCAACTCCGTAGTGAATGGGAATGCGGCGCTCCGCTAACAAACCCTGAAACTCCCGCTGGCTCATTCCGGCCAAGCTACTTGCTCGTCCGAGCGTCAGGCGCTCCTGCTGGAACAGAGTCAGGGCGAGCTCCTGTTTCAATTCCAGCTCGGTTATGTGACTTGCGGCGAGGATCTCGTCGGGAATGGTGAATTGCGTGGCCGCTCCTTCTACTATACGCCGCCCGCGAAGCAGAAGCTGGGACCGCAGTTACCGCAGAGCACGGTTCCTGCATTACAATCGTCAGTTATGAATCGATCCATGCTGTGCGGAACGCTGTGCGGAGCGGCGATACTGGTCTGCGCGGCGGCGGCGTTCGCCCAACCGCCCCAGGCGCCCCCTTCACCGGCCCCAGCCAAAGACGACAAGGGCAAGGAGGACAAGAAGCCGCCGGAAGAGAAGGTTTCCGCGACCAGGCATACGATTCAGATAGGCGGCAAGGACCTGAAATACACGGCCACCGCCGGAACCATGCTGCTGAAGAAGGAAGACGGCACGGCCACGGCCAGCATCTTCTACATCGCTTATATCAAGGATGACGTGGCGGACACGGCGCGCCGGCCTCTGACGTTCGCCTTCAACGGCGGGCCAGGATCGTCGTCGGTATGGCTGCAACTCGGCGCGCTGGGTCCCAAACGCGTCGCCATGGACCCCGAGGGGAACGCGCTGCCGCCGCCCTACAAGCTGGTGGACAATGAGTACTCCATCCTGGACATCACCGACCTGGTTTTCATCGATCCGGTTTCGACCGGATTCAGCCGTGCGATTCCCGAACAGGATGCCAAGAAGTTCCACGGGATCGACGGCGACCTGGAGTCGGTGGCCGATTTCATCCGGTTGTACACCACGCGCAACAGCCGCTGGACGTCGCCCAAGTTCCTGGCCGGCGAAAGCTATGGCACCACGCGCGCGGCGAATCTCTCCGGCTATCTGCAGCAGCGCATGGGCTACGCGCTGAACGGCGTGGTGTTGATCTCGGCGGTGCTGAACTTCGGAACCATCCGTTTCGACCGGGGCAACGACCTGCCGTACATTCTGTACCTGCCGACTTACACCGCCACCGCTTGGTATCACAAGAAACTGCCGCCGGACTTGATGGCCAGCCAAAGCAAGGCCATTGAGGAGAGCCGGCAATACGCCTCGCACGAGTACACGCTGGCGCTGCTGAAGGGCGACTCGATTTCGGGCGCTGAGCGCGCCCAGACGGCGCAGAAGCTGGCGCGACTGACGGGCCTTTCGGCCAAGTTCATCGAAGACAGCGATCTGCGCGTGCCGATCTTCCGCTTCACCAAGGAATTGCTGCGTGACGAGCACCGCACCGTGGGCCGCTACGACAGCCGCCTCAAAGGCATCGACCTGGATCCGACGAGCGACTCCCCGGACTACGATCCGAGTTACGCCAGCGTCTACGCTCCGTTCACTGCCGCATGGAACCAATACGTGCGCGCGGAGTTGAAGTGGGAAAGCGACATGCCATATGAAATCCTGACGGGGCGCGTGCAACCGTGGGACTGGGGAGATAACGAGAATCGCTACGTCAACGTTTCCGATAGCCTGCGGGCGGCCATGACGCAGAACCGCGACCTGAAGGTGTTCGTGGCGAACGGGCGCTACGATCTGGCCACGCCCTTCTTCGCCACCGAATACACGTTCGGCCACCTGGGACTCGATGCGACTCTGCGCAAGCATGTGAGCATGGACTTTTTCGAAGCCGGCCACATGATGTACACTTACAAGCCTGCGCTGGAGAAGCTGAAGGCGGACCTGGCGAAGTTTGTGGGGATGGCGGCGCCGTAGATGTCAGGAGAGATTGCGCAAGAACCGTTGGACCTCATCGTGGGTCCCGAGAAATAGGAAAATAACCTGATCGTCTTCCAGGCGAAACACAGCTCGCATCTTCAGCCCGAGCCGGACTTCCCAGACGGGGTGCGGGCTCAATTTCCTCAGCCCCAATCCCGTGTGGCGGTCAGGATCGGCGAGATCCGCCCTAAGACCCACGAAGATTTGCATTAACGCCGAATGCTCGTCCTTCGTAAGGCGCCGACACGCCCGCAGGAAGGAATCCCTCAGAACGATGTTCAACGCTTCTTCCGGAACTCTGCCTTGAGGTACTTCACTGCCGCTTCGGGAGACGAGAACGTCTTGCCCGGCTGCTTGCGATCCCACTCCACGAGGCGTTGGTACTGCGCGTCGGTCAGTTCCGGCGCCAGATCCAAATCTGCATCGTCGATCGGCCGCAACGCCGCCACCGGCCGGGAGTCCTTGATGATGACGACATCCTGGCCCTGGCGGGCCTGTTCAATCAATTTGCCGAGTTCGCGGCGCGCTTCGGATATCGATCGCGTGATCATAAGATTACCTTAATTGTACACATAAACGACCTTTAAACGGCCGCGCTCTTCGGCATTTTCCGCTCGTACGCCCAGTCTTCAACCCGCAGATAGGCCCGGATGGCGTGCGCGGCGGCGCTGCGCAATGGCTCGGGAGGCCACGGAATGACGCGGCGGTTGACGAATGGGCAGGCCGTGTTTTCGGTCTGGCGCTCCAGCAGCAGGTCCGCCAGCGTGATGGCGTTCTGATGCGTGGCGGAGACGCCGTGGCCGATGCAGCCGAGGCTATAGACGGCGCGCCGGTCGCCCAGATAGCCGACCGCGGGGGTCAGATCCAGCGTCACCGAAAATGGACCGCCCCAGCGATGTGTGACCTTCAAATCCTTCAGGGCGGGGAAGAGCAGGCGGGTGTGCTCCTCCAGATGCCGCCACGCGGATTCGCTCGAATCCACATCCATGTTCGCGCCGGAGCTGAGGCCCACCGGCCCGCCGCCCATGACCAGGCGATTGTCCGGCGTGATGCGGTAATAGTGAATCAGATTGCGGGCGTCCTCCACGCCGTTGCGCTCCTGCCAGCGGATGCGGGCAAAATGCCGGTCGGCGAGAGGCTCGGTGGCAATCATATATGTCCAGGCGGGCGCCTGGCGGTTCTTCAGCTCGGGAAGGAGATGCGAGTAGGCGTTGGTGGCGAGAACCATTTTTTCGGCGGTGACCGTGCCGGAGGGCGTGCGCAAGCTGAACCGCGCTCCGCGCTGGATTTCGAGCACCGGCGTGCGCTCATAGACCAGCGCGCCGCGCGCCACGGCCAGCCGCTTTTCCTCACGCACCAGCTTGGCCGGGTTAACCAGGCCCAGCCGCGGCTCCCACCATGCGCCCAGATACAACTCGGAATCGACCTTGGCGCGCGCGGCATCGCGATCCAGCCATTCGATCCCTTGAATCCCCAACTCATGGACCAGATCGATATCGTGCCGGATGCGCTTGACGTAGCCGGGTGTGGTGGCCATGCGCAAGAAGCCCGGGCGGATGTAGTCGCATTGAAGGTTGTTATCGCGGATCAGGGCTTCGAGGCCGTCGACCGCGCGCTCCATGTAGGCGTGGGCTTCGCGCACAAAGGGCTTGCCTTTCAGCATCGCGGTGGGCCCGATGCCGAGACCCACCACGGTCATGGAAAAGGAGCCGTTGCGGCCGCTCGCGCCATAGCCCACGTATTCGTGCTCCAGGACGGCCACGCGCAGGGACGGCTGTTGCTTCAGCAGCGTGTGGGCGGTGGCCATGCCGGTAAAACCGCCGCCCACGATGGCCACATCGACGACGGCGTCTCCCTGAAGTGGGGGGCTGGGTTCATACGGTCCGTATTCCGAAAGCCAGAGGGACAGGGGCGATTGGGGCAAGGAGCGAGTCATGGCCAGCCGGCCTTTCGTATCGCTAGAACGACAGAGTGCCTGTGCGGGGCTCTTCTTCGGAATTCGGCAGATAGAGCGTCTTGCAATGCTCGCAGCGATACACTTCGGCATCGGCTCCGAATTTCTGTTTTACCTCGTCTCCGAAGAAATACCAACGCTTGAGGTGACCGGCGCAGAGCTTGCCTTTGGCGTCCTTCTCATTGCAGGCGCGCATGCGCGGGACGCGGCGCTTCACCTTGGTTCCATCGCCGAGCGTGGCGACAAGTTCGGACACCGGAACGGGCCTATCTGAGACTGCATATTTCGGATTCGCCATAGATTAGAACCGAAGCCCGAGTATAACAATTTCAGGCGCGGACCGCCGCTGCGATGACTCGGCAATCCTGCCGGCGGCCGACTTTAAGCTTAAGCCGGCTTCCGGCCGCCTCAAAAGGCGGCTGCGGCCAAGATTGGCCGCCCTCCAATTACAGCACGAACGGGATGAGCGCCTCACTTCGAGTTGTTATTCAGCGGACATGAAGCCTTCCTCTACGCGGGCGGGAAACCGCTCCCTTACGGTCGCGGCTCGGAAACAGTCGACCGTTAGGAAGCGGAGGTGTCGAGTAATGCGCGAATGCGAGCCGCGAGGATGTCCAACTTGAGCGGTTTGGGCAGTAACGATACGCCCGGGCCAGGCAGGTGCGCGTTCAACAGCGCGTCGCCGGTGTACCCGGACATATAAATCACCTTCAGGCCGGGCTTCGATGCCAAGGCCTGCTCAACCAGCTCGTGGCCGTTCAAGCCGGGCATAATCACGTCGGTCAGCAGCAGATCGATCGATCCGGCGTGCTGCTCGAACACACGCCACGCTTCGCGGCCGTCCGCCGCCTCCAGCACCCTGTATCCGCCGGTTTCCAAAACGAGCCGGAGAAGCTTGCGCACATTCTCCTCGTCCTCGGCCAACAGGATGGTTTCGGGACCTTTGCCGGGAGGGTGCGGCCGCGTATCGGCATCGGTGTTTTCACCGTCCTGCCCGGCGCGCGGCAAGCAGACCGTGAAGACGCTTCCCCGGTCCGGCTCGCTCTGCATCAGGATTTGGCCGCCAGCCTGTTCGACGATGCCGCGAATCGTGCTCAGTCCGAGGCCTGTGCCCCCGCGTTGCTTGGTCGTAAAGAAAGGCTGAAATATCCGATCTTGAGTATCGGGATCCATGCCAATGCCGGTGTCGGCGATCTCCAGCTTGACGTAGCGGCCGGGCGGCACCGGACGCCATGAGTCCGCGCGCAATTCCATATTGGCCGTGCGGACCGCGATCACACCGCCATGCGGCAGGGCATCCCGCGCGTTCAACGCCAGGTTCATGAGGACGCGAGTCATTTGGGCAGCGTCAGCTTTTACGACGCCCAACTTGGGGTCTAAAGTTACTTCCAGGCGGATTCGCTCACCCATGAGAGGCCGCAGCAGCCTCAGCACCTCTGTCACGAGCGTGTTCAGTTGGACGACGGTGGGCGGAGTATCTTGTTTTCGGATGAAATTCAGAATCTGCGCGGTCACGCCAGCTCCGCGCGCGGCGGCTTTGCGAATCTCCTCCAGCTCCGGACGGATGGGATCCTGTGGGCCGATGCGGCTCAAGAGGATGTCGCTATAGCCGGAGATCGAGGTGACCAGGCTGGCGAAATCGTGGGCCACGCCGGCCGCAAGCCTGCCGAGCGCCTCCATCTTGAATGCCTGTGGATCATCCTGCGTGATAGAGAGGCTAGCCATCCGCCGAGAGGCGGAGCAATCGTACTGCCAAGTACGAATGCTTCCGCCCAGGGCGCATAAGTCACTGAATTCAGAGTAAGATTACCTATAGTTAACTGCCCGGCAAAAAAGGAGTGACAGGTAAGATTTCCCTACTTCTTGGCTCGCAGATAGATCTTGCCGTTGAAAGTGGTGAACTGCATTTCCGCGCCGCCGCCGTTGATTGATCCGTAGACGACCTTGTCGAATTGCACCCGGAAATGCCCGTCCTTGCCGTGCGTCTCTGTCATTTTGGGGCTGTTCGGGGTGGCTTCCGCATGCACGTCGAAATCGCTGTAGACCTCGCCATTGTCCGACTTCAGTTTCACGCGCGCTTTCACATCCGCCGGGAAGGTCACGTCCACATCGCCGTTCATGGTGCTGAACGACATCGCCTTTCCCGGCGTCGCCTGATCCAAGGTCACAACCACATCCCCATTGAGCGAATGTGCCACCACCGCGCCCGAGATATTCAGCAGCTTTACCGCGCCATTCAAGTTTTCCGCGTCGACTTCGCCAGTGACATGGTCCACTTTAATGTCGCCATCGTTTAGGCACTTCAGCTTCAAAGAAGTGTGAAACGGCACCTGGATGGCAACGTCCACGGTGTGGTTCATGGCACTGGTTCCGATGTGGACTTCGTTGTCCTGCTCGTCAACTGTGAGTCCGCTGCCGCGGCTGTCCAGGCGGTGCATGCCTTCGGCCTTGCGGTCCGGCTTGGATTCCCTGGCGCCCTCGTGGCGCGGGTGTGCTTCCACGATCACCTCCTTGCCGTTATAGCCGGTTACGGTGATGCCGCCGTTCATCAAGGAGGCGTGGACCACGGCTGGCCGCGACGGATCGGTCAACGGGACGCTGACACGGTCGGGTGTTTCCTGGGCGATGCCCGCGAGGCTTGCGGCTAGAAGAATTGCACATACATCGATTAGTTTTCGCATAATTACTGTCCTCGATTCAGAATTCGAATATTGCCGTTGAATGCATCGAAACTCAGCTCCGGCCCGCCGTGGCCTACTCGCGCTGCGGACCACTCACTGCTTTTGTAGACAAACTTGGTCCCGTGGCGCTCGCCTGCCGCAACCGGCTGAGGCAGGTAAGTGACCGGATAGTCCGTGTAGACTCCCCCATTGAACGTCTTAAAGCGCAGGTCGGCATTCAGATCCGGCTGAAAGCTGACGCGCACTTCGCCATTCAGCGAGCCGAAGGAACTGGTGCCGCGCGGGTTCTCGCGGAATGACACTTTCACTTTGCCGTTCAGTGCGTAGACCTTGCCCGAGCCCGATACATCGGTCATTTCGACGCCGCCGTTGATGTTGTCCACTTTGTAATCGCCCGCGACGCCGTCCACGGCGATTTGGCCGTCGTTAATGGTCTTCAGATCGATCGCCGTGTCGCGCGGCACCTGCAATTCGAAGTCGTATTTCACTTCATAGCCCGGGTCGCGATCGATATGCACGCCGCCATCGCGACCGCGAAACGGCCCGTCCACATAGAAGCGCACCGTGTTCGCGTCCTGCGAGATATCCAGCTTGACGTCGCGGCGCGCCCGTTCCGCAGCCTCCGGCGAGTCGGCCCGCAGGCGCTTCTGGGCCACCAGGCGGACTTCGCTGCCCGCGTAGCCGGTCACGTGAATCGATCCGTTGACGTTGTCCACGATAACCTTCCCCGACCCGGAGCTCGGGAGCGGATACGTCTTCCGGATGGTTTCGTTCTGCTCCACCTCGGCCGCCCACGCCATCGGTGGCAGGCAGGCGAGGAGCAAACCAACCGCGATTGAAAATCGATTCTGCATGGCTTTTCTCCTTTTACTACGGCATTATTGCAATTGGGACAAGCCCCAAAGGGCTTTTTCCTTGACGTTCTTGTCCACGGTGGAGCTGCGCTCTAAAGCCGCGAGCGACCCAACGGCGGACACGTCGCGCGCGTCCACCAGGAAGTCGATCAGCGCGAGCTGCACCAGCGGCGAGTCCTGTTTCACCAACGACTGGTCGAGCGAGTGCTTCACGGATTGGCTGGCGGCGAACTTGCGCAGAGCGTCCACCGCGGCCAAGCGAACATTCACGCTCGGATCGTGATTGACGGCCTGCACCAGAGCCGCCAGCACCTGGGTGTCGGATTGATCCACCCGGCTGGAGTAGTCCACGCCGCGCAACCGTTCGCTGGCGGATTGCTGCTCCAGCAGCGACAGCGTAACCAATTGGCGCATGTGGTGTACCTCGCCGCGCAGCCCAGCCAGGTCGGCCCGGTCGCGCCCGCCCAGCCAATGACCGGCGCCGGCGCCCACGATTGTGCCTATGATGAGCAGCGCCGCCGACCAGGCCAACCGGAAAGCCGGTGAGTGCGCCCAGCCGCCGCTCCAATCGAAAAACCTGCGCCGGGCGGGCGCTGGGGCCGCGGACTCCAGCCCTTCGCGGTACGCCTCCAAAGACTGGTAGAAGCGCGACCGCAATTGGGCGCTGGGCTGGGCACTTAACGGCTCGGGTTCCAGCAGGCCCAGCATTTCCCAGGTATCCGACAGGGCCGCGGCGTCCTGCTTGCAGGCGGTGCACTGAGCGAAGTGGTCGTCCAACTCCTCAGCCTCGGAATGGCTCAGGCCGCCCGTCAAATAATCGGCGATATGTTCCTTTACCTGATCACAAGTCATGACGCCTTCTCTCCCGCTAGTTCAAAAAAGATCTGACTAAGCGCCTTGATGGCGCGATAGACCCGCACCTTCACCGTTCCCACGTCACACGCCAGGATGTCCGCGATCTGGTCGTATTTGAGGTTCTGAAACCGGCTCAGTACCAGCAACTCGCGCTTTTCCGCGGGCAAGGCAGCCAGCGCGCGGCGCAGCAAGCCCAGATCCTGTTGGCGGCGCAGGATTTCGCTGGGATCCGGAGTGGCGCTGACGGGCTCCTCCATCTGTTCCGGCAACGGCGCTTCTCCCTTGCGCTTCTGCGCCCCGTCGAGGTGCGCATTGCGCGCCACCTGGTACATCCAGGACGTGAAGGGGTTGCCATCCCGATACGTGTGCCGGTATTTCAACATGCGAAAGTACACGTCTTGCACCAGATCCTCACTGAATTCGCGATTGCCGCTGAGCCGCAGGAAATAGCGGAACAGCGCGCGGTGATGGCGCTCGAACAGCACCGCCATCTTTGCCAAGTCGCCATCCCGGACCTTCTGCATCAAAACGTTGTCGGCCCGCGTTTCCGGCATTCACCCAATAATACCGGGTGGGCAGCAAAAGGTTACAGGGCGTGTGCCAGACTGGAAGGAGCTTGCGAATTCTTCTGATTTCCACTTACGAACTGGGGCGGCAGCCATTTGGGCTGGCTTCGCCTGCGGCTTGGCTGCGCCATGCCGGAGCGGAGGTCTCCTGCCTGGACCTGGCCCGGCAGCCGGTCGACGAAGAAGCTGTGCGGACGGCGGACGCCGTGGCGTTCTTCCTGCCTATGCACACCGCTACGCGCCTGGCCATCCCGGTGATCCAGCGAACGCGCGAGATCAATCCCGCGGCGCACCTCTGCGCGTACGGCTTGTACGCGCCGGTGAACGCCGATCTGCTGCGCAAACTGGGCGTGCGGACCATAGCCGGCGGCGAGTTCGAAGAAGCTTTGTTGACGCTGGTGCGCCCAGGCGCGGCGCCCTTGATTTCACTCGCCCGGCAACGCTTTGTGACGCCGGACCGGAGCGGTTTGCCGACGCTAGAGAAGTACGCCCAGCTCGTGCTGCCGGGCGGCGCGCGCCGCACGGTGGGCCACACCGAAGCCAGCCGGGGCTGCAAGCACTGGTGCCGGCATTGTCCGGTGGTACCGGTCTACCAGGGGCGCTTCCGCATCGTGCAGAGCGAAGTGGTGCTGGAGGATATTCGCCGGCAGATCGCGGCGGGCGCGCAGCATATCACGTTTGGCGATCCCGATTTTTTCAACGGCATCGGCCACGCCGTCGAGCTGGTGCGGGCGCTTCACCGCGAGTTTCCGCGGGTCACTTACGATGCGACCATCAAAGTCGAACACCTGTTGCGGCACAGCCAGCATCTGCCGCTGCTGCGCGAGACGGGCTGCGCGTTCGTGGTGTCCGCGGTCGAGTCGGTGGACGATTACGTGCTTCAGCACATCCTGGAGAAAGGCCACACGCGCGCCGATTTCGCGCGCGTCGCGCGAATGTTTCGCGAAGTGGGTCTGGTGCTGGCGCCGACCTTCGTCCCCTTTCACCCCTGGATGACGCTGGAAGGTTACGCCGACCTGCTGGCCGAGATCGCCGGCCTGGACCTGGTGGAGCACGTCTCGCCCGTGCAGCTTAGCATTCGGTTGCTGGTTCCGGCGGGATCGCGGCTGCTCGAATTACCCGAAGCGCGTGCGGCGATTGGCGCATTCGACGAGGGCGCGCTGAGCTATCGCTGGGTGCATCCCGATCCGCGGGTGGACAAGCTGCAGCGCGAGTTGGAATCGAGTATCGCGCGGGCGGTGACGGCCAAGGAGGATCGGCGCGCGATTTTCCGCCGAGCGTGGGAGATGACGCACGAGGCATTGCCAGACGGGGCGAAGGTCGCGGGCCGCCTGCCGGATGTGCCGCCGGGCCGCGCGCGAGTGACTATCCCGTATCTGACGGAGCCTTGGTATTGTTGAGTGGAACCTATCGAGGAGCAGTTAGCTCCTGTCTGAGTGGCCGTCACATATTGTAACTGCGTTCCCGAGTCTGCACTTTGCTCGACTTGCGTGACTCCTTTCGCCCGCGTCGGCAAGTGATAATCTATGGGGAATCTGGAGGGAAGTGCTTGTCATGACGCCTGGAAACAACAATGAATAATAACGATACTGTTGATCCTGGTACGTGTCGAAGGCCGTAGTGATCGATCCAGCCAGAAGAGGACGGCACGCATCCGGCAGCCGGCTAAAGTGTCCACCTCGCCTTTCTAGGAAGTTAATTCGGACAGCAGCAATAACCGACCGCGACGAAGCACTTACTTGGCCTAGATCGAAGCGCAACTGCGCATCCAGGCTCAGAATCGGGATATGTCCAATGTTCTCAATGTGAAACGTTTTGACAAAGAGCTAATTAGGACGCGAATGGGATTTCGGGAGCGTGCAGGGCTGCGGTGGCAGGCCGGCCCAACCTTTGGCGGTTCTGCCGGGCGTGGGCCAGGCCCGCCCGCGTTCGTTCCCGCAGAATCTCCCCTTCGAACTCGGCGAAGATGGCCAGCAGTCCGGCCATCGCACGCCCGGCTGGCGTAGCCAGGTCCAGAGCCTCGGTCAGTGACACAAACCTACGCCGAGATGTTCCAGTTCTTGTAGCGTCGCCAGCAGATCGGTTACCGAGCGGCCCCAACGGTCCAACCGCCAGACCAGCACCACATCGATCTCGCGGCGGCGAGCGGCCGCCAGCAGTTTCTCGCGAGCTTCTTGCTTTGTCGCAACGGAGCCAACCTCACGACCTTGCGCGCTGAACGTCCAGCCGCGTCGGGCGGCATACTCCCGCATGGCCCGGCTCTGCATCGGTGGAAGGGTCTGCTGATCGTTCGTGGAAACGCGGGGGTAGAGGCTGGCGCGGAACATTTTCGCCGGTTTCCGTGCGTGGCCAAAAACGTTACCTATTTTTGCCCTTGGAGAGGCCCCTTTTATGGGCATTCATCCCGATTTCACCCACGTGCATACAGTCATGTCCGAGTCTGCGCAGAACGGCCGCCGCGTCGCGGGGAACTCCCTGATCCAAAACTAAGCGCATGGTGGACCGGTCAGGCCGCGTTACTTTCCGTCGCGCTATCCTCAAGACCCGCAGCAGCGAATGCCAGCGCCTGCCTGACGTCTTCGGGTTCCAACTCGGGATAATTCCGGAAAAGGTCGTCCCGGTTTGGGTAGTTCGCCACGGCTTCCACTACCCGGCGTACCGTCAGCCTCATACCGCGGATGCACGGCTGACCATTCATCTGGTTCGGGTTCCACGTTATCCGATCAAAGAGCTGCATCGCTTCCATTTTGATACATTTTGGCGGCGGGCGCTGTACGAGGCTGTTACTTCCCAGCGAACGGGCCAGGTTCCCGCATCCCTGTTGACGAGAAATCGGTGGCGGCACGTTCCGCTTCCCTAATGGATTCACGCTATTGTGCGAAGCGGGCCGTTGTAGCTATGCTCACCTAAGCAAGGGGTAGATCTCAATGTCAGACACGGACGTGATGGCCAACCAGAAACTGATTGTCGAAAACCAGGCGAAGATCCTGGCGAACCAGGACAGAACCAGGCGGCGCTGGAAACCATATTGAAGAATCAGGAGCGGATTCTGGCTTTATTGCAGAAGTAGATAAGCGCTGAAATAACGGCATGAGAAGTAATCCTCGCCGCCAATTTGTTTTGATCGTCCTGCTCGGGCTGCAACTGGCTTTCCCGCTGGCGTACAAGCGTTTGCAGGCACGCAGCCAGCCATCCATGGCCGTCGATCCATCCACGGTCCTGGCCCGCTACGGCTTCCACTTTCAGGAGTCCGCCAAAGCTGCCGGTATCGATTTCACGCACGCCGCGGCGACCTTCGATCCCAAGCTCGGCCACATCATGCCGCAGGTGGCATCCATGAGGGCGGCGGTATCGATTGTGGACTTCGATCGCGATGGTTGGCCGGACATCTACGTCACCAATAGCGGCGAGGGCAGCCGGAACGCGCTCTACCGCAACCTGGGCGACGGCACATTCCGCGACGTGGCCGCGGAGGTTGGGCTCGCCGACGTCAACTTGCCAGGAACGGGCGTCTCGACCGGCGCCGTGTGGGGCGATTACGACAACGACGGCTATGAGGACGTCCTCATCTACAAATGGGGCAAACCGGAGCTCTTCCATAATGACGGCGGCAAACATTTCGCACGTGTGACGGAGCAGGCTGGCCTGCCGCCATGGGTGAATGCGAACTCGGCCATCTGGTTCAATTACGATCATGACGGAAAGCTCGACCTGTTTTTAGGCGGCTACTATCCGGAGGACGTGGACCTCTGGCATCTCAAGAACACCAAGATGATGCCCGACAGTTTCGAATATGCCCGGAACGGCGGGCGCAAGTACCTTTTCCACAATCTTGGCGGCGGCCGTTTCGAAGAGGTTTCCGAGCGGATGGGCATCCACTCGCGCCGCTGGGCGCTGGCGGCGGTGGCGGCCGATTTGCGCGGCACCGGCTTCCCCGATCTGTTCGTAGCTAACGATTATGGCGTATCCGAAGCTTACTTCAACGAAGGCGGCAAGCGGTTTCGAGAAGCGGGCAAGGAAACGGGCATCGGCGCGGCGCCCAAGAGCGGCATGAACGCGGCGGTTGGCGATGTGCTCAATCAGGGCCACTTCGGCGTTTATGTTTCGAATATCTCCGAGGAGGGCGTGCTGGTACAGGGCAACAACCTGTGGATGCCGCGAGCGGGCACGTCTAGCGCGAATATCCTGTACGACAACATGGCCACCGCGATGGGTCTGGATTTAGGCGGCTGGAGTTTCGGCGCGCAATTCGGCGATCTGAACAACGACGGCTTTCTGGATCTGTACGCGGTGAACGGGAACGTGTCGCTCGACCGCAATCGTAGTGATTGGTACGACTACTCCAAAGTTGCGGGCGGCAACTCGGCCATCATCTCCGACGCCGCCAACTGGCCGCCGCTGGACGGGCGCAGCCTGTCCGGGTATCAACAGAAACGCGTGTGGATCAACGACGGCGCGGGGCAGTTCAAAGAAGTCGCCCAACTGGTCGGCGTCACGGATGTTTACGATGGCCGCTCCATCGCGTTAGCGGATTTTGGAAACCGGGGCGCCCTGGATGCGGTGGTGGCGAATGAACGAGGTCCGCTGCTGTTGTACCGGAATACGGTGTCGCCGGAAAATCGATGGATCGAGTTCGAGTTGGAAGGCCGCACGACCAAACGCAGCGCCATCGGCGGCCAAGTCAGAGTGATCTGGAACGGCCAAGAGCAGCTCCAGGAGGTCCCCGGCGGCAGCGGCTTTTGCGCCCAAAACCAGCGGGGGCTGCACTTCGGATTGGGTAAGATTAGCAGTGTCGACAAGGTCGAGATTCGCTGGCCGTCGGGCCAGACGCAAACCATTGCCGCTCCGGAGTTGAATCGTATCCATAAGGTAGTTGAGCCGTCATGAGCACCGCACTCGCCACAGCCATGGCTTCCAAGCCCAGGTCCGCGCTAGGGCGCTTCTTCAGCGCCGAGAATCGCTATCTCTCGCCGCTGTTCATCACGCTGATCCTGCTGGTGGGCAATCTGTCGTTCGGCCTGCTGGAGAGCTTTTCGCGAACGCTGCTGGCGATCGGCACGGCGCTCGCGCTGGAGATCGTCTTGGGACGCTGGTTCTGGGGCAAGATTCCGAATCTCGCCAGCGGCTACATCACCGGCATCAGTGTGGGCATTTTGCTTCGCTCGCATTCAATGGGGCAATACGGTCTGGCCCATGGTGGTGATTTGGGTGCTGGGAGTTTTTATCGTTTACCGCGTTCAGCGCTTTCATATCACCGCGACATATGTTGCCTCACTTGTGGCCTTGGCGCTATTGCGCACGCTGATCACCGGGCATCCGTTTCTGGCCGAAGTCGCTCCCATCACCGGCCCGATGTACCAGCTTTTCGTTTTTTTCATGATTACCGATCCCTAAACCACCGTGACAGCGAACTGGGCGCAGATCCTGGTGGCCGGATTGGTGGCTGTCGCCGCGTTCGTTCTACGCCTCGCGCACATCGTCAACGCACCATTTTTCGCCTTGACGATTGTCGGACGGCGATGCTGGTGGAAATGCGGCGGAGCTCACGGCCGGCGAAATCCCACGCGTGATTCCAATGACCGAATTTGCCGGCGGCGCGTTGCTGGATCCGGTGGCCGCTTATGATCGGATCGCACCTGTCTATGCGCGTTTGGCCAAACAGCGCCAGGCGTATCTCGACGCCATCGATCGGTGTATCGTGGCCGAAATTCCACCCGGCAGCCGGTCGCTGCTGGACGTAGGTGCAGGGGATGGCGCGCGCGCTGCGCGCATCGGTAAGGCCGCCGGGTTGCGGGATGTCACTCTGTTGGAACCGAGCACCGTGATGCTGAGCCGCTGTGCGACGACGGCGACCCTATGGGCCATGCGGGCCGAGAATCTTCACTCCCAGCAAGGCAGCTTCGACGTCGTCACCTGTCTCTGGAACGTCCTCGGACATATTCTACCCGCCGCTGCCCGGGTTGAAACGCTGCGCCAGCTCGCTCGGCTGGTGTCGGCGCGAGGCAGGATCTTCATCGACCTGAACCACCGCTATAACGCGCGCCACTACGGAACCATGGCGACCGCCGCTCGTTACCTCCGCGACTGGGTATCGCCCGGCGAACACAACGGCGATGTCAGGGTCACCTGGGATATCGGGGGTCAGCGCATCTCGACCAGCGGACACGTCTTCACCCATCGGGAGTTCGTCGCCCTGTCCCAGGCCGCCCGCCTGACGATCGAGAAACGGTTTGTGGTGGACTATGCTTCGGGCCAGCACCGGCGGCGGAGTTGCGCAGGCAATCTTCTCTATGTTCTGCGCAAGCCGTGAACGGTTTCCAGCGCCTCGCGCAGGGTCAGGCAAACCTCGGCGATTTCGTCGTCGGTGATGCGATTGAAAAACGGCAGCGCCACTGCGCGCGGCGCCACCTGCTCGGTGATGGTCAAATCGCAGTCGCGACCGGCGTATGCTGCGTAGAGCGGTTGCCGGTGCAGAGGAGCGAAATAGCGCCCGCAACCGATACCCCGCGCCGCCATGAAAGCAACCACTCGGTCGCGGTCTTCCTCGGTGCACCACGTTGGCAGCCGCACCACGAACACAAACCAGCACACCCGCCCTTTGGCCGCCTGAAGCAGCGGGAGGGTCAGCCCCGGAATCGTCCGCAGATGTTCGTGGTAACAGGCCGCCCGATTTTCACGCCGCGCGAGAATGCTGTCGATCCGTTTCATTTGCGAGATGCCCAGCGCGCAGTTGATGTCGGAAAGCCGGTAGTTGTAACCGAGCAGGCTGTGGTCCAGCCAGCCGTCGGCCGGCTGCCTGCCCTGATTGCGTAGCGCGCGAATGGTCTCCGCCAGGTGACGATCGCGCGTGACCACCATGCCGCCTTCGCCGGTGGTGATGGGCTTGTTGGGGTAGAAACCGAAGACTCCCAAGTCGCCCAGCCCACCGGCTTTCCTTCCGCCATACTCGGCGCCCAGCGCCTCGCAGGCGTCCTCAATCACCCTCAGCCCATGCCGCGCGGCTATGTCGAGGATTGGATCGAGGTCCGCGGGATGCCCGAACGTGTGCACCGCGATGATCGCGCGAGTCCGGGGCGTGATGGCCCGCGCTACGCTCTCCGGTGTCAGGTTGAGCGTGCCTGGATCGATATCGGCGAATACCGGCCTGGCGCGCTGATAAAGA
>Ga0181525_10002221_pt1 | contig 16052 bp, 19 predicted proteins | sample PEATcosm2014_Bin_48_FD_121100 | JGI IMG/M metagenome (GOLD analysis project Ga0181525, IMG submission 121100) | Peatland microbial communities from MTU Mesocosm Facility, Houghton, MI, USA - PEATcosm2014_Bin06_10_metaG | ecosystem: Environmental > Terrestrial > Soil > Wetlands > Peat | place...
CGCATCGGTGAACTCGTCGAGCCCAAAATGTTCGCGCCAGTACCGGAGCGTTGGCGAGGGCGTGTGGAAACTGCTCGTCCAGTTCACGGTCGTGGAACCGCCGACCGAGCGTCCCTGAAGAATGTTGATTCCCTTATCCTTGGTCTTGCGCCCCGCCGACTCTTGATAGAGATTCGGATACGCTTCGCTCTCGCGCATGTGGAAATCGCGCGACGTCCAATAGGGACCTTCCTCGACCATTGCGACGCGTAGACCCGCGTGCGAGAGGATCTCGGCGCTCGTTCCGCCGCCTGCTCCCGTTCCTACGATAACGACGTCGACGTCGAAGGCACGGTCGGAGTCGAACGTCGACGCATCGTACACATTCGTCATAACTTTACGACCGGAGGTCCCGGATAGTGAATGCGGCCCCATGCCTTGGGATCGCCGTAGTACGCGGCGAAGATCAGTTGATGCAGTGCCTGATACGCCGAGCGCAATTTCGGGATCGCGTTGAAACGCCAGTCGTTCAAGAATTGCGCGATGCGTTCGGGTGACGTTCGTCCCCACGGCCCCACGATGCCGGTCGCGACAATGCGGAGCGGTGCGACGCGCAAGAGCGCGAGCAGTTGCGCCACCTCACCCTGTACGCTCGGCGTGAGCCCGGAAACGGCGATATCGAACCCGTCGAGCGTTCGCGCGATCTCCGCCTGCCGCGCCGCCGCATCCACCGGAAGCGTGCCCGCGAGGAAAACGGGGACGATCGCCGCGAGGATATCGCGATCGTTCTCGATCGAGTCGACCGCGAGCCCGGCAACGCCCAGCGCTGCGACCGCCACGATCCCCGAACCGATCCACTGGCGTCTTGTGAGCATTTCCCCCAGTTGGGCATTGGGTTCTCCGCCCCCCCTCAGCAACGAACGGTAGCATCGCAGCGCACATGGATAGTCACCACGCAACCGCCCTTCAACACCACAAGCAGGGCAACGAACTCCTCGCGCTCGGCGACCTTGCGGGCGCGCAGCGGGAGTTCGAGACGGCCATCGCGATCGCGCCCGCCTTTGGCGGCGGACATAACGGCCTCGGTTGCGTGCTCCACGCAAAGCACGATCTCGCCGGCTCGATCGCGGCATTTCGCGAAGCCATCCGCGTAAACGGCACGTACGGCGAGGCGGCCGACAATCTCGGAATCGTACTGCGCGAGTGCGGCGACATGACGGAAGCCAAGCAGTGGATGTTGCGCGCGACCGAACTCGAGCCGACGAACGGACGATTTTTACGCCACCTCGCCGATTGCGAACCGGTCGCGGCCGACGATCCTCTGGTCGCCCGGCTCGACGCGGTAGCAACGGTCGCCGATACGTTGCCGCTGGAGAGCCGCATCGAAGGGCTTTTTGCGTACGCGAAAGTGCTCGGCGACCTCGGGCGCCTCGACGACGCGCTCTCGACCCTCGCAAAAGCGAACCGGCTGCGCCGCGAAACGATCGCCTACGATGAACCGCGTATGCTACAGTCCTTCGAGCTGCTGGCGCGCACGTTTAATTCCGGGTTCGTGGAGGCGACGTTGGCCTGCGGCGACCCCTCGGCGCGCCCGATCTTTATCGTCGGCATGCCTCGCTCCGGCACGACGCTCGTCGAAGCGTTGCTCGCCGCCCACCCCTACGTGGCGGGCGGAGGCGAACTCACCTCGTTCGAGCGCTGCGTCGCCGCGATGCCGTTCGTTCAGGCCGCGTCACCGGTCAGCGAACTGCGCCGTGCCCTTCGTGCGCTCGGCTCGGCGTATATCGCCGACACGGACGTAAGAGCTGGCGGTGCCGCGCGACTAACGGACAAGATGCCGTTCAACTTTCGTTTCGTGCCCTTGATCTTCGCCGCGCTTCCGAACGCGCGCATCATTCACGTGCAACGCAACCCCCTCGACGTCGCTTACTCCTGTTTCGCGACGCACTTCGTCGACAACGTTCCATTTTCGTACGACCTCGCCGAGCTCGGCCGCTACTACCGCGCATACGAAAACCTGATGAACGCGTGGCGCGACGCGCTGCCGCCCGGCACGATGCTCGAGATCGCCTACGAAGATATCGTGGCCGACGTTAAAACCCAAGCGCGTCGCATGCTCGCCTATTGCGGGCTCGATTGGAACGACTCGGTGCTCCGCTTTTACGATTCCAAGCACCCGGTGCGCAGCGCCAGCCAGTCGCAAGTACGACGGCCGCTGTACGCGAGCTCGGTCGGGCGCGCCGCCGTCTTGCGCGCGCGGCTACAGCCCTTCGAAGACGCTCTCGGCCGTTCGCTGTAGGCTTCGCATCTCGGCGATCGCTAGGTCGCGTGCGCGTTCGACGTGTTCGGGGGTGCATTGACTGATGAAGCGTGCCAGGATTTCGCCCGCCGGTTCGTCGGGAAGGATCGCCCGCCGCAATTCGACGTCCGACGCTGCGACGACGCGCACCAGCGATTCGAGGACGTCGATGGCCCGAACCGGCACGAGCGCAAACGTCACGTGCAGCGAGCGCGAACGCGTTCCGCGCGCCTCGTGCGGAAATCCGCGCGGCAGATAGAGTGAGTCGCCCGCCCGCAGGTGCACGCGCGCGTGCATGATCGCCGAGGCCGGAAGGCCGCCGGCGAGGACTTGCGTTTCGAGCGGGAGTTCGACCATCGGATCGTAGACGGTCCACTCTTTCTCGCCGTCGATCTGCAGCGTGAGCGTATCGTGCGTGTCGTGGTGCGCGCGTAAACCTTGGCCGCCGGGTGGCGTAAGATAGACGTTGGCCTGAACGTAACACCCGAAGTCCGCTCCGAGCGCTGCGCAAAAGCGGGAAAGCGAGGGGCTAAATCCGCTCGCGTCCTTAACGACGAGCGTATAGCCGGCCTTTACGCGAGCGGCGATCGCTCGCGCGTCGAGCACGCGGATCGCCGCCCGGGTCGCCGCGCGCGGACGCGGCGGAGGCACGAGCACCGTGAATGCTTCGAGCGAAAGCTCGTCGCCATCGGCGCGCACGAGCGCAAATCGCTCCGGTTCGCGGGCGCCCACGATAAGCACGTTTTCCAGTTCCGACATCGAGAACACGTCATCGAACGAGTGTTTCCCCTCGCGCGGCGCGTGCAGGGGTTCGCGCTCGTAGATCTCGGCGAAGAACGTTGCGAGCGAGATGGGGGCCAGCACGCGAGCGGCAGTCGTCACGCGTTATTCCTCGCCATCCCAGTAGTCCAACGATTCGGAACGGATCAAGCGCCGGTCCGGCGAGCGAACGACCCACTTTCCACTGTCGGGGTAATGTCCGGATTCTCCGATCGGATTATCGGCGATGACGTAGACGACGAGATCGACCGCGCCGTTGTTGACGATCTGGTGCGCTTCGCCCGGTTTGAATAAAAACGCATCGCCGGCAACGACCGGGGTGTTGCCGTCCTCGTCGCGCACGACGCCGCTTCCCGCAACGACGTGGTAAAACTCCCACTGCGCGCTATGGGAATGATACGGGTACGGCACGGCGCCGGGCGGCAGGCGCATGATCTCTACGTCGAAGGGGTGCCGCTCCATGAGATCGGTCGATGTCGGCACGCGCCCGAGCGCCTCCGAGACTTGCTTGCCGGCACCCTCGTATTTCCCGGCCGGCGACTTCCATACGATCTCTTCCAGTTCGTTGGTGTTGATTTTCTTCAACCCGCGCTCCCGCTCATAAACCGCTCGCGCGCGCGCTCCTTGGCTTTTGCAGCCTCCACCGCGCGATCGCGCGGCGGCGCCGTCGTTACGAGCGATCCGAGAAGATCTCGCGCGGCTTCGGTGACGCGAGCGACGGCCCGCTCGAACGCAAGCTCGTTTGCCTTCGAGGGATGCGTGCAGCCGCTGAGCTTACGCACGAACTGCACGGCCGATGCGTGAATCTCGGCTTCAGTCGCGGGTGGCGAGAAATTATGGAGGGTCTTGATGTTCCGGCACATGGATCCATCTTACGTGCCGAAACGCCGTTCTCGCAAGGCAAACGCGTCGAGCGCGGCGAGCAGGTGCTCCTCGCCGAAGTCCGGCCAGTAGGTGGGAGTCGCCCAAAATTCCGCATATGCTGCTTGGTAGAGCAAGAAATTCGACAACCTCAATTCGCCGCCGGTTCGAATAATGAGATCGGGATCGGGAAGTCCGGCGGTGTACAGCTTGCTTTGAAGCGCGCTCTCGTCGACCGAAGACGCATCGCGCCGGCCCGCGCTCACATCGTCGACGAGCGCACGCACCGCATCGCTAATCTCGGTGCGAGCGCTATAGTCGATGGCGAGATTGAGCGTAATCCCGTCGTTATCGGCGGTCTCCGCAACCACGTCCTCGAGCGCCTCACGCGTTACCGGAGGCAAACGATCCGTGCGACCGCATACGAGGATGCGTACGCCCTCGAGACCGAGCGCTCGCAATTCGCCGCGGGCCGCCCGGGCGCCGAGCCTCATCAAACCGTCCACCTCGGCGGGCGGCCGCTTCCAATTGGCCTCGGAAAACGCGTAGCCCGTGACGATTCCGACGCCTGCGTGCCGGGCGGTGCGCAACATTCGGCGAAGCGCGGTCGCGCCGCGCCGATACCCGCAGGCGATCGGGAGCCCGCGCTCCCGCGCCCAGCGGCGGTTGCCATCCATAATGATTGCGATGTGTTGCGGAATCATGATAACTTTGTAACACAAAGTTACTCGGAAACGCAAGCGTTCAAGCAAACTCCAAGGCTGAGAAGGTATGCTGGTACTCCCAAGGAGGGCAACGTGCAACGCAACTCGTTCATTGCCGAGATCTTCGGCTACATCGTCTGCCTCATGACCGTCGCGATCTTCTTTATGAGCGTGGCCGGCGTCGTCAACGGCGCATTCAGGATTGCGAACCCAACCGCTCCTGCGCGCATGCTCGTGCACGCCATGGGACACCAACGTGGTCCCATGATGGCGCCCGGCACCATGCCCGGGCCCGGCGCGATGCCGGGGCCGCCGTCAGCCGACATAACCGCCGCTCGCGCGGACATGACGGCCAACGCCCGCTACAATGCGGTGCGGCGTTTCGTGCTTGCGCTCGTGATGCTCGCCGCCTCGATTCTCGTCTTCAGACGCACGTTCGAGTGGCTAAACCCGCGCGCAAGCACGCCCTGAGGTAATGCTCACGTGCACCAGGTAACGTCGGCGGTATACGTAAGGCTCGCCTTTCCATCGGCCGGCACGTGCAGTAGCCAAGTTGCCGTCGTCGCGGACGACTTCGTGGAAGCCTCGCTCTCGCGCGCTATCTTCCAGTCGCCGGGGATCGGCTCGATAACCGTTACGTCTTGCGGCTCGTCCTTTCCATTGGTGACGTCGAGCTCGTAAGAACTCTCCGTTTGGCAATACTTGATGAAGCGGAAGTCCGTCTGCCGCTTACGCGCTACCAGATCGAATGAATCTCCGAGATACAGGCGCACCGTATCGTTCTTGGGCGTATGACCGATGTTGTCCGATCCCAGAAACTGCGCCAAGCCCTGCGAGTCGTCCTCATAGATGCGCATGGCGCCGGCGGGTAGCGGAATACCGAGCTCGCCGCCATCGTTCAGAAACGACAGGTAGGTTCGAACCGGCAGGCGTTCGCCGAGATCGCCGCTCTGGCGTTGATAGTAGTACGGTTGACCTCTCAGTTCGAGCGTCTTCGTCACCGGGATGTCGTGCGCCGTGAGCAGCAGCAACTGTTTGGTCTGTTTGTCGAGGATCGTTGTAGTGCGCCCCAGCGTATAGAGATGGTACTCGAAGTAATTCTGCTGGGTCGCGTTCGCGTTGTAGATGTCGCCTGCCGCGCTAGAGTGCACCATCGCGATCGTTTTGAGCGCTCCGCCGGCTGGGGCCGAACGGACGTTTCCCGCAACCAATTGGAGGCGAGCGTTTTGGTACGAAGCGCCACTCGTATTCGCAAGCGTGACGAGACCCGCCAGGGTGAGCTGCGATTCGTCGCGGCTGAGCGTCCCCACGTAGTCGACGTGCCACGTGAGGCCGCCGCTCAGATATTGCAGATCCAGCACGCGCGGACCGCTGCGGTCGCTTTCCACGTCGAGCGTCAACGTCGGACGATCGCGCAAGGTTCCGGGAATAGACGGATATTCGATATAGCCGTCGAGCGCGGTCTCGATCCGGTCGCGATATTGCAGGACGATACCATTGTCCACGCTGAGAATGCGCGCGGACTCGCGACGCTCGCGTTCGCCCGCGAAGCGCGCGGGATGCACGATAATCACTTGGCGTCCGACATAATTACGCAGCAGCGAATCCTGATCGAGGACGTCGTAGTTAAAGTTTTGCTCGACCACACTGATGCGCGTCGACGATTCGAGTGGATCGACGATCGCCGAGGCCGGTTCCATACTCGCACTTACGTCCCGCCACGCAATGCGATTAAGTCCCTCCCCGAGATTGACGCGACGCCGGTCGTGAATCAACGTCGTACCGTCGCTATACACGGTGAGGTTAACGGATAGCCGATCGCCCATGGTACTCGCACGCTCGCGCACGGCGGCGCGAGACTGAACGGGAGCAACTGACACGAGAAGTGCCAAGCAGAACGTTGCAATGCGTTTCATTCTTCATAAACGCATTGCAATCGCTCGGCGTGACTTGGAGATTACGGTTTGGCGGGCATCTCCGGGTTCATCCACGTGCTGCCGTCCGCAAACTTCACGCGTAGCGGAACGCACGACATGGTCGAGGCGTTGGCGACGAGGCTCGCATCGCCCAGAGCGAATGCGTGCATGACGACGGAATCGGGATCGAACGTTCCAGCGTCGCGAACGGTCGCACGAACCTTACCATTCTGCACGTAGCCAAATTCCACGGAGCTGATCGGCTTCTGCGAAACGTTCTTGAAATCGATCATGAGCATGGCCGGCGTAGCGGCTTGGGTGACGCTCCCGCCAAAAACGTTCATGTAGTTTTGCGCGGCCGAGGCGGCGCTTCCACCGCAGGCATTAACCTTAACGACTGGGCTTGCCATGGTGTCGGCCGACGCGGGGGCGGCCACTGCCAGTGCGGCAACGAGCGCGCCTATAGAAGCAACGGATAATTTCATATTGCAGCGATCCTTTCTGATCGGGGTTATGTCGATAGAACGCTCGCGCTCGGCGAGCGGATGACTTTGGCCCCCAGTCCCGAACGGCGTCCCTATGAACGTTCGTGCTTTTATCCCGTGCGTAGCGCTGGCGGCGGCGTCGATGCTTACGGCCAGTCAGCCCGCGACGGCATCGCCGGCCGACGCGTCGCAACTACAGAGCAATATTCGTTCGGCGTTACGTTCGGCAAAGAGCTTCGTGCTTACGCTGAACGTGAAACCCGCCGCCTATGCGCCGGGCGGAGGCACGATGGTGTACACCGTCGTCGCGCCAAATCGCTATCGCCAAACGATTACCGGCATGCAAGGCGGCGACGACGACACGATCGTCATCGGAAATAAGGTCTACGGTCACGACAAGGGTGCGTGGGACGTGCAAACCTGGACCGATCACCTTGTGACGGGCTACGAGAACAACACGTTTGGCTTGGTGGTCCTCTCGGTCGGCGCGGATCAAACGGCCGGCGGAAAGACCGTCGGAACGTTCGTCACCAAATACCCGCCCGACGAGGACGACGCGTGGCAAATGACGTGCACGTACGACAAGGCGACCTTTCATCCGATTGCGTGCACCGGCGATGCCGCCGGTGCGACCTGGCTTTTTAATGACCCGAGCATTTCAATCCCCACGCCCGCGAATGCAAAGCCCGCCGGCTAACCGCTCCGCGCTCTTCCGATCCGTCTTAGAAACGCCGTTCGGCCCGATGCCGATCGCGGTCGACGCTGACGGTGTCGTGATCGAAGTCTGGCTTCCGAAGCATCGGCGGGAGCCGCTGCGCAGCGAATCGTTCCCTCGCGCCGCGGTCGAGGGAACGCGCGACGTGCACGCGCAGCTCGAGGAATATTTTCGCGGGAAGCGGCGCGAGTTCGATCTACGCTTGGATCCCCGCGGGACGGCGTTCGAACGGCGCGTATGGGAACGCCTGTGCGCGATTCCCTACGGCGCAACGACGTCGTACGGCGCGATTGCCACGGAACTCGGCCTGACCAACGGCGCGCGCGCGGTGGGACGTGCTAACGGCTCGAATCCGATCCCGATTATCATTCCATGCCACCGCGTGATCGGGACGGACGGCACGCTCACCGGTTACGGCGGAGGACTGCCGCTAAAACAGGCGTTGCTGGAGCTCGAGGGAGCGATCCCGCCGCCGGCGCCGCGTCTACTCTAAGCTCGTCTGCGGCGCATAGCCCCGAGCGATCGCGCGGATCGAAAGCGGAGGCGTGAGCACGAGCGCGATGCCCTTCGTGGGACGATCGACCGTTCCGGCGTAGCCTTGCGTCGCCGACCACGGATGGAGCCGATCGCCGCGCACGAGGTGTGCGACGCCGCCGACGTCGACGAACGCGCCGTCGGGAAGCTCGCGCCACGCTCGAACGTGCATGCGCTTGCGCCGGCCCTCGAGACGCTCGGCGTGAAGTCGCGCGTCGAGTGCGTCGGCGCCAACGACGCCGGCCGCGGTTTGGTAGCGGAGAAAATCGCCGCGCCGGCAGAGCGCGCACGGGCGGTGACCTGCAGCAAACGCTAGTGCTTCGTCATAAAAGAACAACGCCGTCCAACGCCCGGGCGTCCATTTGGGGGCAACCCACCCTTTGAATTCGAGCGCGCAGGTGATCCAGCGCTTCCCGTTCCACGGGCGAGCGATCTCGCGACCACGATGGATGCACCCCCGGTTCCCCATCCAGCGACCCCGGAGCGACGAGGCCACGATTTCCCCGTAGGGGTCGACGCGATTGCGTTCGGGCACCCGCCCAGTATCTCGCGCCGAACAAATATTAGGAATGTAATTGACAATCCAAATTGGGCGGAGTAGAGTGACTATTACATTCATAATCGCTGGAGGTCGCGTGTCCCGTAAAAAATCCCTCACCCTCACCGACCACGAGTTGCGCCTGATGGAAGTGCTGTGGAAACGCAGGCGCGCGACCGTCGCCGACGTCGTGGAGTCGCTCGCGCCGCCCCCGCTCGCCTATAGCACGGTGCTTACGACGCTGCGCACGCTCGAGCAAAAGGGCTATATCGCGCACGAAGAGGATGGACGCGCGTTCGTGTACCACCCGCTGGTCGCGCGCGACGAGGCGGCAAAATCCGCCGTGCACCATCTGCTCAATCGTTTCTTCGGAAACTCGCCGGGCGCACTCGCAGTCACGCTCCTCGACGGCACGCAACTAAGCGACGACGACATCGCGAAAGTCAAACGAATGCTCGCCCGCAATCGGAAGGGTTCGCAATGATCAACGCAATCTTGCTCGACGGCCTTTGGCTAGGTGCGATCGTCACCGCAATCGCAGCGCTGATCACGACGCTCGTACCGCAGCGCCATGCTGCAACGCGATATGCGGTCTGGTTCGCCGCGCTCCTCGCGCTTGCAATACTACCGGTCGCGAGCCTCTGGCATCCAGCGCCGCTTACATCGTTACCGGATGGCATGGAGCGGACGGCTGCCGCAACGACGATCGTGATGACGCGAGCCGCGTCGGCAAGCGGCCTCTGGCTTCTGGGAATCTGGCTCGGCGGCGTTGCGTTTTGCCTCTTCCGCTTGGGACTCAGTTACGCTCGCATCGCCCGTATCGTGCGCGACGCGACGCCTTTGCCCGAACTGGGGACCGGCGTAGTGACCTCGGACGACGTGGCGTTTCCGATTGCCGCCGGACTCTTCGCCCCCGTCGTCGTCATCCCGCGGACGGTCGTCGCAACGCTCGAGCGCGGCGACCTCGAGAGCATCGTGCGTCACGAACAGGCGCACATCCGGCGCATGGATATTGCCGGGAATCTCGTGCAACGCATCGTCGAGGCATGTCTCTTCTTCAATCCGTGGGTCTACGTTATCGGACGGCAGCTCATTCGCGAGCGTGAAGCGGCTTGCGACGATTGGGCCGTTCATGCATCGGGCGCACCCGACCGTTACGCGTCGTGTCTGGCCCAGCTCGCCCGAGGCACGCAACACGCTCGCACTCCTCTTCTCACTCCAAGCGCAATCGGATCGCGACGTATGCTCGTCGGCCGTATCGCGCGCCTCCTCAACGGAAAGGTTACGCAGTTGAAAATCAATTACTTGGTGCTGGGAACGAGCGTGGCGGCGTTCGGCTTGCTAGCCATATTGCTGCAGACGTCGACCGGGCTCGCGTCCAACGCTCCGCAACTCGGAAGCACGGCGGTCGTCGCGTCCAGCCAGTGCGTGCCGGTAACGATCCCCAAAGATGCGGACAAGCTTTCGCCCGCAGAGCAGAAACAAATTCTCGCACAACTGAAAGCGACCAGTTCCGATGTAAAGGTTGTTAATGCGGTCCCTCCCGACATTTCAAAGGCAGACTATCGTCCGAACGTGCAAGCGAACGCGGTGGTCACGGTTGGAGCCGACGGCACTCCGCAAAAAGCGAAGATCTCTTTGTCCAGCGGCAGCGCTGCGATCGATCAAGCAACGATCAAGGCAGCGATGGCCTCGACGTATTCTCCCGCGATGAGCAACTGCAAACCACGCGTCGATCAGTACCTCTTCCACGTTGCGACGGGCGGCCCGCAGTAAGCTAGCGTCTCGACAGCACGATATCCGAGAACTCGCGGTTCAAAAGGTCGTCGATGGCCGCATCGACGACCTTTCGCTTGCGTTCGTCGATACGCGCGAATCTGAAACCCCAAGCGGCGAAGCGTTCCAGTTCCTCGCGTGGGGACGAACCGGCAACCTCGACAAAGCGTGGCGCGAATTCCATCATCAGCGTCAGCGGGCGCCCGCGATCGCCGAAGAGCGCCGTGCCGCCCTTGACGATCTGCGACTCCGCGCCCTCCGCGTCGATCTTAACGAAATCGAAGCCGTCCGGATGACTCGCGAGAATCGTATCGATTGTCGTCGCCTTCACCTCGATGGTGCGGCGCTCGGCGGGTCGCAACTCGGGGATCTGCTGCAGGTTTTCGAGGAGCGTTCCACCGCCGCGATGACGCTCGGCCATGTGAAAGAACAGCGTTCCCTCCCGGTCGCTCACGGCGCGTTCGTCGACGGCGCCGACACGCGAGAATCCATTCAACTCGATATTATCACGCAGGATCTGCGCGAGGATGGGATCGCACTCGAACGCGAGCACGCTTCCGCCCGGGCCGGCGCGGTGGCACATCAACAGCGTAAAGAGCCCGACGTTGGCACCAATCTCGAGAATCTTCATGCCCGGCTTTACCAGCGACTTGATGGCGGCGTCGGTGTGCTCTTCGTACACGCCTTCGAGGATGAGGTGCGGCGCGATCGACACGTCGCGCGAGTCAACGAACATCTTGTATCTGTTTGCCGTTTTCAGCAGCACCCGATTGCCGCCGACGTACACGGGAGAATCCTTCATGAATAGCGCTATTCGCCCCGGAACGGCCGGAGACTGCCCGGCGGGGCCAAACCTGGATTTAGTGAAAAATGTTGATCGCGGCAACGGGCGTAACGGTCGCCGCGGTATTGCGTCCTGCGGGGACCAGACGCAGGCCGAGCAGCACGCCGACATTCGGCGACCAACTGTATTCGACCGCAGGCGCGAGTTCGAAGATATCGCTCGCGCCGGAATCAAAGGCGATGGAGCCGCCGCTGACGTGCGTATTCTCATCGTGCCGTAGCAGCTCGTCGATGGCAAAGACCCAGCTTCGTGTGATGCTGTATTCCTGCGACACGTCAACGTAGAACGCATTGCCGGGTTTCACGGTTCCGGCAAAACCGTTGCTCGTGCCGTAGACGCTCGCTCCGTTGACGGTTGCGAAGCCCGAAAACGTCTGCGTGGTGTCGACCCGCATGCGTAGAATGCGGCCGTTCCCGAGCCAGAAATAACTCTGTGCGTAGAGCGCCAGCGTGGTCGTATACGCGCCGCCACCGAAGCCGTCGTTGGGATTGTCGCTCAGCCGGTCGTACTTTCCGGTCGGCAGCGTCTCCTCGACGACGAACGACGTGGTCGGTATCCCACTGCCCAAATGAAATTGCGTGAGCCGGTACTGCGCGATCACGGATGTGTCGCCAACGCCAATTCCCGAACTGCTGGGACCGCCGCTTACGGTATTATATCCGAACGTTGGTATGACGCCGGCGGTCACGCGGTCGGTGATCCCATACAATACGTATGTGAGCGATCCATAAGAATTTGCGTGCGGTGCGGCGGTAAGCGAACCGTGGCGGTCGTACGCACCGTACGTCACGACGTCGTAGACGTACGGTTCCACGAGCGTGTGACCGCGCGCAAGCGTACTTGCGCCGGCGGCCAACATCGGTCCCGTCCACCACGCGTCGCTCAACGCCTGTCGCGCGGCCGGAGCCGGCGAGGGCGACGCCTGAGCGCGTGCGTGTCCGATCGTCACTCCCAGAGCGGCGCACGCAAACAGCACCGCACCAAAACAGCTACGAACCATTCCTAACCCGGAAGACGTGCCACGACGATCCGGAGGGAGTCGCGAATCTCTTCGAGTGCGGGGTCGTGCAGCCGCTCGCTTTTCGCCTCGAGCACGTCGAGTGCGCCGCCGACGCCGCGTGCTAGCGCCAGTAATGCGTCGGACTCATCGGGTGCATACGTCTCGCCGTCCGGCTTCGGGCCGCAAACCAGTGCCCCGACGAGTTGACCACGCGACATCATCGGGAACGCCACGTCGCCAGGCAGTTCCGAATCGGTCAAACCATGGAGGTCCAGTGTTTTATTCCAGGCGTTGAGTGCGACGATGCCTGGATCGTTCTCGTTGACGTCGGCTCTGCCATCGCTTGAGGTCGAGACGTATGCCGCGGAGCCGTTGCGCACGAAGATGTCGGCATATTCGGCGTTCGTATGCCGCTGCACGGTAAGTACGGCCCGTGCCAGTAGCGTCTGCGAGTCGGTAATGAACGAAGCCTCGTGCGCGAAGCGGCGCAGCGCCGACTCATCGGCGTGTCGTTTGCGAAAAAGTACGTGGTCGACAAATCGATCGACGTATTTGTGAATGTAACGCAACGACAAGCCGAGGGCTAGGGCGACAACCATGCCGATGACGGCGCTGGTGGTGTGGCTCGCGTTCACGAGCCAGGCTCCGGCGGCCCATTCGACCAGCACGAACGCGCCGATCACGATGGTCGAGACAATCGCAAAGACGACGGTGCGGTTCAATACGAATCCGACGTCGATCAGCCGCCGGTTCAAGGCGGCGTAGGTGAGCACGAGCGGCGTAATGGCGGCCACGATGCTGTACGCCTGTCCAAGGATGAGGAGTTGGCCATACGACATAAAGTGAAACCCGAGCGTCGTCATCTCGATCGTGCCGTAAAAGACGCCCAGGGGAACGAGCAACCATACCGTTCTCTGGCGCTCGACGCCGCGGGAAGCAGAAAACGCGAGTGCGCTGCAGACAATCGCCATCAGTAAGGCTCCGTCGGTGGTCAGCGTCCATACGGGACCGATAAACACGGTCGGGTCGAACCACAGCGTCATCGTCCCCAGGAGCGGAGCGAGTCCCACCGTCCGGTCCGGCGTACCCTCGCCGACGATGATGCTGATCGCGACGAACGCAAAGCACAGGAGGCGCGCGATGCGTCGCGCCGGGGAAATGGGACGGGCGAACGTGCTTGCAAGTGCGGCCCACAACGCGATCGAGAGCGGAAGCGCCTGACTTGCCACGATCAGCGCAACGTATCCCCACGCCCAAGGCAAACCAAAAAATAGCGTCTCGGCGTTGAATCCGATCGCCGCGCACGCAAGCACGGTTGCGAGCAGCAAGTTGTTGTCGGCGTAGGGCCGGCGCCATGCGATAAGGATCGCGAAAAGCAGCAGCCATACGCTCGCGCATTCCCACAAGACGTAGTTCCAAAAGCGCGCGAAATAGAGCGGGCCGGGCACGAGGGTAACGACCGCACGCGCCGGCCCACGCTCGACGTTAAACGTCAATGCTTGGCCCGCCAACGGTTGTCCCAGCATATCGAGCCTGTGGAGCAACCCATATTCGCGAACATCGATCAGATCGCCGTCGCGCATGCCGCCGCGATCGGCCGGGCCACCGGGGTCAACGCCGCGGAATTTCAGATGATACGGCACCGCGGATCCGCCGAAATAGCCTCCCCATACGCCGTACCAGGGTGGAGCGCCGGCTCCCATCTGATCCACGACGGCTGCAAGCGCAAAGAGCATCCCCGCCGCGCATACCGTAAGGAGCAGACTGCGCCACGTCGTGGGCTTCATGACCGGCAATTACACGCCGCGCGGCTCATTTCCTCAAGCAAAGAGATCGGCCGCAGAAGACGGCCGTATATCTCGCTTGGCGCGCGCAGGCAGAGCCGTTTACTAAAAACCTCGTTGTAGCTTCTGGAGTACTGCGTTAAGGGAAGCGACGACCGGAACCGGTTGATCGTGGAAGGTATTCAGGCAGAAGCGCCAGCCGATCTCGTTCCCGCATGTTGGGCATTTCATGATGCCAAGGATATTCCCAAGGTCCGGATTTGCCTAACCATCCTCCCACATGCGGAACCCACCCACGAAGGCAAAATCGTTGTCGCCAGCGCGGCAATCGGGCGGTAACTCCTTAAGCTGGTGTACGTTGCCTCCACCGATCACCAAGTCTTCGAGTTGCAGCGCTTTATAAAACGACGACGCCACGTGTTCGACGTGCTTGCACCACCGTTTCTTTCCAAGGCGCTTTAGTCCGCGAATCCCGAGATAGTCTTCATAGGTTGCTTTCCGATATTCGAGATGCGCGAGTTCGAGCGGAACCACGACGCCGTCGGCGATTAGCGCCGATCCTAGCCCCGTGCCCAGACCCAGAAAAAGCATGCGCCCGCCGCGATAACTGCCTAACGCCTGCATGGCGGCGTCGTTAAGGACCTTCACGCGCTTGCCAAAAGCTTGCTCGAAGTCGAAGCCGATCCAACCCTGGGCGAGATTCGCCGGTTCCGTGACGATTTTTCCGCGCGACACCGGTCCCGGATACCCGATCGAAACGACGTCGTATTCCCAATCGTTCGCAAGTTCGCTCACGCCCCGCACCATGTCCGCCGGCGTCATCGTCTTTCCCGATGGGAAGCTGCGATGCGTGCTTTGATGTGTGCCCAGAATCTTGACGCTGGTTCCGCCAATGTCGACTACGAGGACGTTCATCTCTAGCGCTCCTGCGTCGTTGGCCGAAAGAGAATCTCATTGATATCGACATCCTCGGGCTGGCTCATGGCGTAGGCGACGGCGCGCGCGAACGACTCGGCCGGGATCGCCCTCGTATACATCTTGTAGGCCATGTCGCGAATGTCCGGCTCGGTAATGCTGTCGGGTAGTTCGCTGAGGACGGCTCCCGGCGAGATGATGGTCGTGCGAATATTGTACGGCTTCACTTCCTGGCGCAGGCCCTCGGAGAGAGCACGCACGGCAAATTTTGTCGCCGAGTAGACGGCACTACCAGGACTTACTTTATGCCCTGCAACCGATGACACGTTGATCATGTGCCCCGCCTTCCGGCCAATCATATGCGGAAGTGCGGCGGCGATGCCGTACAAGACACCCTTGACGTTGACGTCGATGGCGCGGTCCCAATCGTCGATCTTCAAACGCTCGAGCGGCGAGAGCGGCATGACGCCTGCGTTATTAAGCATCACGTCAATTCGCCCGTACGTCTGCACCGCCGTATCGACGAACCGCTTTACTTGCTCTCGGTTCGTGACGTCCGTTTGCACGGCGATCGCTTTACCACCGCGGCTTGTGATTTCGGCGGCAACGGTTTGAATGCGCTCGGTCCGCCGCGCCCCGAGGGCGACGATTGCTCCTAGCCCCGCGAGGTATCGCGCGGTCGCTTCACCCAGGCCGCTGCTTGCACCGGTAATCACAACGACTTTGCCTTCGATGTTCTCGGTCATGCCGGCTCCCAAATCTCGATCGCGTTACCCTCGGGATCGTGCACCCGCGCGAAGCGACCGGTTTCGGGCGAATCCCAGCTTGGATCGGTCTTCACTTCGATGCCCGCGCGGCGCAAATCGGCGAGTATCGTATCGAGATCGTCCACTCGAAAATTGATCATGAACTGCTTGTCGGC
>Ga0181525_10002223_pt1 | contig 16036 bp, 8 predicted proteins | sample PEATcosm2014_Bin_48_FD_121100 | JGI IMG/M metagenome (GOLD analysis project Ga0181525, IMG submission 121100) | Peatland microbial communities from MTU Mesocosm Facility, Houghton, MI, USA - PEATcosm2014_Bin06_10_metaG | ecosystem: Environmental > Terrestrial > Soil > Wetlands > Peat | place...
ACCGCCGCCACGCGATTGGTGTTGGCGAACAGGATATTGCGTACGGGGTCCCACGCGGCGCCACCCCAGTTCACGCCGCCCATGTTGCCCGGAAACGCAATAGTGCCCTTGAAGGTGGGTGGGGTAAACGGGCCGTCATTGCGGTAGGATGCTAACTTCTCCTGGCACCACTTGCGCATTTCCGGCGTCGGCCCCCACATATCGTCGGCCGTCAGCTTCTGGGGAACCATGGCGCTCCATGCCGGGATTGGCTGGCTGGGCGCGGTATCCTCGCCGGGTATGTCGCTCTTGGGCACAGCGCGCTCCTCCACGGTGACCAGCGGCTTGCCGGTCTCGCGGTCCAGCACGAACACGTTGCCCATCTTCGTGGTTACCGCTACGGCGGGCTCACCGCGGAACTCAATGAGCGTGGGTTGGGACGCGACGTCGAAGTCCCACAGGTCGTGGTGGACCACTTGATAGCCCCAAACCAATTCCCCCGTGGCTCCTTTCAGCGCCACCACCGAGTTGGCCCAACGATTGTCGCCCGGCCGTTCGCCGCCATAGTAATCGGGGCTGGCGCTGCCGGTAGGGACGAATACCAGGCCGCGCTTCTCGTCGGCCGCGAGGGTGGACCATGCATTAGCGGCGCCGGTTCGCACCTTCTGCTGATTGGCCCAGGGGATCGGGTCCCACGTCCAGAGCAGCTTGCCCGAGCGCGTGTCATAGCCCCGCACCACGCCGCGCTCCAGGTTCACGGCCACATTGTCGCCGATGGAGGAGCCGGTGATCACCACGTCGCCCACCACCGTCGGCGCCGATGTGACCTCGTAGTTCCCTCGAAGGAATTTCCGATAATCGACACCCTGCGTCAGATCGACCTGGCCGGCGTCGCCGAAATCCGCGCACAGCTTGCCGGTCTGGCCATCGATCGCCAGCAGGCGCGCGTCGATGGTGCCTTCGAATATGCGCAAATGGCAAGGCGCGTCCTTGGCGCCGCGTTTATCCGTCCAGGCGGCCACGCCGCGCGAGGTCACTTCCGAATAGTCGTGATTGCGCAGGATCTGCGGATCGAACTTCCACTTCTCCACGCCTGTGGCCGGGTCGAGCGCGATCACCTGGTTGAACGGAGTGCTGAAGTAGAGCGCGCCGTCCACCAGAATGGGTGTGGCTTCGAAGGCCGCCTTCGCGTTCAAGCGAGTCTCCGGCTGGAGGGCGCCGGTGTGGTACGTCCAGGCGACCTGCAGCTTGCCGACATTGGCGCGGGTCACCTGATGGAGCGGCGAATAGCGAGTGCCGCCGGCGTCGCGGCCATAAGCGGACCAACCGTCATCGGCGGCCGGCAGGCTCGCTGCGAAGAGCAACGCAAGTGCGAAATAGCGCATACGTCATTGTGGCAGCTTCCCCGAAAGAAACCAACGGCGCGGTGGTACCCTTTGGTTTCGGATGCGCGTCCGACTGAATATGCTCAGGTATTCGCTGGCACCCGTCGCCCTGCTAATCGGCACGGGTTTCGCCCAGGCGCCGGATGCCGTGCTCCGCAGTTCCGCCCGTGAGGTGTTGCTGGACGTGGTGGTGCGCGATGCGCACGGCCACCTGGTCACCAATCTGAAGCCCGGCGAGGTCACCGTGTACGAAGACGGCGTGCGCCAGGACGTGCGGTCGTTCCGGCTGGTCGCGGGCAGCGAAGTGCGTGCCGAAGACGAGAAGCAGGCGGCCGAAGCGCAGGCGGCTGCGGCTAGCCCGGCGGCGCCCAGGACCCCGCGCCCACCGGTCAATCCTTTGCGCACGGTGAACGTGGTTTGCCTTGTCTTAAACGATCTGAATCCGGATACGCGGGCTTTCGCTTTCGACGCGGCACGCAAGTTTGTGAACCAGGAACTGCGCCCGAACACCTTCATCGGGGTGTTCAGCCTGGACTCGAGCGGCCTGCGGCCGGTCTATCCGTTTTCGAATAATCGCGAGCGCCTGCTGAAGGCCGTGGAACTGGCGGCCGTCAACCAACTTCCGTCGATCAATCTGGCCTCCGCGGCCATGCTGAGCGGCCTGAGCATGTCGGCGGCCGGCCTCGGAATTGGAGACTCCGGCAGCGCCCTAGATCCTCTGGGCACGTGGGGAGACATAGGTTTCGCGGTGAACGCTGGGCTGCGTGAGATTGATGCGCTGAAAGGCCTGGTGAGGCAGCTCGGCCCGCTTCCCTTTCAAAAGACCGTGCTGCTTCTCAGTACCGGGCTCACCCGGCCGCCCGATCAGTTGGAATACTGGGATTCGCTGATCCACCAGGCCACTCAGGGGGGCGTCACTTTCTATGCGATGGATGTCTGGGGGTTGGGCATTTGCCAGGATGCGCCCAGCGGCGGTTGCCTGACCGCGGGGTCGGCGAGCGTGCAATCGGTCGCCATGCTGAGCTACGTTGCGTCCCTGAGCCGGCAGCAGGGACCCGCGAGCATCGCACCAACCACCGCGACGGCCTCATCCCCTAGCGCGGCACATGGTCCGCCCGCCGTGCCGCCAGGTCTTCAGATGATGGAACTTTCGCGTCAGGACGACTACCTGAAGTTCGCCGTGTCGAGCGCCAACGGGCAGGAGGCCCTTCGCGATCTGGCCGAGCGCACCGGCGGATTCCTGATCGCGAACACCAACAATACGGACAAACTTCTGGCGCACGTGATGGAGGAAGTGGATACGCACTATGAGATCGCCTACCCGCCCGCATCGGAGCGCGAAGACGGGCACTTCCGCAAGATCGAGGTGAAGCTGACGCGGCCGGGCTTGCGGGTGGAGACCCGCACCGGCTATTTCGCCGTACCCGATACTGGCGAAGGACCGGTGACTCCGGAGGAGATGGCGGGATTGAAGGCGCTTGACCCCCAGCCCCGGCCGCATGCCTTCGACTTCCTCTCCCGCGCGTACCGTTTCCGCGATGCGGGCGGCAAGGCGCAGTATGCCATCGCCTTCGAAATGCCCATCTCCAATCTGACGGCTACGCCGGAGGAGGCCGCGAAGAAGCACCGCCTGCATGCGTCGTTGCTGGCGTTGGTGAAGAATGCGAAGGGGCAGATTGTGGAACGCGTGAGCAGAGACGTCCCTTCGGAGGTCGCGGACGACCGCCTGGCCGCCGTGCAGGTGGAACTGATGACTTACCAGCACGCGGTGAGCCTGGCGCCGGGGCGCTACACGGTGGAGACCGCGGTAGTGGATCACGAAGGCAACCGCGCCAGCACCGGGGTTGTCGCGATCGACAACCGGGAGCAGCAGGGCGTTGGGCTCAGCGACCTGGCGCTGGTGCGGCGGCTGGAGAATATCGACCACCCGGCGGACGCCGCGGACCCGTTTCAATTCACGGGCAAGCGGGTGCTGCCCTTCGTGACGAGCGATTTGTTTGCGGGCGCGATCCCGTCGGTCTATTTCATGGTTTATCCGGAGCAAGGCAATCCGGCCAAGCCTGAACTGCGCGTGCGGTTGCTGAAGAGCGGCCGGGTGCTGGCCACGCGCAAGCTCCCGTTGCCGGCGCCCGATATATCCGGCGGCATTCCGATGTGGATCGAAGAGACCAAACAGCCGGGCAGTTACGAGCTGCAAGTAACAGCCGTTCAGGGCAACCACTCGACGGAGCGCAGCCTGGCGTACACGGTTGCGGTGAAGTGACTGGGCGCCTGTTACATTAGGCTGATGGTAAAATCCGGATCTCGCAAGCCGTTTCTATTACTGCTATTACTCGCGCCGGCCTGGGGTCAGCCGAGGGCGGACCTCGGCTTGATCGCGCGCATCAAGACCGAAGCCTACGATCATTCGAAAGTCATGGATCATCTTTCCTGGCTGAGCGATGTTTACGGTCCGCGGCTGACCGCTTCGCGCGAGTTTTTCCAGGCCGCGGACTGGGCTGCCGGACGCATGCGCGAGATTGGCCTCAGCAACGTGCACCTGGAGCCTTGGGGGCCATTCGGGCGGAGTTGGTCGGCGGAGCAGTGGTCAGTCGAGATGGTGGAGCCACGCTATGCGCCATTAATCGCCACGCCACTGGCCTGGAGCGCCAGCAGCAATGGACCGATTCTCGGAGAGACGATTCTGGCGCCGCTCGCGGCGACCCGAGATCTGAAGAAGGCGCGCGAGGAGTTCGCGGCCTATCGCAAGGAATGGACCGGCAAATTGCGCGGCAAGTTCGTGATGCTTCGGGATCCCAAGATTCCGGCGGAACAGAACCGGCCGCAGTTCCAGCGTTATACGGATGCCGAACTGGCGGATCTCGCGCGGGCACCGGAACACGTGGCCAAGATCTACGGGAAACTGGCGGACTTGAAATTCCCAGAAGATCCGGAGGAACGCCAAAAATTCATGGCGGCTCTGCCGGAGTCGATATTCGACGAGATGTTTGATGCGCGAATCAAGTTGGCGGCCGAGCGGAACCGTTTCTTTCTGGACGAGGGCGTGTTGGGGATATTGGCGCGCGACGACCGGTCGCACGACGGCACCACGAACGCCGAACAGGCTGGATCGCACAGGAGCGCCGATCCGCTGGCGCCGCCCACGTTTGTGATTACGGCGGAACAGTACAACCGCATGGCGCGAATCATGGAGAAGAAGACGCCAGTGAAGGTGCGCGTGTCACTCAAGGTGCAGGCTTCGGACGCGGATGTGAATTCCGCCAATATCGTGGGAGAAATCCCGGGCGGGAAGAAGGCGGACGAGGTGGTGATGATTGGGGCGCACTTCGATTCCTGGCATGCCGGAACGGGCGCGACCGACAATGGCGCGGGCAGCGCGGTGATGCTCGAAGTGATGCGAATTCTGAAAGCGCTGAACGTGAGCATGGACCGCACCGTGCGCATCGCATTGTGGAGCGGCGAAGAGGAGGGCCTCTACGGATCGGAGGCCTATGTGAAGCAGCACTTCGGCGATCCCAAGACGATGAAACTCACTCCGGAGCATGCGAAGCTTTCCGGTTATTTCAACCTGGATAATGGCAGCGGCAAGATTCGCGGCGTGTATCTGCAGGGAAACGATGCCATGCGCCCGCTGTTTGAAGCGTGGCTGTCGCCGTTCCGCGACGAGGGCGCGACCACGATCACGAACAAGAACACCGGCGGCACGGACCATCTGTCATTCGATGCCGTGGGTCTGCCCGGGTTCCAGTTCATTCAGGACCCGCTCGATTACGAAACCGTCACGCACCATTCCAGCATGGACACTTACGATCACGCGGTGGCGTCGGATTTGATGGAGGCGGCGGCGGTGATTGCGGAGGTGGTGTATGAGGCGGCCAACCTTCCCGAGATGCTGCCGCGGAAGGAATTGCCGAAGACCGCTCCCTGACGGTCGCGGCTCGGTAGCGGGTCGTCGTTTGGTATTCAGGGCGTGATGGTCACCGGTGCCCCCGAATAGCGAACTACCTTATCGGGTTGGGCAGTTTGACCGATTCCTACGCCGTGGCCTTCGCCTACGAACACTACGCGGAAAGTGCGGGTCTCGAGCATGCCGGGGAACTTTCCCTGGCGCTCACCGATGGTCAGGCTGTGGGCCGATTCATCCCAACGCAGGGGGATGGTGGCGTATACGCCCTTCTCGTAGTCGTAGTTGTCGTTCTCGTCCTCGTAGAGCGTGAAATGGCCGTCGGCGCCGCGATAGACGCGCAACTCGATGGGGTCGGCGGTCTTCTCAGCGGCGTACTCGACATCGGGGCCCATGGGCACAATGGAGCCGGCCCGGACGAAAAGCGGCAGGCTGTCGAGGGCGGCGGGCGCGTCGATGGACCTCCCGCCCAGCTCAGAGTGTCCGGTCCAAAAGTCGAACCACTCCGTCTTCGGCAGATACAGATGACGGATGGTGGCACCCGGCTCGGTGACCGGACTCACCAGGATCGACGGCCCGAATAGAAACTGATCGCCGATATTTTGGGCGCGGACATCCGTGCGGAAGTCCATGACCAGCGGCCGCATCGGGGTGTAGCTTTCGCGAGTGGTCATCCAGGCGACAGAGTAGATGTAGGGCATTAGCTCGTAGCGCAGGCGGTCGAACTGAGTCAGGATCGACTGAGCTTCCGGTCCGTAGGACCATAACTCGTTGTGATCGGTGGTGCGGGTTCCATGTACGCGGAAGATAGGACAGAACGTGCCGTATTGAAACCAGCGCACGAATAGCTCGCGGTAAGCCGGATCGTTGGGATTGCCGATGAAGAATCCCCCGATATCAGTGGTCCAATAAGGAATGCCGGAGAGAGAGAAGTTGAGTCCGGCGGGTATCTGGCGTTTGTAAGTCTCGAAGTCGGAGAGGATATCGCCTGACCAGGCAGTGACCGCGTTTCGCTGGGCGCCCGCGAAGGCCGATCGCGAGAGAATGAAGACGCGCTTGCGGTCGCTGGCCTTGCGCTGCCCGTCATAAACCGCTGTTGTGGTCATCAGTGGGAAGATGTTGGCATAGCGCGCGCCGCTGCCGATCGAGAGTTTGTTGTTCAACATCAGGTTTTCCTCGCGGCCCTCGGTTTCCGGTTCGGTAGTGTCGAGCCACCAGGCGTCCGCGCCGATCTGGAACAGGGCTTTGTCCATCAGGTTCCAATAATAGGAGCGGGCCTCCGGATTGGTGGCGTCGTAGACGGCCATCCCGGAGGGATGATACGCGCGGGTCTTGGTGCGATCGATGAAGTAGCCGCGCTTGTCCATGTCGGCATAAGTGGGGGTGCCTGGATCGAAGTAGGGCCACACGGAGATCATCAGGTGGAAATTGTTGCGGTGCAGGTCGTCGATCATGCCCTTGGCATCTGGGTATTTCTTGTTGAATACGAACTCGCCCTTGGTGGTCCACCAGAACCAATCCTGCACGATGTTATCGACGGGAATGTGCAACGCGCGGTATTTGTGCGCCACGTCCAGCAGTTCCTGTTGGGACTGATACTTGTTCTTGCATTGCCAGAAGCCATAGGCCCACTTACCGAACATGGGAGCCGCGCCGGTAAGTTCCCGGTATCCGGCGACGATGTTATCGAAATCCGGGCCGTAGAGGAAGTAGTAATCGATCGTGTCGGCCACTTCCGCGCTGATATACAACGAATGCACGAATCGGTTGTTGAACCGGCATCGCGATGCGTTGTTCCAGAACAGGCCGTAGCCGTTGCTCGAGACCAGCAGAGGCACCGCGATGCTGGTGTTGTCCTGTGACACATCCACCGACTCGCCGCGATAGTTCCACACGCCCGCCTGGTGCTGGCCAAGCCCGTAGAAAGCCTCTTCGGAGCCGTAGATGGAGATGTTGTCTTCCGCGCGATAAGTGTTCTCGCCATTGACCAACGCGGGAGTCATGGTTTTGGGGCCTTCGGTCACCAGTTTCTTGCCGGAGAGATCGCTGTAAGAGATGAGGCCGTCCCGGCGGCTGACGGCGACTTTCAGCCGGGCTGTCACAAGGACGATGTCGGCGCCGGCGGACTCCATCTTCCACTGCGGCGCGGGCCCGGCGGTCTTGGTGACGACATACTCGGTCTGCTTAGGAATCGAGGCCGTCGGCGAGTACATTACGTGGATGATGGAATCGGCCGTCACTTCGATGCGCATGACCCCGGATTGCAGGGTCAAGTCTACGCCGTTGGGCTGCTCGTGGACGCCGGTGACAGGGTTCAAGGGTATCCACTGAGCGTGGAGGCTGGCGGCAAGGGCCGGCAGAGCCAGCGCGAGGTACAGCGTTTTCCGCATAAACCGGATAGTATCAGAAGGTGGCGGGGCGAACGCAGGGGATTTCGGCGGCGGCAGGCTTGCGGCGGCACCTTTGCCCGAGGTGCAGGCAGGGCCGAATCTTCCGATGTCCGGTGTATCGGGGGCCGCTGGCGATGCGGGACAATTGCCCCGTTTGCGGTCTGCAGTTCGAGCGCGAACAAGGCTACTTTTTAGGCGCGATGTACGTGAGCTACCTGTTGTCGATCCCGCCCGTGCTGGCGCTCGTTCTGCTGATTTGGAAGCTGAGCGGATGGCCGTTCGATTGGGCGATCGGGGCGGCGTTTGCCGCGTATCTGCCGCTTGTGCCGGTAGTGGCCCGCTTCGCGCGCGTGGTGTGGATGTACGTGGATCAGCAGCTCGACCCGCGATAGTGCAACAAGGCCCGATCCTGTGTTGCATCTCGTAACATCGCGTTGCGCCGGCGATCCCGGGCTGGATCAAGAAAGGGCGATTTCAAGTTGCATCGCGTAACATTCGTTGCATTCCGGCGAACCCGTGCACAGTCGAAAACCCAGCCCGCGGGGCTGAAGCCCCGCGCGGGCTAAAGCCCGCCCTCCCAGGCCTATACGGCGCGGCGTCTGGGCGCGAAGGAGCGGACGCGACGGAATTGGGGACGCGGTGAGGAGGGCGCAATCTCGATGACCGGGGCTGAGGTCTTTATCTCGCGGCCGACGTCCGGTGAGACCTGGCGGCGCTCCAGCCGGGTAGCCAGGATACGCTCGATGTGGGCGACATCCGCCCGCTCGGCGCGCGTGGCGAAGGTGGAAGCCGTTCCGCCGGAGCCCATGCGTCCCGTGCGTCCGACGCGGTGAATGAAGTCCTCCGGAGCTTGCGGAAGATCGTAATTGACCACGTGGGAGATGCCTTCCACGTGAATACCGCGCGCCGCAATGTCGGTGGCCACCAAGACTCGATAATAGCCGTCCTGGAAGCCGCGGAGCGCCTGATTGCGCTGATTCTGGCTGCGATTGCCATGGATGGTGGCGGTCTTCGCGCCGTCGCGGGAGAGTTTGGCGGCCAGACGGTCCGCACCGTGCTTGGTGCGGGTGAAGACCAGAAACGAGCCCTGCTCGTCGCGCAGCATCATTTGCAGCAGACCCAGCTTGCGGTCCGGCTCGACTTCGTACAGATGCAGATCGATCTTGTCGACGGGCTTGGTAGTGGAGCCGATTTCCACGCGTACGGCATTGCGGACGTGCGTTTCCACAAGGTGTTTTACCGAGCTTTCGATAGTCGCCGAGAAGAACAGCGTCTGCCGTTCGGCCGGGATGGCGGCCATGATGCGCTTGATGGTGGGCAGGAAGCCCATATCGAGCATGCGGTCGGCTTCGTCCAGCACCAGGATGCGTACGCTGCCGAGGGCGATGAGGCCGCGGCTGACAAAATCGTAGAGCCTGCCAGGCGTGGCAATCACCACTTGGACACCCTTACGAATGGATGTCAGTTGCGAATTTTCGCCGACGCCGCCGATCACGACAGCGGCGCGCACTGGGCTGCCGGCGGACATTTTGACGAAGGTCTCGTGGATTTGCAGCGCGAGTTCTCGGGTGGGGCTGAGGATGACCGCCCGCACGCCGGAGCGCGATGGCTCCTTGGCGAGGAGATCGATGATGGGAAGGACAAACGCGAGCGTTTTGCCGGTTCCGGTCTGCGCCGTGGCAACCACGTCGCGTCCGGCCAGCGCCGGCTCGATAGCCTGGGCCTGGACGGGGGTCGGCTCTTTAAAGCCGTTCTTTAATAGATTGCTCTTCAGGAGAGCAGATAGGGGGAATTCAGAGAAACTTTTCATTTTTGAGTTTTGCGGAGGAGAATCGACGAGCCGACTACCAAACGGAGGGAGAGGCGTTGTGGATCAACTTCCAGTAGATTTGAGTATAGCACAGCAGCAGGCAAATGGAGTATGCTAGTAACGGGACCGGGGGAAGCGTGCCCCCGATCCCGCTCGGTTGTTATCGCCTGCCCTTACGGGTGAAGGTGATCGTAACCGTGACTCTACCGAGGAGCAGTAGGCCAACTAGCAACAGGATCATAGATCCTCCTTTCTGCCGAAAGAGGAAGGCCCGGGCTAGTACCCGGGCTTTTCCAATTGAAGCTCAAGTGCTTCTTTCGGAACTCGCTCTTCCAATCTCTGCAAGAAAGGCCTCCGCTTTCAGAGTGGGCCGACTGGAGCGGAGTTCTCCGATCCGATGGCCAGCTAGCCGCCAGCCTTCGGACCGCCCCTCCACGTCGCCAACTCGCTCGCCAACCGCTCGCGCATGTTCAGGTACTTCGGAGTGTCCACCAGGTTGATCTGCTCTTTTGGATCCGTCGTCTCGTCGTATAATTCGCTCGCGCCCTTTCCCTCATTGCGCAGAATCAGCTTGTAGCGGTCGTTGCGCGCCATCTCCGCAACCCCAATCCGGCCAAACGCCAGATCCGGCCACGTTTGTTTCTTCCCCATCCGCCGGCCATACACGAACGTCAGAAAGCTGGGCACATGGCTGCCTGCCGGGGGCGCAACGCCCGCCAGTTCGCATAGCGCGGGCATCAAATCGTAAGAGTTTACGACATCGTTCCGCAACGTTTGCGGCGGGAAACGGCTTGGCCACGCCCAGATCAAAGGCGTCCGCACCACTTCCTCGTACAAATTCGGCGGGTCCGAAGCCGTCGCATCGCCCCACAGTCCATGCCGGCCAAGCAGATATCCGCCGTTGCTGGTGAAAACGACGACCGTGTTGTCCCAAACGCCGCGCTGCTGCAGCTTTGCCACCAGCGCGGGAATCTGATCGTCCAGCGTAGTCAGGGCGGCCGCGTATTTGCGTAGGTTGACGGGTATGTTGCGCAGCATTTCCCTGTGCGTGGCGTTGGGGGCCCCGGAGTCCCAGCCGATCGTTTCGAATCCGGTCTTCGCGTAGAGGTCCAGGTTCTTTTGGGGCGGTTCCACGGAATTCGGACTGGGCCAGGCGATCGCCAGGAAAAATGGCTTAGCCGGCCCCTGCGCGTCCAGAAACTCACCCACCTGTGCGGCCGAAACGCTCCGCGAACAGTTGTAGCCGGCACTAGAAAAAGCGCGTTGGTCCGCTGCCACCGGCGCGCAGGAGAAACTATTCGAGAAGCGCACTCCGGTTAGCGCCAGCCGATCGATATTCGGCGTGTGCACCTCCGCGTTTCCATAGCACCCCAGCATGTACGCGCCGAGGTCCTCGGCTACGATCAGAACGATATTCGGATGTTGCACAACGGGCTGTTTCTTGGTTGCGGCCAGCACGGGCGCAGCTAGCGACCCGAACAGAAAATGACGTCGATTCAATGGCATTCAACCCAGTATACGCCGGTCGCGCGGGCGGTCTGGTAAACTCATATGAAAGGCGGCGTAGCTCAGTCGGTTAGAGCGACGGTCTCATAATCCGTAGGTCGAGCGTTCGAGTCGCTCCGCCGCCACCACTACCGCAACCTGGCGAACTCCGCCTTAGCCTGGAGCAGGGCAGGCAGATCCGGGTCGGCGTTTTTCCAGACCTCGAAAAACAGCTGATAGGCGGCACGCGCTTTCACCACATCTCCTGTCAGCCCGTAAGCCCGCGCGAGACCCAAGCGTGCCACCGCGCCTACGACGAAATTCCGCATCACACCGGGATGGTCCAAAATCGTCTGGAATTCGACGGCAGCCGCCGCGCCTTGGCGAGCCGCCAGGAAGGCCTGGCCCCGCTCGTAAGCTGGAGACGTTGTATCATCGCCCGTGAGTTCGTATGGCTCAAGCGGCGCCAGAGTGTGGATCGCCTTACCGGGATCTCCACGGTTGAGAAAAATGGCCGCTTCGATCATGGTTCGGTTAATCCCCACTTGCGTGTCCTCAGGGAAGCGCTTCGACAGATCGTCGGCGAGCCGCGCGGCGACGTTCGATTCGCCTGCCTGGGCCAGGGCCGTACCCGCCAGCCGCTCAATATCCTTACCTTTATCTTTCGAGAGCGAGAGCGCCGCCTGGGCTTGCCGCTTGGCAAATTCCTGGTTCCCGGCCGCTGCTTCGGCCATGGCTTCCTCGGCCCGGTAGCTGGCAGCGTCCTCACTGTTTTGGTCCCGCTTGGCGCCCTCCGCCGCTTGCTCGGTCAGATCCCGTGCGCGGGCGAACTGACCTTCGGCCGCCGCGCTATACGATTCCACATCGAGCATGAGATTCTTGTACCCAGGCCTGGCACCAACCACCGCAGCCTCCTTCCGCATGCCTTCCGGATCGTGCCGGAGGAAGTCGATCTGATACAGGTAGATGTGCAGGATCGGGAAATCCAGCTTATGGGCCTGGGCCTCCCGCGCGGCAGCCTCGGCTTCCGCCAGCCGATCCAGAAAAATGTAAGCGGTGATAACCTCCCGATAAGCGGCAGAGGCGCCGGGTGTTAGTCGGAGGCTCTCTTTTCCTGATGCCAGAGCCTTCTCGTGTTCCCCCAGGGTATTGTAGACCTTTTCCAGGTTGGAGAAGGGCGAAGCGTCGCGCGGATAGTTTTGCGCCCACAGCTCCAAGGTTTTGCGCGCGGCTTCCAGGTTCCCGGTAGTAAACATTTCGTAGTGCGAGGCCAGGTAGAACCTTTCCCGGTCGCTTACCCGGTCGCGCAAGTCGTACGCCTTGCGAGCACTTTCCGCCGCGCGCGCGGTATCGCCCATGGAACTGTAACAGACCGCCAGGCGTCCATAGGCCATGGCGAAGTTAGGGTCCAACCGGATGGCTTGTTCGAACCTGGGGATGGCTGCGGAGCCATTGGTTTCGGCGAACATCGAATGCGAGCCCAGACTGTAGGCTTCGAGTGCCTCCAGGGACCCGGTAGTCACGCTCTCCGGCGGCGCGTCGTACTTCTCCACCGATGCCAGCGATTCGCCCAGTCTGCGGCGCAGTTTGGTGGCGGCCTCGCCCAGCTCTTTCAGTACCTGTTCTTTGCCGGCGGCTGTTACCTGCTCCTCGGCCAGTAAATCGCCGCTGCGGCAGCTCACGGCCCGCAGCCCCAGCACGTACTGGCTTCCCAGGGTGGAAATGGAGCCTTCGATCGTGGCGGTGCTCGCCGTGCGCTGGCAGACATCGCGCGCCAGCGAAGCCGTGAGCTTGGCGTCTTTGGGCTGCGTCATCAGGGGCAGTGTCTGTGCGATGCGCGAGTCGGAAAGCAGGCTCAGAAACGGCGACTGTTCGAGTTGCGCGGAGAGTCCCTGCCGCAACGTGCCGTCGAAAACGGGGTCGCCCGTGGTGTTGTTGAACTCCGCCAACACCACTATGTTCCTGCCGGTAAGCTGGTGCGCTGAGCGCGAGTAAAAAAACAATCCCGCGGCGGTGACGGCCAGAGCCAAGGCCCCCCCCACGATGAACCAAGCACGGTGGTGTCGAGCCGCACTCCGCGGCTGGGCCTGCGCCGATGCAGTCGCCAGCCGGCCTGAGTCGCTATCGCGCTTCAAACGCTTCAGGTCCCCGCGGATATCCGACGCGTGCTGATATCGCACTTCCCGATCCTCTTCGAGCGCCTTGGCTACAATCCGGTCCAACTCAACCGAAACCTGGGGATTTCGCGTGGAAGCCGCTTCCGGCGTTTTTCCGGGCAGCGCGCCGGTGGCCATCTCATAAAGCACGGCCCCGAAACTGAACAGGTCGGTCCGCGCGTCGAGTTTCTCGCCGCGCATCTGCTCTGGCGACATGTAGCCGGGAGTGCCTGCCACGCCGGATTGCGCACCGTCGCGGGCGGGCTCCGATCCTGCCGGGGCGATTCCCACGCGAGCCTCCCCGCGCAGCTTGGCCAAACCAAAATCCAAGATCTTCGCCTGGCCTCGGGTGGTGATGAATAGGTTGGCCGGCTTCAGGTCGCGATGTACGATCCCCGCGGCGTGCGCCGCCTCCAGCCCATCCGCAATCTCGATGCCCCAAGTCAGCAAAGCGTCAGGTGAAATCGCCCCGGCTTCCAGCCGGCGCTTCAGGGTGTCGCCCTCAAGCAGTTCCATGGCGAGGAAAGGCCGGCCTTCCCGCTCTCCGATGTCGTAAACGGTGCAGATGTTCGGATGGCTAATGGCCGCCGCGGCGCGGGCTTCCCGTTCGAAGAGCTCGACGGCGGTGCTTTCATGGGTCAATGCCTCCGCAATGAACTTGACCGCCACGTCTCGATTCAGACGCGTATCGCGTGCCTTCCACACTTCCCCCATACCGCCGCGGCCCAGCATTTCCACAAGCTGAAAGCGGCCGGCCGCGCCGGAAGGGCTGTTGGCCAGGGTTGGCGTATCGTCGGAAGCGCTGCCGCCAAACACCACCCGGTAGCCGCCCACCGGAATGCTGAAGCGCAGCCCGTCATGGGCGCCTTCACCCGCGTAGTAGCGTTCCAAGCGAGTACGCAAACGGCCCACTTCCACCCGAACCATGGAGTGAATGCGCGGGTCGAAGGAGACGTTCCGGTCCCAGACTTCGGCTGCGATCACGAACTCCTTCAAGCCGTCCGCTTCGCCCTTCAGCGTGGTCTCGACCAGGAATTCCAGCAGCCGGCGATGCCGCGCGCTCTCCCGGAACGCGTCGCTCGAGGCCAGTGAAGCCAATTGCGCGCGGACGGCGGTGGGGTTGGTTGCGGCGGCGCTCATTGGGGGCGTGATTACCTATCATGCATCAGATCCCAAGTTATTGCAAACACGATGTAACGTGCCGTTGTGACCGTTTCAATGCCCGATGAAACTTCACAGCGTCGGGTGCCACAGCGTATTCTGCCTACTGAGACGTGGCGAGCGCGGCAGAAATCGCAATTCCACGAAATCTGAAGAGAAGAAACGAAAGGAAAACGAAAACAATGAAACATACAACGAGCATCAACCTTTTGGCGGCCGCGGGCCTCCTGATCCAGGGAGCGTTCGGCGCCACCAACCTCATGGTGAACGGCAGCTTTGAAAAACCGGTTGTACCAGCCGGAACCTTCACGAACTTCGATACAGGCGTGTCCTTTGCAGGCTGGCAGGTGGTGGGGGAGACAGGCAATGTCAGTGTCATCGGCGCCACCTACACAGGAGAGGGCGATACCTTTCCGGCGGCGGTTGGCGAGCAGTGGCTCGACCTGACGGGAGATGGAAGCAACAAAGCCACGGGCGTCCAGCAGACCATCGCAACCACCGCGGGTTCGGCGTACACGCTCACTTTTTATGTCGGAAATGCCTACGGCGGGTCCTTCGGCCTCACCAGCACCCTGAACGTCTTCGTGAACGGCACCCAGATCTTTGCGGTCACCAACTTTGCCGGTGAGGGATTGACCTCGATAGTCTGGCAGAAGTACACCACGACGATCGTGGCCACTTCATCGGAGACGACCTTCGCATTCATGAACGGCGATGGGCCCACCGACAACGTCAATGGCTTGGATGGGATCTCGCTGGTCGAGCAAGCGCCCGCGGCGCAACCGGATACTCAGCAGGCCGGCCAAAATCAGTAGTTGAAAACTCCGGAGGCGCGCGGCCGAGGACGTCGCGCGCCAACCCGTCACTTCACCTCGGCTTCAATCCCCTCCAGTTCCTTGCCAGCCTCCGCCCACTTCCCTTGCGCCGCCAGCTCACGATAGCGCCGCAGATGCCCCCGCACGCGCTCCAGCCGCTGGTCGGCCGTGCCGGCCACCTGCCCCACAGGCGCAGCCGGCGCGCCTGGCTTCGGCGGCGTTCCCTCCGCCTGCTCCACCAGCGTCTGCGCGCCCGCGGAAAGTTGCGCCAGGCCCTGCGCATAAGTATCCGTATAGATCAGCCGGTTCCCCACCGCCAGCACGATCTTCTTCAACTGCGGCATGCTGGTCGCGCTGGAGGTGATATAAATCGAATCCACATACAGGAACGTGCTGTCCACCGGCAGCACCAGCGTTTGCGCGCGCAGCACGTGCGACCCCTGTTGGTTCCACAGCGTCAAATCCTTCGAAATCGTCTGCTCCTGATTGATGCGCGCCGCAATCTGCGCGGGCCCGAAAATCAGCTCCTGCTTGGACAACTGCAACACTACGACTTCGCCCAGGTGCTCGCCATCGCACCGCGCCAGCATCAGCCCGATCAAATTGTCCTTATTGCGCGGCGTGAACGGCAGCAGCAGCATGAACTCCGCCTGGTTTTTTTCCGGCAGGCTGGCCACCACATAGGTCGGCGTAACCGACTCCGGCTGCCCCTCCTGCCCGGCGGTGTAGCGCGCCAGGTCCCACATGTCTTCCTTGTTATAAAAGGCCTGCGGATCGAGCATGTGATAGGTCCGGTAGATCTCCGCCTGCACGCGGAACAGCGTCTCAGGATACCGGGCGTGCCGGCGCAGATCGGCCGGCATCTCCTCGGCCGCGTGGAACAGGGCAGGGAAGAGCCGCTGGTACGCCCGCACAATCGGATCGTCCGGCGCAAAAATGTACAGCTTGGTG
>Ga0181525_10002224_pt1 | contig 16034 bp, 12 predicted proteins | sample PEATcosm2014_Bin_48_FD_121100 | JGI IMG/M metagenome (GOLD analysis project Ga0181525, IMG submission 121100) | Peatland microbial communities from MTU Mesocosm Facility, Houghton, MI, USA - PEATcosm2014_Bin06_10_metaG | ecosystem: Environmental > Terrestrial > Soil > Wetlands > Peat | place...
GCCAGGCCCGTCCCGTCATAGACGCCGTGGCTGCCCGCGCCCAGCACGAACGCACCCCCATGAATCCAGACCATGACCGGGCGTCTGCCGGTATCGCAGGCCGGCGTCCACACGTTCAGGTACAGGCAGTCTTCGGACTGCTGTTCGCCGACAGCGAGACCCATCAGGGTTTCGAGCTGGGTAGGGGCCTGCGGACAAGTGGGCGCGAAGGCCGTCGCGGCGCGGACGCCCGCCCAGGGCTCGGCAGGTTCGGGCGGCCGCCAGCGCAAGGGACCAACCGGCGGGCGGGCGAAGGGAATCCCCTTGAAGCTTGCAACTGCGCCCTTCCGCGCGCCAGCAAGGCGGCCGGTGGACGTCTCGACCGTGACGGTCTCTTGCATGTCTGTTTCGCGATCCATGGAAGACCTTTCCGGTGTCGAAAGCTCGCAAATCAGGTCCGCGGAGTCCAATTAGGGGGAAACAATGAAAGGTCTATAATTAGAACAGGTTTGGTAGAGGCCAGAGCCCCTGTCTCCAACGGCCCCTTGCTGGTAAGAGGGTTTTCTCAGGGTGTCTTAGGAGCGTTGTTGTCGTGGCGATCTTAATCACGGGCGGGGCGGGCTATATCGGCTCGCATATGGTCCTCGCGGCGCTCGAGCGTGGCGAAGAGGTCGTCGCGCTCGACAATCTCTCAACAGGCAATCGCGGACTAGTAGCGGAGGAAGCAATCTTTGTCGACGGCAATGCGGGCGATCAGCCGCTCGTCGCCCGGTTGATTGCGCGACATGGTATCGACGCCATCATCCATCTTGCGGGCTCGATCGTCGTGCCCGATTCCGTGGCCGAGCCCCTCGCCTACTACGCCAACAACACGGTCGTCGCCCGCAACCTGATCGAGACGGCTGTCGAAGCGGGCGTGCGGAACTTCATCTTCTCATCGACCGCGGCAGTCTATGCCAACGAGAGCTTCGGGCTTCTGTCTGAGACACTTCCGACTGGCCCCATAAGCCCCTATGGTCGCTCGAAGCTGATGGCCGAATGGATGCTGGAGGACGCGGCGCGCGCCCATGATTTCCGGTACGTGGCCTTGCGGTACTTCAATGTAGCAGGCGCCGACCCTAAAGGGCGAACGGGGCAATCAAGCCCGCGTGCAACGCACATTATCAAACGCGCCTGTCAGGTGGCCCTAGGACGTGTGCCCCATCTTGACATCTTCGGCACAGATTATCCGACACCCGATGGAACCGGTATTCGGGACTACATCCATGTGAGCGATCTCGTAGTCGCACACGCCCTCGCGCTCGATTATCTGCGGGGCGGCGGCCAACCCACGGTGATGAACTGCGGATACGGTCATGGCGCATCGGTGCGCGACGTTATCGCGGCGATAGAGTGCGTTACGGGGGAGAGTCTCCGCGTGAAGGAGAGCCCCCGCAGAGTAGGTGACCCCCCTTCCCTCATCGCTGACTCGACAGCCATTCGCGAAAGGCTCGGATGGTCACCCGCCTATGACAATCTCGACACGATCGTGACCCATGCCCTTGCCTGGGAACGCCGATTAAATTCTGTCTAAAGATTTTCGACAAGTTGAGTCGCGTCAAAATATGCGCGATCCAATCAACGAAGGATCATTCCGGCGCGGCCAGTGCAGGCATTCGGCGCGCGTGAACTGCAATTGCCGCAAGTCTTCCGCCACACCCAAATTGGGCACGGCAACACAAAAGAGAGCATTGGCCATAATCGCCTGTCTCGTCGTTGCTAAATCCCGCCCTTACGATGGCCAAAGTGCCACGATTGTACTCTGCGTGCAGCGGCCTTCGTTCGCCCAACATTACCAAGCTTCGCACATCGAGCTCACACTTCGGGGACTATGCGCGGTCAAATGCAATCATTCGGACGTTACATCCTTTAGAACAGCGATGGCACAAACGATGTGGTAAAAGGAACTCGCTGGCGCCGGTTCTTCGACGAACTGGTCATTCGGCAGGAGTTTATCACGCCAGAGACCAGAAATCGGTGCATCCAGATATCGCCAAAGTGCGCAAACTGCTTCGCAGGCTTCACCCAGATAGCGCGCACGCGCCTCTCCTTCGGCCGCTTGGGACAAAATCAGCGCCGCCTTGAGCCTTTCAGTCTGCGGCCAGAGGCGTGCGGAATTCCGCGTTACATTGAAGTTATTGTCCACTTCATCGACCGCGACGTGCCTAGCTCGATCAACTCCGCGCGTGCCAGCCTCGAAGAGACGCCGCGCAAAACGCTTTGCGGGATCGTCGCCGCGCTTCCGCGCCCAGCGCTCCAAGAGCCAAGCCCATTCGAACTGATGGCCAGGCTCGACAATGCGGCCTGCCGCGCCGGGTAGTTGCTCCCAGTTTTCGTCAAAATACTCACGCAAAAAGCCCCCTTCTAGATCGAGAAAGCGGGAAAGGGCTAATGTGACGATTTCATCCGCCAACGAGTTCCAATTGGAGCCGGCAGCGGCGATGTCAGACCACGCTAGCGCCGCCTCAAGAAGATGCATGTGTGGATTCGACTGAAACGGAATGTCGCTCGCCTCGACAAAACCTCCATTTGCGTGGCGCTTGATGCATTCGAGCCGTTTACGAATATTCTGTGCTGCCGTTTCAATCTGAGAGCTGTGAGGCCACATCCGGTATTGCCAAGCTAGAGCAAGAAGCACGAACGCTTGATCGTAAGTCTTGACCGTCGCATCCAACACTATCCCGTCATGAGAAACGAGTGTGGCGTATAGGCCGTCGTGCATTCGATAGCGATCGTTTAAATAATTGAGGCCATGCTTTGTCGCGCTCTGCCACGGGCCCCGCCAGCCGACCGCTCCGGCATACGCGTAGACATAGCTTTGGCGCCCTTGCACTCGCGCGCGGCGCGTTCCGACGGGTGGGAGACCATCGAGACCGATGGTCTCGTGAAAACCACCGCAATTATCCGCTCCGACATTCCACCACAGCGGTAACGCGGAATCCAGGAGCCATCGCTCCAAGCGAGCGCAGTTTAAACGTAGGTCATCAATAGCTTCTCGCACTACGGCTTGCATCGCATTCCGCCTTCATCGCACTTGCTGTAGGTCCAGTGAATGGTGGACTGAAAGGCACTGGTCCACTCAGTCCCCGGTCGAGTTTCGGACGATAAGCTGGTGACGTTTCTTGGGCTAACATGCCGACGTCCTTCAACATCGGCGCGGGCGTGATACCACTGTTAAGCCGTTCGAAAGAACATTGCTGTCAATCGCCGCTATCATGCGCCCGATTAAAACTGGCAGAAAAGGAACCATCGACAGAAAGGGAAACACCTTGCGAACGAGAAGGCCTTGCAAGCTCAGGTCTCTCTTAATTCTTATGACCTCAAAATTAGCGGCCCAAAAGCACGCCATCGCAGCACGCTCATTGAAGTAATTCCAGTGGTCGACAAAATACGATTGCGGCCGGTTGTTGCGACGAATTCTAGCCCACGCAAGCTCCGCTCTTCGCCGCCAGCTCCCCTCATTAGGAAACCGGAAGATTACGATACCATCTCGGGCGAGCAGAGGGACAAGCGAGCGCAGAGTGTCGACAGGGTCAAGCATATGTTCAAACACTTGATCCGAGACGATGCAATCAAAGCGCCCTGGCTCGAAAACATCGCGGATATTTCGCCAGTCTCCCGAAAATACGGTCACTCCGTTGTCGCGCGCCACGCGCGCACGCGCTGGATCACCCTCAAATCCCACCGCGTCGAAACCACGGTCCAGCAGAAGAGGTAAGAACTGCGACGCCCCGCATCCTAGATCGAGTACGCGTCGCCCTGGCGAATAACGCTCAACCAACGGAATTAACGAGTACGGGTAGTCGTTTTCATCAAACAGCTTTTTCCAGGCGAAATGCGCACGATGATGAGCAATGCGCTCGGGCGAAGCGAATTCTCCCGTCGCCGACTCGTCAACCTTCTCTATGCGCGCAGGTCTGTCGGCAATAAAGCGGCCAGTGCATGAGTCGCACCCATAAACGAAGTGGAGACGGCGTGTTGTGTCGTCCAGTGCGCGAAACTTTGTTTCGTAAATGTCTTTGGAGAGGCATAGCGGGCAATTGGAGATTAATTCTGGATTGCAAACCGAATTACGCATTCACGCGCCCCCTTTTCCGACGCTTTTCCGCTATAAACTCTGCTCGCCAAGATATCTGACAAATTGGACCGCGACAAGTTGTCGATAGCCCAGCGCTAGGCCATCTGCATCGCTCCGACCAGTATACAGGGCCTTTGAATTAGCGGTTTTCCCCTGCAGCACGCACCTCTAGCCAGCCTCGGCCAACGGCATGCTTGTTGACGTGGTCCCCTGAAATGTACCCGCTTTGAGGTAGAGTCGTCGCCGGAAGGAGGCGGACATGAAGCGTAGCCGGTTCGCGGAAGAGCAGATCATCGGGATATTGCGGGAGCAGGAGGCAGGTCAGAATACCGCGGACGTTTGCCGCAAGCATGGCATCAGCGGCGCGACGTTCTACAAGTGGAAGGCGAAGTATGGCGGTCTGGAGGTGTCGGACGCCAAGCGGCTGCGGGCTTTGGAAGAGGAGAACGCCAAGCTCAAGAAGCTCCTCGCCGAAGCCATGCTGGACAACACGGTTTTGAAAGACATCAGCACAAAAAATGGTGACGCCCGCCGCCAGGCGATCGGCCGTCGCCCACGCCCGGGAGCAGTTCGGGCTGAGCGAGCGCCGGGCGTGTTCGATCATCGGGGTCTCCCGACGTGTGCTGCGGTATCGGCGGCGCCGTGCCGACGATGCCGCCATCCGCGTGCGGCTGCGGGAATTGGCTTTGGAACGAAGGTGCTTCGGCTATCGGCGGCTGGACATTCTTCTGGCGCGCGAGGGCTTCAAGATGAACCGCAAGAAACTCTTTCGGATTTACGGCGAGGAAGGCCTGAAAGTGCGTCGGCGCAAGGGCCGCAAGCGCGCCTTGGGCACGCGGGCACCCATGACGCAAATGGCTACATTGCACCGGGAAAGCCAACCCAGAACGCCTTCATCGAAAGCTTCAACGGCCGGCTGCGCGACGAACTTTTCAACGAGACGCTGTTCACCAGCGTTGCGCAGGCCCGCATCGCGCTGGCTGAATGGCGAAACGACTACAACACCGTCAGACCGTATTCGAAGCTCGCAGGACGTACCCCGGCCGAGATCGCGGGACCATCAATCACGGAGCATCAACCCCAGGGACTCTACTTCTGAACGCGAGCAAATTGGGGACCACGTCATTGGACCGAGCGATCGCTCGATGAAGTCTCCGAGTGGCTGGTTCGCCGACCTGCTACTTTATTAGGTCATAATCCTATCTTGACAGAACGATGAGCTATTTGGCCTGCACCCAACGCGACAATATCCATGCTCGGACCTTGTCCGTGTTGCGTTCAAAACACCAGTAGACAGCGTAGGACGCGCCAAACGCCAGAACACATACAAGTCCGAATAATTCTAGGTGGCGAAAATCGAGCGGCCACCGTTCCCAATGGCCGATAAGAACCGCAGAGATAAAGGCGAGTAGCGGTACGTGGGTGAGATAGAGTGTGTAAGATATTTTCGCCAAGAATGCCGCGCCGACAGGATAGACTCCCTCCGTCGAAACCTTGTTCCCTTCGCACAATAGAAACAAAAGAGACAGAGAAAATAGGACACCAATTATAAAATCTGAGAGAAGTATATTTATCGGATATCTAAGTAATAAGGCGTAGGCAGTTGCAAAACTTGCCAACGCCAACCACCGACCGGTCCTCGAGTAAACGCGTGCGCTGGCGTCGACCAGGAGGACCACGGCAACCCCCATCAACCAAATCAAAAAATAAACATCAATCTTCCAGCCGACAAAGATCAGGACTACACCAAACGCAGCAAGCCTACCAAGACGGCGCACGGGCGATCCCCCCACGGCAAAAAGGACTGCCAAGGGGAACAAAATGTAGTACCAAAACTCATACGCAAGGCTCCAGAGCGGGCCATTCGTCCCAAATGTCGTGACCAGTATCGTTTGCAGAAACGCAATGTTTCCGATGAAGGTGGCCACCGAGGAATTACCGCTTAGGACTCCAAGATCCATTGGCTGAAAATAGATACTGTCTCGAGGGCCGAAATGTCGCCCAAGGTTATCGAGGAGGAATGTGAGGATCAAAACGGGAATAAGTGCGACCCACAGCCGCGTTAACCGCTGCAGGAGGTAGTGTCGCCAAGACCACGTTTTTGCCTTGACCGCGCGAACCACTCCCCCTCCGACCAAGTAGCCGCTAAGAACGAAGAAGACAATCACCGCTTGGTGGCCGACCGTGGTGACAACGGCGGCGGTCTCACTGATTGGCGCTTTGGCATGGCCTGACATGTGAGCACCTAGGCCTATTGTATTGCGCACCGACATCAGGAAAAACTCTCGTGCGTGGCCGGAGAACACAACCAAAGCGGCTATGCCGCGCGCGGCGTCTAAATGCGCGTGAAAGAGCGGCTTAGTCCGTGGTTTGCGAACGTCATGCATGAGTACGGCGGCTTGATAAGCTTGCTTCTCCAAGTGTCAGGCTCCGCTGGTGTCGTCGAGACCTATTTCTAAAGGTACGTGATTCAACCTAGACTTCCCCGATCTAATAGCGACCCAGGTTGAGACATGGCTTGGCAGATCGGCTCTGTGAATTCTAAACGACACTGAGGTATTTGCTGGGAGCGGCTCTGCGCTGTCGTACGGCACAACCGGCCAGAGGAAACTACTGGGCGTCTGACGATGCTAGCCGATAGACGGAGAATTTGATAGTGACCCGCTACATGGCGGGATGCTCGCACTTTCGGGACAAGAATTGTCCACTAAACAAAGTCGGATCGCGGCTCAGAGAGAACATTCCAAGTATCGCAGGCGGCAACTGTATGGGAGGAGCCAGCAGCATTGCGACGCCTTCCGATAAAAAACAATCGCACTGCGGGTTCTTGTGAGGCGTGGTGCAGGTGCACTGAGAAATTGCCGCCTCCAGAGGATGCTTTCTTGTAGCTTGCTTTCTGCCGAGATTGTTGGAAGGGATATATGTACAACGCCGCGGTTGCAAAAAACTATGTCCTTGCCAAAAGTCTCAAACACAAATCAGGTTTTCTTCAAATCCAAAATTCTCCGGCTGAACGGGCCTGAGACTAGTTGCGTCTAGACAGCGATATCCAAAAGCACTCAATTTTTCGACTATATCAGCACCTTTGAGCGGATTCGGTCGGGTGATATCAGTCAGCACTTCGCACAATATAGGAATTTTCGGTCCACTTTTTCCAAGCGCGGAAACCATTCCATCGAGCACGCTCTTTTCATACCCCTCGACATCTATTTTTATCAGCCCGATGGACGAAAGATCGATGAAGTTTTGCGCTAAATATTCGTCGAGCGGAATTATCTCCACGTCGATGAGCGTGGTTAAATCCCGCGCGTGATCTAGAAACCCGTCCGCTAGTGAGCTTGAGCCGATATTTGTGCGGTAATTACCAAAATTTTTCATATTCGGCAGAACCGCGGCCATTCGAGCGGTTCCAGCGACTGCCCCACACGCCTTGTTAACTGCGGAAATTCGATAGCCCGGGTTCAACTCAGCTAGTCGCTTTACCGACGCGAAATAGGCGGGCACTGGCTCGAACGCATGAACGGCTCCAGAACGTCCTACTAGACTGAGCGCAAACGCTGACCAATAGCCACAATTCGCCCCAATGTCGATAAAGACAGAACCTGTTTGCAGATGTCTTCTGAATATTCTTTCCAAGAACATCTCATGAGTATGAAAATAAAACTTCTTGGCAATTTTGTGCATGGAAAGATCAACTTCGAACCTAACCTCTCCAAATCGAGTCACAGCCGCAAGGCCAGTATCGCGTGATACTGCTTCAACCAAGCGCCTCCGTATTATGTCATAAAATCCAAGCGGATCCGAAGTTGCGTAGCGGGAGTAAAAGCGAACGGTTTTTGCTGCAATCATTTGTCGACCTCGCTTAGCACTTCTTCAAAACGTAAGCCCGAAATCGCGAAATTAACTTGTTCCAACAGATTGAGCAAAGCAAAAACTTCAATGTGGTGGCATTCGGTCGATTTAGTCAGCGGTTTAAAGAGGGCAACGAAATTGCGCGTTTCCGATAGCGCGATTCGGTTACGCGGTCGCGCTCAATGAAATTCTGCGCAACAAGGCAATTGAACGATTGATTGCCGGAGTTAGCACGAGCGGTCGGAACGACAGGACTGCAACGCACCAGACCAATCCGCATGCGGTTCCGCCAGCGATCAGACGCGGCAGGGCAGCGATTCCACTCACCAAGTGAATGGTAACAAACCCAGCAGCCCCGGTGAGAGCTGCGATCAGTAAAGAATTGACCAATTCGCGCAAATTGACTCGAACGCTCGCTAAGCGGCGGGTTATCAATACGCTTCCAATAAGCCCCGCAGACATTCCCGCAAGAGCTGTCGCTCCGGCGCCGACTGCACCGAACGGCTTTATGAGAATATACGCCGCAACGATCGTGGTGATTGCCGCTGGAAAATACGATGCTACTTGGGCCCAGTTCCGCCGGTACATATGGAAGATATTGTCAAAAACATAGGTTTTGATCGTTTGTAAGGCACCTGCAAGCGCGATGAGCGGGATTAAAACGCCGGCGGCGGGACGGTAGGGTGGAGGAAGTAAAGCGACGGCGATTGTGGGTGCTAGGCACCAGAGTGTTGCGACCGCTGTCGAAATTAGCAAAACGTAGAGTTCGAAGGTTTCCGCCAAAAAGGCTTCGGCCGCGACAAGTCCACCTGCGTCGAAACGCTTCATAAGCTCCGGAAACCCCCCTTGGTTGATCGCATTCCCGATCATATCAATTGGCTGCCGTCCGAGTGCATAGGCCGCCGAATAGAGACCGACGAACGCCGCCCCGCCAATCACCTTGAGAAAGTATCTATCTGAACCCAAGACCGCGGATGACAATAAGGTGAGCACGATCAATGAGGCGCCATATTTTATTCGTGTCCGATAGTCAGCCGACGGCTGCGTTTCCGGGCCAATCCCACTTCTGCTGAAGCCAATTGCGGCAACACCAATCCAAAATACGGCTATAGCAACGAACACGTTAAAGGCGAAGAAAGTCTTATTTGAAGCCAGTACTACCAGCAGAACAATCGCCAATTGGAGTAGCGAGCGCGAACATTCAAGCGCGCTTACGAGCGCAATTTTTTGGCGCATTTGAAGACTCGTTAGTCCGATGCGAAGTAGCGTGTTGCTTCCGGCGTAGGCGGACACGGCGATGAAGAATTCCGTAGACCGCGCCGGGGCGAGAAATTGGCTCGCGGCAAGCGCGATGATACAGCTCACAATAGTTGAACCGATAGAAAGAACGTAGGATCGCCGGAACCCGCTTCTCCACCCTCCGGGATTGGAAATGTCGAGCCGCAGAAGCGTAAACCGGATCCAAAACGAAGCGGTCGTGTCCAAAGCGTCGCCGACTAGGATCACCAAAGCGTAGTAACCGAACTCGCTCGCAGAAAGTGTATGCGTGAGAATGAGAACGACGCAAAAGGCCGCGAGCCGCGGGAGCAACACGGCGGGGCCCATGATCAAAGCACTCCGGACTAACATTCATCACCCGTCAAGAGATGGTACAGGTTTCAACGTTCTACGTACTTCGCCCTTACGATTGAGCGTGGCATCGTCAGGTTGCTCAAGCAATTGACAATTTCGGCAAAGGGCGGGTGAAGCTGACGGCCACAGTTTGAGTCATCTTGTGATATGCAGATAACCTCGCGCCTTCATCATCTGCGCGCGCGGTTGCGCGCGCGGTGTCCGTAGCGCCTGCGATTGCGCCGCGGGTCTGCCTAAATAAGCGAGAGCGATCGCAATGCTTGCGGCAAAAGAAGTCGACTTCGCCCATAGACCTATGGATGAGGCATGTAAGATCAGGAAATAAATCGAGATCGCATAGGCTGATCTGGAGTACCGGGGGAGCGAATAAAATAGAAACGCGAGGTAAGCTAGGAACAGCGGAATAGTGAACACAAGGCCGCAGACAAGTATGAAGTTAATCCAACTTATCTCTATCGCAATTAGTCCGTACGTCTGCTGTTGAACCAATAGTGAGTCTGCACCAGCTCCAGTCCAAATTTGCGCTATCGGTGCATCCATAAGGATTCGGATCGCGTAGTATCGCGCTAACGAACTCCCGTTATCGTTCTGAACACGGCCGAGTAGTAAATCGAACAGGCCAAGCTGAGCTGCGATCGGCACAGTTAGTAGTGCCGCAAATGCCATAATGGAAAGCGAGCGCACCTCTGCCGACTTCGTTGACCCTAGAAAAATCATTTTTCCGATAGAAAATGCTGGCAGCATTAGCAGAATAATGATCGTGGTCGACATCGCCGTCCGCCCACCTGTGAGAGCGGCCGCAAGGAACGAAATCATGGCCAATAGCAATCGCCAAACGTTGAAGCGCGGCGTCGCGAACTGCTCGAGCAAAATTGCAAGGGAATAGATGCATAGAAAGCCGGCCGCCAATAGTGGATGGCCGAACAGCGCGGCAGGACGGCCCAGCTCTGAATAGTATTGCGCGGCGTTCGAGCCAACTACGTATTCATAGACTGGAATGAAATTCCGGTGCGCAAAGTACTCCGCGACGATAATGGGTATATTTACTATCATGAATAGATCGACCCCTCGCCGGAACAGGGTAATCCCACCATCCGATATCCCGACGAAAGCCAATAACACCAGAATGGTAGCGCCGAAGGTCTCTAGGAAAGGCGTTGCTGAACAGTGCTTGTCGAGCACTGCATAAGCGGAAGTTGCGAGGCTCGCGACAAAAAATGCCAGCACACCCCAATCGCCCTTAACTTGAGAGACTATTTTCCGAGAAAATTGCTGATCTAAAAGAAAGCAAACCGGAAATGCCAGAATCAATATGTAGGTTCCTGGATGCACTTTCTCGAATTCTGTCCCCCCACCCGCATAGCGCCATCCGCCTAGAATTAGCGTCGATGGAGAAATGTAGATGAACGAAAGGACAGCCAGGACGAGCAGCAGCGAGGTCGGATCTAAGCTGGGCCTTTTCGTAGACACAACTCTGCATTGACGGCTCTTCGTTCCTGGCAGTAGCTGCATGAACATATCTCACTTGCTTTAGGTCAGAGCCATCTCGGCCAACTGTGGGGTAAACTCCCCCATACATTACGGGTTGACATGATGGGGCAAAAAAATATCCCATTTGATTTCGTTTGGCGAATTCAGCGTACCGACGCTCGGTAAAGCACTGCTTCAGTCTCTTTGGCTGCGCGACTCCACGAAAATCGCGCGGCGTTGGCCAGCGCCGACTGAGCGATTCTTAGATGAAGAGTGGGGTCGTTGAACAAAGTTGTCAGGCCATTGGCCAGTTCGACGGGCTCGTCAGGCCTAAAGAACAGCGCACCGTCCCCTGCAACCTCTCGATAAATCGGCATATCGGGGCAAAGTACTGGAATCCCCCTCTCTTGGGCTTCAAGCACCGGTAGACAAAATCCCTCATTTTTTGAGGTCGAAACAAGGCAGCGGGCCCCAGAGTAGACCTCAGCCAATTCTTGATCCGTCAAGGAGCCCAAAGATGTTATTGTAAGTCCGAGACTATACTTCTGGACTGCTCGGGCCAAGTGACCACCGTCGTCCCGGCCTACATGACAGACAGCCAGCCGCGTCCCCTGGTTTTCTAGGAGTTTGAGCCCCTGAGCAAGCAACTCGACGTTCTTGTTGGGAGAGATGTTCCCAACCATCAATGCGTATCGCTTCGGAATCCGCAAGCTCGTCGTGAGTCGCGCGCCAGACACACCTGTAAGCGCGCTTGCCTCATGTACAACGACCGCTTTGTTCGCGAGCTTAGGATAGTACTTAATCAAATCGCGCTTGGTTGTATGGGAAACGCAGATCAAACTACTAGAGGCTCGAGCCGTTGCGGGAAAGAGCACGTTCCACCAGAGTCGGTGATGCCGCGGATATAGCGCTGGAAGTGTGCGGAAGTAGAGATCGTGAACCGTCACTACCCGGGGCCAAAAAGGCAGAAAGCAGCCGATCGGATTACAATTTAATTCTACCAAAGCAGAGAATCGCTGCATAAGGTCCGATATCACATGGGCTTGCCAAACCGCGTTCAAAGGGGTCGACGCTAGAAATGGATGTGTAACGATAGTTAGGCCCTCGCACTTTAAGCGATCGGGCACTTTTTTTTTCGTCCAGGTTGTCGCTAGAACATAGTGAAATCGGTCTTGCTGAACGAGCTCAGGTAAGAGGCTGAACAGATAACGGGTTATGCCGCTGATGATGTTCGGCGGTTCCAACAAATGATTGACGAGAATAGTAGGGCGCTTGATCAATTGGTACTGCCGGGAGAGACGAAATTCGTTACTCATATATGGTAGGTGTTGCGTGCACACCGTATCCAATCTAAGGCCCGAGCGCGCTGCCGCGCCTGTTTCCCAAGATTCCTACGCAATTCGCTATTGACTGCGAGCGTTGAGATTGCTTGGGCTGTTCGCTCGACGCTTTCCGGTGGTACCAGCAGCCCAGCGATGCCGTCATGTACGACTTCGGGCACTCCTCCGATAGCGGACGCGATCGAAGGTAACCCCTGCGCGCCGGCTTCCAAAAAGACCAGACCGAAGCCTTCCACCCGCGCTCCATCGGTTCTTCCGGTCAGGCAAAACAGATCAGAAGCACCGTATAGATCTCGCAATGCATGGTCCGTAAGCGCGTTGAGAAGCCGAATATCGCAGGGGCTTTGAACCGCGCGCGTTTGCAGATATCGGACGAACTCGTTGTTTTCCACAGGACCGGCGATGATGTATGTAATTCGAGAGCGGAGTTCAGCAGGGAGAAGCTCAATCGCATCGATTACTAGATCCTGGCCCTTTCTGGGCGTAAGCCGGCCTGTAGTTATGAGCACAAGATTATCAGTTGGGAGATTGAAGCCACGGCGGACATCTTCGCGTGATGCAGGCACTTCGCTCCAGAAGCGCGAAACGCCGAGATGTTCCCATGTGATGCTGCCGCGAGAAATGGGCCCAAATCGCCGCATAAAGAGATCGTGTGTATATTGACTGTTCGCGACAATATCGGCCCACCCGTTGAAGAGCCCCAGCGCTTTTGCGACATGCTTCTTATAGCTGCCGGATATCTCATTGATCTCGGTCCCGTGCATCGTTAGAATAAAGCGGCCTTTATGAAGCTTTCTGGCCAATCTAACGGGCACATAAAATGGCCAATCGACCGCGTGAACGATATCGTAGGTGTGGATATTCAACTGCTTACGAACGAGATTGATTTTTTTGATTAAGTCTTTCGCCCTGTGGCGGCCACCCCGGAACCTGCTGACTCCAAACGCTGAGCAATTGTCGATCTCACCAATCAGATTTGAGCCGTAGCTTGGAGCGACGACAGAGACTATCGACCCGAGTTCGGTCGCCGCTTGCGCCATTTCAAACGCATAGGTCCCGATCCCTCCGCGTACCGGGACAAATTCGCTGGTAAGGATCAGAATCCTTTTGGGTGGGGGCTCAGCACGCATTTTTTGTCGTTGGGTACCACAAGATGCTAGCTCCGGCCGATCAAGTGCGGTGTCCGTTGCAGTCGCGAATTAAATCCGGCGCTTGACTGAAAGGCCATTGGCCAGAGCGCTGCGCGCGAGCTTTGGTTGCAGATTTACGTCATACGGCAAGGGGCGTGGTGTCGTACCGTCAGGGCGCTTTTGGTCGCGCAGCCAGCTACTTTTGTCCGATAGCTCCCACGTAAGCAGGGCAACAACCGAGGGATTCATAATGGCCGTTTCGACGACAGCCTCGTAAACTTTTGCAACGGCTGCGTCTCTCTCAAGAGTATCCGTCAGAAGGGATCGTCGATCTGACACGTCGAGCTCAGTTATGATAATCTGAAGACCCTTCGATGCGATTTCGTGCAGATACTCCGCAAAATCATCGCGATCGAATTGCGATTCTGTCGACAAGTGGCACTCCAAGCCAACTGCGTCAAACGGTACTCCCCTGTCCTTCATTCGGTCTAACAATTGCAGAAAGTAGTGGCGCCGTGTTTGAGATGATGAAGCGAGCGTTTCCGTTGCTGCTTCATTTATAACCAACCTTGCTGTCGGATCGGTCCGACGCGCGGCTCTAAATGCAATGTCGATGTAGTTTTCTCCGAGCGACTGTAGCCAAACACCACTTCTCAAACCGTTGGGCATGCCGTGCTCGAACCATATCGGCTCATTCACGACATCCCACGAATGCATTCTTCCTGCAAATTGCGAGACTACTTTCTCGATGTGCTGAGTTAACGCGTCCTCTGCACTGTGGTTTTCCAGCCATGGCTTCAGCCACGCCGGGTTCCACTCTTCCCATGCTAGACAGTGTCCTCTCAGCTGCATGCCGCTCGTACTTGCGAACGCAGCCAGCCTCTCCGCGGGCCCAAACTCGAACACGTCCGGGGACGGGTGTACCTTCGACCATTTAAGTTCGTAATCCGGAACCAGCAGGCCAACCTGCTCTTGATAGAGTGTCGAAAGCGCGACATCGCGCAAACCTGTCGCCGTGAATGCTGAACCAAATAAGACGCCATTCTTCTTGGCAATTTCTCGTAATGAGCTCGACGCGTCCATCGACTTTCCGCTGGTAGCGAAAGCCGGCTTGGCCGCGAGCAACAACGACGATTGACCAAAGGCAATTAGTTGCGAGTACTGCAGCAAGTTTCGGCGGGAAATTCCTGTCATCTTGACCTCAAACCCTCTCACGTAACTTCCCTGACGTCAGATCACGGTGGATAGAGAAGTGCGTTGAAAGTAGCTTTTCAAGGGAAAAACGCCGAATTTTTGAATGGACACGGACTGGGTCAAACGCGCCCGTGCGTATTTCATTCCAAAGCCTAACTAGACTGGCAGCAATTTCCAGAGCAGGGCTTGGGGCACGGCGTTCGATCATGTGACCGCTGACGCCGTCTTCGATTACCAAATCGTATTGCGGAAGTCTAATTGCCGAAAACGGCCGCCCCGCCGACAGCGTTTCCAATAAGTAACATGGCATGCCCTCAAAAAAAGACGTCAACACCCCGGCATGACAACGGCGCGTTATTTCGGCGATTTCAATTTGGTCTTTATAGCCATGCAACACTGACATGTCCGCAATGAGACCGAATTCCGGATACCGGTAAGGATTGCTCGTGCCTATATAGTGAAATTCCGCTTGTCCGCCCAACCTGATTCGAGCTTCGTGAATAGCTTTGAACATTGTCGGCGGATCTTTGAACTTATCGAGTCTCCCCGAAAACACGATGCGAAAAACGCCGTTCGATAAATCGAAAGCGGTGGGGTAGAAAATCTCTGTGTCGACCGGAACTGGCATAAAACTTATCGGCACGCGTGTACCTGGCAATCGCCGCTCGATGTCGGTCTTGATATTCGGGTTCACGCAGACAATCGCAGATGCAAGTCTTATGGCAACGAAACGGCTTACGTTTTGGATAAACCAGTACCGGGTTAGCAGTGAGTCCATCGTGTCTTTTTTTCCACCTTCCCCATGCACGATAAGGACAATTGGCCTGCGTAAGAGCGCGAGTGTAGGCACAAACTCAAAGCGCTCGGCCTCAACAGATACCGGGCTGCCAGATAATTGCCTTCTGAGAAGAAACACATTGCGCGCCAGGGCAATTGCAAACCTAAGGGTGAGAGATTCATTCAGGACTTGCGCTGCATTGTGGAGTTCACTGTCGGGAACATACAGTATTGGTAGAAAGTCATATTTTTGAGTGCCCGAGCGCATTTGCGTGAGCTTCCCGAGCTGAAGATCACCAATGCTATCAATTCCAACAAACAGGATTTTGCATCCATCTTGTGCGTACCGCAGCATGTTGCGGATGTGTGTCTCTATGCCACCAATTTTTTTGCTTCGAGGATCCAGCGGGTGAACTAAGCAAAGTACGCGACCTGGAGGGCCGCCTGCCGCATTGACGTCAGCCGTTGACCGATGAACCGGTGTTGACGAAATCGGGGAGTTTTGGAGCGCCATGCGTCTAGTCATGATTACCGAAGGAAAAA
>Ga0181525_10002225_pt1 | contig 16030 bp, 10 predicted proteins | sample PEATcosm2014_Bin_48_FD_121100 | JGI IMG/M metagenome (GOLD analysis project Ga0181525, IMG submission 121100) | Peatland microbial communities from MTU Mesocosm Facility, Houghton, MI, USA - PEATcosm2014_Bin06_10_metaG | ecosystem: Environmental > Terrestrial > Soil > Wetlands > Peat | place...
CTGTGGCAATCGGTCGACTCGTCGGTAGTATCCGGCATCAGCGCCGAAGTGCTCAAGTACGCGTTCAGCCGGGCGCGACCGAACCAGGGCCTCGGACCAGACAAATGGTTCCAGGGCAGCTGCTGCGACAGCTTCCCCAGCGGGCAGGTCACGCTGCAGGCAAGCTTCGTGACGCCGATCATCCTGCAGTACGCGCAGCACGAGCCCTGGATCTGGCTGCTGGAAGTGCTGCCGGCGTATGACGCGCTGGCGCGCTTGAAGCACCAGGATCACTGGCAGAGCGATGTGATCGCCGGCTGGGCGCTTGGATCGGCCGCCGGCTACTGGGCCAGCACACGCGAGACTCCGCTGATGGTGCAGATCCTGCCGCGCGGAGTGACGATCGGCTTGAGCCGGCATTTCTGACGCTTCAGTGAACGGTCGGCGGCGTATCTGCCGGAGCGCCGGTGGCTGGCGCAACAGCGGCCGGCGCCGCGTCACCCGGGGTCAGCCCCTTGGAGTACAGGATGCGTCCGTCCGGCGCCACCAGCACGGCGTCGACGTCGTCGAGCCGGTTGTAGATCCTCATCGCTTCATCCGGGCCGAGCACGAACGCGGTCTTCGACAGCCCGTCGGTGCGCGTCGCGGTCGGTGCGATGACGGTGGCGCTGCGCACCTTGCTCGCTGAATGGCCGGTGTGCGGATCGATGATGTGATGGTAGCGCACGCCGTCCTCGTCGAAATAGCGCTCGTAGTCGCCGGAGGTGGAAAACGCAGTATCAACCAGCGGGATGCGGGTGATGATCTGGTCGGGATGGTCCGGATGGCGGATGCCTACCACCCACGGCCGGCCGCGACGATCGCCGATCACGCGACTGTCGCCGCCGGCGTTCACCAAGGCGTGGCTGTAGCCGCGCGCCTTGAGGATCTCGATGCCCTGATCCACCGCATAGCCCTTGGCGATACCGCCCAGGTCGATGCGCACGCCAGGTTGCGAGAAGCGCACCGAGGAGGTCTTGCGGTCGAGCAGCAGGTGCCGATAGTTGACCGCCGGCAATGCAGCCGTGATCTGCTGTTCCGTCGGGCGCTTGCGCGCGCGGAAATCGTACATGTACCCGACACTGGCGTAGGTGATATCGAACGCGCCCTCGGTGATGCGCGAGTACTCCAGCGCGGTGGTCAGCAACCGGAACAGTTCCCTGCTGATCCGCACTGGCTGCGTGGCCGCGAGCGCATTGACCCTGGAGACCTCGCTGCTCGGCTTATAGGTGCTCATGGTGTCATCGATGTGGCGCATCTCGTCCATCACGGCATCGATCGCCGCGTCGCCCGCAGGCACGTCTTCGGTCCAGATCTCGACGAAGATGCGCGTGCCCATGATGCCATCGACGGTGCGTGACAGCCATTGTCCGTTCTGCGGTTGCGCAGGCGGCGCCGGTGCCAGCGCGGGCTGGGCCTGCATCTGCCCGTGGGCCGAGGCGATGCTCAGCAGGCTCGTGAACATCACGCGAAGGGCGATAAAACGCCATGCGGCGCGGCTGCCACTCATGCGGGAGCGGCCGCCAGCCCTGCCGCCTCAAGCAGGCCCTTCTGTGCCAGCCAGTCGCGGTTGAAAAGTCGCGACAGGTATTTTGAACCGTTGTCGCACAGCACCGTCACCACGGTATGGCCTGGTCCAAGATCGCGCGCCACGCGCACCGCGGCGGCGACATTGATACCACTGGTACTGCTGACGAACAGCCCCTCCTCGCGCAGCAGGCGGTACACGTAGTGCACCGTCTCGGCATCCTCGATGTGCACCGCATCGTCGATCGGCGCACCCTGCATGTTGGCGGTGACGCGGCCAATGCCGATACCCTCGGTGATCGACCCGCTGCCGGTAACCTTGAGCACGCCGTGGCGGATGAACTCATACAGCGCGCTGCCGGGCGGATCAGCCAGCACCGTGCGCACTCTGGCATTGCGCGACTTGAGGAATTCCGACACGCCCGCCAGTGTGCCGCCGGTGCCGCTGGCAGCAACAAAGGCGTCTATACGCCCATCGGTCTGCTGCCAGATCTCCGGGCCGGTAGTCTCGACGTGGGCGCGGCGGTTGGCGGTGTTGTCGAACTGGTTGCTCCAGATGGCGTTCGGCAATTCCTGCGCCATCCTGCCGGCGGTCTTCTGATAATGGTTCGGGTCGCTGTACGGCACGGTCCTGACCCGGTGCACCTCAGCGCCCAGCGCCTCGATCAACGCATACTTCTCCGGCGACTGGTTATCGGGCATCACAATCACGCAGCGGTAGCCGCGCGCATTGCAGACATGCGCCAGGCCGATGCCGGTGTTGCCGGCGGTGCCTTCGACCACGGTACCGGCGGGCTTGAGCAGCCCGCGCCGCTCGGCGTCGAGCACGATGCCACGCGCAGCGCGATCCTTGACCGAGCCGCCCGGATTCATGAATTCCGCCTTGCCAAGGATCTCGCAGCCGGTTTCATCGCTGACGCGACGCAGCCGGATCAGCGGCGTGTGTCCGACCGCAGCGACGAAGTCCGGCACGATAGTCATGGATGAGTCACGCGTATGTCATGCGTTAGCGGCGCCGCGCGCCACCAGCGCCTGCACCAGGTCCGCGGATTGTTCGGCGCGCCGCGCCACTTCGCCGACGATCAGCAGCGCCGGTGCGGTGACTTGCGCGTGCTGCGCCTGCGCGCAGATGTCGTCCAGGCAGCCGCCAATGACGCGCTGTCCGGGCAGCGTCGCTTTCTCGACGATCGCGACCGGGTGCCTGGCCGCAGCGCCGTGCGCACGCAGCAGCTCGACGATTCGCGGCAGCTGTGCCACGCCCATGTAGAACACGACGGTTTGCAGCGGCGCCGACAGCGAGCGCCAGTCGAGGCCTTCGGCCCCTTCGCCGGTCGCAGTGACAAACGTGACCGACGGCGCCACACCGCGCTGTGTCAGCGGCAGGCCGGCGGAGGCGGCCGCGCCCAGCGCCGCGGTAATGCCGGGCACCACGATCACCGGAATACCCGCGCGCCGCAGCAGGTCCAGTTCCTCGCCGCCGCGGCCGAAGATGAATGGATCGCCGCCCTTGAGTCGTGCCACGCGCAGTCCCCTGCCGGCGTACTCGAGCAGCAGCGCGTGGATGCGCTCCTGCGTGACGCGGTGGCGCCCGGACTCCTTGCCGACAAAGATGCGCTCGGCGTCACGGCGCACGCGCTCCAGCACGGCAGGGCTCACCAGGCGGTCGTACAGCACGACATCGCTTTGCTGCAGCAACTGCAGCGCACGCAGCGTCAGCAGGTCCGGGTCGCCGGGGCCGGCGCCGATCAGGTAGACCTCGCCGCTCGGCCGATGCGTGCCGGCGGCGGCCGCGCGCAGCTCGGTTTCCAGCAGCGCCTCGGCCTCGCGTGTGTTGCCGGCATACACCTTGCTGGCGATGCTGCCGGCAAACAGCTGGTCCCAGAATCGGCGCCGCTGGTCGATATCGGGCAGCGCGCGCTGCACGCGTTCGCGCGCGGCGCCCGCCAGCCGCACCAGTTCACCGAGCCGCTCGGGCAGCAGCGCCTCGAGCTGGGCGCGCACGCGCCGCGCCAGCGTCGGGGATTGTCCTGACGTGCCGATCGCAACCAGCAGCGGCGAGCGATCGACGATCGCAGGCATGACGGCGGATGAGGCCGAGGTATCGTCCACGACGTTGACAAAGATGCCGCGCGCAGCGCCGGCCGCCGCCACCGCGTGATTGACCTCGATCCGGTCGGTGGCCGCGATCGCAAATAGCGTGCCGTCCAGGTGACGCGGTTCGAATTCGCACGCCAGGTGCTCGATCCGCCCGGCATCGCGGAACAGCGACAGCTCGACATGCAGCCGTGGCGCCACGACCCGCACCTGCGCATGAGCCTTCAGCAGCATTTCCACCTTGCGCGTCGCCACCGCGCCGCCACCGACGACCAGTGCCAGCTGATTGCGCAGATTCAGGAATACCGGCAGATAGTCCATGGGTTGGACTTTAGCCGATCGTGGGCCGATCGGCTTCGCCGTGGCTGCGCTGAATTGAGACCCTGGCCTAGCCGACCGCTGCCGGCCGGCGCCGCGGATGCAGGCCGCACTCGCGCGAGTCGGGATTCTCCCACCACCAGCGGCCGGCACGCTGCTCGGCCCCCGGCTCGATGGCGCGCGTGCAGGGGGCACAGCCGATGCTGGTATAGCCGCGATCGTGTAGCGGGCTGTAATAGAGCTGCCGGGCGCGGATATAGCTCCAGATATCTTCCTCGGTCCACTCCAGCAGCGGGCTGATGCGCTGCAGCCCGGTGCGCTGGTCCAGCGCCACCGCCTCGGCCGCGGCGCGTTGCAGCGACTGTTCGCGCCGCACCCCGGTCACCCAGGCGCTGTAGCCGGCCACCGCGCGATTGAACGGCTCGATCTTGCGGATCTGGCAGCAGCTGACGCGCTCGCCGAGGCTGTTATAGAAACCGTTGATGCCGTGCTCGCGCACATAGCCCTGTAGCGCCTGAGCATCCGGGTAGTACAGCTTGATGCGGCGGTGATAGCGCCGCTCCAGCCGCTCCAGCAGCGCCAGCGTCTCCTCCGGCAGCCGGCCGGTGTCGATGCTGACGATGTCGATCTCCGGCACCTGGGTACAGATGAGGTCGATCAGCACCATCGCTCCGGCGCCCAGGCTGCTGGCATATACCAGCCGGCCATGATCGCCCAGCGCCTGGCGCAGCAGAGCCAGGCTGCTGTCCGCCTTGGCCGCGAGAGCCGGATCAAGCCTGGTTTCCTGGGCCGCGGCCGTTTGCATGGGCGTGATTGTGCTCGCCGCCCTCATAACAATGGCTTATAAGTTAAGTTAAGGACGGGCGCCGCCGGGGCGGCAACCCCCAGCGTAGCGATGTGACAAAGCGTGACCGCCGCCCTGGGGGCTCGCGGCAAACTCCACCGCATGAGCTCCCTCGATCTGCGCCGCCTGCGTCAAGACGAGCATGTGCGTGCCCTGACACGCGAAGTACACGTTCGGCTCGAGCAACTCATCCAGCCGTTGTTCGTCGCCGAGGCCAGCACGCACCCGGAACCGATCCCCGGTCTCAGCGGCGTGCACCAGGAAAGCACTGATTCGCTGCTGCGCCAGGTCGAGCGCGATCTTGAGGCCGGGGTCACGAAGTTCCTGCTGTTCGGCGTACCGCAGGCACGGGCCGAGCGGCAGATCGACTGGTCGTTTACCGCCGGCCAGGTGCGGGCGCTCAAGGCACGCTTTGGCCGCGACATCTGGCTCGCGACCGACGTCTGCCTGTGCTCCTCGACGCCGCACGGTCACTGCGGCGTGCTGGACGCCGAAGGTGACCATGTCGACAACGATGCCAGCGTGGCCGAGTTGGTGCAGGCCGCCCTGGCCTACGCGCAGGCCGGCGCCGACTGTGTCGCCCCGAGCGATATGATGGACGGACGCATTGGCGCGATCCGCACCGCACTCGACGGCGCGGGCCTCGCTCGCACGATCCTGATGAGCTATGCGGTCAAATTCCATTCGACGCTGTACGGACCATTTCGGGTCGCTGCGGATTCGGCGCCCAAGTCCGGGTCGGCGCTCAAGGATCGCGCCAGCTATCAGCTCGATCCGGCGCGTCCGGGCGATGCGTGGCTGTGCGCCGAGCGCGACGTCGAGCAGGGCGCCGACATCCTGATGGTCAAGCCCGGGCTGCCGTACCTGGACCTGCTGCGCGAGCTGTCGCGCGCGATCAGAAAGCCGTGGGCCGTGTATCACGTCAGCGGCGAGTTTGCCGCGCTGGAAGCGCTGGTGGGCCTGGGTCTTGCCAATCGCGCGGCCTTGCACCGCGAGATCATGACCGCCTTCCGGCGCGCCGGCGCCAGCATGATCATCACCTACGGCGCGCGCTTCGCGCGCGAATGGCTCGCAGCTTGAGCGCGCCAGTCGCGGCCGGCCAGGTTGGGCGCTCCGAGGAGCTGTTCACGCGCGCGCGACGGGTCTCGCCGGGCGGGGTGCATTCCCCGGTGCGCGCTTTTCGCGGCGTGGGCGGCACGCCGCGCTTCATGACCGGCGGCGCCGGCGCCCATTTGCGCGATGTCGACGGGCGCGAGTACCTGGATTTCTGCATGGCGTTCGGCCCCCTGATCCTGGGTCACGCCGACACCGGGGTAAGGCTTGCCGCCGAAGCGGCGCTGGCGCGCGGCTGGAGCCTGGGCACGGCCGAGCCCTATAGCCTCGAGCTGGCGGAGTTGATCAGCGCGTGCGTGCCGTGGGTGGAGAGCATTCGCTTCGTGAACTCCGGAACCGAAGCGGTGATGTCGGCGCTGCGCGTAGCGCGCGCGGCGACCGGACGCTCGAAGATCCTGAAGTTCGAGGGCTGCTACCACGGACACACCGACTCGATGCTGCTGCGGGCCGGTTCCGGCCTGGCCGAGGCGCCGCTGCCGGATAGTGCGGGCCTGGCGCCCGACGTGGTGCAGCAGACGCTGATCGCGCCGCTCGACGATGAGGTGGCGCTGGAAGCGATGTTCGCGCGCCACGGACGCGAGATCGCCGCGGTCATCATCGAGCCGCTGCCGGCCAATTACGGCCTGCTGCCGCAGCGACCCGCGTACCTGCGCTTGATTGCACGGGTCGCGCGCGCCCACGGCGCGCTGCTGATCTTCGATGAGGTGATCTCGGGCTTCCGGCTGTCCTTTCAGGGCTACGCCGGCCCGAGCGACATACGGCCGGACCTTGTGACCTATGGCAAGGTCATCGGCGGCGGCTTCCCGGTCGGCGCCTACGGCGGCCGCCGCGAGCTGATGGAACTGGTCGCACCTGCCGGTGCGGTGTACCAGGCCGGCACCCTGAGCGCCAACCCGCTGGCCATGTGTGCCGGATTGGCAACGCTGCAGCGCCTGCAGGACGGCCGGCTCTACCAGCGGCTCGAGGAACTCGGCGCCAGGCTACAACGAGCGCTCGGCGACGCGCCCGGGCTCGCGGTGCAGCGCGTCGGTTCGATATTCTGGATCTGCCGCTCGGCAGCGGCCTTCGCCGCGACGCCGATGCGCTCGCTGCAGACACTGCCGTCCGATGCGGGCAAGTGCTTTGCGCCGCTGTTCCACCACCTGCTCGGGCGCGGCATCTACCTCGCCCCGAGCGCCTTTGAGGTCGGCTTCCTGTCCGCAGCACACACCGAGGCCGACATCGATACGCTGGCGCAGGCGGTGCTCGGCTTCCAGGCCTCAGTTGTCGACGCTGGCAATGTCGGCGGTGGCAATGTCGGCGCTGGCAACGGCCGCTGATGCCGCAGTACCCGGCAGCGCCGCCTTGTTGACCGCAGTGGCAGCGAGGTCGCCGGCGGCAGCCGCTGCAACGATCGCGGTCAGCAGCTGCACGCTGTGCGCGGCGACGTCGATCGCCGCCAGCTCGATTTCCCGATCAGCGTTCTGCACATCGGCGCTGTTGAGCCGCAGCCACCAGCGAAACCTGGGTTCCGGCAGCTGAAAGCTGTGTGAATCGGAGGTGTTGTTGGTGAGCAATAGGCTCACCTCGACCCGTGCCTCATCCAGTCGCCGCGCACGCCGCACGCTCAGCAACCGCCCTTCCGTGTACTGCCAGTCCTCGGGTCGCATGATGTCGCCGCTTTCGTCGAACCACTCGATATCGCGCACCTGCGGCAGCGGCTCGATGCGACCGTGCTGGTAATAGTCGCTGCGCAGGCTGCTGAACTCGCGCCGCAACCTGATCAATCGGGCCACATAGGCACGCTGCTCGCTGCCCGCCGGTGACAGCGCCTGCGTCCAGTCGAACCAGGACAGCTCGTTGTCCTGCGCGTAGGCGTTGTTGTTGCCGTGCTGGGTGCGGCCGCATTCATCGCCGCCGAGCAGCATCGGCGTGCCGTGCGAGAACAGCAGCGTCGCGAGCATCGCACGCCGGACCGCGGCGCGCGTCGCCTGCACCGTCGCATCGTCGGTGGGTCCCTCCACGCCCCAGTTGTTGCTGGCGTTGTTATCGGTGCCGTCGCGGTTGTTCTCGCCATTGGCCTCGTTGTGCTTGCGGTTGTAGCTGACCCAATCCTGGAGAGTGAAGCCGTCGTGCGCGGTGATGAAATTCAGCGACGCCCATGGACGCCGGCCATGGTGATCGAACAGATCGGCCGAACCCTGCAGGCGCGCGGCCAGCGCGCCGCGCAATCCGGAATCCCCGCGCCAGAAGCGGCGCACGTCGTCACGAAACTTGTCGTTCCATTCGGCCATGCCGGCCGGATGGTTACCGACCTGGTAGCCGCCCGGTCCCAGGTCCCAGGGCTCGCCGATCAGCTTGACGCGCGCCAGCGTCGGGTCCTGCAGCATCGCATCGAAGAAGCCGGAGCCCGGATCGTAGCCGTTCTGTTCGCGGCCCAGCGTCACGCTCAGGTCGAAGCGAAAGCCGTCCACGTGATAATGCTCGACCCAGTAGCGCAGCGAATCGAGCGTCAGCTGGATCACGCGGGCGTTGGAGAAGTTCACGGTATTGCCGGTGCCGGTGTCGTTGATGCAGCTGCGCAGGTTGTCAGGCAGCAGCCGGTAATAGGCGGCGTTGTCCAGTCCGCGCAGGCTTAAGGTAGGCCCGAGTTCGCTGCCTTCGCCGGTGTGGTTATAGACCACATCGAGCAGCACTTCGATGCCGGCGGCATGTAGCGCCTTGATGGCGCCCTTGAGCTCATCGGGATTGCCGTCGGACAGGTAGCGCGGTTCGGGCGCAAAGAACCCGAGGGTGTTGTAGCCCCAGTAGTTGGCCAGGCCACGTTCCACCAGCACGCGGTCGTTGACCGACGCGTGGATCGGCAGCAGCTCGACGGCCGTAATGCCGATACTCTTCAGGTACTCGACCGTGCGCTCGTGCCCGAGCGCGGCTGCGGTGCCGCGCAACTGCTCGGGAATACCCTCAAGCCGCATCGTCAGGCCGCGCAGGTGTGCCTCATAGATGATGGTGTCGGTCCAGGAGGTACGCGGCGGCTGGTCATCGCCCCAGTCGAATCGATCCACCGTAACCACGCCCTTCGGCATGGCGAACGCGCTGTCGCGCCGGTCGAACGACAGGTCAGCCCGCGGCGAGGTCAGGCGGTAGCCGTACAGCGCATCGCTCCAGCGCAGCGTGCCGGCCAGCCGTCGCGCATACGGATCGAGCAGCAGTTTGTTGACGTTATAGCGGTGACCCTGCTCCGGCAGGTACGGTCCGAGCGCGCGATAGCCGTACAGCTGGCCCGGCGCGACGCCCTCGACGTAACCGTGCCAGACACCGTCGGTGCATTCGCGCAGTGTCAGCCGCCGCAGCTCCTGCCGGCCGCTGGCATCGAACAGGCACAGGTCGATCTGTTCCGCGTTACCTGCGTAGAGGGCAAAGTTGCAGCCGCCAGGATCGCAGCTCGCACCCAGCGGATACGCGGCTCCCGCTAGCGGGGCTTTCAGCAGGTCGGAAGGCATGCACGGCGATCCTCGATGGCGATCACCCCCCGTGGCGCAACAATACCGTGGCCAGGGGAGGGAGTGTTAATTCGAGCGAAAACGGTTGTCCGTGCGACGGCTCGCTGCTGGTCTGCAGCCTGCCGCCATTGCCGAGGTTGGAGCCACCGTAGAGGCTCGAATCGGTATTCAGGATCTCGCTCCACACGCCGGCGCGCGGCGCGCCCAGCCGGTAATGCCGGCGCGGCACCGGCGTGAAGTTGCAGACCGCGATCACCGGCGCCGAATCGGCGTGCCCCTGGCGATAATAGGCGTAGATACTGTTGCTGTTGTCGTCGGCGACGATCCAGCGAAAGCCGGCGCTGTCGCTGTCGAACACATGCAACGCCGGCTCCTGCCGATACAGGCGATTCAGGTCGGCGACCAGCGCCTGCACGCCGCGGTGCAGCGGATGCTCGAGCGCCACCCAGTCGAGCTCGCCGTCGTGGTTCCATTCCCAGTCCTGGCCGAACTCCCCGCCCATGAACAGCAGCTTCTTGCCCGGCTGGGTCCACATGAAGCCGAAGTAGGCGCGCAGGTTCGCGAACCGCTGCCAGGTGTCGCCTGGCATGCGCCCGATCAGCGAACCCTTGCCGTGCACCACTTCATCGTGCGAGAGCGGCAGCACGAAGCGTTCGGAAAACGCGTACAGCAAGCCGAAGGTCATGTCGTGGTGATCGAACGAGCGATGCACCGGGTCGTGCTGCATGTAGCGCAGCGTGTCGTGCATCCAACCCATGTTCCACTTGTAGGAGAATCCCAGGCCCCAGTCGCGGGTCGAGCGCGTGACGCCGGGCCAGGCGGTGGATTCCTCGGCGATCATCAGCGCGCCGGGAAATCGCTGCGCCACCGCGTCGTTCAGGTGCCGCAGGAAATCGATCGCCTCGATGTTCTCGCGGCCGCCGTACCTGTTCGGGATCCACTCCCCGGCGCGGCGCGCATAGTCGCGATACAGCATCGAGGCGACGGCATCGACCCGCAGGCCGTCGATGTGATAGCGCTCGATCCAGTGCAGCGCGCTCGACACCAGGAACGCATGCACTTCGCGCCGTCCGAGGTTATAGATGGCGGTATTCCACTCCTGGTGAAACCCCTCGCGCGGGTCGGTGTGCTCGTACAACGCGGTGCCGTCGAACCACGCCAGTCCATGCGCATCGGTCGGAAAGTGACCCGGCACCCAGTCGAGGATCACGCCGATGCCGGCGCCATGGCAGCGATCGACGAAGCGGGCGAACGCGGCCGGGGAGCCGAACGTGGCCTGCGGCGCATACTGGCTGAGCACCTGGTAGCCCCAGGAGCCGCTGAACGGATGGCCCATCACCGGCAGCAGCTCGAGGTGGGTGAAGCCCATCGCGATCACATGGGCCAGCAGCTGATCGCCAAGTTCATCCCAGTTCAGCGAGCGCCCGCCCTCGGCCGCCACCCGCCGCCACGATCCGGCGTGCACCTCGTAGATCGACAGTGGCGCGTGCAGCAGTGCATTGTTGGCGCCGCGCGCTTCGATCCAGCGCGCATCGCTCCAGCGAAACGGCGTCGGATCCGGCACCACCGAGGCATTGCGCGGCGGCGCTTCGGTCTGCAGCGCCACCGGATCCGCCTTCAGCGGCAGCAGGCCGTTGGGGCCAAGGATTTCGTACTTGTAGAGCGTGCCGGCCGGCAGTCGGGGAATGAACAGCTCCCACACGCCGGCCTCGACGCGCTTGCGCATCGGATGGCGTCGGCCATCCCAGACGTTGAAGTCACCGACCACCGAGACCCGCTGTGCGTTCGGCGCCCAGACGGCAAAGCGCACCCCCGCTACACCGTCGATGCTCATCGGCTGCGCCCCGAGGCAACGTCCCAGCTCCAGGTGGCTGCCTTCGGCCAGCAGGTAGATATCAAGTTCGCCCAGCAGCAGCCCGAACGAATACGGATCCTCGGTTTCCTGCAGCAGCCCGCCGGGCCAGTGGATGCGCAGGCGATAGGGGTTGCCGGCCGGGATGACGCCGGCGAACAGACCGGGTGTCGGCAGCGGCTGCAGCGCGGCCAGCAGCGCACCGCTGCGATCGAGCACCTCGACGCCCTGCGCCGGCGGCAGGTAGACGCGCACCACGCTGCCACGCGCACACGGGTGCGGGCCGAGCAGCGCAAACGGATCGCCGATGCGACCCTCAGCCAGCGCGCTGACCGCGGACGGATCGCCCGCCAGCTCCGGGTCCACCTGCGGCGCGGTCGCGCGCCGCCGCTCACTATCCCTGGCCGGCCCGCTCCCGTCCTGCACGATTACCCCAACGCCTGGCGCACCATCACGGTTGTGCGGGCCATGATAGCGCAAACCCGCTACCGCCCCGGCGTGCTGTCAGGCCGGATTGGGCCTACGCTGCACGTGCACCAGCTCGTCACTGGCATCCTGGTAGGCGACACTGAAGGCATCCAGTGCGCCCAGCGACGCTTCCAGATTCTCGCCCGGCGCAAGGTCGAAGCTGTCGAAGCCACAGCGCGCCAGGAAGAACAGCTGGTCGCGCTTGAGCTCGCCGCGAGCACGCAGTTCGCCGCCGTATCGATAGCGCTGGCGCAGCAGGCGGGCCTGGGAGAATCCCCTGCCCTCGCCGATCTTGGGGAATTCCACGACGATCAGGTCCAGCAGCCCCAGGTGCGGCGCCAGCGTTTCTACCTCATCCGTCGGACCGACCAGGATGGCAGCACCGGCGGCGATGGCATGACCGGCGCCGAGGGCGGCGATGAATTCCGCCGCCGGCCGCACCCGACGCGTGCCGGCCGCCGCCTCCTCGCCGCCATAGCGCGCGTCGTCGGCCACCAGCTCACGCCGGCGTATGATTCGTCTCATACACCCGCTCCTGGAACGGCTCAATGCCGATGCGCCGCACCGCGTCGACAAAGCGTTCATCATCCCCGTGGCGCTCGCGCAGGTACACCTCGAGCAGCCGCGCGATGGTCTCGGACACCTGCTCCTTCGGCACCGACGGACCGATGACCTCGCCCAGCGCCGCCGGGGCAGCCGAGGAGCCGCCGATGGTGATCTGGTACCACTCCTTGCCGTGCTTGTCGACGCCGAGTATGCCGATGTGGCCAATGTGATGATGGCCGCAGGCATTCATGCAGCCGGACATCTTGATCTCGATCGGACCCAGGTCGTACAGGTAGTCCAGGTCGTCGAAGCGCGCGTGTATCTGCTTGGCGACGTCGATCGAGCCGGCGTTGGCGAGGCTGCAGAAGTCCAGCCCCGGGCAGCAGATCATGTCGGTCAGCGTGCCGATATTCGCGGTGGCGAGCCCCAGCGCATCGAGCTCGCGCCATACCTCCGCCAGCGCCGACTGCGGCACATCGGCCAGCACCAGGTTCTGGTCGTGAGTTGCGCGCACCATGCCGAAGCTGACGCGATCGGCCAGCAGCGCCAGTGCATCCATCTGCGCGCCGCTGATGTCGCCGGGTGCCTCGCCGTGTTTCTTCAACGATACGAATACCACGCGATATCCGGGGACCTTGTGGCGGCGTGTGTTGTAGCGCAGCCAGGACTCATAGGCCGGCGACCCGGAGCTGGCGCCGCCGATCGCGGGCGTCGCGTCCTCAAGCTTCAGGTACGGCGGCGGTGCGAAGTAGCCGCGCATGCGCTCGACCGCCTGCGGGGTGAGCTGCGGTGCGAATTCGCGCCCGGCCTCGAATTCCTGCTCCACCTGCCGGGTGAACTCCTCCGCCCCGAGCGTGCGCAGCAGGATCTTGATGCGCGCCTTGTGGATGTTGTCGCGGCGGCCATGGCGGTTGTAGACCCGCAGGATCGCCTCGAGGTAGGCCAGCAGGTCGGCCTGTGGCAGGAAGCTGCGGATCAGCTTGCCGATGATCGGCGTTCGTCCGAGGCCGCCGCCGGCCAGGATCTCGAAGCCGATCTCGCCGTCCGGACCAGCCTTGAGGCGCACGCCCACATCGTGGACTTCCACCGCGGCGCGATCCGCCGGCGATGCGGTGACCGCGATCTTGAACTTGCGCGGCAGGTAGCTGAATTCCGGATGCAGCGTGGCCCACTGCCGGATGATCTCGCAATACGGCCGCGGATCGGCGAGCTCATCGGGCGCCACGCCCGCCAGGTGATCGGCGGTGATGTTGCGGATGCAGTTGCCGCTGGTCTGGATGGCATGCATCTCGACACTCGCCAGGTCGGCGAGGATATCGGGCACGCGCTCGAGCGCCGGCCAGTTGTACTGGATATTCTGGCGCGTGGTGAAGTGACCGTAGTCGCGATCGTAGCTGCGTGCGATATGCGCCAGCATGCGCAGCTGCACACTCGACAGCAGCCCGTACGGAATCGACACCCGCAGCATCGGCGCGTAGCGCTGGATGTACAGTCCGTTGCGCAGCCGCAGCGGACGAAATTCGTCCTCGCTGAGCTCGCCGGCCAGGAAACGCCGGGTCTGGTCGCGAAACTGGGCGACCCGTTCGTTCACCAGGGTCCGGTCTATCTGATCGTATCGGTACACGCGCCTGCTCTGCCGGGGCCAACGCCCAGTGTAATATCGCCCCGCGGCCCGATACACCCCCGATGCACCGAAGTCCGGTTATGACCATGGTGTGTGCTTGTTATCAGCCGGTGGTCTGCAGGCCGCGTGCAATGCCGCTGACGCTCGCCTGCAGCGCTTCGAACAGCTCCCGATTCTGCCGCCCGCTCGCGCGCCAGCGCTCCAGCAGGTCGACCTGCATGAAGTGCATCGGGTCGATATAGGGGTTTCGCAGCATGATTCCCCGCTGCAGCGTCCGATAGGTGTCCAGCAGCGTGCTGCACTCCTTGACCTCCAGCACCAGTGCACAGCTGCGCTCGTATTCGGCGCGCAGCTGCGCGCCGTAGGGGCGCAGTTCCGGCGGCGCCAGCCGGTCATAATGCGCTGCCACGCCCAGGTCGGCGCGCGCCAGCATCGCCTCGATGTCATCGATCAGGCTGCGGAAGAACGGCCAGCCGCGGTAGCAGCGCCGCAGCAACTCGATGCTGCGCTCGGCGATGGCGAATTCCAGCCCGGAGCCGGCGCCAAACCAGGCCGGCAGCATGTGCCGCGACTGCGACCACGCCAGTACCCACAGCGCCGGCCGTATCGCGTCCACCCCGCCGCGCTCATTGCGCTGCAGCGGGATACCGCCGATCTGCATGCGCTCGATGACGTCGATTGGGGTTACCGTGCGGAAGAAATCCAGGAACTGCGGCTGCTGGTGGATCAGTTCGCGCCACACCTGCGCGCTGCGCGCCGCGACCAGGCTCACGCACTCGGCCAGCGTTGCGCTCTCGCGTACCGCGATGCCGCGCCGGACGGCCAGCGTCGCCAGCGCCAGCGTGCTGAAGGCGCGCTCGAGCGTGCGCATCGCGTTCGGCCGCAGCCCATAGTTCTGGCTGATGCTCTCGCCCTGCTCGGTGAAGTGCAGCACGCCGTTGATCGACTCGGCGGGCGCGGCGCGCAGCAGCGCGTCGATGCGCCCGCCGCCGCGCGCGATGCTGCCGCCGCGGCTGTAGAACAGTACGTGCTGCTTGCTCGCCTTCCGCAGAGCATCGGTGAGGTGGCGCTGTGCCCGATAGGCGGCCAGGCGCGAGGCCACCATGCCGCTCTCCTGGTTGCTGTCGGAAAAGCCGATCAGCACCGTCTGCAGCCTGCCGCGCGCCTCCAGATGCCGCTTGTAGACCCCGTCCTCGAGGAGTTCGCCGATCACGGCCCCGCAGCGCTCCAGCGTCTCGACGCTATCGAACTGTGGCGCCACATCGAGCGCCACCTCGCCCTTGCTCTTGTCGTAGGCGCCGGCCCAGCGCGCCAGTACCAGCGGTGCCAGCACGTCGTCCGCCTGCGCCACGCCGCTGACGATATACAGCCCGATGGCTTCATTACCGTAGCGATGACGGCATTGGGTAATGGCGTCGAACACCGCCAGCGTGCGCTTGGCGAGCGCGTCGAAGCTGCCGGTCGGACCGATATCGCGCTCCAGGATCTCGATCAGGCGCGCGTGACGCTCGGCCGGGCTGCGGCCGCTCCACGCCGGATCGTCCATCCCCTGTGCCAGCACCGCGTGATGCACCGCCGTGTGCGCCCGCACGTCGAGCGTCGCCAGGTGGAAGCCAAAGGTATCGATGCGATACAGCAGCCGCCGCACCTGGTAGTAGCCGGCATTGACGCCGCGATTGGCGAGCAGGCTGTGGGCGATCAGTTCGATGTCGGCGCGAAACTGCGCCGGATGCTGATAGCCGTTGGAGCGGCCGTCGTAGGTGACGTGCAGGCGCTCTGCAATCTGGCCCAGCAGCACGCGGTACGGCATGCGGTCGTGGCGCGACGGCGTGATGGCCTGAGCGCCGGGCAGCAGCGTGCGGTATTCCTCCACCCGGCGCATCACGCTGCCTGCGATACCGATGCGGCTGGCGCTCTGTGATAGCGTCTGCGCCAGCTTCAGGCACTCATCGTAATAGGTGTTGATGATGACCTGCTGGGCGCGCGCGAGCGTGTCGCGAATGCTCTTGGCGTGCACGTCGGCCGATGTCTCCATGTCGCCGCCGACCCAGGTGCCGAAGCGCACCATCACCGGCAATTCGATGGTCTCGGGTGGCGCGCCATACAGCTTGCCGAGCGCGGCGGCGATCTCCTGGTAGAACGCC
>Ga0181525_10002226_pt1 | contig 16029 bp, 17 predicted proteins | sample PEATcosm2014_Bin_48_FD_121100 | JGI IMG/M metagenome (GOLD analysis project Ga0181525, IMG submission 121100) | Peatland microbial communities from MTU Mesocosm Facility, Houghton, MI, USA - PEATcosm2014_Bin06_10_metaG | ecosystem: Environmental > Terrestrial > Soil > Wetlands > Peat | place...
AGATGCCCAGCCCGATCCCCGACTCGTTCGACCGGCGCGTGATCACGAGCGGTCTCGACCACGTCGAGGGCGTCTGCTGGGACGCGCATCGGCGCAGCCTGTGGGCGGGGGGCGAAGGCGGTCAGCTCTACCGCGTCGGTCTGCACGGCAACAAGCGGGTCATGGCGACTATCGACGGCGGGGCGCTGTTGGGCATCGCCCTCGACAAGGAACACTTCCTCTACGTGTGCGACCCCGGGAACCACCGCGTGTGGCGCGTCGACGGACACGGGGTCGCGGAGCCCTTCGGGGACCGAATCGAGTACCCGAACTACCCCGCCTTCGGTCCCGACGGTCGGCTGTACGTCTCGGACTCGGGCTCCTTCGACGAATCGACGGGGCAGCTCTTCGTGATCGACCCCGACGGCACGACGACCAATATCACGCCTCGTCCCCTGGCCTACGCGAACGGTCTCTGCGTGGACGCGACGACGCTCTACGTCGTCGAGTCGAGCGCGCCCGCGGTGAGCACGATGGCACTCTCCGGGGGTCCCCTCGAGACCTTCGTCGAGCTCGAACGCTGCGTCCCCGACGGTCTGGCGCTCGACGGGGAGGGGGGCCTGCTCATCTCGTGCTACCAACCCAACCAGCTCTGGCGCTGGAGCGAGGCCCGTGGGCTCGAGCTGCTTTTTGAGGACTGGACCGGGGAGTACGTGCTCTCGCCCACCAACGTCGCCTTCTACGGTGATCGCTTCGACCGACTCGCGCTCGCCTCGCTCTGCGGGACGAACCTCGTCTCGGTGCGCGTGCCCTTCGCGGGCGCACCGGTCTACTTCCCCTACGCACTGGAGAGTCTGTGACTCGAGTCATCAGCGTCAATCCCACGACGGGCGAGGAGCTCGAGCTCGAGGTCGAAGAGACCACCCCCGAGCAGGTGGTCGCGGCGGCGAACCGCGCCGCCCACGCCGCGCGCGACGTCGCCGCGAGACCGCTCGCGTGGCGCGCGGGGCTACTACGAGCGATGGCCGATCAACTCGAAGACGACGACGCGGAACTCGTGGACCTGGCCATGCGAGAGACCGCGCTCACCCGGCCGCGGCTCGAGGGAGAACTGCGCCGCACGGCCTTCCAGCTGCGGTTCTTCGCCGACGTGGTGCTCGAGGGGAGTTTCCTCGGGGTCTCGATCGACCACGCCACCGACTCGCCGATGGGTCCACTCCCCGACCTGCGTCGAGTGCGCGTGCCCCTGGGACCCGTGGCGATCTTTGGGAGTTCGAACTTCCCCTTCGCCTTCTCGGTCCCCGGCGGCGACACCGCGTCGGCCCTCGCCGCCGGGTGCCCGGTGCTGATCAAGGCGCACCCCGCTCATCCCGCCACGAGCCAACGGGCCTTTGCCGCCCTCGCGCGGGCCGCGCACGCCTTCGACGCGCCCGAGGGGCTCCTCGCGCTCGTCTTCGGCTTCGAGGCGGGTGTCGCGCTGGTGGAGGCGCCCGGCGTCACCGCCGTCGGGTTCACCGGGTCGATCCCCGCGGGACGGGCGCTCTGGGCCCGGGCGAACGCCCGAGCGACCCCCATCCCCTTCTACGGTGAGCTCGGATCGGCCAACCCGCTGGTGGTGACCAGTGCCGGCGCCGCCGAGCGAGCCCGCGAGATCGGGGCGGGCATCGCCGGTTCGATGACCCTCGGGGTCGGTCAGTTCTGCACCAAGCCGGGTCTGCTCTTCGTGCCCCAGGACGAACCAGGTGACGAACTCGTCGCGAGTCTCGTCAACGCCCTCGACGAACTCACCTCGATGACCATGTTGACGGGCGGGATCGCCGATCACTTTCGCCTCGGCGCGGTCGCGATCACCGGCGTCGACGGCAACCACCACCTGGTGGGCGGCGGCGCCCACCAGGGCACCTCGGTCACCGCTCAACTCTTCGAAGTCCCCGCGACCCTCTTCGCCGACACCTCCTCGGCGCCGCTGCGCGACGAGTGGTTCGGCCCGCTGGCCGTCGTGATTCGCTACCGCAGTCGAGAGGAACTCGAGCTCGCCCTCGACGCGGTGTCGCCCTCACTGACCTTCAGTGTCTTTAGCGCGGTGAAGGACGACGACGCCGCGTGGCTGTTATCCGTCGGCCAGAGCAAGGCCGGTCGGGTGATCGTGAACGGCTACCCGACGGGGGTCGGGGTGAGCTGGTCGATGCAGCACGGGGGCCCGTGGCCGGCGACGACGGCGCCCGCGTCGACCTCGGTCGGAGCGGCGAGCATCGAGCGCTGGTTGCGGCCGGTGACCTACCAGAGCGTCCCCGCGGCACTGCTCCCCGACGCGCTGCGCGACGACAATCCCCTCGGCGTGCCCCAGCGCGTCGACGGAGTAGCCCGCGAGGTCCTAGCGACTCGGCTGGGGTAGGGCGGCGCGCACCTCGTCGGCGCGCACGGAGAGTTCTCGGGCGCGAGCCACCGCGTCGCTCGCGCCACAGCGCTCGAGCCAGTTGGCGAGCATCAGGTAGCCGTCCTGGGTCAAGACCGATTCGGGGTGGAACTGCACGCCCTCGAGATCGAGTTCGCGGTGTCGTAGGCCCATGATCAGTCCGTTCGAGCGGGCGCTGACCTCAAAGACGTCGGGGAGTCCCTCGTCGGCGACCACGAGGGAGTGGTAGCGACCGACCACCAGCGGGTTGCTCACCCCGGCGAAGACCCCGCGGCCGTCGTGCTCGACCACGCTCGCGCGACCGTGGAGTAACTCCGGCGCCGGAGCGACCGTGCCCCCGAAGGCCTCGCCGAGCGCCTGATGCCCGAGACAGACCCCGAGCATCGAGACGCCCATCTCGCCGCAGTAGTGCACGAGGGAAAGACAGTTCCCCGCCGTGGCCGGATAGCCGGGGCCCGGCGAGATCAACACGCCCGCCACGGCCAACTCCGCGACCTGGGCGGCGGTCACCTGGTCGTTTCGTCGCACCGTCACGACCGCACCGAGCTCGCCCAGGTACTGCACGAGGTTGTAGACGAAGGAGTCGTAGTTGTCGACGACGAGGATCGAGGGGCCCGGCGACATGGGAGCATCCTACGGCCCAGTCGGTAACCTTTCGCCATGGAACCCCTAGCGCTCGACGAGTTTCTCGGCCTCGTCGAGGAGGGCTACAACGCCGTACCGCTCTGCGTGACCCTCCAGCTGGACCGCGAGACCCCGGTCTCGCTCTACCAGCGCTTCCGCTCGCGCGCGTTCTTCCTCCTAGAGAGCGCCGCGTTGGGCGAGGAGACCGGGCGCTACTCCTTCCTCGGGCTCGACCGTCGCTGGCGACTCACGACCGAGGGCGAGACGACGGTCGTCAGTGGCGACGGAGCGAGACGGAGCACCCGCGCGCCCCTCGAGGAGCTCCGGGCGTTGATGTCGGCCTACCGCACCCCCGCGACGAGTGAACTCCCCGACTTCATCGGCGGCGCCGTCGGGTTCGTCGCCTACGACTACGTGCGTCGTCTAGAACGCCTGCCCGGTCGAAAGAGCCAACCGAGTTGGCCCGACGTCGACTTCTCCTTCCCGGGAGCGGTGTTGATCTGTGACCACCTGCGCCACTCGACCACCGTGGTCGTGCTGGCCTTAACGGCCGATCGCGACGCGCGCGAGGTCTACGATGACGCCCGCGCTCGCCTCGAGGAACTCGTGGCGACGTTGCTCGCGCCCGCACCCACGAGCGAAGCGGACGTCGAGCGGCTGGTCGCGACGGCGCCCCAGGCCAGCACCCACGTGGACGTCCGGGCGGTGGCGACGGAACTCTCGAACTTTCGCCCCGAAGAGTACGCGGCGGTGGTCGAGCGGGCTAAGGAGTACATCGTCGCCGGCGACGTCTTCCAGGTCGTGCCCAGTCAACAGTTCCAACGTAAGAGCGACGTCGACCCCCTGACCTTGTACCGCGTCCTGCGCGCCCTCAACCCCTCGCCCTACATGTACCTCTTGGACTCGGGCGAACACCAACTGGTGGGCGCGTCGCCCGAGATGTTGCTACGCGTGCACGAGGGCGTCGTCAGTACTCGACCCATCGCCGGTACCCGTCGGCGCGGCGAGAGTGAGAAGGAGGACCGCGCGCTCGAGGCCGAGATGCTCGTCGACGAGAAGGAGATCGCCGAGCACGTGATGCTGGTGGACCTCGGTCGTAACGATGTGGGTCGGGTCGCCACGCCGGGCACCGTGAGGGTCGAGCGTCTCGCGCACGTCGAACGGTTCTCGCACCTCATGCACCTGGTCTCCCACGTCGACGGCGAACTGCGTGAGGGGCTCGACGCCTTTGACGCCTTCGACGCGCTCTTTCCCGCCGGGACCCTGACCGGTGCGCCCAAGGTTCGAGCGATGGAGCTGATCGACGAGTTCGAGCCCGTCTACCGAGGTCCCTACGGTGGCGCGGTCGGCTACTTCTCTCTCTCGGGCGACGCCGACTTTGCGATCACGATTCGCACCGTGTCACTGCGCGACGGCGTGGCGACGGTGCAAGCCGGTGGGGGCGTCGTCGCCGACAGTCAGGGTGACTTTGAGTATCAAGAGACCCTCAACAAGGCCTCGGCACCCTTGTTGGCCCTCGCGATCGCCGACGCCTGAGGGTCCGTCGCTAGGCTGGGGCTCGGCCGCGCCGGCGGTCAGCCTTGCTGCAGTCCCGTGGCAACCGTGGCCCGCAGCTCGTGGGCACCGCCCACGTCCGACCCCGTCTGGAGGCACCGTGGAACACTCTGCGTCATCGCAACGAATCTCGCGAGTCCTGCACGGGGTGGGCGATCTCACGTCTAAGGTCAGCGCGGCGGTGACCGTGACGGTCGTGGTCGTCGTCTACGCGATCGTGCTGGCGGCGAACGGCTTTCCCGGACGGTGGCAGATGGGATTCTCGACGGCCGCGCAGGCCGTGACGTTGATCATGTTGTTTGTCATCCAGCACACGCAGAGCCGACAGCAGCTGGTCACGCAACTCAAACTCGATGAACTCATCCGTGCGACGCCGCACGCCGACGACCTCCTCGTGCACCTCGAGGTCGCCGAGGACTCCGAACTGATCGAACGCGAACAGGCGCAGCTGGCGCACCACGAGGCGTTGCGCGACGGCGACGCCAGCGAGGAGAACACCGACGGCGAGTAGGCGCCGCGGTCACTCGGAGTAGGAACGCTCGGGGTTCGTGGCGAGCTCGGATCGTTGAACGTGGCGCTGTCCGAGGTGTTCGACGATCTGCTGGAGGGACGCGTCGAGGCTGGCGGCGCTGCGAATGAGTTGCTCCTTGAAGACGACGTGACCGTTCTTCTCGCCGACGCGACCGCCAGCGGAGTAGTTGAGGTCCTGCTCGATGCGGTGAATCTGCCGCTCGATCGCGCTGAAGAGTTGTGCCGCGATGTCGATCAGCCGTTCGACGTCGTCTTGAATCGAACTACTGAGCGTGCTGACGTGCGGCGTCACTACGGCGCCGGTCGCGAAACCATCGGGCGCGTCAGGGGCTTCAGCGTTTTCTAAAAGCATCCTTCACCTTTTCGCCGGCCTGCTTGATGTTGCCCGTCTGCTCGTCGATTCGACCTTCGTTCTCCAAGTTGGCGTCGCCCGTAGCGCTGCCCGCGGCTCGCTTGGCCTTGCCCTTCGAAATTTGGAGCATGTTCTTCGCTTTGTCCATCATGGCCATGGTCTTCTACCTTCGTTCTACGAGACGGTTGTCTCGGCGCTGCGGTGCTACTACTGCTTCGATAGTGGGGGGACCATCATCGAACGATTAAGAACGCGATCACGACGACCAGGATGACGATGACGCCGCCGGCACGGATGTACACGAGACTCCCCTTTCGGCGTCGTGGCGATTAAGAGTGATGACGTGTGCCCTCGATCGGGGCTCACAGGGGCACACGTCATCAATCATCCGTTGGTCTCTTCATGCACCGAACTTGCGTGACCCAGGGGGTCGACGACTTGGCGATCCATCGTGTGGTGACGTCCCCCGACGGACTGTCGGGAGACACCGAAGACGATGGAAGAAGCGATGAAACCGAGCCCGCCGGCGATCATCAAGATCACCCCGACGGTGGAGAGTCGAAAGCCCGTGCCCTGGTAGGTGACGGCCCAGTACATGATGGCCCCCGCGGCGGCCGCTATCGCACTGAAGACCATTCCAGGAAGACCCATCTCACTCCTTCGTTGCGACCCGACGTGTGTCGGGTGCGAAGGAAGCGGGGTCTAGACGTCCTGAGCGCACAGTACCACGAACTCCTGAGGTTCGTGCAGCATCTCGAGCGGCGCTGCATGGCCCCGGGAGCGCCCACGAACGCACCGGAACAGCGCCGCGGGCTCGTGCATCATTCCTGGTCCGAGGGCTCAGCCTCGGACAGGTGGTGAGGAGTCGCTACTTCTTCTTCGCCGGTCTCAACACGTCGAGGTCCAGGGGCGCGATCTCGCCATTGACGACTTCCGTAGCCACCACGGTGAGTCCGATGTTGTGATTGCGGGCGTGTCCCCGGAGTCGGTCGAAGGCGTCGTCCATGGCGCAGTTGGTGGCTTGACGAACCATGCCCTTGGCTTGCTCGATGATGATCCGACTGTTGAGGGCGTTGTTGAGTTGCTCATTGAGCGTCGATGCACTCATGGTCGACCGATGTTGGAGAATCGCGATGGTGGCCACGTCGGCGAAGCCTTGCGCGACCGTCACGTCGTCGGCGCTGAGCAGACCCTGGTGCGTACGGAAGAGGTTCAACGCGCCGATGGTTCGACCTCGCAGGCGCATCGGCAAACTGTGCACCGCGCGAAAGCCCAGCTCCATCGCCCGCGGCGAAAATCGGGGCCAGCGCTCGTCGTGATCGGTGAGGGCCCGGTTGATAATCGGCGCGCCGCTATGGAAACAGTCGACGCAGGGTCCCTCGTCGGTCTGGATCTGGAAGAGCTCGAGAACGCGCATCGACTCACTCGAGGACGCCACGAACTGCAGTTCACCACCGGCACCGCCCAGCATCACCCCGGCGGCGTCCACGTCCACCGTCTGCACGCAGCGGTCACTCAGGGTGGTGAGAACCTCGATGACGTCGTAGTCGTCGACCAGATTGTCCGCCAGTTCCACCAGCGTGCTCACCAACAACGACTCTCTAGCCACTTTTCCACCCGCTCCTTGACCCTTCGACTCCGTACGACGTCGTCAAAGGGTCAAGACCATTCGATGCCCGCAAGCCTATCGCCACGGGGGCTCCGCCCGGTCCGGGTCCTCAACCCAGTCGTCGCTCAGCGGGTCGAAGTAGGTCGAACGCGTCACGATCGCCCCCGCCACCTGGGCGAGCTCGCTCTGGGTCGCGTACGCGTGCGCTCGGATCAATACCAGGGCTTCTTTCACCGTGAGCGAGGCCTGCACCGCCACCATGCCCGCGGCCTGGTGGACGCGAAAGTCCAGTCCCGACTGACCCTGGAGCTCTTGAGCCAGGTCGCCCGGCGGCGAGCCCGCCTGCATCGTGAGCAACGCTCGACCGATCACTGACGTCATGAGATACGCGTCGGACGACTGCGCGTCGCTCAGGGGCCCGGGTCTCTCGCGAAAGAGGCTGAGGGCACCGAAGCGCACCGCGCCGATTCGAACGGGAAAGCCGAACACCGCTCGCGCGCCCGCGGCGGCCGCCTGGGGCGCGTAGGCCGGCCACCGGGACTCACTCGCCGCCACGAGGTCCACCTCATCAACGGCCACACCCCCCAGGCTCGCGTCTATCCCGGGTCCCTCGCCGAGCACGAGTTCTAAGTCCATCAACACTCCCGCGACGACGTTGCTGATGCATAAGCTCGTGAGCTCGTCACTCGCGGACGTCAACGATATCCCCGCTCCGTCCAGGCCCGTGATCTCCGCGGCCACGCTGCAGAGGGACATCGTTCGTTGGTCGCGCGCGTCGTGGCTCGCCATCAGCGAGAAGATGTCCAGGAGTCGATCAGCGACCATTTCGCCGACAGTTCAGCGCGGAAATGCGGGGCCTAACCCCAGTCGCCATAAGCCACCATGAACGTTCTCCTCGCAATGCGACGACGCTCAACGGGCTTCTAGATCTAGCGCTGCGACCCCCGAAGGGTTCAACGAGGAGCCTAGTGGCTCCCGCCTCCACGCGACAGGGTGCACGACGTCACTTCGAAATCCGCGAAGCCGCCCGTGACTGGGTGCAGGCCCTTCGCGTCAGATTCGACGAGGTTCGAGAATCCCACGTTGAACGATTAGGGTCGGATATCGAACGAGCGATCGCCCCGGCCGTCGCGGCCGCCGTCCGTCGACCATGAAGGTGAGGAAGTGATTCGAGTCACCGCGCGAGCAGCCGTTCTTCGCCAACACTTCGTCGACCGCTCGATGAGCGGAGCGACGCGTGTCTAGGCGCCGCGACGTGACCGCGTCGCGCGAACAGCCGAACGACTTCTCACGCCAACTCTTCGCGCCGCTGCCCGGGCGCTACAACCTGCTCGCGTACGTGCTCTCCTTCGGACAAGACCGACGCTGGCGACGCGCCATGCTCGAGCACATAGTCGGATCGCAACCGCGTCTGATCCTCGACGTCGCCTGCGGCCCGGGCGCCGTGACCAAGGCCCTGACGAAGAAGACCGAGTCCCACGTCGTAGGTCTCGACCTCAGCGAAGCGATGTTGCGTGAGGGTCAGCGCAACGTCGCCCGGGGTCACCTCGAACAGCGAGTCTCGCTCGTCCTCGGCCGCGGTGAGTCGCTCCCCTTCGCCGACGCCACCTTCGACGCACTGACCTTTACCTATCTCCTGCGCTACGTCGACGATCCTCAAGCGACCATGGCCGAACTGGCCCGAGTCGTCAAGCCCGGAGGACCGATCGCCAACCTCGAGTTCGCGGTGCCGCGTCGCGTGGGCGCGCGAGTCGCGTGGTGGTTCTACACCCGCGCGGTCCTACCCGTGGCGGGCTACGTCACCGGCGGTAAGGGCTGGTGGGAGGTGGGCCGCTTCCTCGGGCCGAGCATCTCCGCGCACTACAAGAAGTACCCGCTGCACTGGACGGTCAACGCCTGGGAGCACGCGGGAATCGAGCACGTGGAGTATCGCCCGATGAGTCTCGGTGGCGGACTGGTGATGTGGGGGTACCGCGCCCGGTGACGATCTTTCGAGCGACTCCGAAAAAGGTGGCCCCCGAGGGCGCGGCCTTCTACGCCCAACCGAAGTTCCTCGCTCGGCCGCGGCTCAAGGAGTGGTGGACGCTCCTGCACCCTCCCTACACGATGCTTCACCTCTCCTTCGTGGTCATCGGCGCGTGCCTCGTCGGTCCGGTCAACGCGGTCTACCTCTGGGTGACGCTGGCGGCCTTCTTCCTCGGAGTGGGGGTGGGGGCGCACGCGTTGGACGAGTTGATGGGGCGGCCGCTCGCCACCTCGATCCCGAGGTGGCAGCTCGTCACCGCGGCGATGGTGGGCGTCGGCGGCGGCGCGGCGCTGGGCGTCGTCGGCATGGCGAAAGTCAGTCCCTACCTGGGGTTCTTCATCGTCGTGGGTGTCGTCGTCGCCCTCGGGTACAACCTCGAACTCTTCCAGGGCCGTCTGCACAGTGACGCGGTGTTCGCCCTCGGCTGGGGCGCTTTCCCCGTCCTGACCGCGTACTTCGCCCAGCACGCCACCCTCAGTGTCGCCGCGGTGCTCGCTGGCGCCTTCGCCGCGCTCACCTCCCAAACCCAGCGCCAACTTTCGGGTCCGGCCCGCGACATACGTCGACGCACGATGTCGATCGACGGAAGTCAAGTTCTCAACGACGGCACGGTGGTGCCACTGAGTACGACCTCGATGCTGCGCCCCTTGGAGAGCGCCCTGCGCTCCCTCTGTTGGGCCTCGACGGTGCTGGCACTCGCGCTCGTCTGGGCGAGGTTCGTGCACTAAGAGCGTGTGTTCTATTTGGCGAGTGCACCGGGAGCGTCGACCGACACCATCACGTCGTGGCCTATCCAAGCGATCTGACCGATGCCCAGTGGAACATCCTCGAACCTTTGCTGCTGGTTTCCTCCAAACGAGGACCGAAACACGGAAGCGACTTACGTCACGTGGTCGATGCGATGCTCTACATTTCGCACACCGGGTGCCAGTGGCGGTTCCTACCCGAGGCGTTCGGACCGTGGACCCGAGTTTGGTCCCAGTTTCGCCGGTGGTCGCGGAACGGAACGTGGGCCCGAGTTCTCACCGCGCTGCACGCATCGTCGCGAACGGCTCTCGGTCGAATTGACCCGCGGCCTTCGATGGTGGTCATCGACACCCACCTCGCACGAGGGGCCTCGAACGGTGGCGTCACCTTCCACAACCAGGGTGGCCCCTACGGTCGGACCAACGGGGCCAAGCGCATCGTCTGCGTGGACGTCACGGGGCTGCCGCTCTGTGTGCGAGTCGTTCCCGCCTCGACGTCCGAGGCGAGCGCCGTCGAACAGATTCTCGACGACCTCGCCCGAACCGGTGCCGATGAACGCCTCGAGCTCGTGCTCGTGGACCGCGGCACGGCGCGGTCCGCCGCGACGCGGTTGTCGGTGAAGTTCAATTGCGAGGTCCGCCGGGTCGGATGGGACGAGCCACCACGCAACGAACATGCCAAGGTCTTTCGACCCATTCGTCACGCCTGGCGGGTCGAAGTGACCCATGGCCACCTCGTTCGACGACGACGCCTGGCACGCTGCTTCGAGAACACCGTGACCTCGGCCACCGGATGGCTGCACGTCGCCTCAATCACCGAGGTGCTTCGGGTACTGTGCTGAACTCGTGAGTCTTGCGGCACCGCAAAGGACAACCCCGTTTAGTTGACGCGGAGGACCTTCAACCCGGGCGGTCAGCTACTTCGTCGCCGACCGCGATCGCGAAGAGTCGCCACCCCCCACGAACTCGGAGGTGGTCTCGTAGTGTCCCCTCGAAGTGCAGCCCCGCCTTCTCCAAGACTCGCGCTGACGCGAAGTTGTCGGGATGACACACCGCCGTTATCCGGCGTAGTCCGAGTTCGTTGAATCCGAAGACGATGAGTCGTCGCGCCACTTCGGTGGCGTAGCCGCGTCCCCACGAATCCCTTGCCAGAACGTAGCCAAGTTCGCCTTTCGACCCTGCGTCAGTGATCGTGAGGTTGGCGACGCCGATCAGCTCATCGTCGAGAGTCGCGACGGCGAGGGTGAATGAAGTCCGAGGCTCTCGGGCCGCCTCGCGAACGACCTTCTTGAGATACGCCGTGGTGTCAGCCGGCGAGTTCGGCCCCCATGTTAGGTAACGGGTCACTTCTTCGTCTGAGCCGAAGCGGTGAACTACGACTTCGTCGTTGAGCCGGAACTCTCGAAGCATGAGACGTTCGGTCCGAAGTTCCATACCCCTCATTGTGCCCCGAACTCATCGTCGCGGCCGTTGCACGAATCAACTCAGTCGCTCATGGAATTATCGTGCGCGGCCGATCCCTGGACCGGGCGCACTTCGCTGATCATTGCGCGATCCGAGTGTCACACCTCGTCCCAATACTGCGTGTCGTGGCCTCACGCAGAACTCCAACGCTTTCGCACACGGGACAAGTGCTCTCTCGCGCCGTCACGTTCCAGTTCGCACTCGACCCGAACCTCGAGCAGAGGATCATCTTCGCCAAATGCGCCGGCGCTCGCCGCTACACCGTGAACCACCACCTGGCACGGGTCAAGGCCAACCTGGACATCAGATCGACCGAGCGAGAAGCGCTGTCGGAGTACGCTGATCCCCGCGAACCATCGACCCCTTCGCTTTCCTGGACGTCTTTCTCCTTCATCAATGAGTTCAACGCCTGGAAGAACGGAGAGGCTGATGACTCACCGGTCAACGAAGACGGAACCAGCGGCCTTGCCTGGCGCTACGAACTGCCCAATGATGTCTTCGAGTGCGCTTCGGTGGACGCCGCCCAGGCCCTCGAAAACTACGCAGCGTCGCGGCGGGGCGAACGCAGTGGAAGGCCTGTCGGGTTTCCTCACTTCCAGGCCAAGGGCAAGGTGACGCCGCGCTTTCGCTTGCGCAACCGGGCGACGCCAGGTCGGGTGCCCTCGAGCCAGCCCATCCGCTTCACCGATCCCTCACACCTGCGACTGCCCAAGTTCGGACCAGTAAAGCTCTTCGGTCCAACCCGCAAGGTGCGCCGCATGATCAACGCCGGTCGTTTCCACATCTACTCGGCCACCCTCACCCAGCGCGCCGGTCGTTGGACTATCTCCCTGACCGGCGTGGCTGCGCAGTTCCACCAGGCCGAGCGCAGTCGCACCAATCGACAGGCCGTCCCCGTCGGGGTCGACCGAGGAATCATCTCCCTCTGCGTCGCCGCCGTCGCGAACGGTGTTCCCTTCGAGCGATTCGAGGGGGTGAAAACACTGAAGCAAGCGCACGCGTCGCTCAAGGCGGCCAACCAGGCCCTAGCCAGAACCAAACCGGGGTCCAAAGCCCGCCAACGAGCGAGAGTTCGACTCGCCAAGACCCATCGCAAGGTCGCCAACACCCGACGACACCTGGTCCACCAAGCCTCCAAGGTCTTGGTTGACCGTTGCCAGGTCCTCGTGATCGAGGACCTCAACGTCGCGGGGATGGTGAGGAACCGACACCTGTCGAGATCAATCTCCGACGCCGCCATGGGAGAGCTCTCCCGTCAGCTCCTCTACAAGGCCAGATGGCACGGCGTCGAAGTCCGAGTGGCCTATAGGTTCTTTCCGAGTTCCAAGACCTGCTCGGGCTGTGGCGAGGTCAGAAACGACCTCGACCTGTCGGCACGGACGTACTCGTGTGAGGTCTGTGGGCTGGTCATCGACCGCGACCTCAATGCGGCCATCAACCTGGCCCGTTGGCAACCCAAAGAGCCCTCGGGAGTGACTCTGTTGAACCCAACGCCAGCTGCGCTTCTCTCCACAGCCTGATCCCACTGGGGTCTGCACCGCGAAGCACGCGGGAAGAGCCGATCGTCACCCACACAACCATCATGTCAACGTGATGAGGGCCCTGGGTCGGAACCGAGTACTCAGACGCATTATCGTCTGGGACGTCGGACGGTGAGCAAGCACCGCTGAGCCACTTAGTTCAGTTAGTCAAGGCGAACCGGTGAGTCCAATTAGGACACACGCTGTAACGCCGGCTCCTCGACGGCTTCGTTCTCGGCCAAACCTATGCTGGCCTAGACGAATTGGTTGAGGAGGACGCGTGGCAGAAGAAGACGCCTACCAAGAGTGGCGCGAACGCTACGCGCGCTCGCCGATTCGACCTGGCTCGTTCGCGACCATGTCGGGCGTGCCCCTCGCCCCCACCTACGGGCCCCCCGAGTCGGAGTTCCCCGGCGTCTACCCCTACACCCGCGGGGTGCACGCCTCGATGTACCGCTCGCGCCTGTGGACCATGCGCATGTTCGCGGGTTTCGGCACGGCCGTTGACACCAACGAGCGCTTCCGCGAGATCATTCGCTCGGGCGGCACCGGGCTCTCGACCGCCTTCGACATGCCCACCCTGTTAGGCCTCGACTCCGACGACCCGATGTCCCTGGGTGAAGTCGGACGCTGCGGGGTGGCGATCGACACCCTCGCTGACGTGCACGACCTCTTCGCCGAGATCGACCTGGCGACGATCACGACGTCGATGACCATCAACTCACCGGCCGCGGTGATGCTCGCGCTCTTCGTCGCGCACGCCGAGTCCGTGGGCGTCGCGCGAGGCCGCCTCGGCGGCACGCTCCAGAACGACATCTTGAAGGAGTACCAGGCGCAGAAGGAGTTCGTCTTCCCCCCGCGCCAGTCGATGCGACTCGTGCGCGACACCATCGCCTTCACCGCCGCCGAGATGCCCAAGTGGAACTCCATCTCGGTCTCCGGGTACCACATCCGAGAAGCCGGCTCCACGGCCGCCGAGGAGTTGGCCTTCACCCTCGCGAACGGCTTCGCCTACGTCGAGCTCGCCCGCGAGGCCGGACTCGGCGTCGACGACGTCGCTCCTCGACTCTCCTTCTTCTTTAACGCCCACATCGACCTCTTCGAAGAGATCGCCAAGTACCGCGCGGCGCGGCGCCTCTGGGCGAAGTGGACGCGAGAGCACTACGGGGCGAAGGACGAGCGCTCCTGGCAGTTGCGCTTCCACACCCAGACCGCCGGGGTGTCCTTGACCGCCCAACAACCCGAGATCAACATCGCGCGCACCGCACTCGAGGCCCTCGCGGGCGTGCTCGGCGGGACCCAGTCGCTCCACACCAACTCCATGGACGAGGCGTTGGCGCTGCCCTCGGAGAAAGCGGCGCGGATCGCCCTGCGCACCCAGCAGATCATCGCGCACGAGACCAACGTCGCGAACGTCGCCGACCCCCTCGGTGGTTCGTGGTTCGTCGAGGCGCTCACCGACGAGATGGAGGCCCAGGCGGAAGCCCTCTTCGCCCAGATCGCCAAGATGGGCGAAGGTTCGATGCTCGAGGGCTGCATTCGCGGGATCGAGGAGAACTGGTTCCAGGGCCGCATCGCGGACTCCGCCTACGAGCTCGAACGCTCCTTCAACGCGGGCGAACGCATCGTGGTGGGGGTCAACGCCTTCACCGAAGGCAACGACGACGAAGACCTCGAGACGCTGCGCATCACGAACGAGGACGAGCGAAAGCAGCTCGCGCGACTCGAGACGGTGCGGCGCGAGCGCAGTGAGGACGCGGTCACCGCCGCCCTCACGGCCCTGGCGCGCGACGCCGCGACGCCCGAGATAAACCTGATGCCGGCGTTGATTGACGCGGCGCGCGCCTACGCCACCGTCGGTGAGATGATGTCGACCCTCGCCGGCGTCTTCGGACGGTACGTCGAAGTCCCGACCCTGTGAGCGTGCGGGTCCTCGTCGCCAAGGTCGGCCTGGACGGTCACGACCGCGGCATCAAAGTGGTCGCGCGCATCCTGCGCGACGCGGGCATGGAGGTCATCTACACGGGACTCTTTCAGACGCCGGACACCGTCGCCATCGCCGCCGTCCAAGAGGACGTCGACGTGGTGGGACTGTCGTTGCTCTCGGGTGCGCACATGACGTTGGCGCCCCTGGTCGTGGACGCACTGCGCGAACGAGGCTCCGAGGCGCCCGTCGTGGTCGGGGGCATCGTGCCCCCCGGCGACGAAGAGGAGCTGCGCGCGCTGGGCGTCGCCGCGATCTTTCGTCCCGGCGCGAGCGCCGAGGAGATCGTCGGGACCATCGAGGGACTGGTAACACCGTCGCGCTGACCTCGGGGCCCCTCCACCCGCGGTGAACTGACTATGGTCATCTCCAATGAACCAGGGGAGACGACATGATCAAGGGCTTTAAGAACTTCCTCCTACGAGGCGACCTCATCATCATCGCGGTAGGCCTCGTCGTGGCGTTGGCCTTCAACGCTCTCGTGATGGCCTTCACGAGCAACGTCGTCACTCCCCTGATCAACGCGCTGGCCGGGAGCGGTTTGAATCATCAAGGCGTCGGGTTCACCGTGAATGGTCAGTTCATCAACATCGGACAGTTCATCTCGGCGATCGTCTACTTCACTATCTACATGGCGGTCGTCTACTTCGCGTTGGTGGTCCCGTATCGCAACTACATGGCTCGCCAGGGATCGACCGTATTCGGCGCGCCGGAACCACCGCCACCGACCAAGTCCTGCCCCGAGTGCCTCTCGAGTGACCTCCCCGCCGCCGCCACCAAGTGTCTGCACTGCGCGAGCGTCGTGGCGTGAGTTGATGCGTCGCCACGACGAGCGATACCTGCGTCGGGAGGGTGCGTGATACCCATCCTCACCAGCTCGGCGATGCGCGAGGCGGACGCTCGGGCGACCTCGTCGCGCGGCGTGGACGCGCTCGTCGCCCTGGCCGGTACGGCCGTGGCCCTCGCGGCCCAGCGCCTTCTCGGACGCTGCTACGGCGCGCGGGTCGCGGTCGTCGCGGGCCCCGGGCTGAACGGGGCCGACGGCCGAGTAGCGGCCCGGTGGCTGCAGCAACGCGGCGCCCACGTCGACCTGTGGGACGTCGCCAGCGCGCCGAGTGCGCTGGTCGGTTACGACCTGGTCGTTGACGCGGCCTTCGGCCTGGGCTGCTCGCGACCGTACGTCGCCCCCGCGGTGCCCTCCTCCACTCGCGTGCTCGCGCTGGA
>Ga0181525_10002230_pt1 | contig 16004 bp, 14 predicted proteins | sample PEATcosm2014_Bin_48_FD_121100 | JGI IMG/M metagenome (GOLD analysis project Ga0181525, IMG submission 121100) | Peatland microbial communities from MTU Mesocosm Facility, Houghton, MI, USA - PEATcosm2014_Bin06_10_metaG | ecosystem: Environmental > Terrestrial > Soil > Wetlands > Peat | place...
CAAGTTGAATTACGTCTTCGGATGCCATTTGAGGTTCCGGGAATGCAATGGACACGATGAACCATCGGAATCGGCAGAGATACTGCCTGATGCCGATTTCCGCTGCTGGCCGTCTGGATTTCACGTCGCTGGCACGTCTTCTGGAGCCGTCGTCGTTGCAGTCCCGACCAGATGTTTGCGTCGAATCAGAAAGACAATCGCGCCGAGCGGAAAGGCACATGAGAGTATCCAGGGACCATAGGGGTTGGCGCTTGCGCCGGCGCCGAGAAACAGAATATAGACGGGCTGTATGGCCCACGCGCCGGTGGTCCAGTTGATCGATACCGCCGAGAAGCCGCACAGGATGAACAGGATCCAGAGCCATTTTCGCTTGGCTATTTTCGTTCGCACGCAAATAACCAGCACGCTGACAATGAACACGGGAATCAGGACCATCAGCGCCAGAAACGCATAGTGAAAGAGGCTCTTTCCGGCAAGCGTGAATCGATGCGTGCTTTCCAGCGAATCCGCGGTTGGATAGATGTGGAAGCCGATGATGGTCGCGCGATCGGCGCTCTTTTGAGTCGCGACGTTGGCGAGAAGCCATCGGGACGGAAATTGAAATTCGTACGAAATATTGACTATCGTCGTTTCCGAGGGTTGCGCACCCAGGACCTTGTTGACGGTTGTCTGCGCACCTACCACTTTGACCGATATGGCTTCATCGCTGGGGAAGACGCCAGCCATCTTGTTGAGCATGTTTTCATCGATTGCGCCGCGAATCGACGGATCCAGATCCCGCTCGATCCGTGAAAATTGCCTGGCCCTCAGTTGATCGATGTAGCCCCGGGCAATCATGTCGTCTTGCATCGGCACGACCAGCTTGGCGATATCGCCCCTGCCGCAGCTTGCAAGCGCTAGCAGCAGAACGATTGCGAAATATTTGGCGGGGCGCATTCGTCGATCTCCGCTGCAAGATACCGGGCAGACTCTTGGTCTGCTGTCTGAGGCTCTCATGGGGCAGCGTCACCCTGCTGTCTCGAACACAAGCGTAGCGTTCGACCCGGTCCCCGGCAACACCTGCCGGTCGACGGCAAGAGCCGGAGCGGGGCATCGAGGGCGCCCGCATGCCCGGCGCGCCGGCGCCTCAGCCCAGCAGTTCTGCCAGCGTCGCCAGCCCGCGTTCGCACTGCTCCGGGTCGGCGTGGCTGAAATTCAGGCGCAAGCGGCCCTGTACCGGCGGCTCGTCGGGATAGAAGGCCTCGCCCGGCATGAACGCCACGCCGCGGCGTATCGCCTCGGGCAGCAGCTCGCGCGTGTCGCGGCTCTGGTTGAGCGTCATCCAGAAGAACAGGCCGCCGGGCGGCACCTCCCAGGTGGCGACGGCGCCCAGGTGACGCTGCAGGGCGGCCGCGAACGCGTCGCGCTTGCGCCGGTAGCTGTCGGCCAGGTCCGCGCGGCGGCGCTCGCGTCCCGGATCGCGCAGTTGTTCCAGCACCAGCCACTGGCTGATGCGGCAGCTGTGCAGGTCCGCCGCCTGCTTCAGGTGCACCAGGTGCGGCATGAGCTCCGGCGTGGCGACCAGGTACCCCAGGCGCAGCCCCGGCGCCAGGCTCTTGGAGAACGAGCCCTGGTAGATCCACGGCGCCTTGCGCAGCCGCGCGCAGACCGGCACCCGCTCGACGGCGTCGTACACCAGATCGCGGTACGGGTCGTCCTCGAACAGCGCGATGCCGCGCGCATCGCAGGCCTGTGCCAGCGCGTCGCGCTGTGCGGCGGTATAGCAGCGGCCCGTGGGGTTCTGGAAGGTCGGCGTGGTGTAGACGAACGCCGGCGCGGCGTCGGCTGCCCAGGCGACGCCGGGCTGCTGCGGGTCCAGCGTGCAAAAGCGCGCGCCGAAGTAGCGGAAAACCTGCAGCGCGGCCAGATACGTGGGCGATTCGAGCGCAACGGTGCTGCCCGCATCGATGTAGAGCTTGGCCACCAGGTCGATGCCCTGCTGCGAACCCGAGAGAATCAGCACCTGGTCCGGCGTGCAGTCCAGGCCGCTGGCGGCCAGGTCACGCGCGACCTGCGCGCGCAGTTCGGGCTCGCCTTCGGTTGGCCCGTATTGCAGCAGGCGCGGCGGCAGTCCTTGCAGGTCGAGCCGGGGGAAGGTCTCGGCGGCCGGCAGGCCGCCGGCGAACGAGACCATGCCGGGGCGGTCGATGACCGACAGGATCTGGCGGATCGGCGAGGGCAGCAGGTCGGCGATGCGGCGCGAGTACGGGGATCTGGTCGGTTCCATGGGCGCGGATGAATGTCAATCGTGTTGACCTATCGACACAGTAGCGCTGCGCGACTACCATGTCAACATGGTTGACCTAAAGCACCAGGACATGAAGCCGCGCGAGGCGAAACTGCGCGAAGCCATCGAGCTCTTCTATTTCGCCTACCGCGCGTTCACGGCGCGTGCCGACGGCATCCTCGCGGGCCGTGGCCTGGGGCGGGTCCACCACCGCATCCTCTATTTCGTCGGGCGCAATCCCGACATCGCCATCCACGCGCTGCTCGACATCCTGGCGGTCTCCAAGCAGGCGCTCAATGCGCCGCTGCGCCTGCTGGTCGGCCAGGGCCTGATCGGGGTGCGCGCCGACAGCGCGGACCGGCGCTTCAAGCGGCTGCGCCTCACCGAGGACGGCCGCCGCCTCGAGGCCGAGCTCACCGGCACGCAGATGGACCAGTTGCGCGCCGTGTTCGACGAGGCGGGCAAGGATGCCGAACGCGCCTGGCGCAAGGTGATGCGCACCGTGCCCGAGCGGCTGCAGCGCAACTGAGGCGCGCCCCGTCGCAGCGCGCGACCGGCCGCGCGACCGGCCATCCTCAGGTGCCGAACAGGAACGTGCTGCCGTTGGTAGACGGCAACAACCGGTCGGGCAACTGCTCGCGCATGACGGCGGCAAAGCCGGGTCCGGAACAGTGCAGCGGGATCACCACGTCCGGATCGAGTGCCTTGAGTTCGGCCACCGTGCGCCGCAGGTAGTCGTCGTCGGCCGGGAACAGGTGGAAGCCGCCCACCACCGCATGGATCTTGCGGATGCCCGATACCTCCTGCGCCTGCAGCACCGTGTTGACGATGCCGGCATGGCCGCACGACGAGATGACGACGAGCCCGCGGTCCTTGATATTGAAGCAGGTGGCGTGCTCGTTGAGGTGCTCGTCGGGCACCGGCTTGCCCTGTGCCTTGGCCGCAGCCGCCGGCATGTCGCAGCCCAGGCCGTCCTTGATGCCGTACTCCACCAGCGTATTGGGCAGCACCCGCTCGAAGCTGCGTCGCTGGATGCTGCCGGTGGTGAACGCCTGGCCCTCGATCACCGTCGGCTGCTCACACGACACGACGCGCACCTTCAGGGCCGCCAGTTCGCGCCGGTCGAGCACGCCCCAGTCGGCGAAATGGCCGGGGGTGCCCGTGCGCGTCAGCCGGTTGCAGAAGTTGTCCTCGCCGCCCACGTAGAGCGCAAGATCGGCCGGCAGGCGGGCGCGCTGCTGCTGCAGGAAGCCCAGCAGTCCGCCGAAGTGGTCGTAGTGCCCGTGGCTGAGGATCAGCGCGCGCACCTTGGAGACGTCCAGCCCGAGGATGTCCGCGTTGTTGAGCAGCGCCTGCGCGGTGTAGCCGTAATCGAGCATGAAGTCGCGCGACTCGGCGCCGGCGCGCGATTCCAGGGCCAGCGACAGCCCCCATTCGTTGTGCAGCGCCTTGCGGAAATCGGCGCCGGAGAAGAACGGCGCTCGCGTGACCTTGACCCACCGGGAAGAACCGGGGCGCGGCGTGTCGTAGCTCGAATCGGTGAGCACCGTCACGCGCAGCGTGTCCACGGTCGGCGCCGCCAGGGGCGCGGCCTGCGCGCGTGCCGGTGGCGCCAGTGCCGCCTGGGCCAGCAGTGCGGCGCCCGCACCGAGGAAATGCCGCCTTCCGGTCGTCACGGCCATGCTTGCCTCCGCAGGCGGCCCCCCTGCGGGGCCGCGGAACGGGCCGCCCGGGGTCAGTCCCCGAACAGCTTCTGCTTGATCTCGCGGCGCTGCTGCGCTTCCAGGCTCAGCGTGGCCGTCGGGCGCGCCAGCAGCCGCGGTATGCCGATGGGATCGCCGGTCTCCTCGCAGAAACCGTATTCGCCCGCCTCGATCTGCGCCAGCGAGGCCTGCACCTTCTTGAGCAGCTTGCGCTCGCGGTCGCGGGTGCGCAGTTCCAGCGCGTGCTCCTCCTCGATCGTCGCGCGGTCGGCCGGATCGGGAACGATCACCGTCTCGCGCAGGTGCTCGGTGGTCTCGTCGGCGTTGCTCAGGATCTCGCGCTCGATCTCCTGCAGCCGGTGGCGGAAGAAGGCCAGCTGCTCGGCGTTCATGTAGGCCGAGTCCGACATCGACAGCATCTGCTCCTCGGTGGGCAGCGGCTTGCCGTCGACGATGATGGGCGCCTCGCTGCGGCCGGCCGAGCGGCTCAGCAGGTATTCGGTGGCGGTGGCGATGTCCTTCTGGCTGACGGCCTGCGCCAGGCGCGCCGGCGGCTTGGGGGGCGGCAGGCCGATGGAGGCGGCCGAGCCGACGGCATTGGGCGAGGAAGGCACGGCACCCAGGCGCGGGCTGCCGCGACCGGTGGACTTGGCGGGTATGGGCTTGGCGGCCGCCTTGACGGGCGCCAGCGGCGCGGCCTTGGCGGGCTTGGCCGGGGCCTTGGCGGCCTTCGCGGCCTTGGCCGGGGCCGGCGCAGCCTTGCTCGCGGCCTTGCCGGCTGCCGGCTTTGCGGCGGCCTTGGCCGCCGGCTTGCGCGCCGCCGCGGTCGTCGACTTGCCGGCCGCCTTGGGGGCGAGCTTGGCCGGGCGCTTGGCGGGCGCCTTTGCCGATTTTGCCGCTCCCGCCGACTTCGCGGGCGCCTTCGATTTCGTAGCCATCGATCAACCTTTCCTAGCGCGCGGGTGCGCGATGTTGCGGAGTCCTGCCGACGCCAGCATCAGCGAATCAGGCACGATTCGAGACCCTGGACAAAAATTTCCTTGGGCAGATTGCGCCCGATAAACACCATCCTGCTCGACGGCGTGTCCTTGCGCTCCCAACTGCGCCCCGGTTCGACCCCCATCAGCATGTGCACGCCCTGCAGGATCATCCGCCGTCCCGACCCGCGAACGAAAAGCACGCCTTTATACCGAAGCAGGTCGGGTCCGTAAACCTGGATGAGGGCGCTCAAGGTCTCTTCCAGGCGGCGCCCGTCGAAGGGCCGCTCCGCCGTGAACAGGAAGGCGCCGATCGCGTCGTCGTGGGGGTGGTGATCGTGGTCGTGATCATGGCCGCAATCGGGCCCGTGCACGTGGTCCGGGTCGTGTTCACCCTCGTGCCCGTGGTGGTGGCCGTGGCCATTGCCTGCCTGCGCCTCGCGGGCGCGGCGGGCATCGGGATGCTCGGCCGCGAGAAAATCCGGATCCAGGTCCAGCACCGCATTGAGGTCGAAGCCGCCGATATCGAAGATCTCGCCGACCGGCACCTGGCCCATGTGGACGTTGCGGATCGGCGCGCGCGGATTCATCCGCACCAGGCGCTCGCGCAGCGAGCGCACTTCCTCGGGCGACACCAGGTCGGTCTTGGAGACCAGGATGCGGTCGGCAAAGCCCACCTGGTTCTGCGCCTCGGTCTGCGTGTCGAGCGTCGCGTGGCCGTGCTTGGCATCGACCACGGTGATGATGCCGTCGATCCGGTAATGGCGGCCGACGTCCTCGTCGACGAAGAAGGTCTGCGTCACCGGGCCGGGGTTGGCCATGCCGGTGGTCTCGATGACGACACGATCGAAGGAGATGCTGCCGGCTGCGCGCTTTTGCTGCAGTTCGCCCAGGATGCGCGCCAGGTCGCCCCGGACCGTGCAGCAGACACAGCCGTTGTTCATTTCGACGATCTGCTCGCCCGAATCGCGCACCAGCAGCTCGTTGTCGACGCTTTCGGGCCCGAACTCGTTCTCGATTACCGCAATCCGGTGGCCGTGCGACTCCGACAACAGGCGATTGAGCAAGGTGGTCTTGCCCGCGCCGAGGAAACCGGTGAGGACGGTGACCGGGATCAGGCCCTGGGTCGCGGCTGCGCCGGCAGCCTTGTCGGCCGCCCGTTCCGCTCCTGCATTTGTCCGCTTTTCCGCCACGTTGCGCTCCGCACCCTGTCGACGTTGGTTCCCGCTTACTCCTGCCTGCACCGCTTCCCCGCGCCGAACGCGCGCGCAGCCCACCGCGCTGCCGTCCCTGCCCCTGGCTGGATTGTGTCCGTGGATCCGACACCGAGGTCGGCAGTGCCGCGCGGGCGAGCCACCCGGGGCCGGCCATGCTGCCCGGGGCAGTGCCATGGCGGGGGAAAAAATTGCGGGGCGCGAAGTGTAGACCAAATTCCCCGCGCGCGACGGCGGGCGCCGGCACCATGCGGCAGCGCGGCATCGGCGCCGGCCAGCGGGCCCGGCTAGGTCCTCTCGAGCAGCAGGCCCTTGAGGTACTCGCCTTCCGGATGGGTGACCAGCACCGGATGGTCCGCGCCGGCGCCCAGCCGGCCCCGCAGATAGCAGTCGATGCCCGAATCGATCACGGCGCCGGCCACGATCTTCTGGAACAGGTCGACCTCGATCGCGCCCGAGCAGGAAAAACTCAGCAGGCAGCCGCCGGGCCGCAGCAGGCGCAGCGCGCTCAGGTTGATGTCCTTGTACGCGCGCGCGGCGCGCTCGATCTGGTGCTGGTTGGTGGCGAACTTGGGCGGGTCGAGCACGATGAAGTCGAAGGTCTCGGCGCGCTCGCGCAGCTGGCGCAGCTGCTCGAAGACATCGGCGCACACCCATTCGAGGCGCGCCGCCCCGGGCGCGGCGGCGTCCAGGCCATTGCGCAGGGCGTTGCGCCCGGCCAGCGACAGCGCATCGGCCGAGGAGTCCACCGAGATCACCTGCTGAGCGCCGGCGCGCGCCGCCGCCAGGCTGAACCCGCCCGTGTAGCAGAAGCAATTGAGGACCCGTGGCCCGCGTCCGTGCAGGCGCACGAAGTCGCCGACCCGCTGGGCCAGTGCACGGCGGCTGTCGCGCTGGTCCAGGTAGAAGCCCGTCTTGTGGCCGCGGCGCACGTCGACCAGGTAGTCGACGCCGTGCTCGGCGACGGCAACCAGCTCCGGCGGCGCCGGGCCGCGCAGCACGCCGCCCGAGTCGGCCAATCCCTCGCGCGTGCGCAGCGCGGCATCGGAGCGGTCGAAGACCTTGCTGCAGTCGCTGGCGGCGCACAGCGCGTCGAGCAGTGCGTCGCGGTGCGCATCGACGCCGGCCGCCTGGATCTGCACCACCAGCTGGTCGTCGTAGCGGTCGGCCACCAGGCCGGGTAGGCCGTCGGCCTCGCCGAACACCAGCCGGGCCGCGTTGGTGTCGCCCCACAGGCCGGCGCGGCGCTGCACCGCCGCCGTGACGCGCGCGGCCAGCCAGTTGCCGTCGATGCGGTCGGCCTCGTCGAAGCTCCAGCAGCGCGCCCGTATCACCGAACCGGGAGAGTAGGCGGCCCAGGCGAGGAAGCGCCGGTCGCTGCCGCGCACCGCGACCAGCGCGCCGTTGGCCGGTTCGCCCAGCACCTGGGCCACGGCGCTGGCGTAGACCCAGGGGTGGCGCCGCTGCAAGGATCGCTCCTTGCCAGGTTTGAGCAATAGGGTGGCGCCGGCGGCCCCCATCGCGGTCAGGCGGCGGCCATGGGGCCCGGCGGCGCCAGCGCGGCGCTGGCCAGCTCGCCGATGCGGCTCAGCACTGCCGTGCCCAGGTTGGCATCGAAGCGGGCCGGATCGGAGGAGCCCATCGCGATCAGGCCGTACGGCAGGCTGTCGCCCTGGCGCAGCGGGATCAGTGCGGCGCTGCGCGCATTGGTCCAGGCATCGGCCAGGCCGTCGAGCGCGCGCAGGTCCAGGCCGGTGCCGCACAGCGGCGCCGGCAGGCGCGCGGCCCAGGACGCGGCCGCAGCCTCGGCCGGCGCCGGCGTCGCGCCCCAGATGCGCACCTCCACCAGCGGCACGCCGAACACGCGCTTGAGCGCCTCGGTGGCTGCCAGCCCGAGGCGGCCGCGGTCGGGTTCGGCCAGCAGCGCCTTGGTCCATTCGATCAGGTGGCGCGCCAGCAGGTCGTTGTCGCGGCCGATGCGCAGCAGCTCGGCCAGGCGCGCCTCGAGCCCCTTGACGCGCTCGCGCAGCAGCACCGCCTGGCGCTCGACCAGCGATACCGCGTTGCCCTCGTGCGGATCGGGCAGCAGCAGCTCGGTGAACAGCGCGGGATGCTGCTGGAAGAAATCCGGATGCTCGCGCAGGAAGCGCACGACCTCGTCGTCGGTCATGGCGCCATCCGGGCGACGGCACAGGCGGCGCGCACGCGGGTCGGGCAGGTCGGTGCGTTCATGGCAGTTCGATCTCTCCGTCAAAGACCTTCTCGGCCGGGCCCGTCATCCGCACCGGCGCCACCGGCGCGGTGTCGCTGGCGCGCCGGCCCCAGTGGCGCTCTGCCGCCGGCGCCTCGGCGTCGGGCTGGCGTTGCGGCCCTTCGCGGTCCTGCCATTCGATGGACAGCACGCCGCCGCGCGTATGCACGCGCACCGGCGCATCGAGCAGGCCCATGCGTATGCCGGCCACCACGGCGGCGCAGGCGCCGCTGCCGCAGGACAGTGTCTCGCCCGCGCCGCGCTCCCAGACGCGCAAGCGCACGGTGGAGCGGTCGACGATCTGCAGGAAACCGGCGTTGACACCGTTGGCAAAGCGCGGGTGCTGCTCCAGCAGCGGGCCGATGCTGCGCACCGGCGCCGTCTCGGCGTCGACGACGAGCTGCACGGCGTGCGGATTGCCCATCGACACGACCACCAGTGCGATGTCCTGGCCGCCGACGGCCAGCGGCCAGGCCTGGGCGCCGCCGGCGCTGCGCGCCTGCAGTCCCTGGGTATCGAATCCCGAGGCCTGCGGGCGGAAATCGGGCGGGCCCATGTCGACGCTCACGGTGCCGTCGTCCTCCAGGCGCGGTTCGATGAGCCCGCCGGCCGTGGCAACCCGGATCACATGGCGCCGCGTCAGCCCGAGCTGGTGGACGAACTTGACGAAGCAGCGCGCGCCGTTGCCACACTGTTCGACTTCGCGGCCGTCGGCATTGAAGATGCGGTAGCGGAAATCGGCGCCGGCGTCGGCCGCGGCCTCGACCACGAGGATCTGGTCGGCGCCTATCCCGAAGCGCCGGTCGGCGAGCCGCCGCAACGTGGCCGGCGACAGGTCGAGCTCCTGGCGTATGCCGTCGAGCATGACGAAGTCGTTGCCCGCGCCCTGCATCTTGGTGAAGCGCAATTTCATGGGCGCATTATCCCTCATGCCGGCGCCGGCCCGACGCTGCGGCGCGCCGTGCGTGCCCGTGCGGCGCCGCGCTCAGCGATAGATGCCGGGCGCGCCCGGCGGCCGGGTCTTGAAGCGCCGATGGGTCCACAGGTACTGGTCGGGCATGCGCAGCACCCAGCGCTCGATCTCGCGGTTCATGCGCGCCGTGTCCTCCTCGACCGATGGGCCGGGAAAATCGGCCCACGGCGCCTCCAGGTGCACGACGTAGCCCTCGGGCGTCTGCTCGGTGACGGCCATCATCACCCGCGCGCCGGCATTGCGCGCCAGCCGCGAGACCATGGGCAGCGTGGCGGCGGGCACGCCGAAGAACGGCACGAAGATCGAGTTGGCGCCACCGATGTCCATGTCCGGCAGGTAATAGAACGGCAGCGCGGCGCGCAGCGCGCGCAGGGCCGTGCGCAGGTCGAAGCCGCTCTTGGCGATGAGCACGGGCTCGTGGAAGCGCGCGCGGCCGGCGCGCAGCGTCTCGTCCCACACCGGATTGGACTGGCGCGCGTACAGCGTGGCCATCCGGCGCTGCGTCGTGAGCCGCAGCCCGCCGGCGTCCAGCCCGACGAAATGCGGCGCCAGCAGGATCAAGGGCGCGCCGGCGGCCGCTTCCAGGTGCTCGGCGCCCTCGACGCGCACGAAGGCCTGCAGCTGCTCGGCGCTGCACTTCCACAGCACGCCGTAGTCGAGCAGGCCGCGGGCGACGCGGCGGAACATGTGGCGCGCGATGCGGCGGCGCTCGCGCGCCGGCATCTGCGGAAAGCAGGCGCGCAGGTTGGCATCGGCGATGCGCCGGCGCCGCGCCACGGCCAGCCAGCCCAGGTCGCCGATCAAGGCCGCCAGCGCCGTGCGCAGCCACATCGGCCAGCGGGCGCTGGCGCGGATCAGGGCGATCCACAGGTGCGCGACGGCGCGATAGATCATTGCCGGCCCGGCGTCGCGGCGCGAGGCGACGGCGCATCGGCGCGGCCAGCCGCGGCTGCGTCGGCCGGCGCCGGCGGCGCCTCGACGCCCGCCGGCCGCTTGTAGCGGTTGTAGCTCCACAGGTACTGCTCGGGGCAGCGCAGGATCAACTGCTCCATGGCGCCGTTGATGTGCGCGGCGTCGGCCTGCGGTTCGCCGCTCAGCTTGCCCTCGAGCGGTTGCCAGTGGATGCGGTAGCCGGCGCCGCGCGCCAGCCGTTGCGCATACACCAGGACCACCAGCGCGTCATGGGCGCAGGCCAGGCGGGCCGGCAGCGTCATCGTGAAGGCCGGGCGGCCGAAGAAGGGCGCCCACACACCCTCGCCGCGCGAGGGCACCTGGTCGGGCAGCAGCCCGACGATCTGGCGGGCGCGCAGCGCGCGCAGCATCAGCCGCACGCCGTGCAGGTCGGCCGGCGCCAGCAGCAGGCCGTGGCGCAGCCGTGCCTGCTCGAACAGCGGCCGCAGGCCGCTCTTGCGCGGTACCCGGTACAGGGCGAGCATCGGCCGCGCCTTGCCGGCGGCGCTGGTCATGTAGTGCTGGGCGATCACCTCGAAACAGCCCAGGTGCGGAGTGAGCATCAGGATCGCGCGGTCCTGGCGCAACAGCGCGTCGATCAGCTCGGGATTGGCGGTCTGGACGCGCGCCTGGATCTGCGCAGCCGTGGCCGTCCAGACCCAGGCCAGTTCGAGCGCCTGCTTGCCGCCTTCGGCCACCGCGCGGCGCAGCACGCGGCGCCGCGCCGCCGGGTCGGCGGCCGCCGCGCGCGGCAGGTTCTCGCCGATGCGCGCGCGATACGACGGCGAAGCCCAGTAGACGACCCAGCCCAGCGCGCTGCCCAGCAGGTGCAGGGCCCGCAGCGGCAGCAGCGCGAGCAGCCGGAAAGCCAGCATCAGCATGGGCGGATCGCGCGGCCCGGGATCCGGGGCGCCAGGAAAGATGGCAATGACTGCATGGCAAGGCCGGATAGTACTGACGATTGTCGAATGCCGAATAAGCGCCGCGAATGACGGATTGCCGTGCGCAGCGCGCGCCGGTCGATCGCTTATACTCGCGCCACGAATCGCCGGTTTAATGGTCAACTTGCAGGGCGGCTCGGGCGGGCAGCATGGGCTGCCGGCGGAAACATCTGCTAAAGCGTCACCCGCCATAGCGGCCATGGGGCGCAAGTTTGACCCAGGAGCGAACATGGCAGGCGACTATCTCTTCACCTCCGAATCGGTTTCGGAAGGCCACCCCGACAAGGTTGCCGACCAGATCTCGGACGGCATCCTCGACGCAATCCTCGAAAAAGACCCCCGCGCCCGCGTGGCGGCCGAGACCCTGGTCACCACCGGCCTGGTCGTGCTCGCCGGCGAAATCACCACGCATGCCGTGATCGACTATCCGGCCGTGGCGCGCGAGGTCATCAAGCGCATCGGCTACGACAACAGCGATTTCGGCATCGACTACAAGGGCTGCGCGGTCATGGTCTGCTACGACCGCCAGAGCCCCGACATCGCGCAGGGCGTCGACGAAGGCAAGGGCCTGGACCTGGACCAGGGCGCCGGCGACCAGGGCCTGATGTTCGGCTTCGCCTGCGACGAGACCCCCGAGCTGATGCCCGCCGCCATCTACTACGCGCACCGCCTGGTCGAGCGCCAGGCCGACCTGCGCCGCGACGGCCGGCTGTCGTGGCTGCGGCCCGACGCCAAGTCGCAGGTGACGCTGCGCTATGTCGACGGCAAGCCCCAGTCGATCGATACCGTGGTGCTGTCGACCCAGCACGATCCGGACATCGCGCACGAGGCGCTGGTCGAGGCGGTCATCGAGGAGATCGTCAAGCCGGCGCTGCCCAAGCAGTGGCTCAAGGACACCAAGTACCTCATCAACCCGACCGGCCGCTTCGTCATCGGCGGCCCGCACGGCGACTGCGGCCTGACCGGCCGCAAGATCATCGTCGACACCTACGGCGGCGCCTGTCCCCACGGCGGCGGGGCCTTCTCGGGCAAGGACCCGACCAAGGTCGACCGCTCCGCGGCCTACGCGGCGCGCTACGTGGCCAAGAACATCGTCGCCGCCGGACTGGCGCGCCGCTGCCAGGTCCAGGTGAGCTACGCGATCGGCTATTCCAAGCCGATCAACATCACGGTCAATACCGACGGCACCGGCAAGGTCGGCGACGACGTGCTCGCGCGCCTGGTGGGCGAGCACTTCGACCTGCGGCCCAAGGGCATCGTGCACATGCTCGACCTGCTGCGCCCGATCTACGGCAAGACCGCCGCCTACGGCCACTTCGGCCGCGACGAACCCGAGTTCACCTGGGAACGCCTCGACAAGGCGCCGCTGCTGCGCGACGCGGCGGGCGTGAAGGGCTGAAGGGCCCCTCACCCCTGCCCGCTCCCGTACGCGGGAGAGGGTGACTGCGACCGGTGTGCCCCCTCTCCCGCGCGCGGGAGAGGGCAGGGGTGAGGGCCGCCCGCCAAAGTTCCCGAACCCCCGCACGAATTACCCCGCTTTCCCCCCGCAATTCCGGCCTTGGCCCGCGCGCGCGAGGCCCGTTTCCCTGCGGAAATCGTATAATGCGCTCTGTTTCGAGGAGCGTTGCGACCGCCACCCCGCTGTGGCGAGCCAGGCTCGAAGCACGCGGCGCGCCAGCGCCGCGGCGGTAACGGCGCTCGCGAACCTGCCTTTTCATGAAAGGAGGCGCGAGATGAGCGCCGTGCCGAAGAACCAGAACCCCACCGATTACGTCGTCGCCGACCTTGCGCTTGCCGATTGGGGCCGCAAGGAAATTTCCATCGCCGAAACCGAGATGCCCGGCCTCATCGCCATCCGCGATGAGTACGCCGCCGGCCAGCCGCTGCGTGGCGCGCGCATCACCGGCTCGCTGCACATGACCATCCAGACCGCGGTGCTCATCGAGACGCTGCAGGCGCTGGGCGCGCAGGTGCGCTGGGCCTCGTGCAACATCTATTCGACCCAGGACCACGCCGCCGCGGCCATCGCGGCATCGGGCACCCCGGTGTTCGCCGTCAAGGGCGAGACGCTCGAGCAGTACTGGGACTACACCCACCGCATCTTCGAGTGGCCCGATGGCGGCCACACCAACATGATCCTCGACGACGGCGGCGATGCGACCCTGCTGCTGCACCTGGGCGCGCGCGCCGAGACCGACCCGAGCCTGCTGGCCCATCCGACCAGCGAGGAGGAGACGGCGCTGTTCGCGTCGATCGCCGCCCAGCTCAAGCGCAGCGCCAAGTGGTATTCGACGCGCCTGGCGCTGGTCAAGGGCGTGACCGAGGAGACGACCACCGGCGTCAAGCGCCTGTACCAGATGGCCAAGGACGGCGCGCTCAAGTTCCCGGCGATCAACGTCAACGATTCGGTCACCAAGAGCAAGTTCGACAACCTCTACGGCTGCCGGGAGTCGCTGGTCGACGGCATCAAGCGCGCCACCGACGTCATGATCGCCGGCAAGATCGCCGTGGTCTGCGGCTACGGCGACGTGGGCAAGGGTTCGGCGCAGGCGCTGCGCGCGCTTTCGGCCCAGGTCTGGGTCACCGAGATCGATCCGATCTGCGCGCTGCAGGCGGCCATGGAAGGCTATCGGGTCGTGACGATGGAAGAGGCCGCCGACAAGGCCGACATCTTCGTCACCGCCACCGGCAACTTCCATGTGATCACCCACGACCACATGAAGCGCATGAAGCACCAGGCCATCGTGTGCAACATCGGCCACTTCGACAACGAGATCGACATCGCCAGCCTGCGCCAGTACCGCTGGGAGAACATCAAGCCGCAAGTCGACCACATCATCTTCCCGGACGGCAAGCGCATCATCCTGCTGGCCGAGGGGCGCCTGGTCAACCTGGGTTGCGGCACCGGCCACCCGAGCTACGTGATGAGCTCGTCCTTCGCCAACCAGGTGCTGGCGCAGATCGAGCTGTTCACGCGCACGGCGCAGTATCCGGTCGGCGTGTACGTGCTGCCCAAGCACCTCGACGAGAAGGTCGCGCGCCTGCAGCTGCGCAAGCTCGCGGCGACGCTGACCGAACTCACCGATGCGCAGGCCCGCTACATCGGCGTCGACAAGTCCGGTCCCTACAAGCCGGAGCCGTACCGCTACTGAGCCGCGGGTACCGGGCGCCGCGCGGCGCCCGGCCCGGACCGCGCCACGGCGCCGGTACGGCCGCGAATCCGCTCCGAGCATTCCTCACCGCAATCCCGATCGGCGCCGCATGCCCCCAGCCCTCTTCAGTGTCGAGTTCTCGCCGCCGCGCAACCCCGAAGGCGTCGAGAAGCTGCGCGCCACCCGCACCGAGCTGGCCGCGGTGGGGCCGGCGTTCTATTCGGTGACCTTCGGCGCCGGCGGTTCGACCCGCGACGGCACGCTCAGCACCACGCTGGAAATCCAGCAGGCCGGACTCGCTGCCGTGCCGCACATCTCCTGCGTCGCCAGCACGCGCGCCTATGTGCGCGAGCTGCTGCAGACCTACCGCGACTCGGGCATACGCCACCTGGTTGCGCTGCGCGGCGATGCACCTTCGGGCATGGCCGGGGCCGCCGGCGATTTCCGCTATGCCGCCGACCTGGTGGAGCTGGTGCGTGCCGAGCACGGCGACTGGTTCCACATCGAAGTGGCGGCCTATCCCGAAACCCATCCGCAGGCGCGCACGCCCGCCGAGGACCTGCAGAATTTCGTGCGCAAGGTGCGCGCCGGCGCCGATTCGGCGATCACCCAGTATTTCTACAACGCCGACGCCTACCTGCGCTTCGTCGACGAGGTCGCGCGCCTGGGCTGCACCGTGCCCATCGTGCCCGGCATCATGCCGATCACCAATTTCACGCAGCTGGCGCGCTTCTCCGACAATTGCGGCGCCGAGATCCCGCGCTGGATGCGCCGCCGCCTCGAGAGCTACGGCGATGACCGGGCCGCGATCCGCGCGTTCGGCGCCGATGCCGTCGCGGCGCTGTGCCGGCGCCTGCTCGAGCATGGCGCACCGGGCCTACACTTCTACACGATGAACGCTTCCGCGCCCACGCTGGAACTGTGGCGCCGCGCCGGCCTGCCGGTGCCGCGGGGATGATCGTGCGTGGCACGCCATCGGGCCTGCGTGCCGGCGCCGCGGCGCTGTTGATCGCGCTCGCCGCCGCGTTTGGCGCCACGGCGCGCGCGCAGGAGGCCGCCGAGGGCGCGCCGGCGGCCGCGGCAGCGCCACCGGCGTTGCCGGATCCGGCCGGCGAAACCCTTGCTCCTGGCGCTGCGCCCGGTGCCGCGCCGCCCGCTGCTGCGCCGGCGCCCGACGCCCCGGCGCCGCCGGTGGCCAGCGACGCACCGGCCAGCGACGCACCGGCCAGCGTCGCCGAACCGGCAGTGGCGGCCCCCGACGTGCCACCGGCACCCGCCGATGCGCCGGCGCCGCCCAACCCGGAAGCGGTGCTCACACCGCCCACCAATGCGCCCGAAGCGGCGGCCACGCCGCCGTCCAATCCGCCCGGAGCGCCGGCGCCGGGCACGCAGGCCCCCGCCTATCCCGGCGCCGACCCTGCCAGCGCTGCGACCGACCCTGCGGCCGCTACCGCCCCTGCAAGCGCTGCAGGCACGACGGCCCCGACGGCGACCACTGCCGCCGTCACCGATCCGGCAGCAAGCGCCACCGGCAGCGCCGCGACAACGGACAGCACCGGTGCGCCGGGCGCGGCGG
>Ga0181525_10002232_pt1 | contig 15984 bp, 11 predicted proteins | sample PEATcosm2014_Bin_48_FD_121100 | JGI IMG/M metagenome (GOLD analysis project Ga0181525, IMG submission 121100) | Peatland microbial communities from MTU Mesocosm Facility, Houghton, MI, USA - PEATcosm2014_Bin06_10_metaG | ecosystem: Environmental > Terrestrial > Soil > Wetlands > Peat | place...
CCGCACGGTCCTGCGCGGCCTGGGAGCGGCCTTAGCCCTGCCTTTTTTGGACGCCATGGCCCCGGCGTTTGCCCAGCTTCGCTCCAATGCCGCGCAGCCGAATGTGCGTTTGGGATTTGTGTACGTCCCCAACGGCATTATCGGATCCGCGTGGGCTCCCTCCGGCGAGGGCGCGGCCTTCCAGTTCAATAGCACCATGAAGGCGCTGGAACCGTTCCGCGCGCAGACCCTGGTATTAAGCAATCTCGCGCAGATCAACGGCCGTTCCTTTGGCGATGGGGGCGGGGATCATGCTCGCGCTGGTGCAAGCTGGCTCACCGGCGTGCATCCCAAGAAAACGGAAGGCGCCGACCTGCATGCCGGCATATCCGCCGATCAGGTGGCGGCCCGTCAGATGGGAGCGCAAACTCAGTTTGCGTCGCTTGAAATTGGCGTGGAAGCGCCCAGCCTGGCCGGGGGTTGCGATTCCGGCTACAGTTGCGCCTACACCAATACGATTTCGTGGCGCAGCCCTACCACTCCCAATCCCATGGAAGTGAGCCCCCGCGTTCTTTTCGAACGCCTGTTCGGGGACGGCGACAGCACGGATGCCGCTTCGCGCCTGGAATCGCTGCGAGCGCAACGCAGCATTCTGGATTTCGTGTCGGGCGCGCTGGATCGGCTGGAGAACAAGCTCGGAACGGGCGACCGGAGAAAGCTTTCGGAATATCTGGACGCCATTCGCGATGTGGAGCGGCGCATCCAGAAAGCGGAAGAGCAAAACGCCGCCATGACCATGCCCGCCATGGAACGGCCGGCGTCCGCCCCGGAGGATTTCGTCGCCCACGCCCGGCTGATGATAGACCTGATGGTGATTGCTTACCAGGCGGACCTGACACGCGTGGCCACCTTCATGCTGGCGCGCGAAGGCAGCAATCGCAGCTATCGCGAAATCGGCATCGCCGACGGTCATCATAACTGCACGCATCATCAGGGCGATCCGGATAAGATTGGGAAGACCATCCAGATCAATACGCACCATGTGGAGCAGTTCGCTTATCTCCTGGATAAAATGCGATCCACTCGCGACGGCGATGGCACGCTGCTGGATCATTCCATGCTCCTTTACGGCAGCAGCCTGGCCGACGGAAATTCGCATACCCACGTGGATCTCCCGGTGGCTCTTGTAGGCGGCGGATGCGGAAAGCTCAAAGGCGGCCGGCATATCCGGTATGCCGCTGAAACGCCGTTGAACAACCTGCTGCTCTCGATGCTGGACAAAGCCGGGGTTCCCACGGAAAAGCTTGGCGACAGCACGGGCGAGTTGGAACACCTTTCCGACATTTAGCGGGCATTTGGGGATGCGGTCCATCGTCTTACGATCCGCGTTTTGGCTAGCCGCGGTGTCTTGCTGGGGAGCAACGGATTTTCGTTTGATCGATGCGGTGAAGCGCCGCGACATCAACGCCGCCAATGCGCTTCTGGCGCGGCACGCCGATGTCAACGCCGCTCTTCCGGACGGAGCCACGGCGCTGGCGTGGGCCGTATTTCTCGATCTGCCGGATCTCGCCGCGAAGCTGATGGAAGCGGGCGCCAACGTCAATACCGTGGGCGAATATGGTGAAACGCCTCTCACGCTGGCGTTAGCCAATGGCGATGCTCCGCTCGCGAGCAAGCTGCTGAAAGCGGGGGCCGATCCGAAAGCTACTCGCTGGAATGGCGAGACCGCGTTGATGATCGCGGCCGGAGCGGGCAGTGTGGAGGGAGTGAAGCTGCTGCTCGACGCGGGTGTCGACGTCAACGGTGCAGAGCCTCGCCGGGGCCAGAACGCGCTCATGTGGGCCGCGGCCGAAGGGCATCCGGACGTGGTGGACTTCCTGATTCAAAGAGGCGCGAAAGTAAATGCCGCTACGCAAAGCGGCTACACGGCGTTGGCATTTGCAGCCATGAAGAACGACGCGCCTTCGGTTCAGCACCTCATCCAGGCCGGCGCGAATCCCAACTACACATTGCCGGATAAAGACGAAACGAAAATGCTGACCCTGGCAGGATCGTATAAAAGCCATGCCGCTGCCATCGCGCTCCTGGACGGTGGCGCGAATCCGAATCTGGCGGATCGCAAGGGGTTGACGCCTTTGCATCTGGCGGCCGAAGCCGGCGCGGTGGACCTGGTGCGGAAGCTGCTCTCCAAAGGCGCTAATCTGAATGCCCGCACCTATCCGGCCGCCAAGGTGAGCGCTGATTCCTTGGACAAAAACCTATTCTTATTCGCGTTCTCCGGCGAACAGACGCCGCTGCTTCTCGCCGCCAAGTACAACCGGGTGGACGTAATGCGCGTCCTGATTGAGGCTGGCGCCGATACCAAAGCCAAGTCGCAGGATGGAACCACATTGTTGCTCGCGGCGGCCGGCAGCGGTCACGTGGAAGCCGCCCGTTATGCCTATCAATTCGACCAGGATGTGAAGGCGGTGAACGATCAGGGCAGCACCGCGATGCATGAAGCGGTGCGCGGTACCTGGCAGATGGCCACTCAACCGGAAATCACCGAATTGGTCGAGTATCTGGCCGGCGTTGGAGTTCCTTTAGATGAACTGGATGGCCAGGGGAAAACGCCCATCGATATCGGCGATCACGCTCCGCTCGATCAGCCTATTCAATGGCTGGCCGAGACGATTGTGAGCCGCGGCGCTACGCCACACCGTTTTCCGAAAGAATACGTGAAGCCGGGCTCCAGGGAGGAAAAGTGAAACGACTACTAAAATCGATGCTCGCGTTGGGTTTGGCGGCCTGTTCTCCTCACGTCTTTGCGCAGTTGGTGCGTCCCCCGCAGGCTCCCCCTCCCATCCCCAATGCCGACGCCCACTACAAGCTTGGTCCCGATTCGCTGGCGCAGGAGGGCGTGCCGAAGGGAGAGTTGAAAGGACCGTTCACCATTCCGAGCGAAGCCTACCCCGGCACGCAACACACTTATTGGATCTACGTTCCCGCGCAATATAATGCGGCAAAACCCGCGGATCTTCTGGTGTTTAACGACGGCCACGCGTATATGAACCCAGAGGGCGACGCCCGGGCTACAAATGTTTTAGATAATCTGATTTACCGGCGAGAAATTCCGGTGATCATCGGCGTTTTCATCAACCCCGGCCGAAGGCTGAATCAACCGGAAGCGACCAATGCCGATTGGGGCGACAAGAATACCAACCGGCCTACCGAATACAACACGCTGGACGACAAGTACGCCCGAGTGATGGTGGATGAGCTGCTCCCGTTGCTGTACAAGGATTACAACATCTCGAAAGATCCGGACCACCATGGAATCGGCGGATGCAGTTCCGGCGGAATCGCCGCGTTCACCGTGGCCTGGCAGCGCCCCGATAGTTTCCGCAAGGTGTTCACCATGGTGGGCACGTTTACCAACCTGCGCGGCGGCAATCAGTACGCCAATCTGGTGACTACCAGCGAAAAAAAGCCCATCCGTATCTTCCTGCAGGACGGGCGGAACGATAATCGGTCGCTCGCTTTGGACGGAACATACGCCGAGGAGCACGATATCTTCGCTCAAAACGTGCGGCTGGTTCACGCCTTCACCGAAAAAGGCTACGACGTGAACTACACTTGGAGCATCGGTAATCACGGCTTGAAACAGGGCGGGCTGCTCCTGCCCGATATGCTGCGCTGGCTGTGGCGCGATCAGCCGGTTTCCACCGATCCTCGCAACATGGAGGAGCGGTCGTTCGCAGAAGCTCGATAGCGCGTGGGCGCACGCACCGTGCGTGCCGTGTTGAGACTCGTCTCAACACCTTCCTCGAGGGTTAACACGTCGTCAAGCGTGACGAAGCCTTGCACGCAGGAGTTGGAGCCATTCCACTTTCGAGGTATAAATGATCACCCAGAAGCGGGGATTTGGTTGAGTGCGCCCTTATTCTAAGCTGATGTTAGACGAAAGGAACAACGCATGTCGAAAACCGCAGAACTCATTGAACGCCAGAAGGCCCCACTGGCAAACAAGTCGGACATTGATCCGCAGGCCGTCAAGGACATCAGCGGAGCGCTCAACGCCCTGCTGGCCGATGTCTTCAGCCTTTACATCAAGACCAAAAACTTTCACTGGCACATGAGCGGCCCGCACTTCCGCGACTACCACCTGCTGCTGGACGAGCACGGCGACCAGCTCTTCGCCATGACGGACGACATCGCCGAGCGCGTTCGCAAGATCGGCGGCACTACGGTTCGCTCCGTCGGGCATATCGCTCGCCTGCAACGCATCGCCGATAACGACGCGGAATACGTCACTCCCGGCGACATGCTGAGCGAGCTGCACGAAAACGAACTGGCGCTGGTGTTGAGCATGCGCGCGGTGCATGCGCTCTGCGATGACGCCGGGGATGTCGCCACCGCGAGCCTTCTTGAAAACTGGATCGACCAGACACAGCGCCGTGCCTGGTTCCTGTTTGAAACGACGCGAGCTTGACCGCGGCGATTACCCGGCCCTGCAGCCCAATTTAAAGACCCAATTCAAAGAGGAGCGGCGTATATGGCGCAGAAGGTTGCGGATGTCTTGTGGGAAATGCTGGTGAGCGCCGGCGTAAAACGCTGCTACGGCATCGTCGGGGATGCTTTGAATCCGGTGATCGACGCTTTGCGCCGCAACGGGCAAATCGAATTCATCCATGTCCGGCATGAAGAATACGGCGTCTTCGCCGCGGTGGCTGAGGCCTACCTGAGCGGCAATCCTGTGGTAGTCTGCGGAACGGCCGGCCCAGGTGTAACGCACCTCTTCAACGGGTTAATGGACGCCCGTAAAGAAGGGGCGCCGATTATCGCCATCGCGGGCGACGTGGAAACGAAACTGATGGATACCGCGGCCCTGGAGGAGCTGAACCCCTACAAGTTTTTCGACACCGCGTGCCTTTATGTGGGACGAGTAATCAACCCGGAACAGGCGCGGGCCGTATTCACCACCGCCATTATGACGGCGGTGGCCGACCAGGGGCCCACGGTGATCTCGCTGCCTGGCGATATCGCATCGGCCAGCGCGCCCGATCGTTCCTTTCACGCCGTTACGATTCCCAGTGCGCCCGTGTTGCGTCCAAGTGACGCCGACATCGGCAAACTGGCGGACATGATTGAGGGCGGCAAGAAAGTTGCCATTTTCGGCGGCGATGGCTGCCGCCATGCCCGTACGGAGGTGCTGGAGCTGGCAACCAAGCTCAAGGCGCCGGTGGGCTATTCGTTTCGCGGAAAGCAATGGCTGGAGCACGACAATCCCAACGCCGTCGGCATGACGGGCCTGCTGGGCTACGGAGGCGCTTACGCGGCCATTCACGATGCGGATCTGGTGCTGCTGCTCGGTACCGATTTTCCGTTCACGGAGTTTCTGCCGGGCGACGGTGTTAAAAAAGTGCAGATCGACCGGAACCCCAAGCATATAGGGCGCAGAACGGCCGTAGATCTCGCACTGGTGGGCGATATCCAGGCCACCGTTGCCGCACTGCTCCCGAATATTCGCGAGAAGACCGACGGCCGCTTTCTTGAAAAGCATCTCCGCGAGACCGCCTCTTTCAATGACCTTTTGCAGCACTATGTTCAGAAGGGTCCGGAACTCAAACCCATCCGCCCTGAATTTCTGGCCGCATCCTTAAACGAGCTGGCTTCCGAAGACGCCATGTTCTTCGTCGACACCGGCACGCCGGTAATCTGGGCCGCGCGGCATCTGCAGGGTCGCGCAAACCGGCGGATCTTCGGATCGTTTTCGTGGGCCTCCATGGCCAATGCGGCTCCCAACGCATTCGGCGCGCAATTGGCATTTCCCGGCCGCCAGACCATCGCGCTCTGCGGCGACGGAGGCTTCACCATGCTCGGCATGGGTGACTTGCTCACTCAAGTTCAGCGCAAGACGCCGGTGGTGCACATCATCTTTAACAATGAATCGCTGGACTTCGTCAATATCGAAATGCAGGAAGCCGGCGTGGCGCCGTTCGGCGTGGACTTCAAGAATCCGAATTTCGCTAAAGTAGCCGAGGCAATGGGCGCGAAGGGCATTCGCCTCGAAGAGCCGGACCATGTGCGCGATGGGTTGGCCGAGGCGTTAGCATACCGGGACGGCCCGGTGGTAGTAGATGCGGTGGTTGAACCATACGCGTTAGCGCTGCCTTCGCATGTTCCCTTCCACACCGCAGAAGGCTTCACGCTCAGCCTGGCGAAACAGGTATTAAACGGCAAGATGGACTCCGTGATCAAAACCATCGAACGCAACCTGCGGTTAGTTTGATGTTTTGCGGACCTTGCTGACGCTCGGGAGAATCTCGCCGCTCTGCGCGATGGGCCGTTTGTGCATGCGCGTCGCTGCAGCCTCTTGCGAATATCGTCCCAGCGTGGCCTGGGCCGCTACTGTTAGAGCGGAGCATCCCGGAAAGCAATTCCACCCGGCAGGCACAATTCGACTTCAGTTCCAAGTCCAACGCCGCTGCAAAGGCGCAGCCGCGCGCCCATGCGTTCCGCCCGCTCGCGCATCATCTGCAGACCCGAGTTTTCTTCCTGGCCCCAACGCAGAGTTCGAGGATCGATTCCATACCCGTTGTCGCGCACTGAAATGCGCAGTTCGGCGGACTGGTACTCCACCCGGATCTCGATGGTTCTAGCTCCCGAGTGGCGGCACGCATTTATGATTGCTTCACGGCCGATAAGGTAAATCTCCTGACGTAGCTTCGGGTTCAGCGCCTTCTCCCTCCCATGCACAATTACTCGGAAGCCTTCGGTGGGCTGCTGACCGGAGTCGCTGGGGACGCGGGCTAAGTGCTGAGCCAAAGAAAAACGCTGGTGCGCCGGGCCGGGGCGCCGCACTCCGCGCCTTCCCTCCACCAGTACCCGCTCCATCATGCGAAGGAGATTCGCGACGCGCGAAGGCCCAAAGCGCTTTGCATTGCTGGCTTCGACATCCGCGCTGAGCTGTGTCCCGGCGAATTCACTCGCGGAGTGGGTTGCGGCGTATTCCGGCAACATAACAACACCATTGGAACTCATTCGATCCTCCTTACTACGATTGAATCCGCTTCCTCCAGTCGCGGCTCGGTAACCCACTTTCGGCATCGTTCCGTATCGATCCAATCGCGGACATAGGCTGGAAGGTCCTCCAGTTTTAGGCCTGCCGCTTCGCACCGCGCCAGAAACGGCGCAGCGTCCCGATCCTCCAGCGTAACTTCGAACCCTACAGCTTCATCAGCCTCAATGCGGCCACCCAATGAGAGCACTTCTCCGCCAAAGGACCGCTCGATACTGATTGCGCGTTTTTCACAAGTTTTTTATTAGCAGGCGCACGGCCGCTGTAGGCCATTGAAAATAAAAGAAGCCATTGTCTAGTGGTTCGCGAATTCGCGATATTTTCGCGAAAAGCGTGAAGGTTGTGAAGGACGGGGGATCGGCGAAGGCCGGGCGTGGAAACCGTCAGACGGTCTTATAGCGGAACTTATTAATCTTTAGGGACCGTATCTTGGATTCCAAAGTAGAGGCGGGTATCCCAAGCTGTGAGGCGGCGCCAGTGGGTCCCGATACCCGGCCGCCACACGCTTCCAAAGCTGCCTCTATGGTTTCGCGCTCTTGCGCGGCGGACATCCTGACGGGCGGCGCAACGGCTTGGGAAGGTGCAGAAGTTTCCAAAGACAGCCAGCTTGGGTCGACGGAGAAAAGGTCCGAATCGCAAACGATCACCGATCGCTCCAGAACGTTCTGCAGCTCTCGAATGTTTCCTGGCCAGGCATAGGATGCCAACAGCTCCAGGGTGCGCTTCTGGATGGCGCCTATTTTCTTGCCCGCTTTTCGCGCGTAGCGATGAACGAAATATTCGATCAGCGTGGGGATATCTTCCCGCCGTTCGCGGAGAGGCGGTATTTCGACGGGGAATACGTTGAGACGATAAAAGAGATCCGTTCGAAAGTTGCCGAGGGCCATGGAACTTTCGAGATCGCGATTGGTAGCGGCAATCACCCGCACGTCTGCGCGGATGGTCTGATTTCCGCCCACACGCTCGAATTCACGCTCCTGCAAAACACGCAGTAACGCAACCTGAGTTTCCCCCGGAAGCTCACCCACTTCATCCAGGAAAATGGTGCCTCCCTCAGCCAGCTCAAAACGGCCCAGCCGCCGTTGCAAAGCGCCGGTAAAGGCTCCTTTTTCATGACCGAACAACTCGGAGGCAATCAGCGCCGAGGGTGTTGCGGCGCAATTTACGCTCACAAAGGCCCGCGAGGCGCGGCGCGAGTGTTTATGAATGGCGCGAGCGACCAACTCTTTACCCGTGCCGGTCTCGCCGGTTATGAGGACGGTGGAATCGGTAGGCGCCACCTTGGCGACGCGCGCCAGCACGGATTGCAAAGCCGGCGAGTTGCCCACGATCTCCTCGAACATCGACGCCTTATCGATTTCCTCGCGCAGCGCGATGTTCTCTTTGTGGAGCAGGTCCCGCAATTTATGGATTTCGTCCAGCGCGGTCCGCAGGTCGGATTCAGCCTGCCTGCGCTCGCTGATATCGGTAACCGCTCCCACGAACTCAAAATCTCCGGTTTCGCGCTCGGAGGGATGGCCAACCACGCGCAGGTGTTTAACGGAGCCATCCGGGAGCAACAGGCGCTGCTCAAAATCGAAAGCCTGTCTTTCGCGCGACACGCGATCTATCAGTTGCTGCAAGGCAAATCGATCTTCCGGATGGGTGCGCTGTAAAACCAAATCGATGTTTGCCGTAATCGCTGGCTCGCATGCGGGCTCGCATCCCTCGCATGCGGGCTCGCATCCAAAGATACGAAACGTCTCGCGCGACCAATAGATTTCGCCGCTGGTAACATTCCAGCCGAAGCTGCCCGTGTGGCTCAGAGTCTGGGCTTGGGCTAAATAGGCCTCACTGCGGCGCAGCGCTTCCTCGGCGCGGCTGCGTTCGAGTCGTTCCCCGGCTTCGCGCAAGGCTCTTTGCACGGAGGGGACGATTCTCGACAAACGCGTCTTGAAGACGTAATCCGTTCCCCCGATTTTGAGAGCTTCAATGGCCACTTCTTCGTCCAAGGTCCCGGAAACGAAGATGAATGCCACATGCGGACTGAGTTGCCGGGCGATCTTCAATGCCGAGAGGCCGTCGTAGGCGGGCAGCGTGTAGTCCGCGAGAATTAAATCGAAGCCGCCCCGTTTTAGGACCGCAACGAAGTCAGCCTCGGTTTCGACACGCGTTACATGACAGAAAATGCCGCCGGCTTCGAGTGTTTCCTGAACCAGCTCCGCGTCCGCAGGGTCGTCTTCGAGGTACAAAACATGCAACGGCCGTTCCATGGTGGCTAGTGCTTTTTCAAGCTTCCCGGCGGCGGCTCGTTAATGACGGCCCAAAAGATTCCCAGCTCTTTAATGGCGTTCACGAATTCGTGGAAGTCCACCGGCTTGACCACATAAGCGTTCACGCCCAGCCGGTAGCTGGCCACCATGTCCTTTTCCTCCTTGGACGATGTGAGCACCACCACGGGAATCATCTTGAGCTTTTCATCGGACTTGATCTTCTGCAGCACCTCCAAGCCGTCCACCTTGGGTAATTTGAGATCGAGCAGCAGGACGGCCGGATTGTCGTTGGTGCGGGTCTGGAACTTACCGCGGCAATACAGATAATCCAAGGCCTCCTCGCCATCGCGGGCGACAATCACCTCGTTGGCGAGGTTGTATTCTTCCAAAGCCGTCAGACTGAGTTCTACGTCCTTAGGATCGTCTTCCACCATCAAGATACGGCCCAGGTTGCTCATGCTCCGGACTCCCGCGCCGCGACCAGCGAAAAATAAAACGTCGCGCCCTCATCCACCAGGCTTTCCGCCCAGATGCGACCACCATGCCGATGGACAATGCGCTGCACGGTGGCCAGTCCGATACCGGTCCCTTCAAACGCCTCAGGCGGATGGAGGCGCTGGAATACGCCGAACAGTTTGTTTACATATTTCATGTCGAAGCCAACTCCATTGTCCCGAACAAAAACCACTACGCGATCCTGATCCTGCTCCCGCTGCGTGCAGCCTATTTCGATTTCGGCCTGGGGACGCACCCGCGTGAATTTCACCGCGTTCGAAATCAGGTTCACCAGCGCCAGCCGCAGCATGGAGCGGTCTCCATAACAGGCCGGCAAGGCACCCACTCTCCATACAATATTGCGTCCGTGTGCATCTTGCCGAACCTGGCTCAAAGCTTCGTGCACCAACTGTTCCAGGCTGACGGTAGTTTTGTGGGTCTCGGTGCGGCCAATTCTGGAAAAAGCCAGCAGGTCGTCGATCAGGTTACCCATCCGTTTCGCCGATTCCAGGATCATGGTCACATAGCGCTGGCTCTTAGCGTTGAGAACGGAAGCCGCGTTCTTTTGCAGCAGCTCGGTGTAACCGGCCATGTGGCGGAGGGGCGCGCGGAGATCGTGCGATACGGAATAGGCGAACGCCTCCAGCTCCTTATTAATGATCTCCAGCTCGGCGCTTCGCTTTCCCAGTTCTTCGTTGAGCGCGCGAATCTCCCGCTCGCGGTGTTTGCGTTCCGTGATGTCGTTGTTGGTTTCCAGGATGGCGCCGGGCCGCCCCTGCTCGTCGCGACGCAAGGACCAACGGCTGGCAACGATGACTCGGGTACCGTCAGAACGGGTTTTCTCGATCTCGCCGTCCCAGCGCCCGGAACGCAGCAGTTCCGCGCGAATGTCTGCAAGCGGGGCGGGAAAAACCGTTTGCAGCAGCTCGTGAGCGTGGCGCCCGATGGCTTGCTCGGCGGGCCAGCCGAACAACTCCTGCGCCCCGCGATTCCAGTAGGTGATGACGTCGCTCATATCGCGGACAAAAATGGTGTCGTGCGTGAGATTCAACAGACTGGCTTGCTGGGTACGTTCCGCCACTTCGATTTCAAGCTTGTCCCTGGCCTGCCGAAGCTCCGTTTCCACCCGGCGCCGCACGGCGCTGAACCACGTAACCAGCGATGCGAACGAGGCGAAAACGATGAAGTAGGGAATATCGGCCGGAGTGACGTCGAGGGTGTAAAGAGGCTGCAAAAAGAAATAATCGAAGGTTATGCCTCCGAGTAGCAGCGCCAGGACAGCGGGCCGCGCCCCTCCGTACCAGGCGGTTACCGCAACGGCGAACAGGAAGAATGGGACCTCTACGTTGCGGACCTGGAAATGTCCCATAAAAAGTCCCCCGGCAACGGCCAGGGAGATGGAAAGGACTGCCAGGCTATAGCCTTGGATCGCCGAAAGGTTCATTTCAGCACGTGGCGCACGGACTCCTGCGTGCTGCGTTCACACTGGTGTGAACGTTCGTGGCGCACGGACTCCTGCGTGCTGCGTTCACACTGGTTTGAACGCTCGTGGCGCACGCACTCCTGCGTGCTGCGTTCACACTCGTGTGAACGTTCCCGGGCTCCCCAGCAGGCTGAGGTGTTCGCATGAGTGCGAACACGGCACGTTGAGAACGTGCGCCACATCATCGGACCAAAACGCCGTAGCCCTGCGCGCGTGCCGCGTTCACACTCGAGTGAACGTTCGTGGGCTCCCCAGCAGGCTGAGGTGTTCGCATGAGTGCCAACACGGCACGTTGAGAACGTGCGCCACATCATCGGACCAAAACGCCTTAGCCCTGCGTGCTTGAGAACGTGCGGCATATCATCGGGAGAGCCAGTCTTTGGCTGCCGCGACGTCGTCGGAGCCAAGCTCATGTCCGCCGGGATGCCAATGGGTTGTGACGCGCGCGCCGGCCTTGACAAGGATGGCCGAAAGCTCTGACGTTTGTTGCGGAGCAACGATCTGATCGTGCCTGGCAGCCGCCAGCAGAACGGGCACGTCCTTCAAGTCCGGAGCGGTGGTGTCAGGATCGACGCCGGGGCGGAAGGGAACCATCGGCCGGAACAGGATGGCGCGCGCGAGCACTTTCGGATACGTCAAAAGCACGCTGGCGGCGATGTTGGCGCCATTGGAATAACCCACCGCGATAATCTTGTTTTCGTCCAGTCCATATTCCCGAGAGGCGCGGCCGACGAACTGCGCGAGCGCATCGGTTTGCCGCTTCAGATCGTCGAGATCGAAAACGCCTTCAGCGAGACGGCGAAAGAATCGTGGCATGCCGTGCTCCAGCACGCGTCCACGAGGGCTGAGCAGCGCGGCGCCCGGCAGAAGCTGACGGCCAAGCGGGATGAGGTCCTGCTCATCGCCGCCCGTTCCGTGGAGCAGGAGCAGAGTGGACTTAGGATGACCCTCGGGCGGAGGCACGAAGCGATAAACGAATTCGGACTGGGCGCCGGCGGTCATTATGCCGCCCTTGACTTGCGCTGCAGCGGCGGCAACGCGGTTTCTATCTGGGAACGCACCCGCTCCAGCCAGGGCGGAAGCTGGAGCGCCTCGCCGAGTTGCTCCACCGGCTCGTCGACGGCAAATCCGGGAGAATCGGTGGCGAGTTCGAACAGAACGCCGCCGGGCTCGCGATAGTAGATGGAGTGGAAATAGACGCGGTCCATTATGGGCGAGACGTTGTGCCCTAACCTTCCGAGCTCTCCCAGCCATTCGGCTTGTTGAGCGTCATCGGGGGTTCGAAAGGCGATGTGGTGAATGGTTCCAACCGCCACGCGTCCCTGTTGGGCGCTTGGCGCGGAGACCACGTCCACTGTCCGGCCCGCGCCCGCGTGAGAATGAACCGGTTCATATCGAAACCTGTTTTGTTCCCGGCCCAGCAGCCGAAAGCCCATGGTGTCCGTAAGCAACGCCGCGGTGTTTTCGTGCCCGGCTTCGGAAAGCGTCGCGCCATGAAAACCGTGGATTGCAAATTCGGCGGAAATGCCGCTGCCTTCCCAGAAGTGCGCTGCGCCGGGCGCGGGAGTTTCCACCAGTTCCAGACGCATGCCATCTGCGTCGTCGAAGGAAAGGACGCGCTGCCCAAATCGCTCGGGCAGCGTTTCAGAAGCTACCCTGTTTTGAGCCAGCCTTTCGCGCCAGAAAACCAGCGAGTCCCGCGGGACGGCGAACGATGCAGCCGTCACCTGGCCGTTCCCCGGACGGCCGCGCTTGGCGCCCAGCCATGCGAAGAACGTGAGAATAGTTCCCGGCCGGCCGTGCCCGTCGCCATAGTAGAGATGATATGCTCCGGGGTCGTCGAAATTCACCGTCACCTTTACGAGGCGCAATCCCAGCACGCCCGTGTAGAAGTCGACGTTCTGCTGCGGATCGCCCGCAATTGCGGTGACGTGATGTATTCCGGGGATCGACTTCATTGCCATCCTCCACCCAACGCTTTATAAAGTTGTACCACCGTCAGCAATTCGCTCAACCGGATCTGCGATAACTGTAACTCAGCCGAGAAAAGATCGCGATCGGCATCCAGGGCGTCGAGTTGCGTGTCCACGCCGCCACGATAGCGAATATATGCCAGGCGCGTCCGGTCCTGCAAAGCGAAGACCAGCGCTTCCTGTTTCTCCCGGCTCTCGCGCGTGCGTTGATGCGCAATCAAACTGTTCGACACTTCCGCAAATGCGGTTTGGATGGTCTGCTCATATTGCACCAGCGCTTCTTCGCGCTGCGCCTGCGCCAGCCGCACGTTGTTTTTCAATCGCCCGGCGGTGAAGATGGGCTGCGCCACCTGCGAAGCGAGGGTCCAGGCACTGGTGGGACCGCTGATCAGATTCGTGAGCTGCGTGCTTTGGCCCCCCAGAAATCCGCTCAAGCTCAATTGCGGAAAATACTCCGCTCGGGCCACGCCAATCTCAGCATTGGCCGCGATCAGATCCTGCTCGGCGGCTCGAATATCGGGGCGGCGCTCCAGCAGGGAAGACGGAAGCCCGGGCGGAACATCGGGAGGAAAATCCTGTTCGGTGAGGATTCGTCCACGCGGCACGTCGCCCGGAGGCTCACCCAACAAAAGGTGGATCTGATTCTCGGTCTGCTCGATCTGCTGCTCAATCACGGGAATGGTTTGGGCCGCGGTGTCCACCAGTTGCTCGGCCTGCCGCATATCCAAGCGCGTAGCCACTCCGCCGGACTGCCGGGATTTTACCAGATTGAGAGATTCCTGCCGCGTCTCCAGCGTCTCGTTCGAAAGTTCCAGCTCGTAGTCCAGCTCGCGCATCGATAGATACGCGGTAGCCACGTCGCTAACCAAGGTGGTGATTACCGTCTGGCGGTTTTCCTCGGCGCTCAAAAGATTCGCGCGCGCGGCCTCGGTGGCGCGGCGCAGCTTGCCCCAAAGATCCACCTCGAAGGAAAGCAGGTTTAATCCGACGTAGCCGTAGTTTCGATTCTGCGAGGCTAGCAGTTCGGGAGGAATCGGCGTGGCGCCATCGCGAGAGAAACGGTTGAGGTCCACGCCGCCGCTGGCGGCGAATTGCGGGTATTGATCCGATCGCGTGATCCCCAAACTGGCGCGCGCCGCTTCCACACGGGCCGCGGCTGCTCGCAGATCGTAGTTCTTCTCTAAAGCTGTGCGGATCAGCGTCTGTAATTGCTTGTCCTTGAAAATTTCAAACCATTTCGCATCGGCGATGGATGCGGCTTGCTGTGGGGGAAGCGGCTCCGGCGCGCGAAACTGCGCGGGCGTCGCCAGCTTGGGCCGCTGGTAGTTGGGACCCACGGTGCAGCCGCAAACAGCTAGCAATGAAATCAGGCAGAAGGCAGTTTTCAGAGGCACGGAAGGCATGGCGTTAATCCCCCGGAGCTGGAGACGGCGGCGGAACAATGGCGAAATCGGGACGTCGCACGGACGCGCCCGAGAGCTTTTCGATCAAATAAAACGCGGTGGGAATGATGAAAATGCCGATGAAGCTGGCGGCCAGCATGCCGCCGATCACGGTGGTTCCCATGATCTGGCGCGATACCGCCCCCGCGCCGGTGGCGATCCACAGCGGCACGCAGCCCAAAATGAAAGCGAACGACGTCATCAGAATGGGGCGCAGACGAAGGCGCGCGCCTTCGAGCGCGGCGTCCATCAAAGGTTTGCCCTTCTCCAGTTCGTCTTTGGCGAATTCCACGATCAGAATCGCATTTTTCGCCGCCAGCCCGATCAGCATCACCAGACCGATCTGCGAATACACGTCGCTTTCGATCTGCACCATGTAGGACGGAAGAATGTGGCTCAAAATCACACGGCGCAGCCACAGCACGCCCAAGGCTCCAAACACCGCCACCGGCGTGCTGAGCAAAACGCTGAAGGGCAGGCTCCAGCTTTCATAGAGCGCGGCGAGAATCAGGAAGACGAACAACAGCGAGAATCCGAAAATCACCGACGAAGACACACCTTCCTGCGCTTTTTTCTCCTGGAACGACATGCCCGAATAGTCGTAGCCCATCTCAGGCGGCATGGTTTGGGCGAAAACCTCTTCCAGCGCCTGCATGCCCTGGTCGCTGCTGTAACCGGGCGCGGCTGCCCCGTTCAATTGCGCGGAACGATATTCGTTGAAGTGCATGGTGAACTCGGGGCCGGTGCCCGCCTCGAATCGGGTCAGTGCGGACAGCGGAACCATTTCGCCGGCCGCGTTGCGCACATAGAACTGGCCGACATTCTCGGAGCGGGTACGGTACTCATTTTCGGCTTCCACGTAGACCTGCCATTGCCGGCCGAAGCGATTGAAGTAGTTGACGAACAGGCCGCCCATGAAGGCCTGAATGGTGCGGTAAACGTCGTTGATCTGCACTCCCTGCTTGATCACCTTATCCCGATCCACCATGACGAACTGCTGCGGAACGCTCGGCAGGAACGTTGTGGTGAGGTTTCCGATCTCGGGACGCTTGCGCGCCGCGGCCACAAACTTGTTCAGGTTGTCGGATAAAAACTGGACATCCCTGCCGGCCCGGTCTTCCAAGATGAATGTAAATCCGCCGGAGGTCCCCACTCCGGGAATGGCCGGCGGAGAGAAACTGAAGGCCACACCTTCCGGCAGCCTACTCAGCTCCCGGTTCAAGCGAGCTTTGATCTCCTGGAACTGCACGGCGCGGGTCTTGCGATCGTCCCAGTCCTTCATGCTTACAAAGATGAACGC
>Ga0181525_10002235_pt1 | contig 15979 bp, 11 predicted proteins | sample PEATcosm2014_Bin_48_FD_121100 | JGI IMG/M metagenome (GOLD analysis project Ga0181525, IMG submission 121100) | Peatland microbial communities from MTU Mesocosm Facility, Houghton, MI, USA - PEATcosm2014_Bin06_10_metaG | ecosystem: Environmental > Terrestrial > Soil > Wetlands > Peat | place...
ACTGAAGCAGTTGGCGGAACAGCAAGGCGCAACCTTATTTATGGTCCTGCTGGCAGCATTTCAGACCTTGCTCCACCGTTATAGCGGACAAGACGACATAGCAGTGGGAACGCCGATTGCCGGACGCAGCAACAGCGCTGCGGAAAAACTGATTGGTTTTTTTGTCAACACTCTGGTATTGCGAGCGGATCTTTCCGGTGCGCCAAACTTTACCGAGCTATTGCGGAGGACCAAAGAAGTGACGCTGGGAGCTTACGCTCACCAGGACGTTCCTTTCGAGAAGCTGGTAGAGGTTCTATCGCCCGAGCGGGACATGAGTCGGGCACCCTTATTTCAGGTCATGCTTGTGATGTGGAATACTCCTTGGTCGGAACTGGAGCTGGGGGGGGCAAAGCTGCAGCCCTTGAGCGTGGAGAGAGGGATTTCAAGATTTGATTTGTCAATGACTTTGGACGCGGGCACGGGGCAGGGCCAGGAAGGCCTGCGTGGTTCGCTGGAGTACAGCACGGACCTGTTCGAGGCGGCAACTATCACCCGTATGATCGACCACTACTCTCTTTTACTACGCAGCATAATCTCCGATTCGCACGCGCCGATCCACTCTTTGGAGATTTTGAGTCCTGAAGAACGCCACATCCTGATAGAGGATTTTAATGCTACAACGGCGTCCATTCCGGAGAAGACCGTTACCCGACTGTTCGAAGAACAGGTGGATCGCACGCCCAATGCAACCGCGGTTCAGTGCGGAGAAGATTCACTCTCTTACATCGAACTCAATCACCGCGCCAACCAGTTGGCGAGGCGGCTGCGGGAGTTGGGTGTCGGGCCGGAGACACGCGTCGGTCTGATGGTCGAGCGGAGTCCCGAAATGGTGGTCGGGTTGCTGGGCATATTGAAGGCCGGAGGGGCCTATGTGCCTCTGGATACGGATTACCCCGCGGAGCGGCTGGCCTTCATGCTCGAAGACACGGAGGCGCCCCTGATACTGACACAGAGCCACGTTCGCGCACGAGTGCCGGAATCGAAAGCACGGGTTTTGGAGTTGGATGCCGACTGGGCGGAGATCGCGATTCAGAGTATGGAAAACATAGCCTCGGCATCAGAACCGCAGAATGCCGCATATGTCATTTACACCTCCGGTTCGACGGGATGGCCGAAGGGGGTGGTGGTTACTCAGCGCGGGCTTTCCAATCACATGCAGTGGATGCAGACGGCTTATGTCCTGACCCCAGCCGACCGGGTACTGCAAAAGACAGCATTCAGCTTTGATGCTTCGGTATGGGAATTCTTCTGGCCGCTTCTGGTCGGAGCGCGTCTGATCATGGCTCCACCGGGAGCACATCGAGATCCAGCCTTACTGATTCAAGAGATAGTTAGACAGGAAGTCACAATTCTCCAAGTCGTTCCTTCGTTTTTGTGGGCACTGGCTGCTGAAGGTGAACTGCGGAATTGTAAGACACTCTCTCGGATATTTGCCGGCGGGGAAGTCCTCACTAACGATCTTGTACTGGCGGTTACCGGGCAGGTATCGGTTGCAGTCACCAATCTATATGGCCCAACTGAAGCGACGGTTGACGCTACTGCTTGGGATTGGCAGCGGCATAACATTGATGAGACGAGAGCTGTGCCGATTGGGCGGCCGATCGCGAACACGCAAGCTTATGTCCTGGACTTGCACATGCAACCGGTACCGATCGGAGTCGAAGGGGAACTTTACCTTGGGGGAGCGGGGCAGGCGCGCGGGTATCTGAACCGGCCGGGACTGACGGCGGAGAAGTTCGTGCCCAACCCATTCAGTCGGGCGGGCGGCGAGCGTTTGTATCGCACCGGAGATCTGGTCCAATATCAGGCGGATGGCAGCTTGGAGTTTCTGGGGCGGCTCGATAATCAAGTGAAGATACGAGGTTACCGGATTGAGTTGGGAGAGATCGAAGTGGCGTTGCTCGATCACCCTGGGGTTGCACGGGCGGCTGTGTTAGCGCGAGAAGATCAGCCCGGAGACAAGCGTTTGGTGGCCTATGTGGTGGGCCGCGGGGAAGCGGAGAAGCTGGAAGACGGCCACTTGCGTAGCTACTTGCAGCAACGCGTGCCAGAGTACATGGTGCCCCGCGCATATGTGCAGCTGGAGTCTTTACCACTGACTGCGAACGGGAAGTTGGACCACAAGGCGTTGCCGGCGCCGGAGGGGGATGCCTATGGGGTGCTCGGCTACGAAGCGCCGGTGGGAGAGATCGAAACGGCACTGGCGGCGATCTGGGCCGAGTTGCTCAAGGTGGAACGAGTGGGACGGCACGACAACTTCTTCGCACTCGGGGGGCACTCCTTACTTGACATACAAATGAGAACCATGATCCGTAAGCGGTTTCATTACGATCTGCCTCTCGCCCAACTGTTTCAGCGTCCATGCATCGCTGAGTTGGCAAAGCTGCTGGAGCCGGTTCCGGAGCAATTGCCATCGTCGGTCTTGGTGGGGATTCAGCCCCCGATGACAACGCCTACGCTTCCAACGCCGGTCCCGGTGGAGATTCAGCCTCGGATGACAACGACTATGCTTCCGAAAGACCGCAAAGATAATGGCCCGGAGGGGAAAAGCGCAAAGTGGATCGCCGATGTGACCGGTAAGCGTCTCGATCGATGGATAAGGCTCGCGCAGCAAATTGCCGGTGAACTGCCGCCGGGTAGCGCCGTTCTCGATGTTGCGCCGGGACCGGGTTACTTGTGCATTGAACTTGCAAAGCTCGGCTATGCCGTCAGCGGCCTGGATATCAGCCACACTCTTGTCGAAATAGCGAACAGGAATGCCGCCGAAGCGGGAGTGGCCGTCGATTTCCGGCAAGGTAGTGCTTCCAGCATGCCTTTCGCGGACGACACCTTCGATTTTCTTCATTGTAGCGGGGCTTTCAAGCAGTTTGGCCAGCCGGTGGGCGCTTTGCAGGAGATGTACCGCGTCCTGAAACCAGGCGGTCGAGGCATGATTGGGGACCTCCGCAGAGATGCTTCCTGGCGAGCCCTGAACCAAGCGGTGGACACGTGGGGATTGCCGCTGTTCGATAGAATCCTGGCCAAGTTTTCCTTCCAGCTTTTGGTGCGCAAGGAGGCCTACACCAAAAATCAGTTTCAGAGGATGCTCACGCAAACAAAATTTCGTCGCATCGAGATCAAGGAAAACGACATCGAGTTCGAAGTTTCCGCGTGGAAATGACTCCGCGACAAATCCAAAAAGTGGCCGCTCCCTTTCACTCGTGTATGCCTGGTTTTCTGTTGGTGGTCGCCATTGATATACGCATTCGCTGTTTCTCTTTAAAACCAGCAGCTTGACTTGCACGGTTTCGCTGTGTGTCGCGAAGCCGATCAGCGGTCAAAGATTGATGCTGTCGAGGCAGTGCTGTTAATGGAGAAAATATGTCTACAGGGCCAACGCCAGTTCGACCACCGTCTCTAGCAGCGCCAAAGTATGCTGCCAGTCTTTATCCCGGGAAACCCCACGAGATTCCTTCGACCCTGGTCTCTTGCGTCAGGAGACTGGAGTCCGCCTTACAGATGCCCATTTGGTTGATTATTCAAAGTGGCGGCGATGATGACTTTGGGGGTTTGGACAACGCGACGGCCCATGCCTTTTGCTCCTCCAAAAGCGGCTTGCCCGAAAATCAGCACATAGGGTTGGTGATCGACTCGCCGGGCGGCGGTGATGCAAAACGTGCGTACCAGATAGCTAGGTACATCAAGAAACGGTGCGGCGGTTTCACGGCGATTGTCCCGGACTACGCTAAAAGTGCGGCAACCCTTTTGCTTTTGGGTGCCGACAAAATAATCATCGGGAAGAATGCTGAACTCGGACCCCTTGATGCACAAGTTTATGATAGTGACAGGGAACAGCGGTTATCGGCGCTGGATGAAATTCAGGCCCTTGAGCGTGTAAATGCTTTTGCTTTGCAGGCCGTGGATATCATCATGTGCTACTGGCAACGCGGAACAAAAAAAAGTTTTAACATGCTGATTCCCGAAGTCCAGAATTTCGTGGCTACCATGATGCGGCCACTGTTCGAGAAGGTTGATACGGTGCATTACATACAAATGTCGAGGTTGCTCAAGGTTGCTGAAGAATATGCGATTCGTTTACTGCAACCTCGGTACAGCCCAGATAGAGCTAAAGAGATCGCTCGGTATCTCGTGGACCAGTATCCCGCCCATGACTTCTTCGTTGACCTTGAAGAGACTGAAGCCGCTGGGTTGGATTCGGTCGAGGAGGCAACCGGGGAAGTTGAATCTGCCATCGAAGACATGATTAAGTACACGAAAAAGGTCACTTACTTAGGATGGCTAGAGGAGATCATATAGACCATGAAAAATGAGGAGCGTCTTTCATGGAACGAACCGCGGGACGTAATTGAAGATGCGATAGATTTGCAATGCGCGATCCAAAGCGTGCTTTATTTATCGGTTTTGCCTAGCCCACCCGAAAGTCAATAATCCAGAACGAAACGAATCAGCAGACTCAAAAAATCACTCCAAATCCCGCGCCAAATCAGCCCTTTTTGTCGAGTGCATAATCCCCCTAAACCACATTCGAGTTTCGTGGCAGACCTCGGTTGAAGCCCAAGGCAGTTGCTGAAAGGCAACAGAGGGGAACCGTATGGAGAGTCTGGAAACTGTAAAGGAGAACCGTATGGCGAGTTTGGAAGCTGTGGCATTGGATCAGGAACGGTGGACGTTGACAGCCGACAGATTGAAGCGCGGCCTGGAGAAGGCGCGATTGCGGATCTTCGGATTAAGCATTGGCGCCGCGATTCTGGCAGCCCTCGCCGCGGAGATGCACACCGCTTATCCGGTAGCTTCGGAAGCAGCCGGCTATGCGGCGGCAGTGGCATTAGCTCTGGTGGTTGTAGTAAGAGCCCAAGGACTCAGCAGGCAGCGTGTGCAGGCATGGGTTCTCGCAGTGGCGGCCTCACGATGGCTCAAGAGCGAGATGTATCAGTACCGGACATCTTCGGGCCCATATGGTGATCACTTTGGCGGGAGTCCCGACGCTACGCTGTTGGAGCGACGAGATGACATCCTTGAAAAAGTGAAGGCTATCCAAAGATATAGCGTGGAACCGGACCCGAAAATGGTAACTAAGCTTGGACCGCTGGACGCTGACGCTTACATCTCAGAGCGTGTCAACGGTGCGATCAACTGGTTTAGCAGGGCCGCCGTCCACTTCGTGTCGGCTCAAGGCTTCTGGCAAAAGGGGGAGTACATTCTGGCCATTGGCGGAGCTTTGTTGGCGGCAACCTTGACCATCACCCATAACTTGGCGTACGCGGCATGGGTGGCCGTGGTCACAACCGCGTCCGTCGTGGTGGGCGCCGACAACCTGGCAGAGCGTTATGCCGAGTTTGCTCTCACCTTTCGCGCCATGCCAGCCCGCCTCACCAACATTCTTGCCCGATGGCGGGCCAATCACGGCACCTTGGACCAGTTGGTAGAGCAAGTGGAGGCGACACTGCTTGAGCAAAGCCAGGCTTGGGTCGCTGGCGCGGACGAATTCTGGGCGGCTAAACAAGAGCGACTATCGTTACAACGAAAAACGATGCTAACCCCTCGGAGTAAACTCGCGCGCTGAGATTTATGAACGTGATTCGCTTCTTCGCGCGCAACGCACCTTCCCGGCTGCTTCTTGCCGTGGCGGTCGGCATGGTCAGCGGTCTCAGCAGTTTGGGTCTGCTTGCGCTCTTCACGAATATGTTGAAGGGTGGAAGCCGGTATTCAACATTCACTTTGGCAAGTGTTCTTCTTGCCTTGTGTTTGTTCTTACCCCTGACCGGGTTTCTGTCGGAAGTAATCTTGATGCGTTTGGCTCAAGGAGAGCTTTTCAAGCTCCGCATGCGGCTCAGCAGCTGGATCCTCCGAGCTGCATTGCGTCACCTCGAAATCTTAGGGTCCGAGCGGTTCATGATCGCTTTTACCGATGATATTCCCGGAGTCATCAACGCACTCAATTTGGTGCCGGTGCTGTGCATTAATATCGCAATCGCCATAGGTGGGTTTCTCTACATGGGCTCGTTGTCGTGGCGGGTGTTACTGCTGGTTCTGGGGTTCCTCGTGCTGGGCATATTCGTCTATCAGTTACCCGCCTTTTGGGCATCGAGATTTTTTGCCGCAGCCCGTCAAGAGTCGCAAATTTTGTCCGGTCATTATGGGGACTTGACCGAGGGGGTAAAAGAACTCAAATTGCATTCTCGGCGTCGGGCAGTATTTCTTTCGGAAGTCTTGCGTGGCACCGCTCTATCCCGGCGCAAGTATTATCTGGCTGCCTTCAATTTGTTTTCCATCGCCGGCATCTTCGGACAGATGCTGGTCTTCATTGCCATTGGTGTGATGCTTTTTTCTTCGATCGCTGGTCGTTCTGGAATGGCGGTCCTGGCTGGCTGCGTTATTACTCTCCTTTACATTACCCAACCTGTGGAGTTTTTTATGAATGTCCTGCCGTATTTGGGCAATGCCGACATAGCTTTGCAAAAGCTGAATGGTCTGACGCGGAAACTTGAAGAACCTGGCGTCCTGGAACTCGATCAGGACATTGCCACGGATGTTGCTCTGAAATGTGGGGATTTGACCCTGAAAGCAATTACATACGCTTATAAAAGTCCGATAGAGAAGGAAGCGTTTACTCTTGGTCCTATCGACCTGAGCCTGAAGGCTGGTCAATTGGTTGTCCTGGCGGGAGGAAACGGCAGCGGGAAGACGACACTCGCCAAGATTATTACTGGACTCTACTCAGCCGAGAACGGAGAACTCCTGCTGGACGGCCAGAGAATTACTGATGAAAACCGGGAGTTTTATCGCCAGCATTTCTCCGCCATTTTTTACGACTTCCACCTTTTCGAAAGCTTGTTGGGCTTAGAAAAATCTAACCTCGACCAATGCGCGCGGGAAAGATTGGTACGGCTGCAACTCAGCGATAAGGTAACCGTCAAGGATGGAGTGCTCTCCACAACGCAGCTCTCCCAAGGGCAGCGGAAACGCCTGGCCCTGCTGACCGCAAGCCTTGAGGACCGCCCGATTTATGTGTTCGATGAGTGGGCTGCCGACCAGGATCGGAAATTTAAGGAGTTCTTCTATCGTCAGCTCCTGCCGAACCTGAAGGCGGAAGGCAAAATGGTCCTGATCATCTGCCATGACGACCACTATTTCGATGTAGCAGACCGCATCATCAAGTTGGAGTCCGGAAAGATAGTTTATGATGGGCTTCCTGCTGCCATGAGCGGGCACGACCTCTACTTCGAGGCGGTCGGCTCCCGATCTGAAAGGTCCCCGATTCTGTGATTCTCTAGACAAATGATCAAGTGCATTTCATTTCTGTGGCGGCGCTCTCCCGGTGCAGTTGTAATGGTCATGGTCGGAAATATTGTGAGTGGGTTCAGCTACATCGGTCTGCTGGTTCTCATCAATATTGTCCTGCAGGGCCGGCCAGTTTCCAGAGAGGTCCTCCTCTGGGTATTTGTTGGTCTTTGCCTCGTGGCGCCTGTAAGCCGGTGTAGTTCTGAACTTCTTCTCACGCGGCTTGCGCAAGACTCGCTCTTTGATTTGCAGATGCATTTGGCGAGGAGGATTGCTGAAGCGCCATTGCGGTATCTTGAAGACCTTGGAATACCACGGCTAATGGCGGTCTTAACCCAGGATTTGCAGGTACTCACTGACGCTTTGGTGTTCGTTCCTATCAGCTGCGTTAACTTGACAGTCATTGCATGTGGGCTGATTTATTTGAGCTGGCTTTCACGGATGGTATTAGTAGCCATCCTGGGGTTTATTGTTTTATCCTCTGTAATTTATCGGTTGGCGACGTCCAAAGCTGCAAAATCTCTGCGGCTGTCGCGGGCGGCGACAGATGGCCTTTACCATCACTTTCGCTCGCTCCTGAAAGGTGCCAAAGAGCTCAAGCTGCACCAGCGGCGACGCCGGGCCTTCTTCTCTCAGGTCCTCCACTCGTCCGCTTCCTCTGTCCGCGATCACAGCACCGCGGGCTTGGCTGCCTCCATTGGTGCTGGCGCTTGGGTGCAAATGTCGGGTTTCGTGCTTATCGGCATGCTGTTACTTGCTATTCCTTTGCTAAAGCTCAACATGCAGGACCGAATTGGTTATACAGTGACGCTGATATTCATATTGGGCCCGCTGCAGGTGCTGCTAAGCAGAGTTTCCTGCTTCAATCTTGCTGAGGTTGCGCTCCACAAGATCGAGGATCTGGGACGCAATTTGACTGCGCTGCATGCCGAAGTGGATTCTGCCATGCAGCATGATCCTCAACGTGAGTTCAAACGCCTCGACCTGATAGACGTCACGCATGCCTACCGACCTGAAGGGAAGATCGATAACTTCATCGTGGGGCCCGTCAGTCTGAGTCTGGTACCCGGAGAAGTGGTTTTCCTGATTGGCGGTAATGGCAGCGGCAAGACAACTCTGGCCAAACTCCTTGTTGGTCTTTATGTTCCGGCAGATGGGGAGATATGTCTAAATGGTCAAATCATCACAGACGTAAATCGCGAGTGCTATCGCCAACACTTCTCCGCCATATTTGCCGACTTCCATCTCTTCGACCGCTTTTTGGGTTTGGAAGGCCCAGAGCTTGACCGAGATGCACGTAGATATCTTGCTCGACTGGAACTGGATCATGTGGTCGAAATCAAAGATGGGACCTTGTCTACAACCAAGCTCTCACAGGGCCAGCGTAAGCGTTTGGCTCTGCTGACCGCTTATATGGAAGACCGTTCAATTTATGTTTTTGACGAGTGGGCAGCAGACCAGGATCCTGCATTCAAGAGAGTCTTCTATCATACTTTCTTGCCGGCATTAAAGGCTAAGGGTAAGGCCGTCTTGGTGATCAGTCACGACGAGCGATATTACAATGTCGCCGACCGGGTTATTCAGCTCGACTGTGGCAGAATAGCCGAACTACCGCTTAGCGTGAAGATCGCTTGAGGGATAGACTGAACCGGTCCCAAAAGCGCTGGAGCACGAATGACTTCCCGATCCCGAGGCGGGCCCCGTACGATCGCAACGACCCCGAATGGAAAAGGCCGTCGTGGTTTATCCTTCACGCAAAGCTACAATGGGACTTACCTTGGCCGCCCTGCGCGCGGGAAGATAGCTGGCCGCGAAGGAAATCGCGAACAAAACGAGAGGAACTGCAAGAAAGACAACTGGATCGATAGCACGAATTCCATAGAGCAGAGTTGCAATCATCGGCGCAGTTACTGCCGCCAAGATCAAGCCTACGAAGACACCCGCGCCAGCAAGCAGTGCTCCCTGACCCAAGACCAGCTTGAGAATATCACCTCGGTGGGCTCCTAAGGCGATACGTACTCCAATCTCCTGCGTACGTTGCCCCACCAAATACGCAAGTAATCCATAAATCCCAACAGACGCCAACAGCAGCGCCACCACCGCGAAGGCTGCCACCAACTCAGCGGAGAAACGGCGCGCCGCCAAGGATCTCGCCATCACTTCATTCAGGGATCGAATATTAAATAAAGGCAGGTTAGGATCAACTGCCTGGACCGCGCTTCGAATTTGTGCCTCAAGGGCAGACGGAGCGAGGGGTGTACGAAGCAACAGGCTAAAATCTCTGCTCCCATCCTGGTAAATCGAAGTATAAATATGGGGAACACCATTGATATCCAGGCCGTCTTGCTTGATGTCTTTGACAATGCCGACTACCGTCAGCCACGGCTGGTTCGCATCCTGACCCCATCGGAGGCGCCTGCCGATAGCGTCGCGATCTTGCCAGTACCGCCTCGCCGTAGTTTCGTCGATGATCGCAACCGGGAGACCATCAGCTTGATCGTTCTCACTAAAGAAACGACCGCGTATCAAAGGGGTTTGAATGATGCGGAAGTAATCGGGGCTCACGCGAATTGACTCTGCAGTGAGCTTTTGCGAAAAGTCAACAGGCATGTCTTCGATAGACATATCTCTGCCATTCGCCGACGGGGTGCCTGGCAAATCCGTGGTGATTGCAGCCAGTTCGACACTGGGAATTGTGCGTGCCCTCCGCAATAGTTCCCGAAAAAAGGGTGACTGACGGGCAATACCCAGGTACGGATCAACGTGTGGATCATCGGGTTCAGGAAGCGAGATGCTGGAAACCGCGACATTTGCGGAATTGAAGCCCGGGTCCTCTTGCATGAGGCGCCAGAAAGTTCGTATCAGCAGGCCTGCCCCAATCATAAGTACCACCGTAAGGGCCATCTCGGAAATGATGAGCAAACCACGCATGCGATGGGTCTTGACACTGTAACCAGAGCCTCGTGCGCCCTCCCGGAGGGAGCCAATGAGGTCGGCTTTGGCGGATTGAATCGCCGGGGTAAGGCCGAACACCAGACCGGTCAGGAAAGAAACCAGGGTTGCAAATCCAAGGACCACCCAATCAATGCTGATTTCACTTTGTCGCGGAATCTTAAAAGGTACAAATCGAATAACAAAATGCAGCACCATTACGGCGGTTACAATGCTGACCACGCCCGCAATCAAGGACAGGAACACCGACTCGGTGAGCATTTGGCGGACCATGCGAAGCCGGCTGGCTCCCAGAGCCAGTCGCATGGACATCTCTCGCTGTCTTCCGGAAGCACGGGCAAGCAGAAGATTTGCGATATTCACGGAAGCGATGAGAATGACCAGGATCACCGCTCCCATGAGGACCAGCAGAGTGGGCCGAACGTTGCCCACGAGAGATTCCTGCAAGGGGAGAATCCGAACCGTCCGGGTCGATCCAGAGGGATAATCGGATGCAAAATCGCTTCTTACTTGGGCTGACATGACATCGAGCTTGGCTTGTGCCTGTTCCAGAGTTATCCCGGGGTTGAGTCTGGCGATGGCCATCGGAATAAAGCGTACGTTGCGCGCGGGCTTGGGGGCGGGAGCGGCGCTGAAGCCGGCAGTCTGCCATACTTCCACATCCGTCGCAACGGTCGTGCCTGGATGGCGAAACCCGGGAGGAAGAACACCGACAATCGTGTAGAGATCGTTATCCAGTCGCATACTTTTTCCGATAACATCAGGGTCCCCTCCATATTCGCGGTGCCATAGGCCATCGCTAATGACAACCGCCTCGGCAAATCCTAAAGCGAAATCCTGAGGACCAAACAATCGACCTTTTTCAGGAGCAGCGCCCAGTAAGGAAAAGTAGTTTGGGCTGGCTACAACAAACTCAAGCCGTTCTGGTTGCTTGGCGCCGGTTAAATTCACGCTCCCCTCGCCGATGGCAGAGACGTCCTCAAAAACTCCGGGTCTTGATTTTAGATCGTCTAGTTCAGGGACAGAGAACGGTAACCCAGCCAAGCCCAGCCCAGGATCGTCAAATGTCACCTTGACCAGGCGAGCAGGATCACGAAATGGCAAAGAACGCAATAAAACGGAATTGATGACACTGAAAACTACCGTATTGGCACCAATTCCCAAAGCCAAGGTCAAAATGACAACGGCCGTGAAACCAGGACTCTTAGCTAACAACCTGAGACCGTAACGAATGTCTTGAATAAAGGTATCCATCGTAAGAGCCTCCCACTAGCTAGCTGGCACGTCGCCTCTAATAGTAGCGAGCTGCCGATGGCAACTATAACCTAATTCTCAGCAAGCTCGCCCAATAGCCCTTCGGCCGATTCGTAAAACCCTAAACGGAGGAATCCATCGCATGGGTGCATGTTAGCACCGCTCAGCGCGCGGAAAGATAGCGAGCCGCGATGGATATCGCGACTAAGACGAGAGGAGCCGTAAGAAAAACGATCAGGTCAATGAAGGATTTCATAGGACGGCACTCAGGCGATCTGTGGGCACCGCGTCAACTTATGTACCCTCCGCCAAGGAAGCCACGATCTGAAACGACTCAGTCGGGTTGACGCACTCGCCCGGAGTTGTGATACGGCGGCACGTTACATTGTCGAAGCAGGAAAGCAAGGATTGAACCTCGCTTTCGCCGGTTACCATGTGGCGCGTGTGAAGCTCGGCGAACGCAACGAAACGATCGATAACACCTTCTTTACGAAACTCAGGTTGGTTTGATAAATAGTCGCCGTTCGATGCCTCTAACAGTTCACGAGCGCGTTCGGCATAGCGTCGCCGCAGCTCCGGGGTTGTGGCGCCGCCCATCATCGCAACCGTAACCACAGAGCCCCCAGGCTTGAGCAGTTCCTTCCATTTCTTGGAGATAAGTGGCTTATACTCGGTTTTTAGGACAGTAAAGAATTCGTCGGTCACAATCAAATCAAAGGGAGCTTCAGGAATGAGACCGGTAAGCAGATTCTCGCGTCGGGTTTCGATGCTGATATTGTGCCGATCCGCGTACCATTGACAGGCGCGCAAGGGTGTTTTGCAAATGTCATAGATCAAGACCTTCGGGAAGTTGCCCGTTAACTCCATAGCTTGATGGAGTGTGGCCAACATACCGTAGTCTGCTGCGGCCGAGATCAGAACATTGGCATTCGGCTTACGGTTGAGGATGTTTCCGAGCGCTTCGTTGTAAAAATCACGATGCCAATCCGGCACCGCGACCATATCCAGAAGACGCAAATATTGCCATGTGCCGTGGTACCAGCCGCAGTCGCAGTTGGCAGCCTCCTCGGGATGATTGTTTTTAGCCCATTCCTCCATGCCACCTTCTAACTTGCGGGTGCATTCTTGTTCCGACCACTGTTCCATCAACGGCGCGGACTCTGCCAGTAGCTCGCGGGTCCGTGGGTCGAGTGTACGTCGGTACTCGTTGATTATGCCTACTGCTGATGAGTGTCCACTGGCGAGAGACATTGATATTCATTCCTTCCTGAAGTTATAAGAGTGTTCAGTTCATCGATTTCAACTGAAAGCGGCTGCGTGATGCGAGATTTGTGTTGGATCAGGAACCCGGCGTCGCGGAAGGCGCTCGTGGTCCAATAGATCTCCGGGAAAACCGATAGGGATGACTTCGTGTCCTTCTATCTCGACAAACGCCGATTGCTTCAACAGGTTAACCGTGATTATCAGTCGCTGTTTGTTCTCGAACCGTACAATTGTGCCCCTGAGTCCGCATAAAGGTCCTCGTCGAATTTCCACTTGATGCCCAATGCCAAGATACGGCCAGGGTCCCAATCTGGCTGCAGCTCTCGTGGCCACTTGAAGCGCCTGCATTTGTGAATCCTCAATAGGTACAGGGGTATTACCCATTCCCACGAATCTGATCACACCCGGAACAGAAATGATCGCCTGCTCGTTATCTGCACGGAAACGAATAAACACGTATCCGGTAAAAATAGGAACGTCCCGGGTTATTTTCCTGTCTGACCATGTATGCTCGTGTCGGTGTGAGGGAACAAGCTCTTCATAGCCCCGTGCTCTGACGCTCCGAGCGGTTTTCATCTCCCATCCGGGCCTGACTTGGAGGGCCAGCCAGCGATTATGAAAGTTGGCAAAATTAACCATTGTCACTCTTCCGTGCTCCCTTGCCTCATGCCACGGATAGATTGTCCCTTGTTAGAGGAAGATACGGAACAGCAATACGGGCGAGGCGACACCTCAACCAAAAGTACGGGCTAATAGTTATGAATCTTTTCTACGATACGTCTGAGGGTGTGAGTCCATCCATAGGTACACCTATCTGATCATTGTCAACCTGAAGAACCATTTGTCTGTGGAGGTAGAGTATGACTACGCCAGTTGCTTAAATGGACCTTACCGCGTGGGTGTTTGGTTCTGATGTGGATGGGCAAACCTCATCGAGGCTTCGGATGCGCCGGTGAGCACTCATCGGCTGTGGACGATTTCCGGCACGTTGGCATAACAGAGTTTGCAACCCGGCTGATTGTGCTGCGTCCAACTCCGCGGTGACATCTGAGATAAAAACAATCTCGCCCGGCAACAGCTGCAGACTCCTGGCAATAATCTGATAACTCTGCACATCTGTCTTAGGGCCCGTCGTCGTGTCAAAAAAGTGCGAGATATGGCTCGTCAAATCTCCCCCTGTGGTGTGCGCGAACAACAACCTCTGTGCCAGCACACTGCCCGAAGAGAAAATGCAGGTGTTTCTCTTCTGTTCCTGCCAGCGATTCAGCGCTCGTGGCACGTCCTCAAAAACGTGGCCGTGCAATTGACCGCTTCGGTAGCCCTCTTCCCAGATCTTGCCTTGGAGTGATTTTAGGGGCGTTGATTTGCGATCATGCGCTATCAGCCACTCAATATAGGTGACCAGCGACTCCCGTTCCGTCTCGGGCGTGTCAGCGCAAAGCTGAGGAGGGTAGAGGCCGTTACGTACATCTCTCATGTTTTCGTCACACAGCGCAGTCAAATCCGCGCGTACATCCAACCTCGAAGCATGCTGCGTCAAGAACTCGCCGCAATGGGACCGGGCATACGGAAAAAGGACGTTGAAGACAAAGTCGATGGACGTTGTCGTGCCTTCGATGTCTAACAGAACGGTCCGACCAGTCTCCACGAGCAGCGCCGCAATCAAAAGTGAGTCACAAGAGTCTGTTGTGGAAAATATGAGGATCCTAGACACACGGGTTGACAATTTCGATCTACACCGCTGTCTGTATAGTGCGGGGTCCAGCCCGCAGTATCCTGGAACAAGCGAATCGCCCTGATCGTCCGCTCCGCGCACAAATCGAACCAGTGCCAGGTGCCACGCGGCACACGAATCAGATCGCCTGCTTCCGCGACGATCGATGTTAGCGATCCGGCCCGCGGCCGGACATGAAATAAACCCCTGCCATAAATGATGAAGCGCACTTCGTCTTCGTCGTGCCAGTGTTCGCGATTGAACTTAGCCAGCATGGTTTCTAAATCTGGAGTCTTGGGATTCACATCGATTACATCTACGGCCACGTACCCGCGCCCCTTGAGCTTATCAATCTCCATGCTATAGGCCGCAAGTACCTCGTCGGGCGTCGCACCCGGCTCAACAGCGTGCACCGGTTCCCATCGTTCGTATTCGATTCCAATGCTCGCCAGATATGCTGTAACTTCTGCTGGCTCGCAGAAACTACGATTGTCGTCCACTATTCTCACGATTGCCATCTTCGTTACCTCTTTATCTCAAATTAAGCTGAAGTGTACGCTTTTAAGACTACGCGACAAGTCGGGCAAAGCGAGTCCGTCCTGTCACCTCTAATAAGAACTCCAAGATCTCAAGATGCCGTTTCGCCTCGGCGAGATCCTCCCCCCAGGTGTAAAGTCCGTGTCCTCGTAATAAAAACCCATGAGCTTCTGGATATTGGGTAAGTACCTTTTCAACGGTGCCTGCCAACCGCGTCATGTCCTGGTCATTTTCGAGGATTGGCACCCACTCACGATGCGTATGCGATGTAACACCGCGCAAACCCTTGAGCATTTCGTAGCCTTCGAGGCATAGGCCGCCTCCACCCACATGGAGTTCGGAGACCATTGTGCTCCAGACCGAGTGTGTATGCAACACAGCTCCAGCCTGACGCAAACGCGCTGCGCACAGGTGCAGCGCTGTTTCGGCTGACGGTAACCCCGATCCCTCCTTCACCATCCCATTGGCGTCCACGTGTACAAACTGTTCTGGCGAGAGGCTGCCCTTGTCCAACCCGGTAGATGTGATCGTCATGCAAAACGGATCACGGTTTAGAACGGCGCTAAAATTCCCACTTGTCCCCAATACCCATCCCTTGCCATAGCAGAGTTGTGCCAACTCAGCCAAAAGCACCTCGAGTTTAGAAGAGTCAGGGATCATAGACGTATGTCCCACAGAAGTGTACGCCAACTACGTAAGGACGGGCAACAATTATGGTTTCTGCATAGAGATAACAACTTAGTCCTGTGTGTCGCAGAACCGGGGTGCGTAAATATTGTGCAGGCTAAGTGCGTGTCGAAGCCATTTGACCCCGGCGACATAACGCAGTTACATAACAATAACTGCGCGCAGCGACGTTGCTTATCGTTGTGATAGTACATCGTAGTAAGTCGACCATACGGTTGTCCCGTGCTGGCGGGAAAAGTATTCAATTGC
>Ga0181525_10002237_pt1 | contig 15977 bp, 12 predicted proteins | sample PEATcosm2014_Bin_48_FD_121100 | JGI IMG/M metagenome (GOLD analysis project Ga0181525, IMG submission 121100) | Peatland microbial communities from MTU Mesocosm Facility, Houghton, MI, USA - PEATcosm2014_Bin06_10_metaG | ecosystem: Environmental > Terrestrial > Soil > Wetlands > Peat | place...
CGGGTCACTTACTGCCAGTCCATGGCCAGGCGCACCATGGTGCGCAGGGGCACACCTGTCGGACCCTTGGCCATGAAAGGCTTGCCTTCGTCGAGCCAGGCGGTGCCGGCAATATCCAGATGCACCCAAGGCGTTGGGTCAGCGAACTCCTTGATGAACATGGCCGCGGTCACCGCGCCGCCGTAGCGGCCGCCCACATTGGGCAGGTCGGCGAAGGCGCTCTTCAGATAGTCCTTGTAATCGTCATCCAGCGGCATGTGCCACATCCTTTCGCCCTCCGCGAGCGCCGCCAGCATGACGCGTTCCCGCAGCGCATCGTCGTTCGCGAACAGGCCCACGTGAATGTGTCCCAGCGCCACCACCACCGCGCCGGTGAGCGTGGCCGCATCGACTAAATGCGTGCAGCCCAGCCTCTGTGCGTAAGTGATGGCGTCGGCCAGGATCAAGCGCCCTTCCGCATCGGTATTGATCACTTCGATGGTCTTGCCGGAGAGCGAGGTGACGATATCGCCAGGACGCTGCGCCTTGCTGCCGGGCATATTCTCCACGGCGGGTATCAATGCGGTCACCGGAATGGCGGGCTTGAGTTGCGCCAGCGCCCGCATGGCGCCGATCATGGCCGCGCCGCCGGACATATCGTACTTCATCTTTTCCATGCCGTCGGCCGGCTTGATGGAGATGCCGCCGGTGTCGAACGTGACGCCCTTGCCTACCAGGCCCAGGTGCGTGGATCCATCGTGCGGGCTAGCGGGCTGGTAGCGCAGTATGATCAGGACGGGCGGCTCGGCGCTGCCCATGGCCACGCCCAGCAGGCTGCCCATTCCAAGCTGGGCCATGCGATCGCGGTCGAGCACCTCGTATTCCAGGCCGAATTCCTCGGCCATGCGGCGGGCATATTCGGCGAGCGCCAGGGGAGTCAGCCGGTTGGATGGCTCATTGGCCATCTCCCGCGCGAAATTCTGGGCTTCGCCGAGGATGCGCCCGCGCTCCACGGCGGCTTCATGGTGCGGGCCGCCGCCAGCGAGTGCCACGGTGAACGCATCCAGGCTTTTTTTATCCTTCTTCTCCGTTTTGTAGCGATCCGTTTCGAAATCGGCCAGGATGGCGCCTTCCACGGCGGCGGACACGTATCCGGCGCCGGCCTCGGACTCGTCCAGCCAAACGGCGGCCTCCTTGATGGATTTCGATTTCAGGTGCCGTATGGCGGCGCCCACGGCCCGGCGCAGCTCGGCCGCGTTGAACTTCGCGGGCTTCCCCGCGCCTATGGCCAGCAGGCGCGCGGCGCGCATGCCCGGCACGTGGTGCAGCAGGGTGATCTCGCCGGACTTGCCGGTAATCTCGCCTGCGTCGTACAACTCGCCCAAGCCCAGGCGATCTTCGCGGCGTTCCTGAAACACGGGCAAAATCAAAGCATTGGTTTCAATATGGTCAATGGGCTGTCGTTGGAGTGTAATTTGCATAGATCCTTTGTAAGCAGGAGACAGGAGTCAGGAGACAGGAGTCAGAATAAAGAGCACGCGGGTACTCCGGCTTCCGTATTCTGACTTCTGACTTCTGTCTCCTGTCTCCTTTCTTCATTGCCTCGCCTTGCTGGCGCGCACCGCGGCGCGCGCTTCGGCTTCGGCCGTCTTGGCGCGTTCGGTCTCGCGTTTATCGTGCAGTTTCTTGCCCCGCGCCACGGCCACTTCGCACTTGATGCGGCCCTTCTTCAAGTAGATCTTGGTCGGGATCAGCGACAGGCCCTTCTCACGCGTTTGGCCCAGCAGCTTATCGATCTCCTGGCGGTGCAGCAACAGCTTGCGATTATGCACCGGCGGATGGTTTTCGCGATTGCCGTAGGCGTACTGGCTGATATGCGCATTCACCAGCCAAGCCTCGTTTTTCTCGATCGCGGCGTAAGCTTCCTTAAGCTGCACTTTGCCCGCGCGGGCGGCTTTCACTTCGGTGCCCGTCAGCACCAGGCCGGCCTCAAAACGCTCCATCAGAAAATAGTTATGGCTGGCCGAGCGGTTGTCGCTCAGAATCTTGAAATCGGCATCTTTTCCGGCCACATTTGCTCTCAACGCTGGGAAGCCCCGCTGCGTCATCCAGATGAAGAAGCCTGGAGCACCCGGTTGCCTCCTAATCTTACCATATGCCTCTCCGCATACCCGAAACTGACAGAAATAGTCCTGTTTTCAGAAGCTTAGCGATTCTCCTCGCGCTGGCGGCGCTAGCCGGGTGCCTGGCGGTTCCGGTGGCCGCTCGCACCCGCAAAGGGGACAAATTCCTGGCGCAAGGCAAGGAACGGGCGGCGCGCAAGGACTGGGATGGGGCTCTGGATTTCTTCCAAAAAGCGCTCGCCGAAGACCCCTCCGATCCCGGCTACGAGTTGGAAGTGCATCAAGCCCGTTTCCAGGCGTCGGAAGCCCACGTGGAGCAAGGCCTGAAACTGCGAAAAGCGGGGTCGCTCGCGCCCGCACTGCTCGAATTCGAGAAGGCGTTTGGACTGGATCCCTCTTCGAGCGTGGCCGAGCAGGAGATCCGAACCACCACGCAGATGATCGAGCGGGAGAAAAAAAAAGGGGCTGATTCCGACACCCGCGGCCTGACGCCTTCCCAACTGGCTAAACGGGACACGCTGGACAAGATCGACTCCATGCTGCCGGTGCCCGAGCTGCGCCCGCTCAATGCGCAGCCGATCAACCTGAAGATGAACGGCCAGCCTACCAAGATCTTGTTCGAAACGGTGGGTAAGCTGGCGGGCATCAATGTCTTGTTCGACTCGGAATTCAAGGAGAACAACAAGCAGTCGATCGAACTGACGGGCGCCACTTTGTACGAAGCCCTGGACTACCTGGCCGTGGTCAGCAAAGCCTTTTGGAAGCCCCTATCGGCCAACACCATCTTTGTCACCCAGGACAATACCACCAAGCGCCGTGACTACGAAGAGCAGGTGATGAAGGTCTTCTATCTGACCAACGTGACCACGCCGCAGGAACTGCAGGAGATTGTGACCGCGGTGCGCTCGGTGGCGGATATCCAGCGCCTGTTCGTCTACAACGCCCAGAACGCCATCATCGCGCGCGGCGAAGCGGATCGCATTGCGCTGGCGGAAAAGATCATCCACGATCTGGACAAGCCCAAGTCCGAAGTGGTGGTGGATGTGCTGGTCTTTCAGGTCTCGAGCGATATGACGCGCACTTTGGGCGCGGCTCTGAGCAGCTTGAGCATCCCGGTGAACTTCGCGCCGCGCTCCACCATCAGCACGCCCAGCTCATCGACCTCCACCACCGCTTCCACCTCCACTTCGACCACCAGCACGGTGGGGTCCACCACCACTACTGGCGGAACAACCACCTCTACCGCCGCCTCGGTCCCGCTGGCCCAACTGAGCAAGGTGGGCACCAACGATTTCTCCACGGTGCTGCCGTCCGGGATGCTGCAGGCGGTGCTGAGCGACAGCGGCACGCGCGTGCTGCAATCGCCGCAGCTCCGCTCGGTGGACAACCAGAAGGCCACGCTGAAGATCGGCGAGAAGGAGCCCATCGCTTCGGGAAGCTTCCAGCCGGGTGTGGGCGGCGTGGGCATCAACCCGCTGGTGAATACGCAGTTCACCTTCATCGATGTGGGCGTGAACGTGGATCTGACCCCCAAGGTGCACGACAACGGCGAAATATCGATGCACGTGGAGATCGAGATATCGAGCGTGCAGAGCTACGTGAATTTGGGCGGCATCTCGCAGCCCATCATCTCGCAGGAGAAAGTGCAGCACGACATTCGCATGAAAGACGGCGAAGTGAATCTGCTGGGCGGGCTCAAGCAGTCTACCGACAGCACTACGTTGAGCGGTATTCCGGGGCTCTCCAGCATCCCGGTCATCAAGTGGCTGTTCAGCACCAAGACGGTCACCAAGAGCTCGCAGGAACTGCTGATTGCGCTGATTCCGCACATCGTGCGCCGGCCCGATTACACCGAGGAAGAGATGCGCGGCATCGCGGTGGGCAGCGCCACGGTGGTGAAGCTGAACTACGCGCATCCGCCGCAGGTAGATGGTGAGCCCGCGCCCAAGGGCGCCATGCCGCCCGCTCCCGGCGCGCCCGCCACGCCAATGCCCGCTCCGCCGGCCACCATGCCGCAGGCCGCGACGCCGCAGGCCAGCGCTCCGCCGGCCGCGCCACAGGCCGGCGCGACGGTCAACTTTGTGCCGGCGCAGGTGGAGGCCGCGATCGGTGGATCGTTCAATGTAAACCTGGTGGTGGCGAACGCCACCGACCTGTTCTCCGCGCCCTTGCAGATCAAATACGATCCCAAAGCGCTGAAGCTCACCGGCATCGCGCAGGGCAACCTGATGGCCAGCGACGGCCAGCAGGCGACCTTTACCAAGAATATTCTAGACGACACCGGGGAGGCCGATATTACTCTGAACCGCCTTCCCGGTACAGGCGGCATCAGCGGCTCGGGCATGCTGGTCACGCTCACGTTCACTACGCTGGCGCGCGGCGCGACCAGCGTTTCGGCGCCGGCCTTCAGCCCCACGAACTCGCAGGGCCAACCCATATCCAACTCCACGCCGCTGTTGACGGTCAACGTAAAATAGAGTATGCGACGCAAGCATCAGAGAGGACTGACTCTGGTAGAACTGGTGGTGGCTTTCTCGATCATGCTGATCCTGACCACCATGGCGGTGCCCCTGGCCCGTTCCCGGGTGCGCATCGAGCGCGAGAAGGAACTGCGCTGGGCGGAGCGCGAAATCCGCGCGGCCATCGACAAATACAAGGACTACGCCGATGCCGGCTATCTGGGCCAGCAAAAGATGGATTCCGACAATTACCCGGATAAGCTGGAGACGCTGGTGGAAGGCGTCAAGCTGCAAGGCCAGGTGGATAAGAAGATCCGATTTCTGAGACGCATCCCCAAGGACCCTTTCACCAACTCCACCGACTGGGGCATGCGCAGCACCAAGGATGACCCGACCTCCAACAGTTGGGGCGGGCAGAACGTCTTCGATATTTATACCAAGACCACGGAGAAGTCGCCGGATGGAACCAATTATTCCGACTGGTAGAGGACGCGTCCAGCGCCGCCGCGAGTTCGGCTTCACCATGGTGGAGCTGATGATCGTCATGGCGATCATCGTGATCCTGGTGTCTCTGGCCATTCCGCAATATCAAAAAGCGATCATCCGGTCGAAGGAAAGCGTGCTCAAGAACAACCTGTTCACCTTGCGGCAGGTGATCGACGAGTACACCTACGACAAGAAGAAGGCGCCCCAGTCACTGCAGGATCTGGTAGCCGGCGGGTACCTGCGCGACGTTCCCCTCGATCCCATGACCGGCTCGAACGACACCTGGCACACCATTCAGGAAGATGCACTGTCGAGCGTCGATCAGACCGAGCCGGGCATCTTCGACGTGAAGAGCGGGTCGGATAAAACGGGTCTGGACGGCACTCCGTACGCCGACTGGTAGGTCAATGTGAGGCAGGACTCCAGTCCTGCGGGCCGACGTCCACGTCGGCCTGATGGTGCCCGGATGAAGAGCGGGTCCTGGAGGACCCGCGCCGGCCTGGAGGCCTGCCCCACGATTTGTGCAGAATCGAGTCCGCTTGGAAAACCATGTAGCATTGGGCAGAATTGCGAAAGGGTCGTCCCGACGAGTCTGCGCGACGCTGGTTATTAGCGCCTGCCGCCAGACCGGAGCTGCGCTGAAGGCCGCGGGAGACGGCGCGCGGAGTTCCCGCAGCGTTAGATCCGAGCCGGAATGCCAGGCCCGGCGTACTCGCCACCGGGCGGCCATCCGCGCCATGGATCGCTACCCCGGCCAGGTGCTCGTGGTTCTGAAACTGGCCGACCAATGCCTGCAAGTTCGCTTGGAGAGCCGTCTTGAAGCACTTGTTCGGCGGCCCGCTCCTGGCTCTCGGCCAAGACCAACGCCTGCCGCTGGACCTCGGCTCGCATGGCATGCATCTCCGCGCCAGCCTGGTAAAAGGCGAACGCCATGGAGGCCACGGCCACCCGCCAAACAGGGAGAACATCAACTGCCGGCTTAAGTGCATTTTCTCCCCTCCAGCGGATTTCGTAGGGACCGGAGCAGAAGACGGGGATGGTCCGTAACGGCTTCCTCAGAGCACGGTTGATGCCAGCCGTTCGCAGGTGTGCACTACTCGCAGCGCAGCGATTCGTTCGGATCGATGTGCGTCGCCCGGCGCGCGGGCAGATAGTTGGCGGCCAATGCCACCGCCGCCAGGAAAAGCGCTCCCGCGCCGAACACCAGCGGATCGCTGGCGCTCACGTGCACCAGCAGACCGGCGGCCAGCCGCGCGACCGCCAGAGTGCCTGCCACGCCGATCGCCACGCCCGCGAGCGTCAGGCGCATGCCCCGCCACATCACCGCCGCCAGCACGTCCGCGGGCCGCGCACCCAGGGCCATGCGAATGCCGATTTCCCGCGTGCGTTGCGCCACCGAGTAGGCCATCACGCTGTAGATCCCGGTGGCGGCCAGCACCAGCGCGATCACCCCCAGCACCGCCAGCATAACCGCCGCCATTTTCTCCCCGTAGAGCGAAGCGCCGATGAATTCCGTCAGAGGCATGGTGTCGAACATGCCGACGCCCGGGTCGATAGCGCTCGCCGCGCCGCGCATCGCTGCCACAGCCTGCCCGGGCTCGCCCACGGTGCGCGCGTATAGGGCCACCACCGCGCTGGCATTGGCTTGCCGGAACGGAGCGTAGAAGTATGGCGTGGCTGGCTCATTCGGCTTCAGGTATTTGCTGTCGCGCGCGACGCCCGCGATCCTATACCACCGGCCCCATCCATGGACGCGGTGGCCGATGGCGCTACGGCCGCCGAAAAAGCGCCGCGCGAACGTCTGGTTGACGATCACCACCGGCGGGGCGTTTTCGTCGTCGTGCGCGGTGAAGTCGCGGCCCTCCACCACCGGAATCCGCATCAGATCCAGGTAGCCTGGCGCCACCACGTTCCGGATGATCTTCATGTTTTCGTTCAAGGCCGGCACGTAGCCTTCCACTTGCAGGGTCTCCCACGGGTTGCCGGTGAACCACAGCGGCACCACGTCGGCAAACGAGGCACTGACGATGCCGGGCTGGGAGGCGAGCCGGTCGCGCACCCTTTCGCAGAATCGCGTCCGGTCCGGCCCGCTGTAGCCCGCCGCCGGCAGGTCCAGATAGGAAACCAACACGTGCCGGGGATCGAAGCCGGGGTTGATCTGGCTGGCGGTCCGAAAGCTCTTGGTGAACAATCCGGCGCTAATCAGCGTTACCAGCGCCAGGGCCACTTCCGCCACCACCAATGCGCCGCGCGTGCGCTCGGAGCGCGCGCTTTGCCCGCCGCCGCGGCCGCTCTCCTTCAACGCTTCATTCAGGCCGGCGCGCGCGCTGTGGAGCGCCGGCGCGATGCCCGTGATCAGGCAGGCCCCCACCGAGAGAAACACTCCGAACAAGAGAATCTCGCCGTTCACCGGGAGCGCCAGGAAAATCGGCAGGCTGGCGCCGCGCGGCGCCAGATAGGCCAGCGACTCGCCCATCCACATCGCCAGCGGGGCGCCCGCCAGCGCGCCCATCGCCGCCAAAACCAGGCTCTCGCTGAGCAGTTGCCGCGCCAGGCGCGCCCGGCCCGCGCCCAGGGCCATGCGCACGCTGAACTCCCGCCGCCGCGTGATCGACCGCGCCAGCAGCAGGCTGGCCACGTTTGCGCACACAATCAGGAAGACCAAACCGCCCACCGCCATCAGAATGCTCAGCGGACCCGCCACCATCCTCTGCCCGCCGAAATGCGCCGCGCGGATCGGCAGCAGTGTGGCCCCGATGCCGGCGTCTCCGGGGTCGAACCGGGCCAACTGGCTGGCGGCGGCCGCGCACTCCGCGCGGGCCTGCGCCAAAGCCACGCCGGGCTTCAGCCGCGCGATGCCCAGGAAGGTGCGCGTCTGCCGGTCCTGCAGCGCTTGTTGCGGCAGAATGTTCAGCCGCGCTCCCATGGTCAGCGGCAGCCAGACGGCAAATGTCAGTCCCGGCATGCTGCCGCGGAATTCAGCGGGGGCTACGCCAATCACCGTCAGCCGCTGGCGGTTCAGCACAATGGTGGTCCCGAGGATGCCGGGATCGCGGCCGAAGCGGCTGTTCCAAAGCGCCTCACCGATCACCGCCACCGGGCAGGAGTCAGGCTGGTCGCCGCACTCTTGCTGCGAGAACATCCTGCCCGCCACCGGCTTGACGCCGAGCACGGAGAAATAGTTGGCGGATACCATTTCGCCCCAGATGCGGCCGGCGCGCTCGCTCTCTCCGATATTCAGCGTGGCCGTTGGGATGGCCGCGGCGAAGCCCGACAGCAGCTTCAGGCGATCGCGGTAGTCGCGGAAGTCGGGCCAGGACAAGGGGAGCGGGCCGCCATCCGGGGCGACACTCTCGAAGGCCGCCAGTTGCCCGGCGTTCGAGACGCCCGCGATGGGCCGCAGCATCATCATGTCGATCCAACTGAAGACGGTGGTATTGATGGCGATGCCGATGGCGAGGGTAAACACGGCTAGCGCCGTGAAGCCAGGGCTCCGCAATGCGATGTGGACGCCGTAGCGAAGATCGCGCAGCAGAGTGGACACGATGCTGTAGGCCATAGCAATCGACGCGCCACTGCGCGCATCGCCTATATTCCGCAACGCTGCCTGTAGCGGGGCGCCAGACTGTTCGGATGCGGGATTTGGCGCGCGATAGCGGAAATATTATTGCCGGATCCTATCAAACACCGCAACAAATCCACGCGATGTGGGTTTTGGCTTTCAGCGAGGGTCGTCGCGCAGTCGCAGAACGGCAGGCGGATCCAAGTGAAATCCCAGCCGATGGAGCGCGCCGTGCGATACTCGGAGGCGGTACGCTCCACTCGGGGAGTGGCTCGGGACCCGGCCAGCGACAGTCCCAGAGTGTCACGCAACGCCCCATCTCCGCTTTGCCTCTTACGGCGCAGCGGCCAATGACCGCATTGTAAATGGCGCCCCGCGGATACCGCCGTCCGCTGACTCCTTAAAATACTCCGTTGCATCGAGCGCGATGACCTTGAGCCGGACGCGCACGCAGCCCAAAAAGCTCACCGAAACGGGGAGGGGGTATTGTCAGAGGCCGACATCTTCCGGCGCGGCTTGCCCATCTATAGTCCCCGAGTCGCACACGACGCCGTGTCGACTTCGCTCATGTCCGAAAAGGCCCTAATCACGCGGTCAATTTCGGTGTGGTGAACGGTGGCGAGATCGTCGGTCATGATCACCGAGTCCGTCAGTAGCCCCGGCCTATTCGCGCACCCACCGGCGACGCGCACCACGACACGGCTCGCGTGTCCTGCACGAGCCATGTTACTGGTGACCATAGCTACGATAGTCTGGGGCAACCCTGAGTCGAGTTGATCTGCTTGGACAACCAGCGCAGGTCGCAGTTTCGACGTCCGCAGGTTCGAGTCCGGGAAGAGCACTAACACGATATCACCTCGGCGGCAGGTCATCGTACGCAGCCATTTCCGGGCGATCCCAATCCTCAGCAAACGAAACCAAGCGCTGGCGCAGATCGGCCGCCTGCGACTCATCGATTCCTCGCTGACGTAGATCCACCGGGCTGGCGGGTCGAACCCACGTCACGATAACGCGCGAGCCTTCGGCCTCGGCCAGGGGCTCCAATAGCTCTACCCTCCCGTTGCGGTAGACGCCTTCGACCGACTTCACCATGCACCCATGATGCCGCAAACGCGACCAACCACGCACCCGGGTAGCGTGGGAGAACCTGTGGTACGCCTACTGCCTCTGGTTCGCCTTCTAGTTAATTTCTGCCGCGTTCACCAGACTTTGCGCGTGACTCGGGCGATGGAAGCAGGCGTCTGCAGCCGCGTGTGGGATGTAGAAGAACTCCTGGAAGCAGCATAAGGAAAACTGTTATGGCCAAGCAAAAACCACCAGAAGATATAAAAGCCTTTTTTGTCGAAATGGGCGCACGTGGCGGACGCATCGGCGGAAAGCGCCGTCTTGAAGCTATCACGCCTGAGCGCCGAAGGGAGATCGCGCGGAAAGCTGGCGCAGCCCGGCGGGCGAAAGTACGCACACAAGCCGAGCACTAAAGTCCATTAATTGACTCGCCAAAATTTTTGGTTTGGATTTCGGTGATCGTGTGCGACAATACCAGAAGTGGGGGACTGCTGTAAAGGTAGCACCCGGAGATTGACCTCCGCATCGACCCCCTCCACCTCTGGCTTTCAGTTCCCGAGGACTTAAGGGTTGCAGCCCTTGAAGTTTAACCTCGGTTGGAGGCAGACCATGCGGCTCGTAATCGTTATGGTCATCAAGATGGAAGATGGTTTAGCCATCGTCATCTGGATATAGCTCCGTACGCTTCCAGCAATGAAATGCAAACATCCGCAAACAACTACGAACATCCTGGAAACATCCGTAGAAGATCGATCAACATCCGCGAAACATCCGTAATCAACTGCGTATCTTGCTAACCATCCGCCAACTCCCGCACAACGCCGGGAGATGGACTGTACAACATCGGCGTTGTTGTCAATAGCGGCCCGAATTCGTATCCTCTAACAAACGGAGCACTACCCGCAGCCGCCGTTGTGATACATTCTCAGCCAGTGCCCTCCCACAACCGCTCGCTGGCCGTGCTGTTCGCCGTCAACATCCTAAACTTCTACGACCGCCAGGTGCTGGGCGCGCTGCTGGAGCCGATCCGCAAGGAATTCCACCTTTCCGATACGCAATTGGGCGCTCTGGGAACTCTGCCCATCGTGCTCTATGCCTTGGCCGGGCTGCCGCTCGGACGGCTGGCCGATTCCGCCAGCCGCAAGAAACTCCTGGCGGCGGGCGTAGCCGTTTGGGCATCGCTCACCGGCCTGGGCGGCTTGGTGCAGAGCTATCTGATGCTGATGGTGTCGCGCCTCGGCGTATACGTGGGCGAGGCCACCTGCGCGCCGGCCGCCACCAGTTGGATCGGCGACTTGTTTCCCGCCGAGCGGCGCTCGCGGGCGCTGGCCATCTTCATGCTGGGCGTGCCCATTGGCGGCGCGCTCAGCTACGCCATCAGCGGACCCGCGGCGCAAGCCTGGGGCTGGCGGACGGCCTTGGCGCTGGCGGCGCTGCCCGCGCTGCTGCTCATCCCGGCGCTGCTGACGCTCCACGAACCGGCCCGCGGGGCCAGCGAGGCGCGGCGCCCAGCCCCGCCCAAAGCCCCGCCCATCTGGTCCATCCTACGCATCCCGACCATCTGGTGGATCATCGCTTCCGGGGCGCTGGTGAACTTCAATCTTTACGCGCTGGCGACTTTTTTCCCCGCGTTCCTCACTCGCTATCACGGCCTTTCGGTGGGCCAGGCCGGCTTATGGGCAGGTATCGGCTACGCCGCGGCGGGCATCGCCGGCGGATCCATCGCGGGCGCCTGGGGCGACCGTGTGATCCACAAGCGGAAGGACGGCCGCATGCTCTCCGCCGCCGCCGCCGCGTTGCTGGCAGCGCCGCTCGCGCTCATCGGGATCCGCCAGCCCGCGGGCGCCGCCGCCGCCTCCATCGCCCTGATCATGATTGCGTACGGCTTTCTGAATATGTATTACGGACTGGTGTACGCGGCCATTCACGACATCGTGGCGCCCGCCGTGCGCGCCACCACCATGGCGGTATATTTCCTGGCCATGTATTTGTGCGGCGCATCCTTCGGCCCGCTGCTTACGGGAAGGCTCAGCGATTACTTGGCCCGGGCCGCCGCGCGCGCCGCCGGCTCGGAGGTGGTCGGTGAAGCGTCCCGCGCCATCGGACTGCACCAGGCCATGTATGTAATCCCGGTTCTCTCGGCCGCCCTGGCGCTGGTGCTGTACGCGGGGTCGCGCACCATAGCGGCGGACATGGCCCGCCGCGATGAACCCGGCCCGCTCGCCGTAGTACAATCCGCCAGATGAAGCTGCTCGTCTTTTCCGACATACACGGCGATCTCGGCGCGCTGGCCCGGCTGATGGATATCGAAGCGGATTACTACGTTGCCGCCGGCGACCTGGTGAACTTCGGGCGCGGCCTGGATCGCTGCGGCGAGATCCTGGCCCGCCGCGCGGACCGCGTCTACGTGCTGCCGGGCAACCACGAAACGGCGGCGCAGATCGCCGGCCTCTGCCGCGACTTCGGCCTGCACGGCTTCCACGAGCGGCACGCGCAGTGGGGCCGCTATCAAGTGGCCGGTCTGGGCTATTCCAACCCGACGCCGTTCAACACCCCCGGCGAATACAGCGAAGCGGAGCTGGCGTCGAAGCTCGAAGCGTTCGCGGGCCTCGCGCCGCTGCTGCTCATCTGCCATTGCCCGCCGCGCGACACGCCGCTCGACCGGGTCCGCCCCGGTTTGCATGCGGGTTCCACGGCAGTGCGCGATTTTCTGCTGCGGGAACAGCCGGAGCTTTTCTTCTGCGGGCACATCCACGAAGCTGCCGGAGTGCGCGCCACAATCGGTAAGACTCAAGCGATGAATGTGGGCAAGCTAGGCTGGCAGTTGGATCTGGACTGAGTTCAGCCATCCACCCGGCTGGCCCAGGCCAGGTGTTTCACTCCGCATAGAAGCGAGGCCGGAGCTCAGAGTCCGGGATGAACCGAAGCGCCAACGCGCGACGCAGCTTGATGTGACTGCCTCTTTGGGAGAACCGGCGAAAGTCAAATGCGGCAAAGATACGGATCAGATCTCCGCCAGAGGGTTCGCAGTCTTGGCATCAGGCGACGGCTGGCAGTTCCATCGTTGCCAGGATGGTCGAGTTTTCAGCCAGCCCCAACTCCTGCAGATTCTCCCCTTCGAGGTGGAGTGCTATGGCTTCCTGAATGTTCGCCGTCAGCTCTTCCAGAGTCGGGGCTTGGGTTACGACGGGCAGGTCCAGACACTCGGCGACGTATTGCCGCTCGCCCCGAAAAATCCGAACCTGGATCGTGCGTTTCATAGTCTCGCCCCCCCTGACGACTGTAGCACGCGACGGAGTGCCCATCCCGATCAATCCAAAAAGAAGTCGCCCCGCAGCGGCTTATCGGGCGACACCGCATAGTGGCTGAAATCGGTCACCCCGGCGCCCGCCAGCACAACTTCGTCGATGAAGAAATTGCCGGTGGTCGTGCGGCTGTCCCGGGTCAAAATCTGCCACGCCGCATCGCCCATGATGTCGGGCGTGCGGCCGCGTTCCGGCTCCGCGCCCGGAATGATCTGCAGTGCCGCCGTGGCGATAATCGTGCGCGGCCACAACGCGTTTACCGCGATGCCCTGCCGCTTGAATTCCTCGGCCATCCCCAGCACGCACATGCTCATCCCGTACTTCGCCATGGTGTAAGCCACGCACGGCGCGAACCACTTGGCGCTCATATTCAGCGGCGGGGACAGCGTCAGGATGTGCGGGTTGGCCGCCTTCGCCAAGTGCGGCAGGCAGGCTTGCGAGCAGACGAACGTGCCGCGCAGGTTCACCCCCATCATCAGATCGAAGCGCTTCATGGGCGTCTGGAGCGTGCCCGTAAGGCTGATGGCGCTCGCGTTATTGACCAGGATATCGATGCCGCCAAAACGCCGCACCGCCTGTTCCACGGCGCTGTGCACCTGGTCCTCGAAGCGGATATCCACCACCAGCGGCAAAGCGTGGCCGCCCGCCGCTTCGATCTCCGCCGCCGCCGTGTGGATGGTGCCCGGCAGCCTGGGATGCGGCGTATCGGTCTTGGCCGCGATGACGATGTTAGCGCCGTCCCGCGCGGCGCGCAGCGCGATTGCCAAGCCGATTCCGCGGCTTGCGCCGGAGATGAAGAGGGTCTTGCCAGCCAGTGTGGGCATGCCGGATCATTATATCCGAGCGCGCCAGACACAATTCGGCGCGCAGGCGGCTAAGGCGCGACCCGGAAACCAGCGTTGCTGACGAGCGTGCCGCTAGGTGTTGTCACCTCGACCTTGCCGGTGGTGGCGCCGGCGGGCACGGTGGTCGAGATCGCGCTGCCAGCATGGTTGACGGTGAATACTGCGGCAGCGCCGTCGAAGGTGACGCTGGTCGCGCCGGTCAGATTCGTTCCCAGGATCGTGATGGCCGCTCCCACTTTGCCCGAGGTGGGGAACGTTTTCACGAATGGGCCGAGGCCCACATCCAGTTTGAAGACGGTTCCCTCGCCGTCAGCCCCACCAGCGCCAGTGGTCCCGTAGAAGTTCCCGTCGGTGCCCTGAAGCAGCCCGCCGGTTGGTTGCCAGCCGTCGCTAGACTGGAAGCTGTGCAGGGTCGTCAGCGTGCCCCCTGGCGTGATCCTGAATAATGTGCCGCAGCCATAAATACCACAGTTGCCGATGCCGGCCCCGCCCGCCGAGGTAGCCCCGTAGAAGTTTCCGTCGGTGGCTTGAACCAGGCCAGCCGTGGGGCCCGCGCCGTCCGTGCATGCTCTTTGGGAGCAGAAGATGTATAGCGTCGTCAGGGCGCCCCCCGGGGTCATTTTGAAGACCGTACCGGAGCCGACGTAGGAGTGAGATGGCCCACCGGGTCCGCCCTCCGCGGTGGTCCCGTAGAAGTCACCGTCAGTGGCTTGAACCAGACCTGCTAGGGGAACAGCGCCGTCAGCGCAAGGAAAGCCGTTTGGGCAGAAGCTGTGCAGCTTGGTATGGGCGCCGTTCGGGGTGAGTTTGAAGACCGTGCCAGCGCCGTCGCCATATCCGGTTGTCCCGTAAAGGTCACCGTCAGTGCCTTGAACCAGCGCGGCGTAGTACGAGCCGGCGCCGTCCCCACCCTGCCCGAAGGTGTACAGCGTGGTCAGCGCGCCGGCAAGAGTGATTTTGAAAGCTGTGCCGCCCCGGACGAATGCCCCACCGCAGCAGGTTGTCCCGTAGAGTTCCCCGTTGGTTGCCTGGACGAGCGCCGCCCCGGGTTGGCCGCCGTCCGTACAGCCGGGTTGAGAGCAGAAGCTATATAGTGTCGTAAGGGCGCCCCCTGGGGTGATTTTGAAGATCGTCCCATTTTGGCCGGCTGAGGCTTGGGCGGTTGCTCCGTAGAAGGTCCCGTCGGTGGCCTGGACCAGCCCCGACGGGTTGGCGCCGTCAGGGCAGCCGGTTTGGGTACAGAAGTTGTATAGGGTGGTCAGTGTGCCAGTGGGGGTGATTTCGAAGATAGTGCCGCCGTTTCCGCCGGCCCCGCCAGAGTTCGTAGTCCCGTAAAAGTTCCCATCGACGCCCTGCACCAGCGACATATGTGCAGGACCAGTGCCGTTGGCCCCATTGAAATTCGCCACGGTGATGAGGGTCTGCGCCGGCAAGGCCAGGACCACTGCAAGAAATACGAATGCGGCGCGACCGCCGCTCGAACGTATAAGCTGATTCATACTGCCCTCTCGAAGCGTGTCACGGCGCGACCCGGAAGCCGGCGTTGCTCGCGAGTACGCCGCCGGGTGTTGTCGCCTCGACCTTGCCGGTGGTTGCGCCGGAGGGCACGGTGGTCGAGATCGCGGTGCCTCGAGCGTTGACGGTGAACACGGCCGCAGCGCCGTTGAAGCTGACGCTCGTAGCGCCTGTCAGGTTCGTCCCCAGGATCGTGATGGCTGCTCCCACCTTCGCCGAGGTGGGCAGTGTCTTCACGAATGGGCCAAGGCCGACGGATAGGTTGAAGACGGTACCGTAGGCATCCGCCCCGCCGCTAGTAGTTGCCCCATACAAGCTCCCGTCGGTCGCTTGAAGCAGCCCGCCACTGGGGTGGGAGCCGTCCGGGCACCCGCCTCGGGTGCAGAAGCTGTGCAAGGTCGTGAGCGTGCCGCCTGGCGCGATTTCGAAGATCGTTCCGGCACCCGAGGCCCCGCCTTCGGATGTTGTTCCGTAGAAATTTCCGTCGGTGGCCTGAACCAGGCTGGCCAAGGGAGTAGCCCCGTCGCTGCCTATGAACGTGTGGAGAGTCGTCAACTCACCCTCCGGGGTGATTTTGAAGATCGTGCCGGAAGCATCTGACCCCACGCCCCCGCCATGGGTTGTTCCGTAGAAATTAC
>Ga0181525_10002239_pt1 | contig 15972 bp, 15 predicted proteins | sample PEATcosm2014_Bin_48_FD_121100 | JGI IMG/M metagenome (GOLD analysis project Ga0181525, IMG submission 121100) | Peatland microbial communities from MTU Mesocosm Facility, Houghton, MI, USA - PEATcosm2014_Bin06_10_metaG | ecosystem: Environmental > Terrestrial > Soil > Wetlands > Peat | place...
GCATGGCGGGGTTCTGCGTCCAGTCCCGGATCATCTGGGCCACCGACGGGCCGCCGCTGAAGGTCTCGCTTGGCGCCAGGGTGGCCTTTGGCGTGCCCGTCGTTCCTGACGTAAAGAAGAGGTATGTCTGGGGGATCATGTCAGCGGGCGGCTCGGTGGCCGGCGCCGCGGCCAGCCAGTCCTTCCAGTCTGTGACCCCCTCCTGCTGGCCGGCGCGCCAGGCGACCACCAGGCGCACCCCGGCTGCGTCCGCCGCGGCCCGGGCGACCGCGGCCGACTCCGGCCCCGCGAGCACGGCGCCGGCGTTGCCGCGTTCCAGTATGAAGGCAAGTTCCCTGGCGGTGAGGTGAAAGCTGACGGGGATGAGGGAGACGCCGGCCAGCAGCCCGGTCAGATAAGCGATGACGGTCTCGGCTGAGTTCTCCGCGAACACGGCGAGCCGCTCCCCCGGCCGCAGCCCGGCGGTGAGGAGCGCGTTCACCGAGTGGTTCAACGTCGCGTCAAGTTCCCGCCACGTGTAGGACTGTGCCGGGTCGCTCAGCGCTACCGCGTCCGGGTCAAGCCCTCGCAGGCCATCGGCGAGTCGTGACATTCAATCTCCTCTGCGGAACGCCGGCTGGTTCGGCCGGGCTACCTGGGTGGCGACGCCGCGACGGCCTGCGCACCGCTCCCGTCAGGTTCGGTCAAAGGCGACACGCATCTCCCCTAGCTCAGAAAGCAGGAAGCTCGGGATCGGGTCGGGCATCCGCGTGCCCGGCACTAGCCGGAAGTTGGCCATCCGCTCGATCAGCGCCGCGAAGGCACCCTGCGCCTCCAGCCGGGCGACGTGCGCGCCGATGCACAGGTGAGGGCCGTGCCCGAACGCCAGGTGCTGCCGGGCGTTCCCCCGCTCGATGTCGAAGGTGTTGGGGTCCGCGAACCGGTCCTCGTCCCGGTCTCCCGCGTGGTAGCACATGAAGACCATGGAGTGCGCCGGGATCGCGACGCCGCTGATCTCGGCATCGACCTTGGCCAGCCGGAAGTGGCCCTTGGTCGGGGAGTCCCAGCGCAGCACCTCCTCGACGAAGTTGGGGATCAGGGTCCGGTCCGCCCGCAGCCGGTCTTGCAGGTCCGGGTTCTCGATCAGCACCCGCATGCCGCTCTTTAGCAGCGCTGTCGTGGTCTCGGTCCCCGCGCCGAAGACCTGGGTGACCACGGGGAGCAGCTCTTCGACCGTGGGCATCTCGGCGGAGTCGTCGAAGTGGCCGTTGGCTATCTTGCTCATCACCGCGTCCGTCGGCTCGGCCCTGAAGGCCTCGATGTACCGGCGGAACGGGTCGGCCACCATGCCGAAGAACGGGCTATCCCCCATCCTGAACTCGGGATGCCCGAGCGGCACGGTGGGGTAGTGATGGTCGGCCGCCGGCTGCCCGGACTTCGGTCGCCGGGGGCGCGCGCCGCCGAAAAGGGCGGCGATGTCGTCGCCGATCCCGAACAGGTGGGTGGTGACGATGAGAGGCAGCCGGCCCGCGAAATCCGCACTGTAGTACATCTGCCCGGAGCCGATCACCTGGTCGAGCAGCTCGGTACAGGTCGCGGCGATGAAGGGAGCCAGCGAGCTGACCCGGCGCGGGGTGAACAGGCCGCTGAGCAGCTTGCGGAAGCGTGAGTGCAGCGGCGGGTCGTAAGCCAGGAACGGTATGGTCCAGCGCCCGTTGCCCATCCGGTGGTAACGCTCGAGGTCGGCGGCGAGGTCGGCGCCCTGGGTCTCGATCGGGCCGGGGAAGTCCGTGAACGGCCCCGTCGCCACCACGCAGGCGGAGAATGTGTCCGTGTCCATGGATGTCCGGACGATGTCCTCATATCGGGTCAGGATGAAGACACCCGTGTACGGGTCGCGGAAGACTGGCCCCTGGGCCCGCGCGTACTGGTAGAACTGCTGCGGCCTGGCGACGGTATCCGGGTCGACGTGAAAGTAGTCTGGCACCGGGCTCGCGGCGACGGTCATGTGCTGTGCTCCTTGCGCGCTCATGGAGTGGTATCCACGACCAGGGTCAGGGCTGACCGAGGGCACCCAAGGACCGCCTGCTCGGCGGCCGGGACAAGGTCCGGGGACACTGGCTCGGGCGAGACCACCAGCACCTCGTCATCGTTGAGCGCCAGGCGCTCCGGGAGGAGGCCGATGCAGACGGCGTTGCTCTCGCACAGGTCGCGGTTAACGCTCATGCGCATGGGTTGTGCCTCCAATGGACTGGGCCTCCTTCATCGGCCGTGGAGCTCGGCGGCGAACGCCGCCTGGAATGCCCCGTCGATCTCGGCCCGCCGGGCGCTGATGTCGTCGCGGCGGGTGTTGGCGAAGTCGGCGGCCATCTCCTGCGATGTCGGCAGCAGCGGCGCGGTGCCCTCGAAGACCCAGCACTCCTCGAGCGCGGACGCGGCCAGCTCGTGGAGCTGCATGGCCGGGACCGTGTAGCAGTCGCCGGGCCCGAGCGAGATCATCTCGCCCTCCACCCACAGCAGTGCCCTGCCCCTGACCACGCAGGAGAAGTGCTCGGAGATGGAATGCGCGTGCGGCGCCGTGCGGCTGCGCGCGGGGATGTGCACGAACCCGGCACCGGAGACCTTCGGTATCTGCCCTATCGACCACAGCTCGTAGGTCAGTGTGCCGTCCACGGCCCGTGCGACATGGGAGGGGGGCACCGCTCCCGATGCCAGGTCGGCGAAGGTGAAAACGGACCTGAGGCGCGCCTGTTCCTGTGTCATGCGCTGGCCTGATCCGTGTCGAGCGGCTCGATCCGGTACGGCGGGTGCCAGTAGAGGTCCTCGGCGAGGATCTTGCCATCCTTGAAGGGCACCCAGCAGCACAGCCGGCTGTAGCCGACGTACGTGTGGCCGTCAGTGACCTGGAAGCCGGCCTCCTTGGCCTGCTCGCTCGTCAGGATGGACTTGTTGTCCCCTTCCAGGAGGATGGCATCCGGCCCGATGAAGAACCGCTCGCAGATCAGTTCGAGCGGCGGGAACCCGCCGCTGTCCATGACGCCCTTGTAGCGGCTGCGGACCTTGTCGAACTTCGCCCCGTCGGGATCGGAGAACACTCCACCCCAGGAATGGAAGTTGGCATCGGGCGACACCGTCGCCATGGTCCGGTCGATGTCCCGCGCCGCCTCCGCGCGCAGGTGCTCGAGCCAGACCTCGAGCATCGCCCGGTAGCGCGGGTCAGTCTCGGCCGCGGCCCTGTCCGCGACGAACTGGATCTGCCGGCCGAAATCGACGTCAGTCATGCGCGTGCCTCGCTCGCAAGCTGGCCGGCCGGGGCCGGCGGATCGGTGACCGAGTAGTGGTTGTCCCAGTAGATGTCGTAGCCGTCGATCAGTTCCCCGCTGAAGCGCACCAGGATCGCCGCGCGGACGGTGACCATGAGTTGCCTGGCACCGTCCGGCGCGAGGGCTGGCACTGCCCGCGCGGGGAGCAGCCCGCGATAGGTGCCGTCCATCGCGATCCCGGCGTCGCTGACAAGCAGGCGGTCGAGCTCAAGTTCTTCGCGCGGGACCTGGCCGTCGACGAAGAGGGCCTGCCAGTCCGCGACGATCGCGTCGGCGCCCTGGACTGAGTCCACGGGCGGGACCCGACGATCCGCCCCCCAGGAGCGTACGGAGGCGTCCGGTGTCAGCAGGGCGCGCATCCCTTCCACGTCGCCCTGGTACTTGGCGTCGAGGAACGATGCCCAGGCCGCCAGCATTGCCTGGTGGGCGGGCGTCCGGGCCGAACCGCCCGTACGGATGCAGTCCGACCAGCGGCGCGGGTCCACAATCATGTCGGTGCCTTCCTTCCTGCTTGGCTTGGCGTGCGTGCGGCGGCCCTGGGCTGGGTCCCCGTCGTCGGTCAGGTACAGGGCCTCCACCTCGTCGTGGGTGGTGGCGGCGGCGGCACCGCAGAACCGGACCTGGCCGCGCGACAGCACGAGCAGGTCGTCGGCCACCTCGAACGCCCGGTGCAAGTACTGCTCGATCAGAACGAAGGTGGTGCTCCCTTTCCGCGCGGCGAGGGTGGCGAACAGGCGCTCCACGATCGCGGGCGCGAGCCCGTGGGACAACTCGTCGATGACGACCAGGCTCGGCTCGTCGATCAGCACCCGGACCAGGCTGAGCATCTGCTGCTCGCCGCCGGACAGCATGCCGGCCTGCGTCCTGGCCCTGTCGCCAATGAAGGGAAACAGCGCGGCGGCCTGATCCACGCGCTGCCGCCGGGCACGGCGCCGGCTGGGGCCGGCCCCCACCATGAGGTTCTCGGCGACGGTGAGGGCCGGGAAGATGTCGCCGCCCTCGGGGATGTAGGCGATGCCGTGGCGGGCCCGCTGGTGGGCCGGGAGGCGACTGATATCGCCGCCGGCGAGCAGGACCGTGCCTGGCGGGCTGAGAATGGCGCCGGCGATGCAGCTGCCGAGCGTGCTCTTCCCCGCCCCGTTCGGGCCGAGCACGCACAGGACGGCGCCCGGCGGGAGCACGAAATTCACGTCCCGGAGCGCCTCCACTCCCCCGTAATGGTGACTCAGGCCACTGACGGTGAGAGCGGCGCCGCGCCTGGTCGGCACGGGCGCCTGCTCGGTGGCTGCCGACCAGCCGATCGTCATACCGCCACCCCCTTCTGGCCGAAGTACGCCGTCCGCACCAGCGAGTCGCTCAGCACGTCAGCAGGGTTGCCGTCGGCAATCTTCCTGCCGAAGTCCAGCACCACGATCCGGTCGACGAGCCGGGCCACCGAGTCGATGTCGTGCTCGACGAGGATCACGCCGACCCCGCGCTGGTCGCGCAGCGAGCACAGCAGGTCGCTCATGTGCCGGCGCTCCGCTCCGACCAAGCCGGAAAACGGCTCGTCAAGTAGCAGCACGTGTGGTCCGGCCGCGATCGCCATGGCCAGTTCGACCAGGCGCGCGGTGCCGAGCGGCAGCCCGCCAGTCCAGGCCGAGCCGGGGATCTCCAGGCCGACCTGCTGCCGCACCGTCTCCAGGTCGTCCTGATGGCTGGCCGGCCCGGCCGGGTGCTTTCTGGCCCGGCCCCGCGCCTCCGTGGCCAACTGGAGGTGCTGGTCAACGGTCAGCTCGGGAAACAAGCCGACGCGCTGGAAGGTGCGGGAGATGCCCCGGCGGGCGCGCCAGTGCGTCGGCCGCCGGCCGCAGGCCTGCCCGCCGATGCGCAGCGTGCCGGCCGAGGGCCGGATCAGCCCGGTGATGACATTCAGCAGCGTTGTCTTGCCGGCGCCGTTCGGCCCGATCAGGCCGACGACCTCGGCTGGGTGGACCTGCATGCTCACCTTGTCCAGCGCCGTCAGGCCACCGAACCGCACCACGACGTCGCTGACTTCCAGGGCCGGCGTATTCACTTCGCCGCCAGGCTTTCCTCGGGCTCGACCATCGGCAGCGCCTGCGCGTGCCCGGCCGACGGCCGGGCCAGCCGGTCACGGATGGCCGCGAGTCCCTCGTCCACCTGGGACAGGAACCCTCTCGGCTCCTGCGCAAGGCCGACAGCGCCGAGGCCGAACAAGATGGTCGGTATGTTGTCGAGATTGCCCGCGTTCAGCTGGGCGAACGCGCCGCCGAGGACGCTCAGCAGCAGGCCCGCGAGCAACGGCCCGCGGATACCGCGGACCCCCAGGGTGACCACCACGGCGACCCAGACGAAGCCGGTAGCGGCGACGATGTCGATCGGTGACATTCCCTGCTGCACGAGGGCAAGCAGGACGCCGCCGAGGGCGGCGATGCCCGAGCTAACCGTGAAGGCGGCCACCCGCATGCCCCGTATGCGCAGCCCGAGGCTCTCGCCGGATACGGGGTTCCCCCGCAGGGCGGCGTAAGCCCGGCCGAGCCGTCGTTGCCTGAGCGCGACGAGGATGGCGGCCAGGACGGCGAATACGGCCAGGTTCAACGCGACGGCCGACCTTTCCGGATCGAACCCGAACAGGCTGAACTGCGCGAAACTCACGCCACCGGAGGGAACCAGCGCCGTGAGGTTGAACGCCCACTGATCGCAGAACACCGCGAACGCGATGGTCAGCAGCGCGAGCCCGATCTGGTCAAGGCGCGCGCCGACAAAGCCGATCACCAGGCCGACGACCATCGCGACGGCCACGCCGCCGATGATCGCGGGCAGGAGCGGCCAGCCGTTGCTGACCGCCAGGCGCCCCGCGGCGAACGCGCCGATGCCGGCGATCGACGCCTGGCACAGGCAGAGAATCCCTGCCTCCCCGGCGCTGACGCTGAAGCTCAGGAACAGGACAGAGAACGCGGTCCCGGTGGCGAACAGGCCAGTCCAGTACGCATTGAAGCCGAAGATCAGCGCGCACGCGGCGCAGGCCAGCGCGATGGCGCCGATCAGTCGCCCGGCCACCCGTGGTCGCAGCAGCCACGGCCGGCCGGATTCATCCGGCGACGGCGCCGCCGGGCGGGTCTTCGGCTGACGCGAGGTCACGGCCGCCGCACCGACGTCACGGCGGCTGCTGAACGGCGTACGGCCGATGAGCAGCAGGATGATCAGCAAGATGAACGGCACCGCCGGCCCTAGCGTGTTCAGCACCTGGTTCCCTGGCGGCGCGTAGCCGGTGATGAGCGATTCGGCCAACCCAAGGCCGAACCCCCCGGCGACCGTCCAGGCAAGGCTGCGGAAACGGCCGAGCAGGGCGGCGCCGAGCGTCGCGATGGACAGCGAGGTGTACTGCGCGGGGTCGAGGGCCACCAGGGGGGCCATCAGCACCGCGCCGAGGGCAACGAGGGTGGCGGACAGGATCCACGCCAGCGCGCTGATCAAGTCGGGGTTGATGCCGCGCGATTGCGCCCGCATTGGCCGGTCGACAACCGCCCGGGTGGAAAGCCCGAAGCTTGTCCTGCTCAGCAGGGCAACGACGGCGCCTACCGCGACGACCGCGCCGATGATGGCGGCGCACTGATCCGGGGTGACGCTCAGCCCCCACAGCTTGAACGGACGGCTGCCGTTCGTGATGATGCCGGGGACCTGGCCGACGACGTCGTGCGACAGGAGCGTCAGCATGATCGCCGGCAGGGCCACCGACAGGCCGATGGTGGCCACGAACTGCACGATGAGATCGGACTTCTCGAGCCTGCGGAAGACCGCGGCCCACAAGGCGAAACCCATCGCCGGGCCGAGCCCGAGCACGCAGATGACCGCGGCGAGCCAGCCCGGCCAGCCGTGCTGGAACGTCAGGTAGTAGAAGAGGTCCACCACGACGTAAGCCATGGCTCCGACGGCGAGGTTCAGGATGCCCGTGGTTGCGAATGTCAGGGTGATGCTGGTCCCGAGGATGGCCAGGACGGCGCCGAGCACCAAGCCCGCGAACACGTAAGTCATGGTTTCTCCGTGACCTCGTGCCGGTGAGCGGCTGCCCGCTCACCGGCACGACGCCTCACAGGCTCGCGATGGAGGTGCACAGGAACGGGTTGGATGGCGTTCCCGAGGATTGCGTCCACTTGCCGTCGCGGATTTGCACGAAGGCCAGGCACGGCGATGGCTGGGTGCGCATCAGCGGGTAGGTCATGGGCGCCGTCAGGCCGCCGATGGTGTCGTTCTTCAGCGTGTTCAGCTGCGCGGCGATGTTCTTGGGCGTGACCGGCAGGCCCTTGGCCGCGGCCATCTGCATGCCGTGGACCAGGAACGCCACCGAGTCATACGAGGTCAGGGCGATGGCACTGTAGGTGTAGGACTTGAACTTCGCGTTCATCTCGTTCAGGTAGGTCTTGATGGCGGGGATGCCGGTCGCATACGGCGGCGCCTGGGTGTACTCGAACGAGAGGCCCGCGACGGCCGAGCCGAACTGCTGCGGGTAGTTGTCCTCGATGAGGATGCCCTCGACGACTTTCGCCTGCGAGCCGATGTTGGACAGGTCGACCTGCAGGGTGGGCGCCTCGGTGGCGAAGAGGTTGCCGATGACGGCCTGCGCCCCGGCGGACTTGATCGCCTGGGCGAGGCTCAGCAGCGACGCGGTGCTTGTCTGGTCGACGTTGTAGTTCTGGTAGACGACATCGGCGCCGAGCTTCTCGGCGACCTTGGCGCTTGACTGTGACTCCGCGGCGGTCGAGGCCACGTTGTTCGACACCACCGCGATCTTCTGCGCGTGCTGGTCGCGGATCAGGTAGGTCTCGGTGGCGGTGCTGATCGGAGAGGTCGAGAAGTCGTCGCCGATGAGCGAGAAGAACGAGTTGTACTTGAAGTACGTGGGGTCGAACGGCACGCCGGCCACCGGTATGCCCAGCCCGCCGAGGTACGGCTCAGCCGACGAGAGGAACGGCTCGCTCCCCGCGATGGCCACGGCGCCGGCCTCGATCGCGGCCCGCGCGTTGGCCAGCGTCGTCTGCGGACTTCCGGCGTCGTCGTAGTTCTTGATCACAATCTGGTGACCATCCACCCCGCCGGCGGCGTTGATCACGTCGGCATAGGCCTCCGCACCGTACTGGCCAGGGCCGAACTGCTCGGCCAGCGAGCCCGAGTTGTCGCCGAGCACCGCGATGACGTAAGGGGCCTTGGACCCGCCCGACGTGCCCGTAGTGCCTGAGCCGGACGACCCGCTGCCCGCGCACGCCGTCAGCGCCAGTGCCGCGCTGACGACCCCGGTGGCCAGCGCGAGCCCGTGGCGGGCCCGCCGTCGGCCGTGCTGTCGCCGTCTTGCCTGCTTGTCTGCGTTCATCACGACGCTCTCCGTCCTGACCGACCCAAGCCCAGTCCACGTGGTTGCGGACACTACCCACGCGGATTCCGTTTCGTCAACATTACGAACGCTCGCCGTACGAATTCGTGTGTGCGTCTTGACGGGGCGCCGGCGGCGGTCGCAGGCTGTTGTGAAGGTGACCGAACACCCTGCTAAGCGCGGCGTTCACCTTCGAGGGGAAGGACGATCGGATGGGTCGTGTCGTGTTCGTCAACGCGACGGTCTTCGACGGTGCCGACGTGTTGACCGGTAAGTCGACTGTGGTTGTCGAGGGAGAGCGCATCGGCGAGGTGACCGGCGGCCACGTCGCCGCGCGGCCCGGCGACCAGGTCTTCGACTTGCAGGGCCGGACCTTGATGCCGGGGATGATCGAGTGTCACTTCCATCCGGACTACCGCGGCTTCAACATCAACGGCGCGCCGATGTACATCGAGACCCGGCCGGGCGTGCTGATGGCGACGACCGTCGCGTCCGGGCATGCCCTGCTGGCCACCGGCTTCACCGGGTACGTCGGCGCCGGCTGCGCGAACGGCGATGACCAGTCGCTCAAGGCCGCGGTGGAGTCGGGCATCGTGATGGGGCCGCGAGTGCGCTGCAGCTCGGGTCACTTCGAGTTGGGCAAGAGCGTCGAGAGCTCGGTAGCGGCGGTCAACGAGCAGATCGACGCCGGCGCCGAGATCATCAAGATCTTCACGACCGGCGGTCACGGCACCCCGGCCTTCCTCAACCAGGACATCCATATCGACCCGGCTGAGATCGCCGCCGTCTGTCAGGCCGCTAGGGCGCGGGGCGCCGCGGTGCGGGCGCACTGTGTTTACCGCGATCCGATCATCGAGGCGATCGAGTCCGGCATCACGCTCATCGACCATGGCGACGAGGCGGACGAGACCTGCCTGCGGCTGATGGCGCAGCGCGGGGTGTTCTGGGTGCCAAGCGCCATGGAGAACAAGGTCATGACGGTGGGCGGCCCCGACGTGGTGGAGCCGGTACTCAAGATCGAGGCCGTGGACCACCTGGCGCGGATTGCCAAGAACCTGCCGATAGCCATCGACCTCGGGGTCAAGATCCTGCTCGGCGATGACTTCGGGATCGAGCTCATGCCGCACGAGCCGGGCAGCTACGGGCGCGAGCTAACCCTCTACGCCAATGAGCTGGGCTGCGGCGCGAGGAACGTGCTCACCTGGGCGACCCGCAACGGCGCGGAGCTCCTCGGCCTGCCGGGCGAGGCAGGGACGATCGCCCAGGGAGCATTCGCCGACATCGTGGTAACGAATACCGACCCGCTGCGGGACATCACTATCTTCGAGACACCGCAGACCGGGCTCGCGGCCGTGATGAAGGGCGGCGAATTCTTCAGGCACCCGGATCGTGAGCTCGCGCTGACCGCGGCGTGAAACCCTCAAGGATCGCGACTTCTGGCGGTTGGTGCGTGGCACCAGTCAGGATAATGTCTACCAACGTCCGCGCGTACATGCTGAGCGACCTCTTCGACCGCCCGCTCCTGCTCCTCGCGTAAGACCAGTGCAGCATCATCCCGCCGATCAGCAGGTCCACGACTGCCATGGCTGGGATACCCGGGTCTAGCTCGCGCCGCGCGATGGCACGACGGCCAATGGCCATTGCCGCCCGACGCTTAGGCCGGGCGATTATCTTTTCATACACCTCTGCGAGCTCAGGATTGTGCTCGCAGTCCGGGCGGATTCGAAGACCGGCGTTGCTCGTTACCGGGTCGGCGAACCATTCGGCCCACTGCAATGCGTAGTCAAGCAAGTCTTCCCTGAGCGAGCCGCAATCCCTTGCCACCGGAAAGTGAATTTCATTGAAGGCGTGGACAAGAAGCTCCTCGGGTTCCTTCCACCGGAGGTACACTGCCGGCTTGCCGACGCCAGCCTCGCGGGCAATGGCATCAAAACTGAAGCCGGACCAGCCTTCAGCGGCATAGACGCGAAGGGCGGCGGTGAAGACCTTCGGCTCGATGTTCGGATCCCGCTTCCGCCCGCGGCCAGGACTCGGCCGGGATGTCCCCGACTCAGCTTCAGCTGCCATCTCACCTGTCTCGGTCATAGATCGCCACCGTAGGCCGTTGACGTGCCTCCGCGTGAGATACTATGACGGATTTCAGGGCGGCGAACCGCCCAGGTGCGCACGACAAGGACAGGGAGCCGTGGGCGGCTAGCCGGGCAGGCGATGTTGCCCGCTCGTGGACCACACCGGCGCCCGGCCCTCCGCATAGGCGCGCGGTCCCTCGAGGAAGTCCGGGTGGCTCCAGTGCAGGCGGATGAGTGACCATCCGTATTCCAGCGCGCTGTGATAGTCCCGTTCCAGTGAGCCCCAGATCGCCTGCTGGGACAGCGCGACCGCACGCGGTGAATTCTTCGCGATCGAACGCGCGATCGCCTCCGCAGCGGGCAGAAGATCACCCGGTTCCGTTATCTCATCAACCATGCCGAGCTGGTATGCCCGTTCCGCCGTGAGCTTGAAGTCGCGCCCTTGCAAGGTCATGCGCAGGGCGGTGCCGAGCGGCAGGCGCTTGGCCAGCCCGACGTTCTCGATGCCGCCGACCATACCGATGTTCACGTGCGAGTCCAGGAAAATCGCGTTCCTTGATGCGACGATAATGTCGCAGTCAACGATGAGCTTCAGGCCAATGCCGACCGCCGTTCCGTTGACGGCAGCTATCACTGGCTTCCACACCTGGTTCTGACGTGCGGTGTGATGGTTTTCTTCATCCATCGTCCCGTCACCGCTCGAGACTCTGCCCCTGGCGGCCATGTCACGCACGTCCGCGCCGGCACAGAAATGCCGGTCGCCCGCGCCGGTGATGACCACCGCCTTCACGCTGTCGTCGGCCTTGACGTCAGACCAGATCCGGCCGAGCCCCTCCGCCATCGTGGCATTGACCGCGTTACCGCGATCAGGCCGGTTCAGTGTCACGATGGCGATGTCGTCTCGCTTCTCGTACAGCAGGCCGGAGTCTGGCGGAACGACGGCTGGCGCGGTCATGCGCTGAGGTCTTCCGTGGTGAAGCCGAACCGGCTGCCCGCCGCGCCGGCCGGGTCCACGACCACCAGCGACGACGACTGTGCCTCAACGGGGAATTCCTCCCGCGCCAGGTGATCGCGCACCGGGCCCAGGTCTTCGACCAGGAACGTGCAGCGATGGAGAATACCGTGGCCGAACGCTTCCAGGTCGGCCCTGGCCGGGCCGCTGGCGACCGGCTCGGCCAGTTCGAGGACAGTCCCGATGCCTTTCCCCACGCTGACCGTGATCGTCTTAGCCCCCATGACCTGCGACTCACCTTCGGATATGAGCCGTCCGTCGAATACCTCGGTGAAGAAACGGCACGCGTGGCGGGCATCAGGAACAACGATTGTCTGGTGCGACACCCTCTTCACCCCAAGCGGGTCGCTCGCCCGCCAGCCCTGGACCGGTGTATCGGGATCGGCCGCAGGCTGCGGTAGCTTTCCTGACCGCCGCTCCGCCATGCCCGGGTGATAAGAGGACGGCTCACAGAGCTCGATCATCCCCGCGCAGTCTTCGAAGTACGAGTAGAGAACCGCCGAGTTCCATCCAGGCGGGTACTTGGTGCTCGAACCTGGCACGACGGGTATCGGTCCATGGGTCGGCACCTCGGCCTCGATCGGGTGCCCTTCGGTATCCGTGAAGCGAACGCCCCACGCCCGCAGACGCGCCGCGAGGTCATTGATGTCCCTGGCATACCACGCGAGGGAGTGCAGGTGCCCTCCCCCCGGCGCGCCGAGGAAGGCGGCTAGATCATGTCCGGCAAAGGAATATGATCCGTCCTTTCGCCGGTGCGGGACCATTCCTTCTACGATGACGTCCCCGACGAAAGTCGCTATGGCGGATCGCTCGCAGACGTCCCAGTACCCGCCATATGAAACGGGCCGGTAAAATAGCCGCCGGTGACTATCGAACGCCGACTCAAGCGTGTCGACTATCTGGGTCACGTGAAAGAGCGGCGAATCCAGGCTGCCCGTCATCAGCTCGTTCCCTTCACGACCATGACCTCGTGATCAGTTGCCAGATCCAGTTGCGCCTGCGCCGACACCACCGTTTCCGCTGTCTCGGGACCAGTCATCCAGCGGGTTCGGGTGACGGAGCGAAGATGCTCGCTGGCACCGCCAAGCTCGGTCCGCAGCGCGTGCAACCGCATCGTCCATAGGGAAAGGTTGTATTCGGTCGTGAACCCGATCGCGCCGGTCAGCTGGTGCAAGTCGGAACCGACGACTTGTGCGGCAACGCTCGCGTAGCCCGCCGCGGCGGCTACCGCTTCTGTTTCCGCCTCCAGCCAGGCGGCATAGCGCGTGAGCCAGGTTGCGCCCTCAAGCCATATATAGGCTTCGGCGAGGCGGTGCTGAATGGCCTGGAAAGAGGCGATCCGGCGGCCGAACTGCTCCCGCTCCGACAAGTAACTGGTGGTCAGGAAGAACGCTGCCTTCATGGCGCCGACCGACTCAGCGGCAATCGCCAGCCGCCACCAGCGCCGGAGCGCGTCACCAGAACCCGGCGCGAGCCGCTTGCCGCCCGTCGTCTCGACCCGCGCCACCGGATATGCGAACGTGGTTTTCAATGGCACGACCGAGGCGGCATCCACCGGCACGACGCGCGCCACGTCGCCGTCCAGGACGATCAGGTGGTCGGCTTGTGCAGCCCAGCGAACCGGCCCGGTCGTTCCGGCGACGGCCAGCGCTACCCGGCCAAGGCCGAGATCCGGCGCCAACGCCGGCACGACGAGCGCGCGTGCTCCGGCGTTGATCTGACCCGCCGCGGCGGCGACGGCCTCCACCACCAGGGTCGCGCTGAGCGGGCCTGCGTCCGGTTCGAGCAGGAGGTCGAGGTAACCCGCGGCGGTGAGCGCGGCAAGCAGCTCGTCGTCATGGCCGCCGGCTCCGAGCGAGCGAGCCCGGTCGGGACCTGCGAAGTTCTTGAGCATCGAATCGACGGCGCTGACGATACCGGACTGCTCTTCCGTCAGATCGAAGTCCACGTACTCTCACCATGCCTCAGATAGGTATTTGTGCTCCGCATTCAAGATCCTGCAAGTGCACGGCGGCCGACAAAGGCGTCGACGACATCCGCCTGTGAAAAGACCTCTTCAGGAGGACCTTCGGCGAGGACCTTCCCGAAGTTGAGCACAATGACGTCATCGCTGAGCGAGCGGATCATCGGCACGTCGTGCTCGATCAGAACTTGCGTCAGCCCGCGCTCACGGCGGAGCTCGTGCACTACGTCCACGATGGCCGACTTCTCGCTCTGACTCATGCCAGAAGTCGGCTCGTCAAGAAGAAGCAGTTGCGGCTCCACGACGAGCGCGCGGGCGATTGCCACGATCTTCTGGTCCCCGTAGGACAAGCTTCCAGCCGACCGGCTGCGGAACCTTGAGATCCCAAGAAAATTGAGGACGTCTTCGGCGCGGGCATAGGCCTCATCTTCCTCGCGCCGCGCGCGCGGAGTTTTGACCGCGCAGCGCAGGCCGCCCACGGACGTGCGCGGGTACAGGCCGATCATGACATTCTCGATGACGCTGAGACCGCGCAGCAGCTCGACACCCTGGAATGTCCGGGCGATGCCCAGGCGCGCGATCTGGTGCGGTGCCTTTCCGCGAATACTCGCCCCGTGCCACTTTATGTCGCCGGACTGCGGAACGTAGAAGCCGTTGACGCAGTTGAGCAGGCTGCTCTTCCCCGCGCCGTTGGGGCCGACGATACCGGTGACCCGTCCGGGCCGAATGGACAAGCTGACGTCGTCCAGTGCGACAAGTCCGCGAAAAGCCAGCGTCAGCGCGTCCACCGACAAGACGGCCTCAGCCGCGTCATTCATGGTCATGGCTGGGCGCTTCCTACGTAGAAGTCCGCGAGCAGCGAGGTTGACCGCAGCTCGCTGGTGGATCCGGCGAACACCATGCGGCCGGTCGCCAGGACGTACGCCTTGCTCGCGATTTCCAGGGCGAGTCCGGCATTCTGCTCGACCATCAGGATCGTGACACCGGTCTCCCGGTTGATGCGCTGCAATGCCTCGATGATCGTCTCCGCGAGCGCCGGCGCGATGCCCAGCGACACCTCATCGGGAAGGAGCAGCTTAGGGCCCGCCACCAGGCCGCGCGCGATCGCGAGCATCTGTACCTGCCCGCCGCTCAGCAGCCCGGCCACCTGCTCGCGGCGGTCACGCAGCACGGGGAACAACTCATAGATGAAGGCGAGCATGTCGTCGCGGCTGACCCCCTTGCGCGTGACCACGCAACGAAGGTTCTCCTCGACGGTCAGGCCCCGGAAGATCTTGTCCCGCTCCGGGATGAACGAGATGCCGCCACGGGCGATCACGTCCTGCCGGTTACCGGAGATTCTCCGCCCTTCGAACCATACGGAGCCGCGTGAGATCGAGGCGCGGTCAACTGGGCTGAACCCGGCGATGGCCGTGAGCGTCGTCGACTTGCCGGCGCCGTTGGCACCCAAGATGACGGCTGTCTCCGCGTCATGGAGCTCCAGCGAGATACCGCGGACGCCGACGATCACGCCCTGATAGGTGACCTCCACGTCGCGCATCTCCAGCAACGGCGCCGGCCGCGCCGCGGCCAGGCCGGGTGACGCACTGGTCATCAGCTCACCATTCCTTCGCACTTCCCCGCCACCCGGAGCCGCCCCTGCGCTCTTCACGACCGGCGCTCCGCGAACTGCGCGTAGTCGATCGCTATTTCCCGCCGGAACGGCCATAGCCGCACCCTGCGCGTAAGGCGCTCCCACAGCTCGACTAGGCCGCCGGGGGCGTACATCAGGAATATGATGATGAAAATTCCATAAACAACATCCTGCAGGTCATATATGTGCTGCTGAAATAGCGTCTGGTCGGGAAACCAGCTAGGTATATTGTTGCCGAAATACTGCAGGAGATAAGGCGTGCCCTCGACGAAGAGGACGCCGAAGACGATCCCGACGACGGACCCGTAGCCGCCGATAATAACCATCGCCACGTATTGAATCGCGAGATCAAAGGTAAAGTTGCTGTACTGCACCACGCCAACATAGTAGGCGAATATCGCACCCTGTATTCCGATCATCACCGATGAAGCGACGAATACTGCTACCTTGGCGCGCCCGACGTTGATGCCAAGGATCGACGCCGTCGCCGGGTTGTTATGAACCGCAAGCCAGCCTCGGCCAACTCGGCTGGACAGCCAGTTCTTGAGCACTATGATCGCTGCGACGGCGGCGATGAGGAGAACATAATACCACTGCTCAGGGGTCTCGATCTGGAGTGAACCAA
>Ga0181525_10002240_pt1 | contig 15971 bp, 16 predicted proteins | sample PEATcosm2014_Bin_48_FD_121100 | JGI IMG/M metagenome (GOLD analysis project Ga0181525, IMG submission 121100) | Peatland microbial communities from MTU Mesocosm Facility, Houghton, MI, USA - PEATcosm2014_Bin06_10_metaG | ecosystem: Environmental > Terrestrial > Soil > Wetlands > Peat | place...
GGCCTCGACCGCATCGTGATGATCCTCGCCGGAGCCGAAAGCCTGCGCGAAGTGATCCCGTTCCCCAAGACCGCGCGGGCCGTGGACTTGATGGTGGACGCGCCCACGCCAGTGAGCGAGAAGCAGTTGAAGGAATTGGGAATTGCAATCCGCAAGACGAAGAATGATGCGAAGGAATGATGCTTCGCAATCTAGGCCTTTGTCATTCCGACGCGCGAGCGGAGCGAGACAGGAGGAATCTGCTTCCTGCCTGGAACCATAACCACCGCTCGGGCGTTCGATGCCTTCATCAAGAAAGCGTAGCCCCGTCGCGTTTCCTTTGCCGAGAATTAGTCGGGACCGGTTGTGCTTCTGGGCCTCGCTTTGTCTTCCGATCCTGATCAAAAAAAAATACAGATCGAATCTCTTAATTCTCTTGAATCAGGGACTTGCGGGCTTCGGTCTGCAACCGAATCCGGCTAAAATCTTGGATCGAAAGAACTTGTTCGCAAAATATTGGATTGATTGGGCTTGGCTGTGCTTATTCGCTTATTCGGTTGTCAAAGAGCGGGCAGAGATTTGGATTCACTATGGGACGAATCGGGAGTGTGGGCAAGGTTGGATGTCACATGGTAGTGTGGATTTCTTGCTGGAGATTGTGTGGGCTGGACTGAAACTTATCGGCGGATGCGAACGAAATGGTTGTTCCGGGCGGGAGCAGATTCCTCCTGTCTCGCTTCGCTCGCGCGTCGGAATGACAAGGTTTTTTTGGCGGAGGGACGCTTGAACAATCGCAGCCTCCGGCATATGACGCAATCCGTGAAAAGTTAGGGGTCCAGCTTCCTCGCCGCCAACTCCTCCACTCGCGCCAGAACCTCATCCTCAGAGAGCCCGGTGGAATCGATGACCACCGCGTCCTCTGCCGCCTGCAACGGAGATGCGGCCCGCGTGCGGTCACGGTGGTCGCGTTCGCGCAGGTCGGCGGCTACGTTCGCGCTGACCTCGCCTTTGATCTTCTGCTGCTCCATGCGGCGCTGCTCGCGCACCACGGGGTCGGCGTCGAGAAAAATCTTCAGGTCAGCGTCCGGGAAAACTTTCGTTCCAATGTCGCGGCCTTCCATCACCACGCCGCCGCCCGCGCCCATCTCCCGCTGCCGCGCGACCATCCACGCCCGCACTCGCGGATGCACCGACACGCGCGAGGCCGCCTCGGTGACATCGCGCTCGCGTATGCGGGATGAAACATCTTGGCCATCCAGCAGCGTGCGGTTTCCTCCCATCGTAGGTTCCAGCCGAATGCGCGAATCCTCGGCCAGCTTGAGCAGCGCGGCTTCATCGTCAAACGATATGTCGTTGTCGATCGCCTTCAGCGCCAGCGCGCGGTACATCGCGCCGCTCTCCAGGTTCGCATAGCCGAGCTTGCGCGCCAGCCGGGAGGCGATGGTGCTCTTGCCCGCCCCCGCCGGGCCGTCGATGGCAATAATCAGTTTGCGTTGAGAACTAGGGGTGGCCTCGGTCATGGAGCAAGTACAAGATTGTACAGGAGATGTTCCTATTTTCTGTCTTGCTTTCAGCCTTCAGCCTATAATGGTGTTGGCGAAGTCATGCCGAAGAAGGAGAAACAGCCGCGACGAAGTATAAAGCCGTACTGCTTTGTCTCTTATTCCAGCCGGGAGCCGCACGTAAACATTCTGTTCCCTTGTCTGTGGATAGCGCTGTCTCCCAGCTTTGATCTACGGCTAACGCCTTCGGCGTTGGAAAGCGGAGCGAGTCAACGCACTCAGATCTGTGAACTTATTGCAGACTGCTCGTTTGCGGTCGTTGTGCTAGATGGACTCCGCCCAAATGTAACGTATGAATATGGCTTACTCGACGCTCATGGCAAGCCGGTGATCCTGTTGAAAGAAAAAAGTGCGACCGTCGATATTAAGAGTCTGATCGGTGACGCGGTGAGTCTAGCAGTGGCCTCCCCCGGATTAAATGTCGACAGCCAGTTCTCGGATATAAAAGACGTGAACCATGCGGAATGGAGCCGACTTGACCCTGCAGGGGCCATCAAAGTAATTCTGCAGGAATATAAGAAAAAAAAGTCCCGAATCAAGAGCTACGTGGACATCGAAGAGCCGAAGCTATGGGTTTAGCAAAAGCGAACAGAACATTTGTATACGGGGACTTCTTTATAGGGAAGAAGACCGGTATGACGCCGATCATGCAACCGTTCGCTCTCGAAATACTGAGAGAATTCTCAAGCACTGAGTTTGTCGGGAAGATCTACGTAAGACTCAACGATTCGTGGGTGCCCGCTACCCAAAGCCTGCTATTTAACTACCACTGGTATACCCACTATCAGAAGGATCCGTCCCGCGTGGCAGCTAAGAAGTTGTATTTCAGCATGGAAGGCTCCGGAATCTGGCAAGTGGAGAACCTGCGGGACGAGAGCGACGAGTCGGGCCCGTACGTGGCGGTTGCCCTGAAATTTGGCGGAGCGAAAGAATACAGCATGGCTGATTTGTCGGGGCGGTAAGAATTTAGTCTGGCGCCGAGCGGCCTACTTCGCTGCCCGCTGCGGTTTGACAGATGCAACCGCCGGTTCCTTCACCGGCGTAATCTGCAGCATCGATCTGCTGCCGACGTGTACAAAGCTCAGCTCTCGCGCCGCCAGCAGCGCATTCACAGCTTCCTTCACCCGCGAGCGCGCCACGAAGTTGCCGAAGAAGGTTTCGAGCTCGATCTGCTCGGCGGCAATGACGCAATCCAGATATTTCGAGAGCAGCGCCGAGAGCGCCTGCTGCACCGACAGTCCCACGCCTTCGCGCACGGCATCCGGAGACCAGCGATAAAGCACGTCCCAGAACGAGCCCTCGCTCGCCGTGTAGTCGACCCGCGTGATGCGCAGATTCGCCAGCAATTCGCCCAGGGCCCTGTCGAGCGCTGGGAGCGAAACGCTGCCGCCGAGCGCCTCCTGCAGCTTCTGTTTCGAGATGGGACCATCGCGATTGATCAGCTCAAAGGCGTCGCACGCCAGGGGCGAATAAGGAGATCGCTGCCCCTGCCTGGGCGCCAGCTTGGGATTGCGCTCGCCCACCAGCGCGTAGAAATAAGGAAACACCGAAGCCGCCACCAGGAACGCATTGTTCTCTTCGAACAAATTCGCCTCGTAGGCCGAGCGCTCGCGCAGCAGCCGGACCATGAGTTCGGTGGCGGCCAGCGCCCGCGGATCGGAATAAGCGTGCTGCCACGTGGGAAGGCGATGGTCAGAGCCCACGAACGCCCCAATGAATGTAGGCACCGGCATCGCGGGGCGCACGGGATACATGAGACAGAATCCAACGGCCTCGATGAAGGCTCGTGCCTCTTCGATCGTCTGGATGGGCTTGCCATCCAGACGCCATTTCTCGCGCCGGAGTTGCTGTAGGTCGGATTCGGTCATGGGGCTGGAAGCTAGCAATTAGCAGGTGGCGTCTGCGGGTGCGGCTTAGATTTTCTCCGCGATCGACTTGGCCTGCGTGAACAGATACAGATAATCCGGGCCGCCGGATTTCGAGTCGGTGCCGGACATGTTGAAGCCGCCGAAGGGATGCGCGCCGACCATTGCTCCGGTGCATTTGCGGTTGATGTAGAGGTTGCCCACGTGAAAGTCGCGGGTGGCGCGGTCGATCTTGTCGCGGGACTTGGTGTAGATGGCGCCGGTGAGGCCGAACTCGGTGTCGTTGGCGATTTCAAGCGCGTTGTCAAAACCGCGGGCTTTGATGACGGCGAGAACCGGGCCGAAGATTTCTTCCTGCTCGAGTTTGGATTTGGCGGGAATGTCGGCGATGACTGTGGGCCGGATGTAGTAACCTTCTCCGGCTTCGGTGGCACGCTCACCGCCGGTTAGAACGCGTCCATCTTTCTTGCCTTGCTCGATGTAGTCGAGAATCGTCTTCATCGAACCTTCGTTGATGACCGCACCCATGTTGCTGTTTTCGGCGGGATCGCCGACGGTGATTTTTTCGACGCGCGCTTTGAGCTGCTCGAGGAATTTGTCGTAAATGCGCTCGTCGACGATGGCCCGGGAGCAGGCCGAGCACTTCTGGCCCTGGAAGCCGAATGCAGCCTGGGCCACGCCTTCGACCGCGGAGTCGATATCGGCATCGGCGTCGACGATGATGGCGTCTTTGCCGCCCATTTCAAGGATGGTGCGCTTGATCCAGAGCTGGCCGGGAGCTTGGGTGGCGGCGGTTTTGTTGATGTGCAGGCCGACTTCGCGAGAGCCGGTGAAGGCGATGTAGCGGGTTTTGGGATGCGCGACGATGGCATCGCCGAAACTTGCGCCGGAGCCGGGGCAGAAGTTGACCACGCCTTCGGGCATGCCGGCCTCTTCGAGCAGTTCGACGAACTTGGCGGCGATGGTCGGCGAATCGCTGGAAGGCTTGAGGATCACGGTGTTGCCGCTGACGATCGAGGCCACAGTCAAGCCCGACATGATGGCGCAGGGGAAGTTCCACGGAGGAATGACCGCGCCGACGCCGAGTGGAATATAGGTGAGCGAGTCGTGCTCGCCGGGCATTTGAACGGGAGTTTTCGCCTGGGAAAGACGCAGGGCTTCGCGGGCGTAGAACTCACAGAAGTCGATGGTCTCGGAGATATCGGCGTCGGCTTCGCCCCAGTTCTTGCTGACTTCGAAAACCAGCCAGGCCATGTAATCCATTTTGCGGTCGCGCAGCAGGTCGGCGACGCGGAACAGGAGGCTGGCGCGCTCTTCAACGGGAACGTTTTTCCACGATTCGAATGCTTTCAGAGCGGCATTCATGGCCGGCTCGACGTGCTCTTTGCCGGCTTTCTGGTGGATACCGACGATCTGCGAGGGCTTGGAGGGATTCAGCGATTTGATCTTGTCGGTGGTCTTGACGCGCTGGCCGCCGATGATGAGGTCATACTCGCGGCCGAGCTGTCCGCGGACGCGTTCGATGGCGGCGCGCATCTTGCGGGCGTTGTCTTCGTGGCGGAAATCGTAGAAGGGCTCGTTGATGAAGGGGCCTTGGTGGGAGGATTGCGTGCGCGGGCGGATGGGAAGTTCGGCGATGGCCATGGGGGAATCCTCGCAGGAGAATTTCAGATAGCGACTCTCAAGATTGCAGTAACAATTTTAACACCGCCAGGAGGGTGATAGACTCAAACGTTTTCAGCGAGGCAGGGTTATGCGGATTGAACGTGTGGGCGTCATCGGCGCGGGAACGATGGGGAACGGTATTGCCCACGTATTTGCGCGCAGCGGTTTTTCCGTCGTGTTGTGCGATATAGAGCAGCGGTTTTTGGAGCGCGGGCTGGCGACTATTACGAAGAATCTGGAGCGTGAGGTCGCAAAGGGCAAGATCGCTGAGGAAGCCAAGACATCTGCATTGAAGAACATTGAACCGGCGACAGAGCGCGCCCGGCTTGCCGACTGCGATTTCATCGTGGAAGCGGCGACGGAAAAGTTCGAGATCAAGGCGGAGATTTTTCGCGAGCTTGACCGGTTGGCGCGGGCGGAAGTCATTCTAGCTTCGAATACTTCTTCGATTTCCATCACTAAACTCGCCGCCCTGACCAAGCGGCCGGAAAAAGTGATTGGGATGCACTTTTTTAATCCCGTTCCGGTGATGAAGCTGGTGGAGGTAATTCGCGGGCTGGCTACTTCGCAGGAGACGTTTTCTGAAACTCGCGAACTGGCCGTCAAGCTCGACAAGACGCCGGTGGAGGTGAACGATGCGCCGGGATTTGTTTCGAACCGGGTGCTGATGCCGCTGCTGAACGAGGCCATGTTTGCGGTGATGGAGGGGGTGGCTACGGCTGAGGCGGTGGATGAGGTGTTCAAGCTGGGGATGGCGCATCCCATGGGGCCGCTGACTCTGGCGGACTTTATTGGGCTCGACGTTTGCCTCGACATAATGCGCGTGCTGCAGGATGGATTGGGCGATCCGAAGTACCGGCCGTGTCCGCTGCTGATCAAGATGGTGGATGCGGGGTGGTTGGGGAGAAAGAGCGGGCGCGGGTTTTATCGGTACTAGAAACCTCACGGGGGCTAAAGCCCGTATCGATCGTGGACGCTTACGCGGCGCTGAAGCGCCGATCTTCCACGTTAGTGCATGCGTTCATGCCGTTTCGTGAGAAAAGCTGGTCGAAATGACTGCTGAGCCAGTTTCGCCGCGAACTTTGCCCTGCACTTCGCCACGAACCAAGAGCGATGCGCCGTTTTACGTTTTGGCCGCGTTGGCGGGCATTGGGACGGGGTGGGCGGACGTGATGATCGACGACCTGCTGTTCACGGCGCTGCTGGTGCTGACGGCGTGCATGTTGCTGGGGCTGCTGCGGCCGCGTTGGCCGTGGCGATGGGTGGTCGCGGTGGGAATATTTGTTCCGTTGAGCGAACTCGCGGCGTACCTGTTTCTGACGGTGAAGCCGACGCGGGCGCAGGTGTATGGATCGTTTCTGGCATCGCTGCCCGGGATCGCGGGGGCATATGGGGGATCGCTAATGCGGGGAGTCATCGATAATCTGCGGCAGGGAAAGTGAAAAGACAGGGGCCAGGGGCCAGGGGTCAGGGGCCGGTGACGAAAAACGGATCGCGAAAACTGGCTACTGATCACTGGCCACTGTTCTAAGGTATCGGATGGCGAAAAAGTTACTCCCGGATTCACAGGGGGGACGAGTATGCTGCGAAGATGGGTGTGACGGTTTCGATGCTGGCCAGCGGGAGCCGGGGGAATTGTGCGATTGTGGCCAGCGCGCGGACGAAGATTCTGGTCGATGCCGGAGTTTCCTGCCGGGAGACATTCAAGCGCATGAAGGCGCTGGGCGAAGATCCGCAATCGCTGGCGGCGATTCTGATCACGCACGAACACTCCGATCACGTCTATGGTTTAGCAACGCTGGCGAAGAAGCTGCGCATTCCGGTCTTCATGACGGGGGCGACACATGCGGCGTGGGCGCGGGCGCTGCGCAACGTGAATGGCGAGCGGCCGGAACTGAAGAGGCTGGAGCGTTTCGAGTCGGGGCATCGCTTTCAGATTGGCGATATCGAGGTGAAACCCTTCACCATTCCGCACGACGCGGCCGATCCCGTGGGTTTCACCTTCCTGGTTGAAGGCACGAAGGTAAGCGTGGTCACCGATCTGGGCTACCTGCCAGTCAACGTTCGCGACCACTTGCGCCGGTCGGACATTCTGGTGATGGAATCGAACCACGACGTGGAGATGCTGCGCGGAGGGTCTTATCCGTGGGCGGTGAAGCAGCGGGTGGCGAGCAACGTGGGGCATCTCTCGAACGAGAAACTCGCGCATTTCTTCACCAGCGACTATGATAATAATGCGGCGTTTGTGGTGCTGGCGCATCTCTCTGAACAGAACAACCATCCGGAAATCGCCCGGAAACAAGCGGAAGCGGCGCTGGCCGAACGCGGCGGCTTATTCCAGAGCCGGGTTTTGGTGGCGTTGCAATCCGAGGCGTTGCCTCCGATTCGGCTGTAGTTACCCCGGTTCGAGTAATTCAAATCGTAATTGCGTATGAGTCAGCAGTGCAGTGATCCGATTGTAGGAAAGATTCTGGCGGGCTGGCGGTATGACATTTCCGGCCTGGCGGCGGAGATGCGCGGCGATTACGAAGCCCACTTCGCGGCTTGCGAGCGCTGCCGCAGCCGGCAACGCATGCACCGCATCATCGACGTGGGCCTGATCATACTGGCTTCGGTTTCTGGCGGAGTATTTCTGCTGGCGTTTGGCGTGATCCGCCACTTTGGTCCGCGGCACGCGTTCTGGCTGGAAATTGCGGCGCTGGCGGGATTCGCCTTGTCGGCACTGATCTGGCTGGTGGTCGCGGTGGCTACGCCGGCGCCGGTCACGGTGCTGGATGCGGCCAAGGAAGGCGCACGCCGGGTGCATGACCGCCTGCCGGCGGAGATTCGCGAACGCCTGCCGGAAGAGCTCCGCGTGAAAATCACCGGGACGTAAAATCTCGCACCCCCGACCGTCGTACCGCAATTCCCTACATTACCTTGGCGGGTTCCAGCCGGGAGAAAGTGCTATCCTCTTCCGGCAAACTGCGGGAAAATACTTTTAAATGAGGGGGACCGTAAGAACACTGCGGGCGGTGCAGTGGACCATGCTGGGCAGCATTTTGCTTTATGCTGTCGTGGGCGAACTTGTGGGCTCAGGGGCTCGAGCCGTCGACCCCTCGTTGAGCTATGTTTTCACCACCGCGGGCGTGGCCATTGTGGGCGTGATCTTTGTGGTGCGGCGCACCCTGGTGTTGCGTTCGGCGGAGAACCTGGCCGCCCATCCCGACGATTCCATTACGCTGAGTCACTGGAAAAGCGGCTACGTTGCCACTTACGCACTGTGCGAGGCGCTGGCATTATTTGGCCTGATTCTGCGCTTCATGGGCTGCAGTTTTCAGCAAAGCGTGCCCTTCTATATCGGCGGATTTATACTGCTTTTCTTCTTCGGACCGCAAGACCCTGTCCGCGCCTGAACTGCCCGCCTGAGAACATCAATCCGAGCTATCATAATCATTGGCTTGAGGAGATCGCATGTCCATCAAAGACCCCAAAGAATTAGCTGGGATGCGCGCCGCCGGAGCGGTGGTATGTCTTATGCTGCTTGCCATGAAGAGCGCAGTGCGCCCGGGAATCACCACGGCGGAGTTGGACCAAGTGGGGGGGGACGTGATGCGCCAGCACGGAGCCCGATCGGCGCCGGGGATGGTGTATGGATTTCCCGGAGTGAGCTGCATCAGCGTCAACGATGAAGCGGTGCATGGCATTCCCGGCAAACGAGCGCTGGAGCAGGGGGATTTGGTGAAGCTGGATGTCACGGTCGAGAAAGACGGATTCATGGCAGATGCGGCAATAACGGTTCCGGTGGGCGAAGTAACGGAAGAACGCGAACGCCTGATCGAGTGCGCGGAACGAGCCTTCGCCAAGGCGATGCTGGTGGCACGGGCCGGATTTCGAGTTTCGGAGATTGGGCGGGTGGTGGAGCGCGAGGTGAGGCGCAGCGGCTTCTCCGTGATTCGCGATCTGGGAGGGCACGGCATTGGACGCACCATCCACGAAGAACCGCGAGTGCCCAACTACGCCGATCCGGAAGCCAATCAAGTTCTTACCGAAGGCCTGGTGATTACCGTAGAACCGATTATTGCGGCGGGATCGGGCAGGTCATTCGTGGCGGACGACAAGTGGACGATCATGACGGCGGACCATAGACCATCGGCGCATTACGAGCATACGCTTGTGATCACGAAGGGTGCGCCGATGCTGCTGACAGCCGCGTAGGACTCATCTCAGAACATGTACGCACCCGCGCAGGATCTTCGCTTCGCATTTCGCCAACTGGTGAAAGCGCCTGGCTTCACCGTAACTGTCGTCCTAGCCTTGGCTCTGGGCATCGGTGCCACTACCGCGATCTTCTCGCTGGTCGAAGGAATTCTGCTGCGCCCGCTTCCATTCAACGATCCTGACCGTTTGGTTTTGCTGGGAGATCACCTGGGAAGCGGCCCGAGAGCGCCGGCCCACACGCCCGTCACTGCCCGCGAGATTGGCACATATACGAACGCGACAAGCGCCTTTTCTTCTCTTGGTGGCTACGCCACCACCGACTACGAACTTTCTGGCGGCGCGATTCCGGAAGAGGTCGACGCGGCCCGGTTCACGGCGGGGGTGTTCCCCACTCTGGGCGTCAGTCCTATTCTTGGCCGCGTTTTTACCCAACAGGAGGAGGACGCACATCAGCCGCTCGCCGTCATCAGCTATGCGTTGTGGATGAACCGCTACCACCGCGATCCCGAGATCATCGGCGGTTCGATCGTGCTCGACCGCAAGACTTACACGATTATCGGCGTGATGCCGCGGAGTTTCGAGTTTCCTCTCGTAGATGGCCACCTCGACCAGGCGCAGCTCTGGGTGCCCATGAGCCTGACGCCCGACGAACTCTCCGACCAGCAGGCCGGCTTGTGGGGATACCACATGGTTGCACGCCTTAAGGACGGCGTAACTTTCGCGCAGGCGGCGCAGGATGCCGACCGCGTGGCGCGGCAGATCATGCGCAATTTTCCCGCCAACATGTCTGCAATTCACATCCAGGGGAACGTCAAGCCGCTGCGTGAGTTCGCCGTGGGAGATATCCGGCCGTTGCTGCGCACCCTGTTCGTGGCCGTTTCCATCGTGCTGCTGATTGCCTGCGTGAATGTGGCCGGGCTGCTGTTGGTGCGGGCCATCCGCCGGCGCCGCGAATATGCGGTTCGACTGGCTCTGGGTGCGGGTTCCCGAGTGATCATTCGCGAGTCTGTCTTCGAGGGCGTTTTGTTGAGCCTGGCTGGCGGCATACTCGGCATGGCGTTTGCCGCGACTGCGATTCGCACTGCGTTGTACTTGTTGCCCGAGTCCATGCCGCGCGTCGACTCGATTGCGATGGATGCAACCGTCGCTGGCTTCGCTCTCCTCCTCGCCCTGGTAACCGGCGCCCTTTGCAGTCTTGCGCCCGCCTTCGCCGCGTTGCGAACTAATCTGACAGAGAGTCTCAAGGAGGGTGCGCGGATCGGAACCGGCGCATCGAGCCACTCCTGGCTGCGCTCGACCCTTGTCGTGTCAGAGATCGCGATCGCCCTCGTGTTGCTCGTCGTGTCCGGGGCTTTCTTGCGGAGCTTCCAGAAGATGCGCGCCGTCGACCCCGGCTTCCACCCTGACCACGTCCTCGTCGCCGGCTATCAACTTCCCCTCAATCAATATTCCACGGATGATTCCGCCGACGCCTTCAATCACGCGGTCGTCGACCGGCTCTCCGGCAAACCCGGAGTCACTGCCGTCGGGATCACGAATATCCTTCCTTCATCCGGGGCTTTCGGAGGAGTTGGCTACACCATTGAGGACGAACCCGTCGACCGCTGGAAGCTGAAGTTTTCCGCGTTCGCGATTGTCTACGCGGACTATTTCCACGCCATGGGCATCCCGCTGATCGACGGGCGTTACTTCTCCATCGACGACCGCTCCAGCTCCGTGCTGGTCGTGATCGTCAACCAGTCCATGGCCAGGCATTGCTGGCCCGGCCAGCAAGCCATCGGCAAGCGGATGCACGTCGGCAATCCGCAGAAGGGGCTGCCATGGGCAACCGTAGTTGGAATCGTCGCCGATACCAAGACGGGTGCGCGCGATGAGCCCGCCAACGACCAATTGTATATACCTCAGCAGCAGCCCGCCATTCTCTTCGGCTCGGCATACACGGGAAAACTCAGCAACCCGGCCGGCGGCTTTGTCGTCCTTCGTTCGGAGTTGCCTCCCGAGCAAATGACGAAGACTCTGCGCGCGAGCGTCGCGGAAGTTGATCCGCTGCTCGCGCTGCAGCAAGTGCAGCCCATGGATGACGTGATCTCAAACGTAGAAGCGCCGCGCCGCTTCAACACCGACCTGATCACTGCTTTTGCCACGGGGGCTCTCCTGCTGGCGATTACTGGAATCTATGCTGTGGTCGCCTTCTCCGTTTCGCTGCGCACTCAGGAGATCGCCATCCGCATGGCGCTCGGTGCGCAACGCAACGGCATCGCGCGGCTCGTGCTCATTTCGGGAGCGAAACTGGCGCTCTTCGGATGCGGCCTTGGGGTGCTTGGCTCGCTCGCCGTGTCGCGGCTTGTCAGCTCCTTCCTCTTCGATGTCAGCGCGACCGATCCACTCATTTACATGGCGGGGGTTGTGATCATGATGGGGATGGCGCTGCTGGCATCGGCGCTTCCCGCGACGCGCGCGGCTTCCGCGGATCCGATGAAGGCGCTGCGCTCGATTTAGGGGGGATCACTTACTCGATGTGGCAGCTGGCCACGCCGCAGGATTGGCCGGGGATTTCATCGCGCGCACACCGCCGGATGGTCACGAACGTACCGACGAAAGTCATTACGCGTGTAGTTTGACAACAGGTCAGCTTTTGTACCAACGTAGAACTCCTCGTATTGAACCGTACACCCTGTCGAATCCGTAAACCTACCCGTGCGTGGAAAAAATACGCCAACGTCTTTATCGTTGGCCAAGTTCTCCGGCGTTCGATGAATTGTGGTGGGCCAAAAGTTGCGGATACGCTCCAGCGATCCGTCCTGTCGCTCGTAGTAGAATTTCTTCCAGGTCAGACCGCTGAGCAGCGGCTCTGAACTCGGTAGAATCCCATCGGCCGGAATCCGGTAGGTGAACTCCAGCGCGTCTTCGAAGGTTGGCCATCGGCAGCGCCGCGAATGATGTAGACATCGCCCCTGTACCCGCCAGGGAGAATCACCTGCTCTTCAGTGCTGCGGAGGAATATAGCTGCTACGCCGATGATGACTACCAGGTTGACCGCAAGGGCGCAGCCGTTAGCGACGTATCCTATGCGGCGGGCTATGCTGGACGCGACCGTGACCGAGAACCTCAGCCCAACGGTGGAGAGCGCTAGACCAAGGGGCAGCAGGACAAATAGCGGCCAACCTGGAACGTAAGGAGAGAATGCCGCCAGGGCAAACATCATGGCACGTATTACCAGGATGAGGAGAGTTGCCGCCGCGATGTTCGCTAGCGTTACGATCCATAGCCACCGTGCCCGTGCTTCCACATTAGCTCCACTCTGATCGCAGCGCTGAAAGCGCTGCGCCACCCAAAACCAGCCCTTAACGCCTTCATTCGTCCGCTACGCCTTGATGTGGCAACTGGCCAGGCCGCGCTTCTCCAGATATTGCTGGTGATAGTCCTCGGCGGGATAGAACGTGCCTGCGGGAACGATCTGGGTCACGATCGGCTTTGAGTAGCGGTGCGCCTTCTCCAGAGCTTCCTTGGAGGCTTGCGCCTCGGCTTGCTGTTCCGGGGTGTGGAAGAAGATGGCGGAGCGGTATTGCGTGCCCCAGTCCGGGCCCTGGCGGTTGAGCTGGGTGGGGTCGTGGTTCTCCCAGAAGACTTTCAGTAGATCACTATAACGAACCTGGGCGGGGTCGAAATCCACTTCCACCGCTTCGGCGTGGCCGGTGCGGTCGGTGCAGACGTCTTTGTAGGTGGGGTTGTCAGTTTTTCCGCCAGTGTAGCCTACGCGCGTGGCGAGTACGCCGGGCATCGCCCGGAAGGTGGCTTCGACTCCCCAGAAACACCCCGCGGCAAATGTGGCTTTCTGCATTTTAAGATGGCTCCTTGAGCTGCGGCTGCATGGCCGCGAATTCCCTGACAAATTTCACTTGAACAATGATTAGATGACGAAATCGCAAGAAAGTCACGCCTTGCGTGGGAGTGGGTAGTGGCTGAATTTGCCAAATTCAGCCACTACCGTGGGAGTGTCTGTGCTTGGGGGCTTGATGAAGAGGCCGTCGAGCATCGCTCGACCGACGGCCGAGGGCGGCCGTCGCCACATGGGCTCGAAGGACGGCCGAGGGCGGCCGTCGCCACATGGGCACTGCCCCACCCTAGCGGGTAATTGACGGTGCGGGAGGGTTCGGGATAAAGTTCGTTCAAGGTTGTCGCTCGAGCTGTCCCAGGAGAAGTCTGTGGTTTTTGGATCCAGCCGCGCCCGGAGTGTGCAAAAGTTTGCCGTCTGCCTGCTTTTGGCGTTGGCGACCTTGCCGGCGGCGCTCGCGGCTTCGGGTTTTACTCCGCAACAACGCGTCGGCTACCGCACTGGAGATCAATGGGAGCCCGCGATGGCAGCTGATGGCCGCGGGCACATTTACATTTTGTTTCCGCAATACGGCGCGGTAGGCGACTGCCCGGCATGCACCGCCCCTACGATGGCGCTGCTGGTCAGCAACGATAATGGCAATTCCTGGGAGCCGCCGCGCGCCCTGGTGGCGTCATCCCTGGGACAATTCGATGCCCAGATCAAGGTTGACCCAGTCGATCGGCAAACGCTCTACGCCTCGTGGTTGCAGGGCAAGCATGACATCATGGTGGCGCGGTCGCAGGATTTTGGGCGCTCCTGGTACTTGGCCGTCGCCGAGAATTCTCCTGAAGTCGTCATCGACAAGCCGGTACTGGCGGTTCGCGGGCCCAATATCTACGTGAGTTTTAACCATGATCAGACGCTCGCGATAGCGGCGTCGCACGATTACGCGCAGAATTTCTCCTCGAGCGTGGTAAATCCCAATGCCGGGCCGGGGTGGTCACTGGCTGCGGGGGCTACGGTGGATCCTGCCGGCAACGTTTATTTTTCCTGGACGGCCTACCCGCGAACCAATGTTCTCACGCAGCCGGTCGAGGTGTTTGTTAGCCGGTCCGCGGACGGGGGACGGAACTGGAATACGGTGTCGATGGACGTTTCCAGCGCGGCGCCGGGTTGTCCGGCCCGGGTCTGTTCGGCTGGCTTTCTGGACTCCCAAGTGGCTTTGGTTTCCGATGACGCCGGAGTCATTTATGCCTTGTGGAACTCCGGCTCGGTCGCGGGCGGAGCGGAGCGCATTTACTTCTCCTCCTCGACGAACCAGGGAGAAAGCTGGTCCGCAAAGGTGGATGTATCGAAAGCGCCGTCTGGCGTAGAGCACTGCTTCCCGGCCATCGCCGCCGGAAGCGCGGGCGATGTGCGCATTGCGTGGATGGACACGAGAGAAGTGGATGCGCAAAACCGTCCTCTTTGGAATACCTTCTACCGGGCTTCGACCAATGGCGGAGCGACCTGGTCGCCCGAATCGCAACTCTCCGGCCCCGTACGCGGATACGATTACATCCAGCCCAACGGCTTCCTCTTCCCATTTGGCAACCTTTTTTCCGTGGCCATCGATAACCTGGGCAACACGCACGTCGCATGGGGCGAGGGGCGGAACTACAAGTCTCCGGGGTCGATCTGGTACACTCACGGTCGCTAATAGAAGTGAATGGCGCGTCTTTTCGTCTCAGTCCAATTCATTCATACCGCACATCGGCATTCGTAGCGGGCTTACTCAGCCCGAACTTCATTCGTTAGTGGAGGTTGTCCATGAAGTTCATGGGGGTTAACGTGTGGGCGGTTTTGGTTAGCGCTTTGGCCACGATGGTCGTAGGGTTTCTATGGTACTCGCCGGTGTTGTTTGCGCGACCTTGGATGGTTTTGATGGGGTACGATCCGAATGACAAAGCCAAGATCGCGGAGATGCAAAAGAGCGCTGGCCCATCCTACTTCCTGTCGCTAATAGCCAGCGTGATTTCGGCGGCGGTGCTCGGGAAAATCATCGCGGTTGCGACCATCAACACGCCGCTGTATGGAATGAAAATGGGGCTGGCGGTGTGGCTGGGATTCGTAACTACGGTGCAACTGACGAATTCGCTTTTTAGCCGGCAGCCCGCGAAACTGTACGCGATCAACACGGGCTATCAACTGGTGTGCTTCCTGGCGATGGGAGCGATTCTGGGAGCCTGGCGGTAAGTGAGTTGCCGGTTACTCCATGATCATGCCGCCGGTCAGTTCAGCGAGGCGCGTGATGCCGCGGTCCTGGCACCAGTGTTTCAGCTCGTCCACAACCTTCTCGGTGGCGCAGGGGTCCCAGTAGCTGGCTGTTCCGATCTGCACTGCGGTTGCGCCCGCGAGCATGAATTCCGCGACATCGGCGGCGGTTGAGATGCCACCCATACCGATCACCGGAATATTCACGGCGTGCGCGGCGTCGTAGACCATGCGCAGGGCGATCGGCTTGATGGCCGGGCCGGAGAGTCCGGCGGTGACGTTGGCGATGCGTGGCTTGCGTGTTTCGGGGTCGATGGCCATGGCGACGAACGTATTGATCAGCGAAATCGCGTCAGCACCCGCTTCCTGCGCGATGTGGGCCATCTGCGCGATGCTGGTCACGTTCGGCGAGAGCTTAACAATCAAAGGCCGCCGCGCGGCGCGCTTCGCCGTGGTTACGACTTCATCGAGAGATCGCGGGTCGCTGCCGAATTGCAGTCCGCCATGAGCAGTGTTGGGGCAGGAAACGTTCAGTTCATAGGCGGCGATGCCTTCGCCGTCGTTGAGAATCTCGATGGTGCGTTCGTAGTCTTCGCGGGTGTAGCCGAAGACGTTGGCGAAAACAACTAC
>Ga0181525_10002243_pt1 | contig 15964 bp, 13 predicted proteins | sample PEATcosm2014_Bin_48_FD_121100 | JGI IMG/M metagenome (GOLD analysis project Ga0181525, IMG submission 121100) | Peatland microbial communities from MTU Mesocosm Facility, Houghton, MI, USA - PEATcosm2014_Bin06_10_metaG | ecosystem: Environmental > Terrestrial > Soil > Wetlands > Peat | place...
GCTGCGTCGCGCGCCCGTTCACCCGCAGAGCGTCGACGTACGGCGTGCCGGCCGAGGCCGCCGGCGCGTCGATTGCAATGACCGGTCCACGGTCGCTTCGTACCCGAACCTGCGGAAAGAGCGGGCTGCCGATGTCGAGCATGCGCACGGCGGGATTCTGTGGATATAAACCCATCGCCGACCACACGTACCACGCGCTCATGGTGCCGAGATCGTCGTTGCCGGGAATTCCGTCAGGCGAATCCTTCCACAGCGTCGTCATCGCGTCGCGAACGATGCGTTGCGTGCGCCACGGTTCGCCCGCCGAAAGATAAACCCACGGCGAGCCGATCGTCGGCTCGTTTCCGAGCCACGCGTACGGTTTGTCTTGACCGGCATTGAGCTGGGTGAAAAAGCGGTCGAGCGATGCGTCGACTTTACTCGCGCCGCCCATCCCGCGAACGAGATCGGCGAGATCCTGCGGGACGTTCCAACTGTATTGAACGCCGTTGCCCTCTTGAAATCCGTCCTGGCCGTTATCGATGATCGGCGACGAGGTGAAGGCGCCGGCCGAATCGCGTGGCGCGATCAAGCCCGTCGCCGTATCGAAAAGATTCGACCAATTCGCCGATCGCTCCATGTAGGCACGGTAGGCGCCGTCGTTTCCGATCTGCCGCGCGAACTGCGCGATCGAAAAATCGTCGTAGGCATACTCGAGCGTTTCGGACGCGCCGTTCGGAACCGGCGAGACGGACGTCGTATGCGTGTTGGTGATATACCCTTGCTTCTGATACTCGGCCGACTCCGGACGCTCGAAATACCAGCCATCCCACGGCGGCGACGTCGTGTCGCTCGCGCCTTTGACCATCGCGGCAAGCGCCGTCTTGACGTCGAAGTCGCGCGCGCCGAACGCGTAGCCGCCGACGATGACGGGATCGACGGAATCGCCGCCCATGACGCTGGTCGGCGCGTTGACCAAGGCCCAGCGCGGGAGCCAGCCGCTCTGTGCGTAGGCGTCGACGAGCGACTGCATCATGTCGCTCGCGCGTTCGGGTACGAGTAGCGCGATCAATGGAATCTCGGTGCGATAGATATCCCAATCGGAGTAATTGGCGTATTCGGCATGCCCTTTGCGCGCGGCGTGCAGCGCGCCGTCGAAGCCGCGATAGCGTCCGTCGACGTCGCTCACGACATTGGGATGGAGCATCGTGTGATAGAGCGCGGTGTAAAACTGCACCTGTTGCGTTTTGGTTCCGCCGCTGATAAGGATATGCGAAAGCATCGCATTCCACGCGGCAAGGACGGCGTTGCGCGCGGCGGTAAAATCCCAGCTCGTACCTTCGGCTGCGAGATTTGCGCGTGCGCCGGCCGCATCGGTGAACGAGATGGCAACGTTGACCTCGACGTTCGGATCGCTGCGCGTGTCGAAGCGCACCCACGCGCCGCTTCCCGCTCCGCGGCCGTTGCCCCAGACGCCGGAGGCTGCAAACGGCCGATTGAAACGCGCGACGAAATAGACCGAGTAGCGATCGGGCATGCCGCAGAAATATCCGCTCGCGGCAAAACCCTCGACCTCATCGTTGCCGACGATGCGCGCGCCTGCGTCGGTCACGCCGGCCTGATTTGAGGCGACGTTGATCAGAACGTTGGCTTCGTTCGTGGCAGGGAACGTGAAGCGGCCGATGCCGCTATGCGTGCGGGCGACCAGTTCGCTGCGGATCCCGGGGTTGCCGAGCGTAACCGCATAGGAGCCGGGGGCACTCGCTTCGCTGCCGTGCGAGAATGCCTGCTTTGCCGTTGCCGGAGAGACGATATCGCCGGTCGTCGGCAGCATCGAAAAGTCGCCGAAGACGGAGCAGCCAGGGCCGCTAAGATGCGTGAGGCTGAACCCGGTGATGGCGGTGTCGGTATATTCGTAACCGCCGCCCGCATTTTGCGACGGCGTATCGGGACTCCACTGCACCATGCCGAACGGCGCGACGGCGCCGGGAAAATCGTCGATGGGTCCGCCGATTTGGGTGCCGGACGTTCCGAGGAACGTATCGACGAGACTTGCCGGACTGAGGACTGCCGCAAGAACCAACGCCGCAAACATCATGCGTCTGACTACGATTCTCTGTAGGCGTCCACCTCGATTTCAACCAGTAAACCGGGCGCGATCAGGCGCGCAACCTCGACCATGGTGGCGGCGGGGCGGATGTCGCTGAAAGCCTCATTGTGCGCTCGCGCGACCGATTCCCAATCGGCGATGTTGGTGACGAACATGCGCGTGCGCACCACATCGTCGAGCGAACAACCGGCCTCCTCGAGCGCGCGTTCGATCCGCGCGATCGCGCCTTTGGTTTGAACGTACGCGTCGGGTCCGTCGCTCGTCGTTCCGGAAACGAATACGAAATTTCCGATGCGTACGGCGCGAGAGTAGCCGACCTGCTTTTCCCAGATCGTGCCGCTTTCGATATGGCGCCGTCGCGACGACATTTCGTCTACAACTCCTTTACCGCCGCGGTAAGGGCGTCGACCGAGGCCTTCGCATCGCCGAAAAGCATCGCCGTGTTCGGTAACTCGTAGAGTGGATTCTCGATGCCGGCGAAACCGGATCGCATCGACCGCTTGAGGACGATGACGTTGGCGGCGCGGTCCACGTCGAGAATCGGCATGCCGTAAATCGGCGACGTTTTCACGTTGCGGGCGGCCGGGTTCGTCACGTCGTTGGCTCCGATCACGAGCGCCACGTCGGTCGTGGGAAACTCGGCGTTGGCCTCGTCGAGATCGAGGAGCGCTTCGTACGGCACGTTTGCCTCCGCGAGCAATACGTTCATGTGTCCGGGCATGCGGCCGGCCACCGGATGGATGGCGTACAACACCTTCACGCCGCGCTTCTCGAGCTGGTCCGCGAGCGCCTTGACGCTATGCTGTGCTTGTGCCACCGCCATGCCGTAGCCGGGCACGATCATCACTTTGCTTGCGTAGGCGAGCATTACCGCGACGTCGTCGGCGTTGACGCTGCGCACGTTTTGCGGGCCACCGCTCGCTCCGCCGGCGGGTTCGCTGCCGCCGCCCGAACCGAACGCGCCAAAGAGGACGTTGGTCAGCGAACGATTCATCGCTTTGCTCATATCGACCGTGAGGATCGTACCGCTCGCGCCAACGAGCGCGCCGCAGATGATCAACAGGACGGAATCGATTTCGAAGCCGGTGATGGCGACCGCGAGGCCGGTGAACGAGTTCAGGAGCGATATCACGACGGGCATGTCGGCGCCGCCGATCGGCAGGACGAACAGCACGCCGAGGATCAGCGCCGCAGCGAAGAGGCCGAGGAATGCGACGACCGGCACCTGGCCGCCCGTTGCGATGAACCATCCGCCGAGACCGACGATGGCCAGGAGAATCAATCCGTTGACGACCTGTTGGCCCGGATACGTGATCGGGCGCCCGGTCATGAGTTCTTGTAATTTAAGGAAGGCGATAATCGAACCGGCAAAGCTGATCGCGCCGATGATCATCGAGAGGACGAGCGAGACCGAAATGACCGGATTGAACGCGGTCCCCCCGGTGTTGATGAAATTGGCAAACTCGACCGCGCCGATAAGGGCTGCGGCGCCGCCGCCAGCGCCGTTGTACAGCGCGACCATCTGCGGCATCGCGGTCATCTTGACGCGAACTGCGGCGATCACGCCGATCGAACCGCCGATCACGGTGCCGATGGCGATCGCCCACCACCCGACGCCGAGCGTTTGAACGAGCACGATCGCGAGTGCGATGAACATGCCGACGGCGGCAAGGCGGTTTCCCTGTCGGGCGGACGGCGGCGCGTTGAGCAGATGCAGCCCGAAGATAAAGCAGGCGATCGCAACCAGATCGAGCAGCGGCGCGACGATCGTGTTGAAGTCGATCACTTGCCGGCCTCCTTGCGGCGGAACATCTGCAGCATGCGTTCGGTTACGGCAAAGCCGCCGAATACGTTGATCGCGCCGAGCGTGACCGCCACGATAGCGAGGACCGTCACCGCGCCGTGATTCCCGGCGCCGCCGAAGAGTTGCGCGGTTACGACAATCGCGCCCGCGATCACGATACCGTGAATGGCGTTGGTCGCCGACATGAGCGGCGTGTGCAAGGTGGTCGGAACCTTAGAGATGACTTCGAACCCGACAAAGATCGCGAGCACGAGGATGGTCAAAAGAGTGATGAAGTGACTGACGTCGGTCACGAAGCGGATCCTCCAACGAGTGCGGTGCCGTCGCGGACGATGCATGCGCCCTTGATCACGTCATCGTTCGGATCGAGGTGCATGCTTGCGTCTTTGATGAACGGGGAAAGAAGCGCGTAAACGTTGCGCGAGTAGAGTTGGCTTGCGTTGAAGGGCATCGTCGATGCAAGGTTGGTCGTGCCGATAATCGAAACGGCGCCGTCGGTTACGACGGTTTCGTCGGCTTTGGTGAGCGCGCAATTGCCGCCGGCCTCGGCGGCAAGATCCACGATCACCGAACCCGGCTTCATCGCTGCGACGGCCGCTTCGGTGATCAGAATCGGTGCGCGACGCCCCGGAATGAGCGCCGTGGTAATCACCACGTCGTTCTTGCCGATCTGCTCGACCATCCACGCGCGCTGGCGTTCCTGCTGTTCCGGCGTCAACTCTTTGGCGTAGCCGCCGCTGCCCTCGGCGCTTTCGCCAAGGTCGAATTCAAGAAACGTTGCGCCGAGCGATTGCACTTGCTCCCGCACGACCGCGCGCACGTCGTACCCGCTTACGACCGCGCCGAGCCGTCGCGCGGTCGCGATCGCCTGCAAACCCGCGACGCCGGCGCCAAGAACGAGCGCCTTTGCGGGTGGAATGGTTCCGGCGGCCGTCGTCAACATCGGGAAAAATTTTGGCAGCGCCGCAGCTGCAAGCAGTACCGCTTTATACCCCGCGAGGTTGCTCTGCGATGACAGGGCGTCCATCGACTGCGCGCGGGTAATGCGTGGAATCATCTCCATAGCGAGCGCGGTGAGGCCCGCACTCGCAAGCGTCTGCACGTACGCCGGGTCGCCGAGCGGATTGAGAAATCCGACGAGCGTGGCGCCGCGGTGCATCGCGTGCAACACCGTATCGCTTGGTTTTCCAACCGTGACCACGAGGTCTGCGCCGGAAACGAGCGAGGCCGGATCGTCGACGATGGACGCTCCGGCCTGCGTATACAGTGTGTCGGGAAAGGAGGCCGCGCTTCCGGCACCACGCTGTACGTGGACCTCCACACCCGATTTTACGAGTCTTTGCACCGTTTCCGGCACGAGCGCGACGCGGCGTTCGTTGGAAGCGGCTTCACGAGGAACGGCGACGATCATGCCGGGGCGTTCCCGCGGCCGTTTGTTCAACCCTGCGACGTTTGTACGATCGCTACTGTATTGCGCAAGACGCCGATGCGCTCGATCTCAACGTCCATAACGTCGCCGTCGGATAAGAACTCCGGCGGGGTTCGCGCGAAGCCAACCCCTTCCGGCGTGCCCGTCGCGATCACGTCGCCCGGAAGCAACGTCATGCCCTTCGATAACTCGGCGATCAGGCGTGGGATGCGAAAAATCATGTTGCCGGTCGTGCTGTGCTGCTTTTCCACGCCGTTTAAACGAAATGCGATCGTTAGTGCGTGCGGATCGCCGAGCTCTTCGGCGTCGACGACCCACGGGCCGATCGGCGCGGCGTCGTCGAGACTCTTACCTTTGAACCACTGCCCGTGAGCGCGTTGCAGATCGCGCGCCGTCACGTCGTTGAACGCGGTGTATCCTAAGATCACCGACATTGCGTCGGCTTCGCGCACGTCTTTGCACGTTTCTCCGATGACCACTGCGAGTTCGGCTTCGAAGTCGTACTCGCTCGAAACGCTTGCTTCGAGATGGAGCGTCGCGCCCGGCGCCGCGATCGCGCTCGGCGCTTTGGTGAAGAACGTTGGGACGTCGGGTAGCTTCAACTCGCGTCCGGACGCTCGCGCGCCCTCTTTTGCGTGCTCGAGATAGTTGCGTCCCACGCAGAAGATGTTGCGTGACGGACGGACGGGGGCGTCGAGAACCACCGACGCGAGCGCGTGGCGTTCGCTCGTGTGGCGGATCTGCCGCTGCGCCGGCTCGAGGGCGATGTATTCCGCGAGTGTCGGCGCGTCGATCGCATAGACGTCGGAGCCTTGGATGAAACCAGGCCGCGTGCCGGCTTCAGTTTTAAAGGTGACAAAGCGCATCAGCGATCCTCCCAATCCCGGCGGCTCGTCAAGTGCCACATCGCACAGTAGCGGCATTCGTACGCGGAGAGGCTGGCGGCCGTACCGTTCATCAACGTGACGGCGCGCGCGTGCTCCTCGCTCGGATATGCGTCCTTCGAGGAACAGCTTCGCGCGCGATCTGCGGCTTCATCGACGAAGAGCGCGCGCGGCAGCGGCTTAGGCGTGCGGCGACGGCGCTGCTGTCGGGCCAACGATAACGTCCAGCGGAGGAAGGTTCTTGCCCTGCGATTCGTAGTATTTGCGCGTCTCCTCTTGCGCTTCTTTCATCATGTCGGTGGCCGCGCCGGGCTTGTCTGCCCAGTTGCCGCCGGTCGAAAGCAGCGAGATTCCGCGATGCACGCCCTTCGTTTTTGGGTCGTAGTCGTAGGTGACGCGGTAGCGGCCGACCTCAGCGGTTCCGTCGGGATGGCGTATCCACATTTGCAGCACGTTCCCGTACGTCTGAGCGTTGAAGCTGAGGACCTTGCAGTCTTTTCCGCTCTCGACGCGCACGACTTGCCCTTTTGCGTTCACTTCGACGACGAACTCGGTATGCAACGGGATGTCGGGAAGATGGACGACGATGGGCGTGTGCGAGGGGTGAGGTGAGGGCGTCGCGGCAAACGCCGGCGGATGCGCCGCGGCGGCGCATGCGAGCGCAAGAGCGAAGGTGGCTGCAAGAAGCTGTTTTCTCATACTGGCTTTCAACGAACGTGACGGACCGCTTTGGAGTTCCCTCCGGGCAGCTTACATCCCCCGGGGAGGCTCCTGCGGAGCCGCGAAAGCTCCTCGGTCGTGTCATTCGCTCGCCCGTTCCTCGCCGTCGCGCTCGCGCTGCTCGCGCTCGCCGCTCCCGCCTCTGCCGCGCGCCAAATCGTCGACCTTCATAAGCTCGATGCGTATTTTGCCTTGTTTGCCGCAGATTCAAACGTGCCGTGGCAACCCACGCGCGTGCGGCTCGACACCTATTCGAGCGCGCCGGTCGCCTTTTCGGTGTACCAAGTCGACCCCGCCGATGTGGTTACCGCGGGCTCGAACGGGAGTAATCGGGCGATCGACACGCGCGGCCTGCGTCCGATCGCGGCCTTCGCATACACGCCGCCCGGCGGCTATCAATTTCAATCCAACCAGGTGGATGTGTCGCTCGGCTCGCGCGAAGGCTTCTTTGTCGTCGAGGCGCGCCGAGGCGATGTCGGCGAACAAGTTTGGATCAACCGGACGCGCGTGGGCTTGATCACGAAGGAGACACCGGGCGAACTGGTGCTGTACGGAGCGGACCTGGGTTCGGGTCGGGCGCTCGCGCGCATGCGCGTGCAGTTCTTGGTTGGAAGTACCTTCGTCACGCGAGAGACCGACGCGCACGGCATCGTCCGCTGGAACAAGGGGCCGCGCCCGATCTTCGCGCTCGCGCAATGGGGATCCAGCTATGCGTTCACGACGTTGCTGCCGCAAGCGCCGCTTCCCGCGACGATCGTCGGCGTACGCACGGAGTCGGCAGTCGTGCATGCGGGCGACGCCGTGCGCATCGTCGGCTTCGCGCGCACGCGCGACGCGTCGCTGATGAAACCGGCGAGCGGTTCGGTTGCGGTCTCGATGCGTCTTGGCGCGACGTTGCTCGCGCAGGCGAACGTTCCGCTCGACGCCGCGGGCGCATTTACGACCACGCTCAACGTTCCCGCAAATGCCGCCGCCGGAGACTACGCGATCCTCGCGCAGCAAGGAAGCGGCGTCGGCGGAGCGACCGTGCACGTCGATGCGGACGCCAATGGCCTTTCGCTCAACGTTGCGAGCGGCTGCGACGGGACGTGCGATTTCAACGCGGACATTCCGGTAACGATCGTGTCGTCGCAAGGAAATACGTTGGTGCACGTGCGCGTGGTGCGCTCGCCGCACGTGTACGTTGGATACACGCCCGATGAGGTTCCGTGGGGAACGGTACAATGGCTGGATACGACGGTACGAACCGACGGCGGTGGGCATGCGACGGTGACCATCGCGCATCCGACCGATGGCTTGAGTTCGACCTACGGCGTTCGTGCCGATGCGGGCGGCGCGACGGCCGTGACGCGCATCGTCGTGCCGACCGCGCATGCGAGTTTGCGGCTGCGGCTGGATCGCGACGAACAAACGCTCGGCACGCCGCTCAATTTTGATGTGTATGCAAACGACGTTGCGAGCGGCCGGCCTCTCGCTGGCCAACAGGTCTCCGCGCAGCTCACGCACGGACCGTCGACGCAGGCGCAAACGCTAACGCTGGATGCCAACGGGCACGCGCACGGCACCTTTTCCTCACCGGCGCTGGGAACGAACTTGGTTCTGGCGTCGCTGACCGTTGACGGCGCTCAGGCGAGCGACGCGGCGCAAGTCGATATCGTCGCGCAAGCGACGCAGGACACCAGCGCCAACGGTAGCTCCGACGTGCACATCACGCTCGACCGTGCGACGTACCATGCGGGAGACGACATTCGGGTCGACGCGACCCTCGACGGCGCCAAGGGCGACGTGCTCGTGACGCTCGAGAGCGCAATCGGCGTTCAGACGGTCGTTGCGCCGACGAACGGCGGCCACGCGCGCGTGACGCTCAAAGCCGCCGATCTGCCCGGGGATCTGCGCGTGGGAGCCGCGTTCATCCGTAACGGAGCGGTCGCGTGGAGCACGGTTCCATTGGTTATGGATGCCCCGGGCCGGCCGCAGACGTCCGCGCTCGATGTCGGTTCGAACGCGTTGTCGGCTGGTCAGAGTACGACGGTATCGCTACGCGATACGCAAGCATCTCCGGGGACGGTTGCGGTGCGTATTAGTCGCGGCGCGCCCTCGGGCAGCGCCCTCTTCGATTCCGCACCGTTACTGATGGCCGTTGGCACCGCAGCGACGCAAGTAACCGCGCCCGAAGGGAATACGTGGCACCCGTGGGTCGATTCGACCGGCGAACACGCGCAGATACTCGGGTTCGAACGAAGGTCGGCCCCACCCGCGGACTTGACGATCTCCGAAGCCGATACGCAGGCGGTGCAATGGAGCGTCGCGCGCGACAACGGGCAACCAATTGCGGTGCAACTCCCGGCGGCGCGCGGGCGGTATACCATATCGGTGCTGAAAATATCCGATGATGGTCGTGTCGTAGCGGCGTCGTCGACCGTGGTGGTGCAGTAGTGGCAAAGAGTAACGGGCCCGCGCGCTTGATGCTGCTCGATACGTACGGGCTCGTGTATCGTGCGTTCTTCGCGCTGCCTCCGTTGACGACGACACGCGGCGTACCGATCAACGCCGCCTACGGCTTTACGATGATGCTCAACAAACTCGTCGCCGACGAGCGGCCGACGCACGTCGTTGCGGCCTTCGATAAAGGCAAGCCGGCGGAGCGCGTCGCGATGTATCCTCAATACAAGGCGCATCGCGAGGCCATGCCCGACGATTTGCGCAGCCAATTTGCGCTGGTCCGCCGGATTCTCGCCGTCCACAAGATTCCAATCGTCGAGATCGAGGGCCAAGAAGCCGACGATATCATCGGCACGCTTGCGAGCATGGCGGAAGGGCGCGGCGAGGACACACTCGTTGTGACCGGCGATCTCGACCTTCTGCAAATCGTGGACGAGCATACCACCGTGCTTACCACGCGCCGCGGCATTACCGATCTCGGGCGCTACGATCCCACGGCCGTGGTCGAGCGTTTCGAACTCGAGCCATCGCAACTCCCGGATTATCGCGGTCTCAAGGGCGACCCGTCGGACAATCTTCCGGGTATTCCCGGCGTGGGCGAAAAGACCGCGATCAAGCTGATCAAAGCGGCGGGATCGCTGGATCGTTTGGTCGCGCAGCCGGAGCTCGCGGGAACGCCGAAGCTGCAAAAACTCGTTGAAGAGTTCGGCGCACAGGCGCAGGTGTGCCGCAACGTCTCGATCGTCCGGCGCGACCTGCCGCTGGACATCGATTGGAGCGCACGCTACGCGAAGCCGAGCGATGCCGAACTCTATCCGCTCTATGCGGAACTCGAGTTCAAAACGATGTTGGCCAAGCTAAAACCGCCGGTCGACGGACTGCCGCTCTTCTCCGCCGATCAGAAGCTTCAAGGAAGTTATCGCACGTACGTCGCTGCGGTCGATCCCCCGGAGTTTGCGCGCTTGGCCGGCGAGGTGAGATCGCTCTCGCGCTCGGAACGCGTTTCGATTGCTCTGCGCGAGCACGACGTCGGCGTAAGCGGAGCTTCCGGGAGCGGCATTTCGTTCGCGCTCGCAGCGCTCGCCGACGATGCCGTGCGTTCCGCCTTGGCGGACGCCCTAGCCGGCGCCAAGACGATCGCGGCCTACGACGCGAAGCGCATCGTGCATGCCCTGCACGCCCACGGCATCGAGCACGACGCCTATGAGGACGACGCGATGATCGGCGCGCATCTGCTCAATCCAACCCGCACGTTTCTCGAGGTCGCCGACGCGGCGGCCGAGCAGTTACATCTTGCCTTGGAAGACGATGCGGCGGCTTACGCCGATGCAACCGGGCAAATGATCGACGCGGAGCGGGCGGAGCTCGCCCGCCGCGATCAAACGAGCTATTACACCGACGTTGAGGTTCCGCTCGCGCCGATTCTGGCGCGCATGGAGCTCGCCGGAATTGCGGTCGACACGTCAGAGCTCTCCACGCTCGGACGTGAAGTCGAGGCGGCGGCGTCCAAACTGCAGCGCCAGATTTACGATTTCGCCGGCGAAGAGTTCAACATCGCATCGCCACAGCAACTCGGAAACGTGCTGTTCGGCAAACTGCAGATTCCCGGAAGCAAGAAGACCAAGACCGGCTGGGCGACCGGCGTGGAGATTTTGGCGGGCCTTGCCGCAGACTATCCAATCTGTGCGCTGGTACTCGAATGGCGCGAGGTGACAAAACTCAAAAACACCTACATCGACGTGATCCCGCAACTGCTCGACAAACGTGACGGCCGTTTGCATACGGTCTTCAATCAAACGTCGACGGCAACGGGCCGCTTGTCGTCCACCAACCCGAACCTGCAGAATATTCCGGTGCGCGGGGACCTGGGGCGTCGCATTCGCAAGGCGTTCGTTGCCAAGGGCCCCGACCACGTCCTGCTGGCTGCCGACTACAGTCAAATCGAGTTGCGGCTGATGGCGCATCTCTCGGGCGATGCGGCGATGCGCAAGGCGTTTGACGAAGGTCAGGATATTCACGACTTTACCGCGCGTCAGATCTTCAACCTTGCGCCCGACGTTCACGCCGACGGCAATCAGCGGCGAATGGCCAAGAGCGTAAACTTCGGCTTGCTGTACGGGATGTCGGATTTCGGTCTCGCGCAGCGCTTGGAGATCGGACGGCAAGAGGCGCGCGATATCACGACCGCCTACTTTGCGCGCTTTCCGTCGGTGCGCGCGTACATCGAACGGACGATTGCCGACGCGCGGACGAACGGGTACGTGCGCACGATTCTCGGTCGCCGCCGGTATATGCCGGCGCTGACATCGAGCAACTACATGCTGCGGTCGGCGGCAGAACGCGAGGCAACGAACGCGCCGCTGCAAGGGAGCGCCGCCGACCTCATGAAGCTCGCGATGGTGAAGATCGATCGGCGCCTGCGCGCGAGCGCGTTCGATGCAACGATGCTGCTTCAGATTCACGACGAGTTGATCTTCGACGTCGCGCGGTCGCAAGCGCAAGACGTGGCGGCGCTCGTGCGCGAAGAGATGGAGGGCGCCATCGAACTCAGCGTGCCGCTGGAAGTCACCGTAAAGACGGGCAAGAACTGGTACGACGTGGAACCCCTAAGCGATGATGATTAGCGCGCTTTTGTTGGCGGTCGCCGCGTCGCTTCCGCCGCCGCAGCATCTGCCGACGATTCTCGTACGCGCACCGAAAGCGACGCTGAAACTTCAAATCGCAAAGTCCGAGAGCGAGCGGGAACTCGGGTTGATGAGCGTGACCGACCTTCCCGCGCACACGGGCATGGTCTTCGTCTTCGATCGCGAAGCGCCGATCGAGTTCTGGATGAAAGACACGTTGATTCCGCTCGACATGGTTTTCGTCGGCGCCAACGGCAACGTCCGCACCATTGCCGCCGACGTTCCGGTGGTTCCGACCGACACCGCAGACGACAAGATTCCGCGCCGCAGCGGCTTCGCACAATACGTCATCGAGCTTCCCGCCGGCGAAGCCGCGCTCGACGGCATCGGCCCTGGGACCGCGCTGAGAGACTTAACCGTGCTACATACGTAGCTGTCACGCTTTTACGCCCCGCGACGTTATACCGGTCATGAAATACACTGCAATCGTCGTCGCAGCGCTCGGGGCGGCGCTGTTATCGGCGCCAATCAACGTGCGTGCCGCGGAGGAGGCCGGCACGGTCTGCGGCCACGTTAACGCTCCCACCAATCTCATTTTTCAACTCGAACAAGCGCAGCCGGCACCGGAGAACATCATCGTTGCGCGTTCGGAGACCGAGGTCGTGACCACGCACGTGGGCCTCGATGGAAACTTCTGTTTCGCGAGTCTCCATACCGACCTTCACACGCTCACGGCGTTCGAAAACATCTTCCCGCTCTACGAAATCAACGTCGTTCCGATCGTCGGTAAGACCGTCACCGTCACGATTCGAGGCACGGGCCAAGGCAGCTAGTCGATGAAACCGAGACCCCCGCGATGGGGGTCTCGGTCTGTGATGCCGGAGCTCCCCGAAGTCGAAACGATCGCCCGTGGTCTCGCGAACGCGATCGTCGGTAAGACCATCGAATCGGTCGACGTCTACCTCAAGAAGATCGCCGAGGCTCCGCCGCGTGTAAACTTTGCGACCGCGCTGCGCCGGGAGCGGGTCCTCTCCGTCGGCCGGCGTGCGAAGTATGTCGTAATCGAACTTTCGTCCGGGCGGCGGCTCGTAACGAGCTTACGCATGACCGGGCGCTTTATCGTGGCCGGGCCGGCGGATCCGCCCTACCCGAGGGCCCACGTGGTCCTTCATTATACGGATGGAACGCGGCTGAGCTTTGCCGACGTCCGCACCTTCGGACGGATGCGTCTGGTCGAAGCGGCCGATCCGTGGGATGAGGATTTAGGCGTCGAACCCCTCTCCGGCGGCTTTACACCACAGGGGTTTCTGGGTATGCTTGCGGGGCGGACGACGCCGATCAAGGCTCTACTGCTCGATCAGCATCGCGTCGCAGGCATCGGAAACATCTATGCCTGCGAGGCGCTGTGGGAAGCCGGGATCCGTCCCGGTCGCCCCGCCAAGGCGTTGACCAAACCAGCGGTTCGCCGTCTCCACCACGCGATCGTGGACGTGCTCAACCGCGCAATAGAAATGCGCGGAACGAGCGTCGACGACTACGTGGACGCGGACGGACTCCAAGGCGGCTTTCAAAACGTCCTTGCGGTCTACGGCAAACTAGGGACGCCGTGCTCGCGTTGTGGGACACCGATCGTTCGAACGGTGATCGCGCAGCGGGGAACGTGGTGGTGCCGAAACTGTCAGCGTTAGTTCGCACGAAGAAAAAAATATTACGAAGGTAGGAACCTCAAAATCACTACGACTGAAATCGCTCCAGCTCAACACGAAGAGGAAGATCAACTCGCACTCGAACAGCGTCTCTATGAAGAGTCGCTGAAAGTTCTCGACGAGGGTCAAGTTCTCAACGGCATGATCGTCCAAAAAGACAAGGACGAACTCCTCGTCGACGTCGGCGGAAAATCCGAAGGCGTGCTCCCGTTCCGCGAGCTCTCGCTAGCGGTCGACCCCAAAGTCCTTAAAGTCGGTGACTCGCTTGAAGTGATGATTCACCGGATCGACGACATGGACGGAACCCTCTACCTGTCGGAACGGCGCGCTCGCGCCCTCAAGACGTGGGAGAAGGTTATTGAAGCGCACGAACACGACGAAGTGATCGAAGCGACCGTGACGCAAGTCGTCAAGGGCGGCGTTCTCGTCGACCTCGGCATGCGCGGATTCGTGCCCGCCTCGCAAATTCGTCGCCAGCCGGTTGGCAATCTCGACGAGCTCATCGGAGCGAAACTGCGCTTGAAGGTGATCGACCTCGATCACAAGCGTCACCGCGTGGTGCTTTCGCAGCGTCTCGTTCTTGAAGAAGAGCTGCAGGCCAAGAAGCAAGAGCTGCTCGACACGATGGAAGTCGGCCAGATTCGTGAAGGCGTCGTCGTGCGTCTCGCGGACTTCGGTGCGTTCGTCGATCTCGGCGGCATCGACGGCCTCATCCACAACAGCGAGCTCAGCTACGCGCGAATAAAGCATCCGTCGGAAGTCGTCAAGATCGGCGACGTGGTGAACGTCGAGATCATGAAGTTCGACGCGGAAGCGAAGAAAGTCAGTCTCTCGCTCAAGCACGCGCTGCCGGATCCGTGGGACGAGCACTCGGACAAACTGTTCGAGACGAACAAGCTCACGGCGCAAATCGTCAAGGTCACGCCGAACTATCTCCTCGTCGAGATCGTTCCGGGCATCCTTGCGATGGTTCCGAAGGGCGAGTTCGACCCGAGCGCCGCATTCAACGCTGGGCAAGACGTCGAAGTTACGCTGCTCACGATCAATCAGGCGACGCGCCGAATCACCGCCTCGATCCAACACGTTGCGGACATTCCGCCCGAGGAGATCGAGCAACTCGTGCACGAGGAAGAAGAAGTCCTCGGTGCCGTTCCGGTGCCGGTCGCGGCCCCCGAACCGGTCGCCATCGTCGAGGAATCGATCCAAGCGTAGGCCGGAACGTCATCCCGAGCTTGTTGAAGCACGGATCAAACGAGGCGCGGAGAAATCCGCGCCTCGTTCGTTAAAGCAACTCGTGGTCTTCATTCCCGAGGACCGCGTCAGCCCGCCACGAAGGCCGTTTATAAGATGGGTGCGCGCGCTGCGTTGTTCATGGCGTTGTTGGGGGTCGGGAATTCTGCGATCGCTCGGGCCGACGCTATTGCCGCACCACCACTTAACTGCGCGCGTTCGGTCGTGGAGCCGGTCGGGCGTTACCTGGCTAGCCCGAGTTATCCCGACTCGGCCCTCGGGCTCGCGATCGGAACGGTTACGGTCGTCGTTGACGTCACGCTAAACGCGGATGGAAGCGTGGCCTCGACGCTCGTCGCGAAGTCGTCGGGCACTCCAGCGATCGATGTAGCTGCGCTTCAAGCGGCACGCTCCTCTACCTACGCTCCCAAGTTTATAAACTGCGTTGCGACGGACGGCGGGGTCTACATATTCAAAGTAGAATTTGATGGAGCGGGAGCGGCGCGGGTGCTGGGATGCGATAAACCATTTCGATCCGTAACCATGAGCAGCGCCGTTGCGCCCGCTCTCCCAAGTGGGTTAAACATCCCTAAACCCGTCGCGGTGCTCGTGGATGTCTTGGTCGGTCAGGATGGGAGTTTGAGGGGAGCAACGATCGCAATGTCGTCAGGAATCGCCGCCGTCGACCAGGCCGTCGTGCGAGCGGCGCTCGCATCGACCTACGCACCGAAACTCGTGAACTGCGAGCCGACGCAGGGCGACTTCTTGTACCGCGCGGATTTCAACGCAACGGCCCCGGCACCGAGCGCGTCACCGGTATAACATGCAAACGCTACTGCTGACCCTCTTACTCGCCGCACAGACGATGACGTTTCCGCCGCCTGCATTTTCGCCGCCGCCAGGATGGGCGAAGGCTCCCGCAGCGAGCCTCCGACCGCCCGAGTACGCAGCGTGGAGCGACCCCTCTGGAATCATCGAGTTGACCATCCAGTCGACGCCGCTGAACCTTCAGCAGCTTCATGCCGCAGCGCTGTCA
>Ga0181525_10002244_pt1 | contig 15961 bp, 16 predicted proteins | sample PEATcosm2014_Bin_48_FD_121100 | JGI IMG/M metagenome (GOLD analysis project Ga0181525, IMG submission 121100) | Peatland microbial communities from MTU Mesocosm Facility, Houghton, MI, USA - PEATcosm2014_Bin06_10_metaG | ecosystem: Environmental > Terrestrial > Soil > Wetlands > Peat | place...
CCTTGCGGTCCCTGGCTGCCTTGCGGTCCTTGTGCTCCTTGTGGTCCTTGCGGTCCTTGGCTGCCTTGCGGTCCTTGGGATCCTTGGGATCCTTGGGATCCTTGCGGTCCTTGGCTGCCTTGCGGTCCTTGGCTGCCTTGTGCTCCTTGTGGTCCTTGGGGTCCGGGCAGGCCCTGCGGTCCTTGGGGTCCTGGGCAGGTGGTTGGTACGCCGTAGCCGAAGGGGAACCATGGTTCTGGCGGGACACACCATCCCTGGGGTCCGGGGTAGCCCCGATCCTCGGTAACGATGGCCGACAGGTCCGAGAGCTGGCTCCCCGTGCTGCAGCCCGAGGAGCCCTGGCCCGATCCCTGCCCGCTTCCGCCCTGGGGTCCCTGCGGTCCTACTGGTCCGCACGCGGTCTGGAACCACTGGAGATCTTGCCGCGACTGGCCGGCCAACGAGGACGCGACCCCGCCGAACGCGCTTGCCTGATCGCCATGCGTCGTCGCTGCCTGGGTGGCGCCCGTAGGCGACATGAACATGGCGGCAGCTCCTATGAGCACTGCACCACCGGCCAGATCGTGCATAACATCAGATTTATTGCGCTTTCTTATGGTCGCGTGACGCGCCTTGCCCCGCTTGCTCATTCGCTCCGCCCCCGGAGAATCGCCTAGGCTACGGTCAGTAAGATTGTCCTGCCTTTAGGTCACGGAGAGCGTAGCAGCCCTGAGGGCCGCATGTCACTATGAGTAATCAAGGATTGCTATAAGTTATTTAGCCTGCGCAGGGTGGCCTAGCGCACCCGCGTAGGGGCTGCCATTCCTCCGCGCAGCCGGTTCCTGTACCGACAATTAGCGATAAGCCAGGCAGCGGCGGCCGAAGTGCGGGCGGCCATGCCCGCGACGGGATGCCTGCGTCCTGGCCCGGCTATTCCCGTAACGCCCTATTCAGAGCAGGTTCATGGGCTAACCCCGTATTAAGAGCCACGGCAGAGCGCGTTCCGGGGGTCTGCAGAACGGCGCCAGGCAGTGTGGACGGTGAAAGCAAGATGCCGACACCGAGGAGCCAACGATGACGTGGATATGGATGAACGTGCCGCTGATGGTCATGTTCTTCGCCTTGGCGGCGGGGATCCCGATCTGGCTGGTGTGCAAGCACCCGGACCGCAAGCCCACCCTGGCCGCGGCGCCCGCGGTAAGGACCCTGCCGAGCCGGGACGATGCCCGCTACCGCCGCGCTGCCTAGCCGGCGCCCAAGAGCAGACGCGCGGACCTCACCCGGGTCCGCGCGTTTTGCTGTGCCGTCGGGCCGGTTACCGGAACCTAATCCCGCGAGCCGACCGGCCCGGATCCGCGCCTCGTGCCGTTGGACGGGTGTGAGAGGCTGCCGGGATGCTGGGGTTGAGCATCGCGTGCGTGCTGGCAGCGGTCGCGTGGGCCTACCTGTTCGCCGGCCACGGCGGGTTCTGGCGGACGACGGAGCGGCTGCCGCCGGTGACCCGGGAGCCCGCCGGCTGGCCGGACGTGGTGGCGGTCGTGCCGGCCAGGAACGAGGCCGAGATGCTGCCCGTCACCCTGCCGACGCTGCTCGGGCAGGACTACCCCGGCGCGCTGAACGTCATCCTGGTCGACGACTGCAGCTCGGACGGCACCGCCGAGGTCGCGGCGCAGCTCGCCCGTGCGTCGGGCCGCTTGCTGCGGGTCATCCCTGGCGCTCCGCAGTCTGGCGATAGGGCGGGCGCCTGGGCGGGCAAGGTGTGGGCCATGGCCCAGGGGCTCGGCGCGGCGGGCATCCCGTCTGCGGAGCCAGCCGGATCCGGGTACGTGCTGTTTACCGACGCCGACATCGCCTGGGGCGCCGGGGCGCTGCGCGGTCTTGTCGGCGCGGCCGAGGGGGACGACAGGGATCTGCTCTCCCAGATGGCGCTGCTGCGCGTTGCCACCCGGTGGGAGCGGGTCGTCGTCCCCGCCTTCGTCTACTTCTTCGCCCAGCTCTACCCGTTCCGGCGGGTGAACGTCCCCGGGTCGCGCACCGCGGCCGCGGCGGGGGGCTGCATGCTGGTGCGCCGGGAGGCGCTGCACCGGTCGGGCGGCCTCGCGCCGATCAGCGGCGCGCTCATCGACGACGTCGCGCTGGGGCGGATGATCAAGCGTCAGGGCGGACGATGCTGGCTCGGGCTGTCCACCCAGGTGGTCAGCGTCCGCCCGTACCCGAGGCTCGCGCACCTGTGGCAGATGGTGGCCAGGTCCGCCTACACCCAGCTGAGCTACTCCCCGCCGCTGCTGCTCGCGACGGTCATCGGGCTGCTGTTCCTCTACGTCCTGCCGCCCGCCGGGGCCGTCGCCGGGCTGGTCGGCCTGGCCGCCGGAGCGGCGACGGGCCCGGCGGCGCTCGCGGCCGGGACGGGCCTGGCCGGATGGGCGCTGATGGCACTGACTTACCTGCCCATGCTGCGGCTGTACCGGCTGTCGCCGCTGCGGGCGCCCGGCCTGCCGCTGATCGCCCTGCTGTACGCCGCGATGACCGTCGACTCGGCCCGGCGGCACTACGCGGGACGCGGCGGAGAGTGGAAGGGGCGGACCAACAGCTCCCGGTTACCCTGACTGGGTGGCGTGCCGGGATCCGGCCTGCCGGTGGAGGCATACCGCAACGGCCCCAGGCAGGTGGCCCGCGGCGAGTACCTGCTCGGCTAGGCTCCAGGCCTGACGTATCAGTCAGGCAGTACGGTCCACCGCGTTCTGGCCGCCGAGGCGATGATCAGAAACGCCCTATACTCTGAGGGCTCCCTATGCGAAGATTCCGCTGAAGGGGGCCGAATCACCCTGCCGCTAGGGGTGGCGGAGTGTGTTTCCGCCGACTGGGGAGGAATCGATGTACTGCGGACACTGCGGTAACTACATGGCTGAAGGGTCTGCTGCGTGCCCGCGGTGCGGCACGCAGGTGGCCGAGGATGCCGGTTCGGCGTCGGGGGCGTCGTCCTGGAGCTCGGCCAGCGGATCGACGGACGACCAGCTGGATCCCTCGGACTCGTCGTGGTCATCGTCAAGCGAGCCGCCGACGACCCAGCGGCCAGCGTGGTCCCCGGGCAGCCCGCCGCCGAGCACCCCGGGTCCGTCCTGGTCCCAGGGCAGCCAGCCCACCAACCCTCGTGGCCCGTCGTGGCAGGACCCGCAGGCCAGCCCCCAGAGCCCGTCGTGGTCCCAGGGCCAGCAAGCGAGTCCTCAGGTCCCGTCGTGGCAGGGCCAGCAGGCGAGTCCCCAGCCGCCGGCTGCTCAGTGGTCCCCGGGCCAGCAGGCAAGTCCGCAGCCGCCGACTGCCCAGTGGACACCGGGCCAGCAGGCGGGTCCCCAGGCCCCGTGGTCGCAGGGCGGCCAGCCTTCGAGTGCCCCTGGCCCCGTGTGGGGTCAAGGCGGCGGGCAGGTCGGCCAGAAGCCGGGGGCCTCGGCATTCAGCTTCGACGCCAAGCGGTGGAAGCGCAGCGACTGGATCGCGGGCATCGCCTCGCTCGTGGTTCTGATCTCGCTGTTCCTGCCCTGGTTCGACGGCAGCGTCTCGGCGAACAACGACGCGGGGCTCGCGGTGCAAACCGCCACCGAGTCGGGCACGGGCGGGCACGGCTGGCTGTGGCTGGTGTTCATCATCGCCCTGGCGATCGTGGCCTTCCTGGTCCTGATGGCGGGCTTCCAGGCGCTGCCGTTCAAGCTCCCGCTGCCCAATGACCAGGTACTGCTCATAGCCGCAGGAGTCAACCTGCTGCTCGTCTTCATCGCCTTCCTGCTCAAGCCGGGCACCGACAACATCGCCGGGGTGAGCATCACCTGGGGCATCGGTGCCTACCTGGACCTCGTCGCGGCAATCGTGGCCGTCGCCGTGCTCACCCCGCCCGGCCGTCAGCGGGTAGATTCCCGGGCCTCGTAAGCAGCGACCCGGCCCGCCGTTACCTAGTTCCTTGCGCTAAGTACGTCAGTAGGCGGTCGCATGCCCCGGGCTTCCACCCACCGGGGCGAGCGGGAATGATGGACCTGGTACCCCGGACCGTTCGGTAAAAAATGAATTTAAAAAAGAAGGTGGACTGTGACGATCAGCGTTCAGGGCGTCGTGGCACGCGGCAAGGGCGAGCCGGTAGAGGTGACGACGGTCCTGGTGCCCGAGCCCGGTCCGGGCGAGGCGCTCGTCAACGTCCAGGCCTGCGGCGTCTGTCACACCGACCTGCACTACAAGGAGGGCGGGATCGGGGATGACTTCCCGTACCTGCTCGGGCACGAGGCGGCCGGGGTGGTCGAGGAGGTCGGGCCGGGCGTTACCGACGTGGCGCCCGGCGACTTCGTCATCCTCAACTGGCGCGCGGTGTGCGGGCGGTGCCGGGCCTGCAGCCGGGGCCGGCCCTGGTACTGCTTCGCCACCCACAACGCCAGCCAGAAGATGACGCTGGAGGACGGCACCCCGCTGTCCCCGGCGCTCGGCATCGGCGCGTTCGTTTCCAAGACGCTGGTCGCCTCGGGTCAGTGCACCAAGGTCAACCCGGCCATCGGGGCGGCCACCGCGGGGCTGCTCGGCTGCGGGGTGATGGCGGGCATCGGCGCCGCGATCAACACCGGCGGGGTTGGCCGCGGCGACAGCGTGGCGGTGATCGGCTGCGGCGGCGTGGGCGACGGCGCGATCCTGGGCGCCAGCCTGGCCGGCGCCAACACGATCATCGCGGTGGACGTGGACGACAGGAAGCTGCAGTGGGCCCGCGGGTTCGGCGCCACGCACGTGATCAACTCGAGGACCGACGATCCGGTCGCCGGGATCCAGGCGCTCACCGGCGGCAACGGCGCGGACGTGGTGATCGAGGCCATCGGCAGGCCGGAGACCTACAAGCAGGCGTTCTACGCGCGCGACCTGGCCGGCACCGTGGTACTCGTCGGCGTGCCGACCCCGGACATGACGCTGGACCTGCCGCTGCTCGACGTGTTCGGCCGCGGTGGCGCGCTGAAGTCCTCCTGGTACGGGGACTGCCTGCCCAGCCGTGACTTCCCGATGCTGGTCGACCTGCACCTGTCCGGTCGGCTGCCGCTTGACAAGTTCGTGTCGGAGACGATCTCGCTGGGCGACGTGGAAGAGGCCTTCGCCAAGATGGGCCGCGGGGAGGTGCTGCGCAGCGTCGTGACGCTGTGACCTCCGAGCGCCCGGCGGCCCGCATCGCCATGTGGTCCGGGCCGCGGACCGTCTCCACGGCGCTAATGCGGGCCTGGGAGAACCGGCCGGACACGGTGGTCGTCGACGAGCCGCTGTACGCCTTCTACCTGCACCGGACCGGGCTGGATCATCCCGGCCGGGACGCGGTGATCGCCAGCCAGCCCACCGACTGGCGGGTGGTGCTCGATGAGTTGACGTTTGGTCCGCTGCCGCCCGGCGTTCGGATCGGCTACGCCAAGCACATGACCCATCACCTGCTGCCCGAGGTAGATCGCGCGGCGCTGGCCCCGCTGCGGCACGCGCACCTGATCAGGGATCCGCGCGAGCTGCTGGCCTCCTACGCCAAGGTGCGCGCCGAGCCGACCCTCGCCGACCTCGGCATCGCGGCGCAGGCGGAGATCTTCGAGGCGTTCGGCGGCCCCGTCGTCGACTCGCGTGACCTGCTCGCAGACCCCGCGGGGGTGCTGCGCGCGCTGTGCGCGGCGCTGGACGTGCCCTTCGACGAGCGGATGCTGAGCTGGCCGACCGGGCCGCGCGCCAGCGACGGCGTGTGGGCGCCGTACTGGTACGCCAGCGTGCAGTCCTCCACCGGCTTCGCGGCCTACCGTCCGCCGGCCGAGGGGCTGCCCGCCCGCCTCGAGCCGCTCGCCGAGCGCTGCCTGCCGTACTTCGAGCGGCTGCACCGGTACCGCCTCGCTGCGGTAGGAGGTTCGTGATGCTGCAGGTGTTCGATGAGCGCAACCGTGACCTGATCGTCAGCGTCGGCGGTCGGCTCAGCCACCGCGACCGGGCGGCGGTGAACCCGTTCGACTCGGTAGTCCAGGGCGGCGACGCGGTCTGGGAGGGGCTGCGGCTCTACGAAGGGAAGATCTTCCGGCTGGAGGATCACCTGGCCCGGCTGCGCGCCGGGGCGCGGGCGCTCGCCTTCGAGGCGATCCCCTCCGACGAGGAGATCACCGAACAGATCCGGCACACGCTGGCGGCGAACGGCATGCGGGACGGCGTCCACGTCAGGCTCACGCTGACCCGCGGGATCAAGATCACCTCAGGCATGGACCCCCGGCTCAACCAGGCGGGCCCGACGCTGATCGTGCTCGCCGAGTACAAGGACCCGGTCTACGACCCGGCAGGCATCACGTTGATCACCGCGAGCGTGCGCCGGACTGCGCCGGACTGCCTGGACCCGAAGGTCCACCACAACAACCTGCTGCCGTCCATCCTGGCCAAGATCGAGGCGAACGTCGCCGGCGCCGACGACGCGGTGATGCTCGACAACCGGGGCTTCATCGCGGAGACCAACGCCACGCACGTCTTCATGGTGATCGGCGGGACGCTGGCGACGCCGACCACTGCCAGTTGCCCGGCGGGTATCACCAGGGCCGTCGTCCTCGAGCTGGCCGCCGCGGCGGGGATCGCCTGCCAGGTCGGGGACTACACGCTGCCCCAGCTGTACACCGCCGACGAGGCGTTCGTCACCGGCACCATGGGCGGCCTCGCCCCGGTCGTGTCGGTGGACGGCCGCCCGATCGGCGCGGGGCCTGGCGGTCCGGCCGGCGTGCCTGGCCCGGTGACCAAGCTCCTCACCGGCCTGTTCGCCGAGCTGACCGCGACCACCGGCACCCCAATCGTCTGACCGCACGCCAAGAGCCGCCGGGTTGTGGCCGGCGGCTCTGGGCGGACCGGCGGGCTCCCCCCGCCCGGCGGTCAGGCCTGGTTGAGCAGGTTAGTCAGCTCGGTGTCGAAGTCGATCTGCTCGGTCTCGTCGCCGGCCGCGACGATCTCGTAGGTGCGGTCCAGGAATTCGGCTATCTCTGCGGCCGAGACCTGGAACAGCGCGTGCCCGAACGGCGAGGACATCGAGATGTTCAAGATCTGGTGCCCGGCAGCGGTCCCCTCACTGTCTACTCCCGCTGCCGGGTCACCTGGCGCCACCGACGGCCACGCCTGCACATCGCCGATTCCCTCCCTGGCGTGCAAGGCCGCCGCGAGCAGGTCACGGGCGAGCGTCCACTCCACCGGCTCGTCCGTTCCCACATGGAAGGCAATCCGGACCGCATACGGGTCCTGGCGGTTGTAGTACAGGCTGGCCATCAGCGGCACGATCGTGTGCTCCGGTCCGACAAGCCCGACGCCCAGTTCTGCGGACACTGCGGTGTGGCTGGTAGTCATACGTGCCACCCCTCTCGTGTTAACAGGGTCGGTCGCCTCTCCGGCCCGAAGCTTTTATCTGGTAACCGTTAGACTCCCCGGCGCCGGTAGCAGCCCGAATACCCGTCAGGTGCAGAACGGTTGCAGAAACAATCGCCTCGGCGGCACCGCTTCCGCGCGGTCAGCGGCCCTTGAGGCTGCCGATGGTGAGTGAGCCCGCGGGGCGCGGCTCCAGCGCCTCTTCTTCCTCGCGGACGTATTCGGCCGGGTCACGGTCGATGGCGGGGACCCCGGCGTAGTTCCGGGCCTCGAACGCGGCGAACGCGACGGCCAGCTGGTGCCGCTGGTGCAGCCCGGCCAGCCGCCGGAAGTCGGTCAGGCCCTCGCGTTCCTCCTCGGCCATGTGATCGCTGTTGGCCAGGTTCGCCCCGGCGACCGCGGCGAACCAGCCGTCGGTGCCGACCTGATGGTTGGCCACCTCGGCGACCGCGTCCCTGATCTCGTTGTGGTCTGCGATCGCGTCCAGGGTTTCGGCCTCCACCCCGGCCGCCCGCCGCGCCGCCAGGCCCACCTGCAGCAGCGCGGGATAGAAGATCTTCTCCTCGGCCGCCGCGTGCAGCTCCAGGAAGGTACCCAGCCGCGCCCACACGGCGGACAGCACCTCGGTGTCCTCCGGGTCGATCTGCTCCAGGATCGCGAACAGCCGACGCTGCTCATGGTGATCGTCGAGGATGAGCTGGGTGATGTCCACGGCGCCTCCCGTCGCCTCAGCTTAGCCCGGCACGTTCAGCTTCTCGATCGGGTCGGTGGGCATTCCCATCGCCTGCAGCAGCGCGAGCAGTTCGTCCCGTTCGGCCGCGGTAACCGGCGTGTGATGGGCGGCAAGCGAAGCGGCCAGCTCAATCGTCAGCTCCCCATACTCGCCACCGCCGTCCATCAGCTCGATGATCTCCAGAGTTCGCGCCGGGATGCGGCCCGCGAACCTGCCCGGCAGGACAGACGCGCGCCGCGCGATCTCGTTCTCATCCATCACGTCTCCTTGGGGTTCTTCACCACACCGGGGCCGCCTGGAAGCGGCCAGCCACTCCAGACTCTCCCGTCGCCCGCCACGATCGCCACAACGTCCACATCGTCTCGCGTACCGCGGGTTACCCGCTGACCGAACCAGGAGCCGACGGGTTTCCGGCATATGACGCGAGCTCACACCTGGGCGCGTGAGCCGACGGCGGCCGTCTCCGGACCGCCGCGGTTATCGCAGCCGGCCGCATTCCCGTTGAGACTCCGCCTCGATAGGCTTGTCACCGGAGGGTGAGGGCCCGGAAAAGGGCTCGCGGACATAACGTGAGGACGGGCGCCATGGCTAATGATCAGAGCAACAGCCAGTCCAGCGGGGCGTGGCCCCAGTTGCAGTCGGGGCCGCTGATCGCGGGTGGCGTGCTGATCGGGATCGGCGCGGTGGTCGGCATTATCGGCCTGGCCGTCGCCGGCTCGCACGTCGTCGCGGCGACCAGGGCGTGGGTCAAGGAGCTTGAGGTCCCGCCGGGCCAGCTCGCACGGATGAAGTGGGAGCAGGCCAAGTCCGCCGCGGCCTCCGGCGCCAGCACCTGGCGTGAGCACCCGCACTCGCAGGTCCGCCTCGTTCGCCGGGCGACCGCCGATTCGGACTGATTCTTCCGTATTACGCGCAACACGCCGGATTCGGGCGGCGATACTAGCGAACAGCCGGTCGAATTGTCATAATAAGCTGGATCAAGTTGGCTGAGCCCCCGGATGGGAGAGAGCGTTGATCAAGACGACTAAGCCCGGGCGTGACGGCACCGTTCGCGTCACCTTCGCGCTGCCTGTCGATGAGCCAAGCGGCGCCGTGTCGGTGGTGGGCAACTTCAACGACTGGAACCCCTTCGCGCACCCGCTGCGGCGGCGCGCGAACAGCATCAGAAGCGCGGCGGTGACGGTCCAGGCCGGCACCACGCTGCACTTCCGGTACCTCGCCGAAGGCGGGGTGTGGTTCGACGACCAGACCGTCGCCGCGCAGGAGGGAAAGGACGCCGCGATAGTCGTCTGATCCAGCCGCAAGGCCCGTATCAGCGCACCGGTCCGGATCCGCACACCGGGTCCGGATCAGCTAACCGGCATTTGGCTCACGGGCACTAGCTCACAGGGCCTGGATCAGCGCGGCCCGCAGGTCCTGGTGGCTTAGCGGGACGGGGTTGCCCTGCATGCTCGACGAGGTCATGGCCTTCGCCGCGACCTCGTCGGCTTGCTGGGGACCGAGGCCGAACGTGGCCAGCCCCGGCACGGCAAGCAGCACCAGGGTCTCGCGGATCCAGGCCAGGCCGTCCTGGATGGTCGCGCCGGGCTGCCCGGTCAGCAGCCGGGCCGCCTCGGCGTACCGGTCGAGGGCCGGATGGCAGGCCGCCGGATGGTCGGCCGCGAGCGCCCGGATGTTGGCCTCGATGACCGGGGCCAGCAGGTCGGCGCAGGCCAGGCCGTGCGGCACGTCCGCGCTGCCGCCGACCACTCCGGCCAGGCCGTGCACGGCACCCAGCTTGGCGTTGGCCAGCGCCATCCCGCCGAGCAGGGCGCATATGGCCATGTCCGCGCGCGCCGCCAGGTTGCCGCCGTCGGCGTAGGCGGCGCGCAGCCCGGCCGCCGCGCGGCGCAGCCCCTCGCGGGCAAGCCCGTCGGTCAGCGGATTGGCCCGAACGCTGACGAAAGGCTCCAGGCACTGGGTGAGCGCGTCCAGGCCGCTGGCGGCGGTGACCGGCGGCGGGCACGAGACGGTGAGCTCGGGATCGACGAGCGCGACCCGCGGGATCATCAGCGGGCTGCGCAGGCTGGCCTTGAGGCGGTGGGCCGGCGAGGCGAGCACCGCGTTGGCGGTCACCTCGGCCCCGGTGCCCGCGGTGGTCGGCACCGCGACGCACGGCGCGGCGGGCCGGGTGATCGGCCCGCCGGACCCGATGACCTCCAGGTAGTCCAACGGGTCCCCGCCGTTGCCGAGCAGCGCGGCAACCGCCTTGCCCGCGTCGATGACGCTGCCGCCGCCGATCGCGACGACGACATCGGCACCGTGCTCCCGCGCGGCGCCGACCCCCGCCCTGGCCAGTTCGACCGTCGGCTCGGCCGCGACCGGGAACACCTCGGCCGGCATCCCGAGCCCGGCAAGCAGCCCGGCATGCCGCGCCGGGTCTTTGCCCGTGCACACGAGCACGCGAGTGCCGAGCCCGGCAAGAACGGCGGGCAGTTCGGCCGCCCGGCCCGCCCCGAACAGCACCCGGCCCGCGGTCGCGAACTCGAACTTCACGGCGCGGCGCTCGCCCAGGCGGGGTCGTCGGTCGGGAAGATGGCGGCGAACCGGGTGGATTGCCTGGGCTCGGCCATCATGTCGGCGACCGCGTCACGCCAGGTGGCGTAGTGCGGCGTCTGCTTGTGCGCGGCCGAGGCCTGCTCGTCGCGGTAGACCTCGGTCAGCACCACGTGCCCGGGGTCGGCCTCGTCCTGCAGCACGTCGAACCGCAGCACGCCGGGTTCGGTGAGCGACGCCCGCGCGTTGGCCAGCGTCGCGGCGAGGAAATCCGCGGTCCGTTCGGGCCGGACCCGGACATGAACGTGTACCACCAGCATGTGCCCATCCTGCCGCAGCAGCCACCGGCACTGACCGCGCTTGGGAAAAGCGAAACCGGCTCAACTCCCATCGAGTCGGCCGGTTCGCTCTTTCCTGACCATGCGATTACAAGCGGCGGAACAGCATGATCGCCAGCACGATAATGATAATGAGGACTACCGTCCCGATGCCGATATACATCTGCTTGGTTCCTTCCTAGTGACATCGTTCTTGGTCTAGCTACCCGCGGGGGAATCCTCAAACATGCGGCCCGCCGAGCCGCGGCGGCGGAGCGTGCCCGCCGGCCCTCGCCCGCGGCGCTGGCGACCGATGACGCATTGTCACCGATACCGGAATGACCAGGGCTTAACTCCCCCGGATTGGGGATTGCCCGGCCAGGTCCCATCGGGTCATGCTTGTCAGCATTCAGGGGAACTAGGGGGGCCAGGATTCAGCCGCACCTGCCGGAGGAGCCGAATAGCTTTATCGGTCGTGAGCGTGAGCTGGACGAACTGCGCCGACTGGTGTATTCAAGCCGGGCGCTGACGCTGGCGGGCCCCGGCGGCATCGGGAAGACCAGGCTCGCGTTGCGCCTGCTCGGGTCCATGGCGGCCGAGTTCCGTGATGGCGCCTGCTTCGTCGAGCTGGCCGACCTGCGGCAGCCTGACCTGGTGATCTCGCGGCTGGCGGCGGTCATCGGCGTCAGCGAGGAGCCCGGCCGACCGCTGCTCGACACGCTCGCCGAGGTGCTGCGGTCCCGCCGGATGCTGCTCGCCCTGGACAACTGCGAGCACTTGATCGACGCCTGTGCCAACGTGGCCGGGCGGCTGCTGGTCAGTTCGCCGGGCCTGCGGCTGCTGATGACGAGCCGCGAGCCGCTGCGCCTGGCGGCCGAGACGGTCTGGCGGGTGCCGCCGCTTGCCGTGCCGCCGCCTCCCGGCACCGGTGACGGAGTACCGGCCGTGCACCACGACGAGGCCGTCCGCCTGTTCGCCGACCGGGCCGCCGCGGTCCGCCCCGGCTTTGCCGTCGGCCCGGATAACGCCATGGCCGTGGCGGACATCTGCCGGGCGCTTGACGGCCTGCCGCTTGCGATCGAGCTTGCCGCGGCAAGGATCGGCGTCCTGTCGGTGGAGCAGATCAGCGGCCGCCTTGACGACAGGTTCGCGTTGCTGACCGCGGGCGAGCGTTTGGCCGCGCCGCGCCACCGCACGCTGCGGGGCACGATCGAGTGGAGCTACGACATGCTCACGGCGGCCGAGCGGACCCTGTTCCGCCGGCTGTCGGTATTCGCCGGGTGGTCCCTGGAGATGGCCGAGCAGGTCTGCGCCGACGGCGAGGTACCGGCGGGCGACATGTTCCCGCTGATCGCCGCGCTGGTCGACAAGTCGCTGGTGGCACTCGAGCCGGAGGTGCTCGGCCAGGCCCGCTACCGGATGCTGGACTCGATCAGGGAATACGCGGCGGCGCTGCTGGCCGACGCGGGGGAGTCGGCACGGTTCAGGCTCGCGCTGCGTGACTACACGCTGCGGACCGCGGAGCACCATCTGGCGGTCGGGATGGCGAAGGTCCCGGTGCCGTGGTCGGCCCGGGTCGACTGCTCCCGCAGGTACATCGCCGACGCCGGCAACGTGGACCAGGTGCTGGCGTGGTGCCTGGCCGACGGCGACGTGGAGACCGGGCTGCGGATCTGCATCGCGGTCAGCCCGCGCTGGGTCGTGTGGGGTACCTTCGCCGAGGGCGGCGAGTGGCTGGATTCGTTCCTGGCCCTGGGCACGTCCGCGCTGTCGCCGCGGATCCGCGGCGCCGCCCTGGTGGCCCGGGCGCAGCTGGCGGCGTCCAGCGATCCCGCCGTCGCGCAGAGCCTGGCCGCGGCGGGACTCGCGCTGTGCCGGGACGGCGGCGACGATTTCTGGACCGCGTGCGCGCTGAACCTGCTGAGCGAGATCGCCCTGCAGACCGGGCAGCCGGCCGAGGCGACCGCCCGCGCGAACCAGGCGCTCGCCACCGCGCAGGCCGCCCGCGACGGCTGGAACGAGGGCTACGCGCTGGGCACCAGGGCCGCGATCGCGGCCAGGGGCGGCCAGTTCATCGAGGCCCACCAGTTGGCCATCGCCTCGGTCAGCGTGATGCGGCGCATCGACCAGCAGTGGGGTGTCGCCCGCGCCCTGGTCGGCCTCGGCGACCTGGCCAGGCTCCGCGGTCATCAGGGCGAGGCGCATTCCCGTTACGTGGAGGCGCTGGCGATCCTGCATGAGATCGGCGCCCGGCAGGAGATCGCGCGGTGCGTGGCGGGCCTGGGCCGGGTGGCCATGGACCTCGGCGCGTTCGATCAGGCCAGGCGGCACCTGACCAGGAGCATCCGGCTCAGCGAGGCAACCGGCACGCGGATCGGCGTAGCCCGTGGGCTCGAGGCCTTCGCCGAGCTCGCGGTCCGGGCGGAGCAGCCCGAGCGGGCCGCGCTGCTCACCGCGGCGGCCGCGGCGCTGCGGGAGACGGCCGGGATGCCGCCGCTGCCCAAGGCCCGCACCGACGGCTACCTGGCCCCCGTCCGCCACCTCGGGCAGGCCGGCGTGACCAGGCTGTGGGCGCAAGGACAGGCGATGAGCGGCGAGGAAGCGGTCGCGCTGGCCCTGGAGGTGCCGCATCCTCCCGGGGTGAACGGCAGGGCGAACGGCGCGCACCCGGCGCTGAGCGTGGTGGCGGGCTTGGCGGGGCCAAGGTCGCTCACCCCGCGGGAGAACCAGATCGCCGCGCTGGTGGCCGGTGGCTGCGGCAACAAGGCCATCGCGGCGGAGCTTTCCATCACCCCGGCGACCGCGGCCAGGCACGTGGCCAACATCTCGGCCAAGCTTGGCTTCACCTCGCGCACCCAGATCGCCGCGTGGGTCGCCAGCAGGCGCCTGGTCCCGACGCCCCCCGCGGTCGCCAGGACGAGGGACGAGGCCTAACTCTGGAGTCAGCGCCTCCGGGGTCAGCACGGGCGGGGTCAGCACGGGCGGGGTCAGGCCTTGCGCCCGATGCCGCAGACCGCGTCGGCCGGGCGTTGCCCGCCGCCGATGTCCTGGCGCCAGGGCCGCCAGCGGGACGTGCTGACGACGCCGGGCGGCAGCAGCCTCAGCTCGCCGAAGAAGCCGGCGATCTGCTGCGGGCTGCGCAGGTGGTAGGGGTTGGCCGCGTTCTGGTTGTAGGTGGCCACGGCCTCGGTGAGCCCCAGGTTAGTGTTGGTGCCGTCGGCGAGCGCCAGGTGGCTGCCCCGCGGCAGCGGATCCAGCAGCCTGGCGACGATCGCGCCGGGGTCGGCGGTATCGGGGATCTGCCCGAGGATGCCGAGCATGATCACCGCGACCGGCTGGCCTAGATCCAGCGTGCGGCCGGCCTGGGAGAGGATCTCCTTGGTATCCCGCACGTCGGCCTCGACGTAGTCGATGGCGCCGCCCGGAGCGCTGCGCAGCAGGGCGCGGGCGTGCACGAGGACGATCGCGTCGTTGTCTACGTAGACGGTCCGGGACTGCGGCGCTATCTGCTGCGCGAATCCGTGGGTGTTCTCGTCGACGGGCAGGCCGGTGCCGATGTCGAGGAACTGCCTGATCCCGGCCCGGCTGGCCAGGTAGCGCACCGCGCCGGCCAGGAAGTGGCGCTGCAGCCGGGCGATGCGCACCACGTCAGGGAACGCCCGCACGATCGTGTCGCCCGCGGCACGGTCGGCCGCGAAGTTGTCCTTGCCGCCGAGCAGGTAATTCCAGACCCGGGAGGAGTGCGCGGTGCCGGTGTCCAGCTTCGGCCACGGGGTCTCGTCGGGCCACGGGACGCTACTCGTCACGGTGCGCTTCGCCTCCCCGGTCTGCCAGGCCCGACCTGCCGGAAATAAGGGCCTTTTCCCCAATTGTCGGTAGCGTACAACGCCGCCCGCGACCGTGGATGATAGAACCCGTCCCAGTGGCAGGAGCTGCCTGCGAGCTGGCACGACGCGAGGAGGCCACCATGTGTTTCGTCCACTCCGGCGCGGTAGGTGGCGGGCTTGTGCAGCAGACCCTGATCGGCGGGGCGGCCGCGGCCGCGTTCTCGGCCGTGGCAGGCGGGCCAATCGGGGGAATGGACGTGGCAGGCGGCGCGCCGGACGTGGTGGCCGGGCCCGGCGGCCCGCCGCCGCAGGCGGCAAAGGCAGCAGAGCGGGTTCTCGACGGGTTCGGCCAGGTGCTGCACAATCGCTGGAACCGCGACCTGCCGCCCGCGGCGGTGGTCCGCCCGGGCGAGGTGATCCAGCTGCTATGCCGCGACGCGCTGGACATCGGCGAGGCGGCCCGGACGCTGACCCCCGAGGGGAGCCTGACCATCGACCTGGCCGGGGTGCACCCGATGACCGGCCCGATCGAGGTGGAGGGCGCCGAGCCCGGCGACATCCTCGAGGTCGAGGTCCTCGACGTCAGCCCGCTGGTGGACTTCGGCTACGTGGTCATCGGCCCGGCCCTCGGCATGTTCGGGTCGCTGCGGCCCGACGTGCTCGCCCCGTTCACCGCGTTCACCGAGCCCTCCCAGATCAGTGACCCGAGCGTGGGCCCGGTGGCGGGCGCGATCCCGGCCGACCAGCCTTACAACAGCGGGTCGCCGTTCGTCCAGCTGTTCAGCTTCGAACGCGGGCAGAACAGCGGGTTCGCCAGCTTCGTCGGCGCGGACACCGGCCGGCAGGCGCGGATCCCGGTCGCGCCGTTCATGGGCATCAACGGCGTCGCGCCGCTGCGCAAGGGCATGTACCGGTCGTTCCCGCCCAACGTCAGCGGCGGCATGGGCGGCAACGCCGACATCCGGCAGTTCACCAAGGGCGCGCGGATCCAGTTCCCCGTCTACGTCGAGGGCGCGAAGTTCTCCGCCGGGGACGGCCACATGGCGCAGGGCGACGGCGAGGTGTGCGTGACCGCGATCGAGACGCTGATGGCCTGCACGCTGCGGTTCAGCGTGATCAAGAACACCATCATCGCCTCGCCGAGGGCCATCGTCCCGGCCGCGGACCCCACCCAGCTGGCCATGCCCGCCGAGATGCTC
>Ga0181525_10002245_pt1 | contig 15955 bp, 10 predicted proteins | sample PEATcosm2014_Bin_48_FD_121100 | JGI IMG/M metagenome (GOLD analysis project Ga0181525, IMG submission 121100) | Peatland microbial communities from MTU Mesocosm Facility, Houghton, MI, USA - PEATcosm2014_Bin06_10_metaG | ecosystem: Environmental > Terrestrial > Soil > Wetlands > Peat | place...
CTAGGATCTAGCGGTTTTCTTTGAGTTTTTCACGGCGCTCGATTTTTGTGTCGCACACCCGCGGGCCGAGCCGCGCTTGACAGCCGTAATATGCCCTGTTACGCTAACCTGTGCCAAGAGTGACACCACGATGGACGTGCGCCTACTGACCACCTGGAGGAGATTCGGGCGGGGCGATCACCCCGCTAAATGTGGCCGGTAGCCTTGATTCAGGATTGCTGCCGTTTCTGGCGCCATAGCTCGCTTCCTTGAAGGAGGAACCACTATGAAAGGGCTCGCTTTCCTGCTGGGTGCCTTTGTAGTACTAGCAGGGATTGTCGCGTTTAGGGCGCCCGCGCCTCTGCATGGAGCTGACTCGGCCGCGCCGATCTTCGTAACAGAAATCCCCCCCGGATACCGGGACTGGAGGTTGATCTCCGTCTCCCACGAGGCAGGCAACCTGAACAGTATTGGCGCCGTTTTAGGGAACGATGTGGCGATCAAGGCCTACCGCGAGGGGACGCTCCCATTCCCAGACGGTACGATCATTGCCGCTTTGCACTACGGCCATGTCCCATCGGCGGAAAACAACAAAGTGTTTGGCCAAGCCCAATCTTTCGTCCCTGGCCCCCCCACGAACATTCAGTTTATGGTCAAAGACTCCGCAAAGTACGCCGCGACGGGCGGCTGGGGGTTCGCTACCTTCATAGACGGCAAACCAGCCCCGGCGGCGTCAATGAAAAGCTGCTTCCCCTGCCACAATCAGGCCAAGGCTAGCGACCTCGTCTTCACGCATTACGCACCCTAAATTCAGTGGATCACCAAGGTGAGCTGGGATCGATTCGGCTGAGTTGCCCGCCCAAGTCGTCCTAGCGATTGGCGCGCACTTCGCGGTTTCCGACGAATGTTGCTTGCCGTTCGCGCGGATTGTTTGTCCTTTCTCGACGGATACGGCATAATGGGCGGACCGCCTTTGCACGATTCACGGAGGATAAACTATGCGTCAGCCGCTCGCCTATTTATCAAAGGTTTTTGCTGCGTGATCTTCTGCATTCTGATTATCGCGGTGGTTCGATCGCTCGCCGCGCAGCCGTCGCGAGATGGGCAGCCCGGCGCGATAGATGCCAACGCAAAGGTGGTCGTCTCCGACGATAACGGCCTCGTGGCGCTCTACGACGCGGCCCAGTCGCGACATCTGGGGGCCGGAGCGCTGACCATCAACGGCGACATGGCTTGGACCGGAGGCGAAGTCGCCACCACCGGCACGTTCACTATCAACTCCTTGACCCTCTCGCCCACTTGCTCCATATCAACTGCCCTCGGCTCCAGCGAAATATCCATCACGGACAAAATCACTCTGGCCGGCAGTCTGTCACTTTCGTTCGGCTTAAGCTAAGATCCCGCCGTGGGAACCGTGGTCCCGATCTTCACCTTCTCCGGCGGATTCGGGGGATCGTTTGGAGGCCTTTTCAATCTGGAACTCGGCGATGGAGACCCGCTCTCCGTGGACCTCTCCTCGGGCGGGCTTTCCGTTGCAGTGGAAGCGCCGCCGCCAGGCGGGATCCGAAGAAAAACGCGCTAAAAGGGTGGCAGATGGCTTCGCTGCGGCGATCCGGCGGCGCGCTGGGCGAACGGCGCTACAATCGCACTTCAATGCGAACCTCTCGTCTTGCCGCTCTTGCGATTTCGCTTGCCTCGCTGGTACCTGGCGCACCGCCGGATCTCTACAAGCGCATCGGCCACGTCGTTTGGCTGGTCCGCGCCATCGATCGGCCGCTGCGCGCCTGGTCAAGCCTCGGCCTTTCGGATCTGCACGACTTCGGTACGGTCGCTCTCCAGGGCGAGTATCGCGGCCAGCCCATAACCGGGCACGCGCACATGGCCTCGGGACATTTAGGGAACTTAGCCGTGGATATGCTGGAGCCGCGGGACGGCGGGAGCGCCTTGAACGCTTTCTTATCGAAGCACGGAGACGGCATCTTCTCGATCGTCTATGAGGTGTCGAGCCAGGATGAAATGGCGCGGGAAGTGGAGCGTATGGGCGGCGCGGGCGTGCCAGTGTTGCAGCGCGTGCGGATGGACACCGATCGCGGTCCGGCCGAGTTCCTGTTTTTCGATACCGAGCAAAGCGGAAAATACGCACTGGGCCTGGTCCACTGGACTGGTGGGGCATCTCCGGCCGCAGCGCCGGCCGTGGTCTCCCACATCGCCTTCGTCATTCGCGAGGCCGCGCCGGTTTCCGACTACTGGCGGCAACTCGGGTTCCCGGCCATGCCGGTGGCGCACGCCAGCCCGCGGGAAGACTCCCGCTACCATGGCATGCCCCTTTTGCTGCCGTTCGATGTGGGCTGGCACAAATACTCTCAGCCGACTTTCGAGTGGATCATTCCGCCGCAGGAGCCGCCCAACTGCTATGCCGATTTTCTGAAGGCGCACGGCGAAGGCGTCCACCACCTGGGCCTACCGGTGGACGACCTCGAAGGCGCCATGGCCAGGTACAAGGGCTTGGGCTACGGCGTAGTGCAATCGGGCGCCTGGGGCGAAGTTGGCAAGCCGGGCTCCGGCCGCTATGCGTACATGGCCACCGATTCGGTCGGGGGCGTCACCGTGGAATTAATTCATGCTTTCAACTGAAGCCTCCCGTCTCGACCAGCGCCTCGTTGCCCGTCGGCTTGTCATCGCAGCCTCCGGGTTTGAACGGTTATTCCTGGCCGGTCGATCTCACGAAGCATTTGGAACACTAAGGAGCGCAGGGCGGGCGGCCTGTGCCACCGGAAACGCGACTATGTTGGGCCTCCGCCTGGCTTGCTTCGCCGCGTACATCCGCTTATCCGCCGCCGCCAGCAACTCTTCGGCATCCGAGCCGTCTTCCGGATAGCACGCTTCGCCAATGCTCATGCATACGCTAGAGGCGGGAATCGCCGTTTCGATGGCGATCTGCCGCAGTTCGTCGATTCGCTGCCGGATCCCATCATTGCCGCTCCCCGGCAACAGGAGGACGAACTCGTCTCCGCCCATGCGCGCCACGTAGTCATACTCACGGCATTGGTTTCGGAGCGTTTCCGCCATACGTTTTAGCACCCGGTTGCCTTCCAGATGGCCCAGATGGTCGTTGACCTGCTTGAAACCGTCCAGATCGCACACCGCCACACAGAGCGGTTCGCCGCTCCGCCCGCACCTGGCCAGTTCTTCATCCAGCCGCAGGAATAGAGCCCGTGCATTAGGCAGGCCGGAGAGGTAATCGGTGGTTGCCGAGTCTTCCAGGCGCCGGAATAGAAGCGCATTCTCGATCGCCACGGACACCTTGCTGCTAATCGCTTGCAGGATGCGCAGATGGTCACGCGAGAAAGCGTCGCGATCCGCGCGGTAGAGCGTCATCACCCCGATCACACCGCTGCGGCCTTCCAGCGGAGTTGCCAGCGCCGATTGCAAAGTGGTGAGCGTAACCGAACCCGCCTGGTCAACCGACTCCACCGCCGGATTCCCGTTCACAATCGGTTTCCGGTTTTCCGCCACCCATCCGGAAAGACCTTCGCCGATCGGTATCTCTAGCGATGAGAAGAACCGGAAATCGTCGCCGTTCACGTAACGCGGAATCAATTTGTCGCCATCGCGCACGTAAATAACGGCGGCGTCGTAGGACACAATCTTCTTCAAGCGCACCGCCACCACCGAAAGAGTTTCGTCCAGGCTCAGGGAGTTGCCCAGTTCCTGCACCAATTCAAACAATAATTGAACCTCCTGGCGGGCCGCTGCAATCGAGCATAGAAAATCGCTTTCACCGTCGGCTGCAACCGGCCGGGTCTTTTGAAAGCCAGCCGCGGGCTCGGCGCCCTTTTCGATTCTTAACTCCGTCGACAATGCGATGGAGTCCATGGGCTGGGCCTGGGTCATCCGCTCCAGTTCGACATAGCGCCGCTTCAGTGCGGCGACCACGGCCGGATCGAAGCCGCGGCTGGATTGCGCTTCCACCTCGGCCATGGCCTGGTCGAGCGGCAGAGCCCGCCGGTACTGCCGGTCGGAGGCCAGCGCATCCAGGCAATCCACCGCCGTCAGGATCCGGGCGCCCAGCGGGATCTCCTCCTGCTTCAGTCCGTAAGGGTATCCCGTACCGTCCCACTTCTCGTGGTGCGCCCGCACTATGGCCGCGGCCGCATATGGAAACGACACCCGTTCGAGGATCTCCGCTCCCACTACGGGATGGATTTTCATCTTCTCGAATTCCTCGGGCGTCAGCCGGCCCGGCTTGGAGATGATGTGTTCCGGCACCGCCAGTTTCCCAATATCGTGCAGCAGCGCCGCGGCTCTCAGCGCCTCCAGATCTCCATCCTTCAATCCCATGTCTTTGCCCAGTTCCACGGCATAAGTGCGCACGCGCCGCAGGTGCTCGTGCGTCTTGTGGTCCTTGGCTTCAATGGCGAGAGCCAAAGCCTCGATGGTGCGCAAATGCAGCTCCGCGATCGACTCCGCGTGACGCTTCTGATCGTCCAGCCGCCCCAGATACATGCGGTACGAGCGAAAAATCAGGTACATTACCGGCAGTAACATCACTGAGCTTGTCCAATCCAGCTGCCTGCCGATCAAACCCAGGAGCCACGCCACAGAGGAACCCAGAAGATAAAAAGGAAAAGACCAGAAGTAGCAGCTATGCCACGTCTGGCCGAACGGTTTCCCTTCGGAAAGAGAGATGGCGCCGGCGATGGGCGCCGTATTCGCTCCAAAATAAAGCAGTCCGGTAACGATCAGCATCAGGGGACTGCCCCGGTCGAAACGATGGATCCACGGCGAGTGGTGGAACGAATAAGCGATGAGGATCGCCAACCCGGTGCTGGCAACACTGAAAACGATTTGGAACAGCGCAGGCCGCCGCTTCGGTTTCCAAAGGCATTGGACCAAGGTGGCTACGCACCCCAGAACCATCGTCTCAGCCAGCCCCAACTCCGTAATGCCGATAAGGACGAACAGGAAACCCACCGACATGGTTCCGGGAATGCCGGGAAGGTTTACCTTAAGCCCCGCTGCCAGCGCTGACACCAGCAGATAACAAAAGAAGCGCGGCAGGTCCTGCGAATCCCACCGGTGGAGACACCACCCTACGGACGCGAGTCCAGCCAGGCTGACGGCGAGAACGTAGATCTTCGATCTCAGGTTCATGACGTGGTGCAGGCGCGCGCGCCTGCCGCGACCGCACTCCTGCGGTCGCCAGGTTCCCGCAATCAGTTGTCGCCGTATCCCGTGCTGGTACCCCACACGGCATTTGTTCCCCAAACTGCATTGGTGCCCCAGACTGCATTGGTGCCCCACACCGCATTGGTACCCCATACGGCGTTGCTTCCCATGATCTCGTTGGTTCCGCTCAATAGCGCCGTGCCCCACACCGCGTTGACTCCCAAGGTGGCCGTGGATCCCCAGACCACCCCGGAACCCTGCGTCAAGTTCATGAGACCCAGCAGCGGATTATAGACCACGGACGGCGATTCCGCGCCGCCCTGCGCCACTACGGCCGTGCTGGCGAGCGCCGCATCGACGTTGACATAACCGGCACCCACCGTGAAGATGTCGTATGTGTCGGTATAAGTGACACCGTTCTGCGGGTCGGTGGCCGTGCTATACGGCGGAAAGGTTTTGGAAGCCGTCTGCATAAGCCGCGCTTTGACAGTATCGGGACTAAGGCTGGGGGTGGCTTGTAACATGTCGGCCGCCGCTCCCGCGACAACCGCCGTGGACATGCTCGTTCCATTCAGCTGGAAGTACACTGCGGGTCCGCTGCCGGACGAAGTATAGTACGACGGCGGCTCCACATTGGCCGGGAACTGCGCCGCCAGCGTCGAGCCAGGGTCCAGCAGCGACACCACCAGATTGCCCGGAGCCACCACGTCGGGTTTGGCCGTCAAATCGATATAGGTCGGGCCTCTTGAGCTATAACTTGCAATCGTGTCATCGCTGGTAGAGTAAGTCCCATTGGTCTTCATGCAGCCCACCGTGATCGCGTGCGGGCTGTTGCCGGGGGCGGTGATGGTGGAGTATCCGTTCCTGCCCAGGTTGCCCGCGGCCACCACCACGACAATGCCCGCCTTCCACGCGGCTTCCACCGCCTGGCACAGTGGGTCCATCGCGCAGCTTTCATAAATCGGGCGGCCCACTGAAAGATTGATGACGCGCACGTTGTAAGCGCTCTTCAGTTGCACGGCTTGCTGGATAGCCGCGATCACCAGGCTATCGGACCCCGCGCCGTTTTCGTCCAGCACGCGGAGATCCAGCAGGTTGGCGTTGGGCGCCACGCCGCTCAGCAGGCGAAAATTGCCGGGCACCTGGGACGAACTGCCATTGCCGGCGATAATACCGGCCACGTGTGTCCCGTGCCCGTAATCGTCGTTCTGCACGCTGGTCACGAAGCTCTGCCGGTATACCACGCGGGATTGGCTGGTTCCCGCCACGTTCAGATCCGGATGGAGGTAGATGCCGCTGTCGATCACGGCTACACCGATTCCCGTTCCCGTCCATCCCAGGTTCCAGGCTGCCGGCGCGCCCACTGCCTGCGTGGTATAGTCGAGCGCCGCCTCGAGCGAACGGTCGAGGGAGATGTAGGCCACGTTCGACTGGTTGGATAACGCGACCACATTGCTCGTCTGCACTGTGGCGGCGACGGCATTCAGCAGCGAAAACGTCGAATACACTACCCCGCCTAGAAGATTCACCACCGGGCAGAGAAGCTTGCCGAGCAACCCGGGACACTGCTGCGGCGCGCTGTACTGCACGATAACGTTAACCGTCCCGGACGGATTTGCCAACAGCGGCAGAAGATCCGGAGAGATCTTTGAGTCATTCGCAAACAGGCCGCCGCAGCCGATCAGAAGGATCCCCACGGAGGCAACTCGAGCCAGACACTTGCCGGTGACCAATCGTTTCATCGATTTCCCCTCGCAAGCGTCCGAAACAGCACGCGTTTGACCAAACGCCGGCGTTGCTCGCCGGCCCACAACCTCCACAAAACGCTGACGACTAAGATGTAAGCAACGCCCTCGAAGTGACAGAGGTGTCACGCGTGCGACAAGCGTGGCACAGGCACGGGCACTACGATTTCGAACGATGCGTATCAAGTGGGGCGGACCCCTCTAGGTCTGTCAGGATGGGCCTGCGGCCCACGAATACTGATGAAAACCAGGTTGAACAGATTTCAACGGCATTCGGTGGGTTTTCGATTGTGCGCGGGTCCTCCAGGACCCGCTGCTCGGGCAACGGAATCAGCCATGTCCCGAATCGAGCAGGCCGGCGTGGACGCCAGCCGCCGGACTCGAGAGTCCTGCCCCACGAACAGGAGGCAATACTCGCGCCGGGACGGCCCTACGTCGTGGTAACAGAAGCCGTGATCTGGGCGTCGCGCCGCGCAGATCTGGAAATAGCTGCATTGCCCTTCACTGCACCGGAATCGTGACAGTGGCGCTATTGCGGCCCCCTTGCGACAACACCAGGGGCGCCTGCTGATTCGCCGCAATACCGCTGGGGACCGTAGCGTTCACTTGATACAGGCCGGTAAATCCCGGGCTGGCGCCTGCAAAGAACACCGGGGCGTTGACTCCGCCAATGCTTACCGTCACCGTATCGTTCACATACGAGAGCGGCGAAGGCGGCGCAGGAAGTCCCGCCAAAAGACGCGGCGTGACGTCCCCCAAACCGGAGCAGTAGATGACCACCGCGTCCCCGGCCGTGGCCGAGTTGCCGCCGCCCGCTTCCACCTGCGATCCATCGGGATGCACGATCACCACAATTCCGATGCCCTCGCCGTTTTCCGACTGCGAAAAGACGCCCGGCTGCGACGACACCAAGCTGACCGCCTGCGGCGCGGAGATGGCGTTGTTGCGGAATACCACGATGGGCACGCTGGTATTGACTACCAGATCGAAGGGCAGCATGGCGTTTATCTGGCCAGCGGTCACGGCCAAAAGCGGAACCGCCTCTGCGCCGATCATGACTGACGCCCCTCCAAGTTGCGTGGGCAGTGGAAACCCCTGAGCGGCCAGCACACCTGCCGTATCGGTGAAACCCGAGCCGAAAATCGAAACGATGGTTCCGGGCGCGACGGGCGTCTGCAGGCTGAAACTGGCGGCGTTCAGCACGCCACCCGCCGCCACCTGCGGCGGAGCCTCGCCCGCCGTCTGCACCGTCAGTCTGACGGTGACCAGTTGGACCGGGCTGGCCGCACTCGGCGAAGTGATCTGAATCAGCGCGTAGTAATCGCCCGCCGTCAAGCCGGAGGGGTTCGCGCTGACCGTCACCGTGATTCCAGGCTGCCCGGCCAGGACCGATCCGTTAGAGGGGGAAACAGACAGCCATGCACCGCCCGCCGTGGTGGTCACCGACGAGGCCCAGTTCAACGTACCTTGACCGCTGTTGGACAGCGTAAACGTCTGCGTGGTGGGGGTGGAGCCGGTGGCCGCCAGCGAGATGGTTACGTCGGTAGGCGTCAAGGCTATCGCCGGGCTGACCGCCGGCTGCACCTGGCGGACGCGGCGGTTGCCGCTGTCCGAGATATACAAGTTACTAGCGGAATCCGTCGCCAGACCGGACGCCCCCGTAAGCGACGCGGCCGTCGCGGGCCCGCCATCGCCCGAGAAGCCGTACAGTCCGCTGCCCGCATAAGGGCCGATCACGCCTGCGGGCGTGACCACGCGCACGGTGCCGATAAATCCGATGTAAAGGTTTCCCGCCGGGTCCAGAGCGACCGACAACGGATTGCCCACGCCAGCCGATGTGGCCTGCCCGCCGTTTCCGGAGATGGTGTTCTGACCGTTGCCGGCTATGGTGTTGATGGTGGCTCCGGCCGGATCCACCTTCCTCACCCGGTTGTTGTTGGTATCCGCGATATAGAGGCTCCCGTCGGAACCGGCCGCCAGAGTAAGGGAACTGCCGAACTGAGCCTGTAGCGGCGCGCCGCCATCTCCGCCGAACCCAACCTTGGATCCGCCGCCGGCCCACGTACTGATCTTCCCGTCGGTGGTCACCCGTCGTACCGCTTGGGCCAAAGGGGAAGTGCTGCTTTGCACCAGGTCGGTGAAATAGACGTTCCCCGACCCATCGACTGCCACGCTCTCCGGGTAGTAAAGGGTGGCTGCCGTAGCCGGCCCTCCGTCTCCGCCGGTCCCGGTCCCGGCGTAGCAGCAATTACCGGTACCGGCGAATGCGGTGATGATTCCGGTGGAGGCGTCCACGCGGCGAATTGCCATATTGCCCGCGTCCGCGATATAGACGTTTCCAGCGGCATCGACCGCCACGCCGTTGGGCGTGTTCAGCGCAGCGAGGTTTGCCGGGCCATTATCGCCCCCGCCGCCAGCCTGGCCGGTTCCCGCCAGGGTGGTGATGGTACCCGACGGAGTGACCTTGCGCACCCGTTGCTCCAGGCGGTCGGCGATGTACAGGTTGCCCGTGGAGTCCACCGCCACGGACCAGGGTTCAATTCGCGCTTGCGTCGATGGTCCGCCGTCCCCGACGGAGACCGTGGTTCCGGCGAACGTGGCGATCGCGCCGCCCACCACAAACCGGCGAATGCGGTTGTTGAACAGGTCGGCCACGTAGATGTTGCCGGAAGCGTCCAGAGCGACTTCCACGGGATTGCTGAACGTAGCCGCCGTGGCCGCGCCGCCATCGCCGCTGAAGTTGTTCGCGCCGGTTCCGGCAATCGTGGTGATGATGCCGCTGGTGTTGACGTACCGGATGCGCTGGTTTCCTGTGTCGGCGATATAGATGTTTCCGGATGTATCCACGGCCACGCCTTGAGGCGCATTGAGCATCGCCTTGGTGGCCTGACCGTTGTCGCCGCTGTACCCGGGCTTACCCGTCCCGGCTACCGTGTTGATGATCCCGTTGGAGATCCGGCGGATTACCCAGTTGTTTTGGTCGGCGATATACAGGTTGCCGGATACATCGATCGCCAGTCCTTCGGGAAGTGTGAGGGTGGCGTCGACCGCCAGTCCGCCGTCGCCAGTCAAACCAGTGGTGCTGCTGCCGGCGATCGTAGAGATGATTCCGTTGCTCGCGCCGACTAAGCGGATCCGGTTGTTGCCGGTGTCCGCGATATAAAGATTGCCGGACTTGTCCACGGCGATCCCGGTTGGGTTTGTGAGCAAGGCTTGCGTGGCGGGCCCTCCGTCTCCCGCAAAACCACCCTGACCTCCACCGCCGGCTACCGTGGTGATAATCCCGTTGGGAGCCACCTTGCGGACGTTGCTGTTGTACGAATCCACGATATAGAGATTGCCCGCCGAATCGAACGCCAAACCCGCCGGATATAACAGCGACGCGCCAACCGCCAATCCGCCGTCGCCGCCGCCGGTAGCCAGGCCGTTCCCGGCGTAGACGGAGACGATGCCGGTACCCGCGGTGACTTTGAGAACCATGGAAAGTCCGCTGGCGGAAATGTAGAGGTTGCCCTGGCTATCGACAGCCATGCTGTTAGGTCCCACGATTTGGGCAGCCGTCGCTGGCAGGCCGGAGCCCGCAAACAAGGCGTCATTGCCGGCGTAGGTATCGATTGTGCCTTGGGCCAGAGCGATGCCCGAAAAAAGCAGCGCGTATAACATGTTCATAGAAGTCTTCGGTAGAGCGCTCATTTATCCTCCACTAAATTATCGATATGCCTGTGGGGCAGGCGTCCACTCCTGCAGCGGGTCTCCAGACCCGCCGCACAGTCGTAGACCCAGCATGCGGGCCTGAAGCCCGCCCTCCAAAGCACTTGCACGGTCTTCATCGGTATCCGTGGGCCGCAGGCCCATGCTGACAGACCTGGAGGTCTGCCCCACTGCTCTGCCTCACATGCGGCGGCGAGGCCCTTGACGGCATTGGGCTGCGGGGCTGCGTTCCGCGCGCCGGCCTTTGCGGATTTCAAACTCCGTCCCCGTTGAGTCTTGCCGGTAATGTCGGCCATCCGGACGTTCTCGAACCCTTCGCGTTTGGCCATGATGCGATAGTCGAAGGCGATGCTGGAATTGCCGCCTCCCAGCTCATGAACTTCAAAACTGGCTTCGGTCTCATTGGAAACGTAGAGGCCCTTGCAGTCGCCCTTCGGTGTCAGGAAGACGTGGTAGTCCACGCCCGCGTTCACCGTTTGGGCGTACTCCGCGTCGAGCGACACCACCGCGGCGCCGTTGTGCAATTGCCCGGCGCCGGCGTCCTCGAACCAGTTCTCCGGCGCCTGCATCGCGTACATGGATACCTCGCGGGAACCGTCGGCCCCCAACATGACGCCCCCGCCGACCGAACCGGTGCAATCCAGATTACCGTTGGTAAAGATGTCGCAGGAGCCGCCTAAGCCCTCCGTAGACAGGACAACCGCCGTCGGCTCGGTAGTCTGGTTTTCAACATAAAGCGTGCCTTCGCTTCCGGAGTTGTTGTACCCCTTGAAGGCATATGCATCGCCCGCCGTGGCGAACACGGCGGCCTCGCCGTTGATCGTGTCACCCCACACTCCCGCGTTAGTGCCCGCCATGTCCGTCCCTATGGTGCTTAAAGTTAGCCCGTAGCCCAACACGCCGACCCCTGAATTGCTGGCGGATCTGCCGAGTACGCCCATAGTATCGCCGCTGGCGGCGCTGACATAACCCTCGACGCCGACTCCCGTGTTGCTTGCGGCCGTTCCGTTGACGCCAACCGTAAAGCCGCTGTCGGCGGTAGCGTTACCCTCCACACCCACTCCCGAGGTGCTTAGAGACTTGCCATAGACTCCGACCGCCTCGCCGGTCGCCGCCGAAGCCTGGCCCTCCACCCCGTATCCTGTAGTGCTCGAGTCCAGGCCATAGACGCCAATGGTCGTGCCGCTGGTAGAGTCTGCGTAGCCCTCCACCCCGTACCCCGCGTTGCTTAGTGTCGTGCCATAAACGCCAATCGTGGCGCCGCTGGGATTGATAGCGTCGCCCTCCACCCCGTATCCGGCATCGCTCGAGACGAGGCCATAGACGCCAATGGTACCGCCGGTTTCCACCGCATTCGAGCCCTCCACGCCAATACCTGTCGGGCTGGCCGACTCGCCAATGACGCCTCTCGCACTGCCGCTCGCAGCGGTGTTGTTGCCCACTACGCCGAAACCAATAGGGCTGGCCGACTCCCCGTAGGCGCCAAACGTATTGCCGCTCGTTGAGGTGGTGACGCCCTTCACTGCGGCCGATCCACTGGCCTCGCCGCTGGTGGTTCCGTAAATGCTTGTGTTGGAACCTGACACCGTGAATGTGACGCCGCTGCTGACGGCCCCGATGCCACCTCGGACCCAGCGCTGTTCTGAAAGATCAGGGAGTTGCCCACAGTGCTGGCGCCAGTCCACAGCGGAAGGTGGCCGGCCGTGCCGCTGCCGGTAACGCCCTCCGTTGTGGCGGGCTCGGCAGAGCCGGAGGCAGCTACGGAATTGGCGGACGTGGCCGCAGAACGTCCGGCGCCATTCCCGGAGGCCCCTGCCAGGGCGAACGCAGACGCCGGCAATCCTCCCAGAGTCTCCGCGTCCACCGCTTTCAGCGAGTAGGGCACGCTGGTCATCAGCACCCGCGGACGCTCACCCGCCCCTTGCGCCTGGACGCCCAGCCAGCGCTGGCCCGAAGCAAAGATCGCAGCCGGAATGCCCTCGTTCCTGGTTGAACCCAGCAAGGCCGTGTATTCGACGTTGCCGCCAGCCTGCACGTTTTGGGTTTCCATCCAGACCGGAGCGCCGCCCTCCTGCTCTTCGTACAGTGAGAATGTCACCCCCACCGCGCCGCTGAAAGGCTTTCCGCCGGCATCGGTCAATGTGCCGCTGAACTGCACCAGCCGCGGCACGGCTGTGGTTGTTTTCGTGGCTGGCTGAGCGAAAGCCGCGGCCGTGCAACAGATCGCCATCAGAATTGTGCAAACTGAACTGTAGATATGTCTCATCTCTTGATCTCGTATAGCTGAAATACCGGTTTCTGCACTGCGTCGCCCCGATCAGCGCGGCTGAGCCGGCAGTGCTGCTATGCGAGCTGGCGGCCGGGCTGCGCCAACCGGCCCGGCGGTGGCCGCGCGCGCGGGTCGCAACCCGTCTGCGGATTTCAAACGCTGTCCAAGTGGAGTCTTCCCGGGCACGTGGGCCATCCGGATGTTCTCGAAGCCTTTGCGCTTGGCCACGATGCGATAGTCGAACGCGATGCTGGAACTACCGCCTCCCATCTCATGAACTTCAAAACCGCCGGGTGTCTCGTTGGCCACGTAGAGACCCTTGCAGTCTCCCTTGGGTGTTAAGAAGACGTGATAATCCATGGTGGTATTGACCGTCTGGACGTAATCCGCGTCGAGCGCCACCAGCGCGGCGCCGTTCCGCAATTGGCCGGAGCCCATGTCCTCAAACCAGTTATCCGGCGCCTGGACCGCGTAAAGGGCCACGTCGCGTGGTTCGCCGGCCGCATCGCGAAGTACAGCGTGCCCACCGACCGATCCGCTGCACAACAAATTTCCAACAACATTGATGTTGCAGTATCCGCCAAGAACGAGCCCGAAGGTGGAGAATACCTCCGATTCCGATTCCGTGGAGTCGTTCCGCACAAATACCGTGGCCTGGCTGCTGCTCTTGCTGTACGCGTTGATCGCTGGGACATCGTCGGCGGTGGCCAATATCGCCTGCGTACCGCTGCTGGTATCGCCCCAAAGCCCGCCGCCTGATAACACCGAACTCGCACCGCCTTCCGCGCTCGCGGCGACGCCCACGCCTTTTACGCCGGTTCCGTACATGCTGTCGCTGATCCCGTACACGCCAAATGCGCTGCCCGTGACCGCCGTGGCCACACCCGCCACTCCCATCCCCGTGGTGCTTGCCGCGGCGCCGTAAACACCAGCGTTCGTTCCACTGGTTGCTGTGGAGAGACCCTCCACTGCAGCCCCCCCGGCGTCGCTGGATGTCTGGACGATAAGCTGTTCGTCGGACGTGCCGACGATGTCCACTGCCCCGGAGCTGGTCTGTCCGATGATCGAGTTTCCCAGAGTGCTGGTGCCAGTCCACCGCGCAAGGTGGCCGACCGTGCCGCTGCCGGTAACGCCCGTCGTTGTTGCGGGCTCGGCCAGCGCGGAGGCAGCTCCGGACTTGGCGGACGCGGCGTCAGAGCGTCCGGCGCCATTCCCGGACGTCGCCAGAGCGAACGCCGATGCCGGAAGCCCTCCCAGTGTCTCCGCGTCCACCGCTTTCAGCGAGTAGGGCACGCTGGTCATCAGCGCGCGCGGACGCTCACCCGCCCCTTGCGCCTGGACACCCAACCAGCGCTGGCCCGAAGCAAAGATCTCTGAAGGAATGCCCTCGTTCCGGGTAGATCCCAGCAAGACCGTGTATTCGCCGTTGCCGCCAGCCTGCACGTTTTGGGTTTCCGTCCAGACCGGAGCGCCGCCCTCCTGCTCTTCGTATAGGGAGAATGTCACCCCCACTACGCCGCTGAAAGGCTTTCCGTCGGCATTGGTCAACGTGCCGCTGAACTGCACCAGGCGCGGCACGGCTGTGGTTGTTTTCGTGGCCGGCTGAGCGAATGCGGCGGCGGCAAAGCCGACCGCCAGCAAAATCGCGCAAGCCGAATTGGTTCCGCTGCTCTTCGTTTGATTCATATGTCCTCTCCTCGCTGCTGCACGTCCGGGCTGGCTGAGTGCCCGCTCGGCAGTTCAGTTAAGACGGCGCAAGACGCCGCCAAAAGCTGACACGCGATTTCCGTTTTGCGTTTTGTGGCAGTTTTCCCCTCCCATTTGCGCCGTCTCTTATGTGAGGGATCTTTCTGCCATACGGTACTGAACCGCGCAGTACCCACACCCTCCGGCCAGTTTGGCGCTCCCCGGTTTATGATGAAGCGTGGCGGAATCCGGGCAAGGGGAGATCACCCAGCTCCTGGCGCGCTGGGAGAAGGGAGAGTCCGGTGCAGTCGAAGCTTTGGCCCCGTTGGTCTACGATCGCCTGCATGCCATCGCGGAGGCCTACCTACGCAAGGAGCGGCCCGATCATACGTTGCAACCCACCGCGGTGGTCAACGAGGTCTTCGTCGATCTGCTGCGCTTGCGCCGGCTGTCGCTCAAGGACCGCGCGCACTTCTTTACTTTCGCGGCGCAGCTCACCCGCCGGGTGCTTATCGATTCCGCGCGCAAGGCCAAATCGGAAAAGCGCGGCATGGGTTGGCAGCGCGCGCCGCTGGACGCCGAACTGGCCTGGCTCGGCAGCGATACCGCCGAGTCGCTGGATCTATCGCAGGCCCTCAACGATTTGGCCGAATTCGATCCGATCAAGACCCGCATGGTCGAGCTGCATTACTTTCTGGGCTGCACCGTCGACGAAACCGCCGATATTCTGGACCTTTCCAGCCGCACGGTGGCGCGCAGCCTGCTTTTTTCCCTGGCGTGGCTGCGGGACCGCTTGGGCTAGGTAGCCTGGTTTTGACCTTTGGCGTGGTGGCGCTTGTATGAACCCGGCTGAACGAGAACGTTTTCACGAAGTCGAGGAAATCTTTTACGCCGCGCTGGAACTGCCGCCGGGCGCCGGACGCGACGCGCTGATTCATGCACAATGCGGTGCCGACGAAAACCTCTGCGCGCGAGTCGTTCTGTTGCTGGCGCATTGCGAGCGCATCCGGGCAGCGGCGCCCGCGCCCGCACGGCCCTTGCCTCGCTTCGGAGCCTGGCAGGCCGTGAAGCTGCTCGGGCGCGGCGGCATGGGCACCGTCTACCTGGCGGAACGCGCCGACGGCGCTTTTCAGATGTCCGCGGCCGTGAAGGTAGTGCCCATGGCGCTGGCCTCTCACGAGATCGAAGACCGCTTCCGCCGCGAGCGCCAGTTCCTGGCCAGCCTCGATCATCCGAAAGTCGCGCGCCTGATCGATGGCGGCGTCTCCGAAACCGGCCTGCCCTATCTGGTGATGGAATTCGTCGGCGGCCTGACCATCGACCTGTTCAGCGACACACACCAGCTCGATACGCGCTCCCGCATGGCCCTCATGCGCCAGGTTCTGGAAGCGCTGGC
>Ga0181525_10002246_pt1 | contig 15950 bp, 11 predicted proteins | sample PEATcosm2014_Bin_48_FD_121100 | JGI IMG/M metagenome (GOLD analysis project Ga0181525, IMG submission 121100) | Peatland microbial communities from MTU Mesocosm Facility, Houghton, MI, USA - PEATcosm2014_Bin06_10_metaG | ecosystem: Environmental > Terrestrial > Soil > Wetlands > Peat | place...
CCACGGTGGCGAAGCGCAGATCGTCCTCGGCCGAATTGCTCCCCAGCGCGCGGATATGGTCCAGCGTGCGCACTTCCAGGCGGAACAGGTAATTGCCGGTAATCATGTCAGGATGCGCCGTATCCGCGCCCACATCGTCAATCACCGCCTCGTACAGGCCAGGCGGCATCAGGTCGATCATATCCATGCAGTTGGCAAACTCGCCATGCTGCTTGAGCGCGATCTTGCCCGAGACGAAAATCCCGAGATGGCCGATATTCTGGTGGATCGAGTAAACAATCGTCTGCCCGTTCGCCACGATGTCCTTCTCGTCATCGTACATGTCCAAAATCCACCCCAGCGCCTGCGGCGGCGGGGTAATGTCATCGCCCCAGGAGCAGAACACGATAATCGGGCTGCGGATATTGCGCAGGTCGATATGCACGCCCTCCGTGGTGAGCAGCTGGCCGGAGGAGAGCCGGTTGCCGACGAACAGATTATCGGCGATCCACTGCATTTCCCCGGCATTGAGCAGCACCGGGCTGCCCCACCATTTCTCGAACTCCAGGAAGCGCTCGGCCTCTTCGTCGATATGGTCGAACACATTATACGATTTGCGGAAATACGTATTGGCCGGGTTCATCTTCTCAAAATTGCCGATCAGCGCCGCACCGTCGAAGATGCCAGCCCCCAGATCGCCCGCCAGCGCGGTCATCCACGTGCCGCCGGAAAGCCCGCCCAGATAGCGCAGCGGCGCCTTGCCCCGGTTGCCCGCCCAATAGGAAAGCGGGGAGCCCGCAATCAAAATCGGCCCCGGCAGTTCCGGGCACAGCGCCGCCGTCATCATAATCTGCCAACCGGCCTGGCAATTGCCGATCAGCGCCGGAGCGGAGGGCGCCTGCGGATGCAGGTCGGCGACTTTTTTAATAAACGCCGCCTCAGCCCGGCAAACCGCCTCAACCGTCTGCCCCGGCACCGGCACGGTGGAGAAGCAGACGAAATAGCACGGATGCCCGGCATGCAGCGCGGCGCCGATCTCACTCGCCTTCTTCATCCCGCCAATGCCCGGCCCATGGCCAGCGCGCGGGTCGAACACGATAAACGGCCGCTTGCCCGGATTAATCGCCACATCGGTGGGCGGCAGGATCCGCACCAGGCTGTAATTCACCGGTTGCGGCAGCGAGCGCCCATCCAGCACCAATTCCGAGTCAAAGGTCAGCACCGACGGCGCCGTCCGTTCCGCCGAGGCCAGCGTCTCATTCCCGCGCTGGCGCAAGGTGTCATAAAACAGAATCGTCCGCTGCACCGCGTCGACCCAGTAATTTGTACCCTCGGTCAAATTGCCAAACGCGCCGCCCCGGGCGGCATTTTTCGACCAGACGGCCGACAATTCATTAATCCCGGAGGAAATTTTATCGAGGCTGGCAACGGCCAGTTGCCCAATGTCGCTGGTTTCGGACATGGCACCTACCTTCTGTTAATACATCCCGCTTGTTCTATTTTTCAAAAACGCGGGCAGCAAGTGATATAACCATGAATTGTTGCAATGCGGTAAATTCAATTTTGAAGCGGCCCCGAATCCCCTAGCTCAGCGTCAACGCAAACTGCGTATACCCATCCCCGGCATCGCCCATGCTGGCGATATTCCCCTGTTGCAGCAGAACCGGCGCCGCTTCGGGCGAGCTTTCAAACGTCACCACCACCGGCACGCCCAGCGGCGCGAACGACCACACCGGCGGCATCGCCACGGTGATGTTCTTCTCGGCCAGAATGTAGCGGATAATCACATCCCGCACCTGATCCGGCGCGCGCAGCACCACGGCGCTGGGGTCTTGCACAATCCCGCCGCTATCCGCCCGATAGTTGTTGGTAATCACCACAAACTGCTGGTCGTCGCCCACCGGGACACCATTATAGGCCAGATTCACAATCCGGTGCGCCCGCTCGTCCATCTTCCCATGCGCGCCAAAGCGGGCAGGGCGGGTAATATCAATGTTGTAAGTCACGCCCGAGATCACATCGAACACATAAGACGGCACATGCCGGTTGAACAAAGGCTGCGGCGCGGGGTCGTTCGGATCAATCTTGTTGAAAATCTCCGCCGAGTGCTCCAGCCAGTCGCGCAACTGCGCCCCATTCACCTGCAGCGCCGCCACGGTATTGGGATACATGTACAAATCCGCCACGTCTTTAATGGCAATCGTCCCCGCCCGCAGATCCACATAATTATCCGGCGACTGATACCCTTCCTTGAACGGCGCCGCGGCGGAGAGCACCGGCAGCCCCGCCACCGAGTCCGGCAGCAGCGGCGCGGCGTACCAGCTCTGCGCCGCATTCACCAAAGCCAGCGACGAATCCGTTCCAATCAACGCAAAATAACTATTCACCGGCTGGCTTAAAACCCCAATCGGCTCGCGGATCCAGCGCAGCGTCTTGGCATGCTCCGGCGCCACCGCCCCATCCACGCGCGCATCGTTGCCCACCAGCGAGGTCACGACCTCATCATCGCGCTGCGAAATCCCCTGCGTCGCCACGGAGAAATCCGTCACCGCCCAGCGCCCGTCTTGCTGGGTGAGCGTCAGATCAATCACCCCCAGCTCACTCCCCCAGAACCCCGGCATTACCGCAGGCACCCCGCCCAGCGTGCCGCGCAACGCATCCACGCCGTCGATCCCCTGATAATCCACGCCCGGAAACACCCGGTGCGAGTGGCCGGTAAAAATCACATCAATCCCCGGCACCGAGGCCAGGTAAAACGACGCATTCTCCTCGCCGCCCTGCCGTGGCGCGGTCGAAATCCCCGAATGGCACAGCGCCACCAGCAAATCCACCTGCGCGCGCAGGCCCGGCACATGCGCCCGCGCCGCCTCCACAATATCCACCGTGCGCACCCGCCCGGCCAGATGCTCCGAATCCCAGTCCACCACCTGCGGCGGCAAAAACCCGATCACGCCGATCTTCAACGCATGCTGGCTGCCATCCTGCGCGGTAAAATTCCGTTCCAGCACCAGCGTCGGCGGAAGATAGCCCGAGCCATCCATATTCAACAAATTCGCCGAGCACAGCGGAAAATTCGCCCCGCGCAGCGCCGCGTTCAAAAACGCCAGCCCATAATTAAACTCATGGTTCCCCAGCGTCGCCGCGTCATACCCCAGCGTATTCATCGCCCTTATCGTCGGATGCACCCCATCCGCAGGAAAATTCCCCGGCAGCGCCACATAATCCGCCAGCGGATTTCCCTGAATCGTATCCCCATTATCAAACAGCATGGCGTTGGGCGCCTGCGCCCGTGCCGCGCGGATCAGCGTCGCCACCTTGGTCAGCCCGACGGTTTCATCCTGCGTATCGCGGAAATAGTCATAATCCTCGTCAAACGTATGCAGGTCGGAGGTTTCCAGCAGCCGCAGCTGGATCACCGGTCCGTCCGCCGCCCGCGCCGCCGGTGCCCCGAGCAGCACAGCGGCAGCCCCTTGCAGAATCGTCCGGCGCTTGGCGGCAAACCTCATGGCGTATCTCCACTCACATGCACGGGCAGCGTAAAGCTATGCGGCCCATCGGGCATCCCCGCCAGAAAGGCAGGAAGACGCGAAGCGCGCAAGGCATCCATCGCCGCCTGATTGACGGCAACCAACCCGCTCGGCGTCTCCACGCTGGCGGAAAGCAGCGTGCCATCGGGCGCCAGGGTGAATTCCAGCACGCAATCCCCCTCCATTCCGTCATCAACCAGCAGCTGCGGCACCACGAGATTGCTCAGCACCACGGCACGCACAGCGCCCACATAGCGCGACAGAATACTCGCCTGCGCATCCGGCGAGAGCGGCGGTGCGGCCACCTGCGGTGCCGGCGGTTCGGGCAAGGGCGGCGTGGCCTGCGGCTGCGGCGGCGGCGTGACCACGGGGCGCGGATGCATCCGCTGCTGCGGATGGTCCGCCTTGGGCGGCGGCGGCGGCACCGGCTGCGGCGGCGCGATGGGATGCGGCGGGGCAGGGGGCGTGGGAATAGGTTTGGGCGGGGCCACCGGCGCCGGGGCCACGGCCACAATCTGCAACTGCACGGTGCTCGGCGGCACGGGCGGCGGCGGTGGCGGCGTTAAGGCAAACGCCGTGATCGCCCCTGAGGTGATCACGGCGGCCAGAAGCAAGGCACGTCCGAACCGGTCAGGTTCGGACGTGAAGTCAGTCGCAGGGTTGTTCAAGATTTTACGTCCATCGTGCTTTAGAATTTAGCAGTGACGCTACCGTAAATCGCGCGCGGCGCACCCACGATGCCTTCCTTGTAAGGCGTCCCGGCGATGTTGTTCTCGGTGTTGACGTCCGCCTGCGTGTAGTAACGCACGCCGAAGAGGTTATCGACGTTCAGCGTCAACACCAGAGCCTTCACCGCGCCCATATTCACCGGCACGGTGTCTTGCAGCGTCAGGTCGGTCAGGAAGTAACCGCCGATGGCGGTGCTGGACGGCAGCGTCGTGCCGGCCAGATAAATCGTCTGACGGCCAGCATAACGGGTATCCACGCCGACATAGTAGTTGCCATAGGTCCAGTTCACGCCGGTGCTGACGAGATAATCCGGCACATTGCCGACCGATTGGCCGCTCTTGATGACGGAGCCGGTTGTCGGGTCGGTAAAGGTGCTGGTGAACACGGCGGTGTTATGCGCGAAGTTCATATACCCGGCGAAATCGCCCGGCACGGCGGAATTACCGAAATTGCCGAAATCATCACCCAGCTGCATTTCCTCACCGTCATAGCGCGAGCTGCCGCCATTGGCGGTGGTCGTGTTGCCGGTCGATTGGTCGGTCACGCTGGTGAAGGTGTGCGTGAAGTCTTCATAGTAGTAGTCGGCTTCCGCCGTCAGGCTGCCCATTTCGTAGCGCAGGCCGCCTTCGTAGTCGGACACATATTCCGGCTGCACCCGCACCGGCTCCACCGAGCCGCTATTGGTCGCGATGTTGTTATAAAACGAGCTGATGCCAGGGAAGTTCACGTTCTGGCCATAAGCCGCATAGGCATCCAGCCCGGTCAGCAGCTCATAGCTGATGCCCACGGTCGGCGAGACATAATGGTCAACATTCGAGGCGCTGCCGGTATACGGATAGTAATAGGCGGCCTGATCGGTGTCCTTGGTGATCGCGTAGAGATACTTCACGCCGGGGGTGATTTTCAGCTTATCGTCCAGCAGGCTGATATCATCCTGCAAATAAACCGAACCCAGCGTGCGGTAGTCATGCTCGTTCCAGAAATCATTGCCATTGCCGCTGGCCAGCGGGTCCTGCGGCACCGGGGAAGTGGCGGAGAAGAACTCGGCCGAGTGCAGATGGCTGAAGGTCAGGTTGCTGCCCACCTGCACGGTGTTGAACGGCAGGGTCCAGGTCAGGCTCGGCTGCACGCCAACGGTGTTCGTGTAGTATTCATACAGATGGTACGCGCGATGGCTGCAATCGCTGATCGGGTAGAGGTAGGTGCCGGCGAACGTCTTGTTGCAATAGGAATTGCGCGAATAATCGTTATCCGAGAAGAAGCCCTTAACATCGCCGCTCAGCTCCGGGGTGAACTGCTGCGTGACGCCAAAAATCGCCATGTAGTTGGTCGAGGTGTTCTGCTTGTAATAGTCCGAGGACGGCAGCTGATAGCTGTCACCCGCGGCATGCAGCACGTCCACCGGCTGCAACTGGTTCACATCGCCAGCGCTGCTGTTGTAGATGAACGAGGCATAAACATTGGTGGTGCCGCCGTTCAAAGGCGCATCCACGCCGTAGAACAGGTTGGAGCCGGAGTTCTTATCCTGCTGCGTCCAGCCATTGCTGTTCTCGCGCGCGAAGGAGAATACCTGCTTCACGCCGTCATACAGACCGGTGTTCAGCGTGGCATGCCAGTTCACCGTGTTAAAGCTGCCGTAGCCCGCGCCAATATCCGCGCCAGCATTGTCGGTCGGGGTGCGCGGCAGATAGTTAATCGTGCCGCCCAGCGAGTTATAGCTGTTGACCGCCGGGTTGTTGATGCCGCGATAGAGCATCACGCTGTCGATATCGTTGGACGTCACGAGCGTGTTATTGTCATTATCGGCCTGCGCGGTGACCGCACCGTTAAACGCATCGTTCAGGCCGATGCCGTCATAGGTCTCGGCGAACTGGGCGGAATTGAACGAGCGGAAGGTGATCTGCTGGTTCACGCCACCGGGGCCGTTATCGGTCACGAAGATGGAGGGCTCGCGCGCCAGAATATCCTGCGCGGTTTTCGCAGGCGAGATCGTCTCAAGCATCTTCTTGGTGATGACGCTGGCCGAATACGTGGATTTCAGCGGAATTTTAACCGTTTTGGCGGTGCCGCCAGCGGTATCGGCGGATTTGCTGATGCCCTGGATCGGTGTCGGCGTACCGGCATCCTGCGCATAGGCCAGCGTGCCGCAAGCAATCAGCGTGCTGCATGCAGTGCCAAGAAGAAGGCTCTTTCTTTTCATGTGGAAAACTCTCCTGTTGATGGAGCGCTCTCTAGCGGCAGGCGATGACACCCAAATGACGATTTCATCACGGAGCCATGACAACTGTTAACAACTCGTAATTTCTTTAATTTGTTGTAAATTTACCAAACCTGAACCGAAAATATTTGTGAAATTATGGTTGCAAAAAACGATACGATATCGTGGCGATGCTGGAAATAACAGCCTGGCGGCCAGATAGAATGCCGCCGATGGTGCGCCTAAAATGAACCCATGCCAGCGGCGGCGCCCTCATGCCGCCTGGGCAAACCCCTCGCTCGCCCGTGCCGCCAGCTCGCGGCGCAAGGCCATCGGCACCTGCCGGGCAGACTTGGCCCGGGGGTAAGCCAGCTCGGCCATGGCGGGCGCATCGCCATACAGCGCCTCATGCTCGGCCCAGTTGTCAAAAGCCATGCGCGCCACGTTATCGACAAAAGTCTCCGTGGCCGCCCCCTCGGCGAGGATAAGGGAATGGTCAGCGGTTTCCACATGATAATACGTAAAGATCTCGGGCATATCCGCCGCACGGGTGATACTGACGCCGTTCACCAACGCCCCCGCCTGCACCAGAACCCCGCCCAGGAACATGGCGTGATCCGGCGACACCAGCAGATCGCGCACGGGCAAGTTTTCGCCCAGCGCCCCGGCCTGGATGCGCACCGGCAGCGTGCGCAATCTGTCAGCAAAGCGGGTCGCCACCGTGCTGACGCCAACCCAGCGCACTGGAACGCCGCGCCCATCGGGGGTCAGCACCAGATCGCCGATTTTCAGCCCCTCGACCGCAACCTCCCCGCCCGGCGTGGCGATGGCGGTACCGGCCACGAAGCAGAAGGCGGTAATATCCGTACCGCCGGAGCCGTCCGGGGTGAGGGCGACGGTATACGCCCCGTCATTGCTGAAGGTTAAGGTAAGCCCGTCGTCGTAGAGGATAAGGTTGCCGGATTGAACGGCCGTCGTGTACGCGGAAGGCGCCAGATCGGTGACATCGATCGTATCCTGGATGTCGACGCCGTTAATCACCTCGCCGTTGAAGGCGGCGGTACGGCCTTCAAGCGTCCAGGCGGCACCTGGATCGAAGTTGATCGTGGAGAAGCCCTGGAAGGATGTGCCGAAACCCGCGAGCGTGCCGTTGCCAGCTTCCAGCTCCAGCGTGGCGGAGGTGGCCCCGGACGCAACCGTAACGCCGCCGGAGAACACCGCCGCCGTGCCGACAACCAGGACATCGGGGCCGTCGCCGCTGCCGTAAAAATTAACCGCGCCCGCGCCGCCGGAAATCGTGCCATTATTGGTGACGGTGCCGCTGACGATGAAGACGCCATCGTAGCTCGCGGCGGCCTTAATGGTGCCGGAGTTGTAGACGGAACCACCTGCCCCCCCCAAGATCACGCCAGGGAAGCCTCGGCCATAGATATAACCGGTGTTGGTAACAGCGCCTCCATCTTTGAGGTTGACGCCAGACCCGTAGGGCAACCCACCGATAATGGTACCGGAGTTGACGAGCGAACTGCCTGCGCCGTTCAGGTAAACACCGCCGTAGCCGGCGGAAATGAGGCCGGTGTTGCTGACATACCCTCCCGAATTGAGGTAGACACCGGGTGCCCTATACCCCGTGGTGAGGATGCTCCCCGAGTTGTTGACCGTGCCGGCATTAAGAAAATCAACGCCCGCTGCATAGGTGGCGTTGATTGCACCCTCATTCACCAGCGTCGGTGTGCCGCCCGAGCTTGGGGCATACACACCGACGGTATGGGAAGGGGCGGTAATCGTGCCGCCTGCCGTAATGGTCAGCGGCGAGGCATAGTAATTGGCGGTGCCGGGACCGCTGCCGAGGACAACGCCGCCAGAATAAGAGGCTGTAATCGTGCTTCCAGACATGGCGGCAACCTCGGGGTTTAGGGATTGTTGCGTTCTACGCGAACCCTAGCAGGCAACCCCATGATTACCAAGTTTTCATCACCCTAAAAGCGACCAAATCTCAGTCAGTTATCCCCCGCAACCCCCGATTTCCCCCGGCGAGCCCCCCGGTCAGCCGCGCGCGAACCCTGCCGCCCCCTAATCCACCCGGCGCTTATACTTAGGCCGCGGCTTATCCGTATGCAGCGCTGACCCCCGCCCCGAGAGCGACGGGTTGGTCATAAAATACTCATGCGCCGAAGCCGGCGGATCGCCCGGCGTCACCCGCACCCAGCTCCCATCCGCGCGCAGCTCCGAGGACTGCGCATCATCGCGGAAGTTCACCACCATAATCTGGTCGAGCACCTGCGCATGCACGGTCGGGTTATGGATTGGCACAAATGTTTCCACCCGCCCGTCCATATTCCGCGCCATCCAGTCCGCGCTGGAGATGAACACCTTATTCTCGCGCGCCGGAATCGCATGCCCATCAGCAAACACGCACACGCGCCCATGCTCCAGGAACCGCCCGACAATCGACTTCACCTTAATATTTTCCGACAGCCCCGGCACGCCCGGCCGCAGGCAGCAAATCCCGCGCACCACGATATTAATCGGCACCCCCGCGCGCGACGCCTCGTAAAGATGGTCGATCAACCGGTCATCCACCAGCGAGTTCATCTTCAGCCAAATCCCCGCCGCCTTCCCCGCCTTGGCATGGGCAATCTCGGCATCAATCAGCGTATCAATGGTCTTGCGCGTCGTCAGCGGCGAGAACGCCAGCTGCTCCATGGCTTCGGGCTTGGCGTAGCCGGTCATATAGTTAAACAGCCGCGCCGCATCGCGCGTCAGCGCCGGGTCGCAGGTGAAGAACGACAAATCCGTATAAATCCGCGCCGTAATCGGATGATAATTCCCCGTGCCAAAATGCGCATAAGCCCGCAGCGTCCCCGCCTCGCGCCGCACCACGTAGGACATCTTGGCGTGTGTCTTTAAGCCCACGAACCCAAACACCACCTGCACGCCCGCCGCTTCCAGCGTGCGCGAAAGATGAATATTCGCCTCCTCATCAAACCGCGCCCGCAGCTCCACCATGGCGGTCACCGACTTGCCCGCTTCCGCCGCCTCAATCAGCGCCTTCACAATGGGCGAATCCCGGCTGGTCCGGTACAGCGTCTGCTTCACCGCCACCACCGCCGGGTCCGCCGCCGCCTGCCGCAAAAACTGCACCACCACGTCAAAGCTCTCAAACGGATGGTGGACGAGAATATCCTTGGCCCGGATCGCGGCAAAGCAATCCCCGCCAAAATCCCGAATCCGTTCCGGGAACCGCGCGGTGTACGGCGGGAACAGCAGATCGGGCCGGTCATCCACAATCAGCTGTTTCACATCCACCAGCCCCATCAGGCCAGTCTCCGCATAAACCTCGTCCGAGGGCGCATCCACCGCGTCGATCACCAGCTCGCGCAAATCCTCCGGCATATCCGCCTGCAAGGTCAGCTGAATCGCCACCCCCCGGCGGCGGCGCTTCAGCGCCGTCTCATAAGAGCGCACCAGATCCTCGGCCTCTTCCTCGAACTCCACGTCGGTATCGCGGATAAGCCGGAACAGCCCGGAGCCCTGGACGGTAAACCCCGGGAACAGGCGCTGCATGAACATGCCCACCAGCTCTTCCAGCATGATAAACCGGATCGGCCCTTCCGCCGAAGGCAGCCGCACAAAGCGGTCCACCTGGCCGGGCATCGGGATCAGCGCCGACATCTGCCCGCGATCATCATCGCGCGCCAGCTTCAGCGCCATCACCAGGCCCATATTGGGAATGAACGGAAACGGATGCGCCGGGTCCACCGCCAGCGGCGTCAGCACCGGAAACACGCGCTCCATGAAATAGCTGTCAAGAAACTGCGCATCATCACTGGTCAGCTGCGCCGCCGTGCAGATCACCAGCCCCGCCCCCGCCAGCAGCGCCCGCACATGGCCAAACGCCGCCTGCTGCGCCGCAATCAGCTCTCGCGCATGCACGCGGATCGCATGCAGCTGCTGCGCCGGCGTCGCCCCATCCGCCGAGCGCTCCAGCACCCCGGCCCGCGCCTGGCCAATCAACCCCGCCACGCGCACCGAGTAAAACTCATCCAGATTGGACGCGCTGATGGAAACAAACCGCAACCGCTCCAGCAGCGGATGCCGCGAATTCTCCGCCTCCGAGACCACCCGGAAATTGAAATCAAGCCAGGAGAGTTCCCGGTTAATAAACCGCGCGGGGTCGTCGAGGCCAATCTGAGGGGTCGGCGCTAAAGCTGTCTGGTCCATAATCCCTCACTATAACAAACAATTTTCCGGCGAAGATGACGAGTTTGTAAAATTTAGTCCTAAAGGAAGAAGTTCTTTTTTGAAAAAAAGAACCAAAAAACTTTTGTTAATCTGGGACATGGGCGGTGGCCTCGTCAAAGCCCCCGATTAATATGCGTTTTTTGCGCGCTTTTTTGCAAAAAAGCGCTGCTTCCTTCCCTTAACTCAGCTCCAGCATATCCTCCAACAGCTCAGCCGCAAGCTGCCGGGTAATTTTCCCCCCCCGATCCATCGTCGCCCGGTCCAGCCTGGCCACGGCCTCGCGCAGCGCGGCGGCGGTTCGCGGCAGATAGGTCAGCAGAAAATTGCGCACCGCCAGGCCCATCGCCAGCTGCCGGTCGGCCACCAGCCGGGTCAGCAGCAGCGCCAGCAGCTCATCCTCGGGCGTGCGGATCTGCGCGCTCTCCGCCGCGCGCAGGCGCGAGGCCAAATCCGCCAGTTTAATGGATTGCCGCGCCGCCGGCAGCCGTGCCGCCATCAGCACCGGAAACCCCGCTTCGGCGGCGCTGTTCAGCAGATGCAGCAGCGCGGTCGCCTCGGGCAGAATATCGGCATCATCCACCGCCACCGGCCCGCGCACGCGGATCAGCCCGCGCAGCTCCGGCCCATTCAGCAGCGTCGCACCCTGGGCATTGGCCCAGATATGCAGCAGATGCGTCTTGCCGCATCCCGGCTCGCCCCACAGCACCAGCCGCCCATTGCTCCAGGCTTCGGGCCGCGCCAGCCAGTCGCGCGCCAGGGCGTTGGAGGGTGCCGCGCAAAAATCCTCGGCAGCGTAGTTTTTTTCCTCGGCAAACGGCAGCGCAAGCTGTTTCATTCGGGCGGCGCATCCAAATAGAGCGGGCTCAACAAATACCGCCGCAGCCAGAAGCGTGCGAGCACGCCCAGCGTGGCGGTAATCGGCACGGCCAGCATAATACCCAAAAACCCGAACGCTGTCCCGCCTGCGAATAATGAAAAGATCACCCATACAGCGGGCAGCCCCACCCGGTCGCCCAAAAAGCGCGGCTGGATGAAATAGTCGTTCAGCGCCTGCCCGAAGCCGAACACCGCCAGCACCAGAAACACGCCATGCCACCCCGGCGTCTGGCTGAGCGAGAGCAAGATCGCCGTCACCGCCCCGGTCAGCGTGCCGACATACGGGATAAACGACAGCACCCCCGCCGCCAGCCCCACGATCAGCCCCAGGTCGAGGCCGATCACCGTCAGCCCCACCGCATACACCACCGCCAGCACGAGGCAGCAGATCGCCTGCCCACGCACCCAGGCGGCGAGAATCCGGTTCACCTCCAGCGCCTGCGCGCGGATCACCCCCTCATACGGGCGCGGCAGCCAGCTATCGACATGGCGGATAATCGCCGGCCAGTCGCGCAAAAAGTAGAACGTCACAATCGGCGTAATCACCAGCAGCGTCAGCACGTTCACCACGGCAAAGCCGCTGCCGATAATATTACTGGCCGTGGACCCGGCGAAGGAAACAATCGTCCCCGCCTGATTAGCCGCCAGATCCCGGATTTTCGCGCTCACCGCGCCCGGGCCAAAGCGATGCTCCAGGTCCAGCACCAGATGCCCGAAATCATTCTCCGCCGTCTGGAGGTAAGAGGGCAGGTTGGTAATCAGCACCGTCGCCTGGTCGGCAATGGCCGGATAGAGCAGCAGAATAAAGAGCGTGACAAACGTCACCACCGCCGCCAGCAGCAAGAACGCCCCCGCCGCGCGCCGCAACCCGAGTCGCTCCAGGCGGCTCACCGCCGGGTCGAGAAAATAAGCCAGCCCGGCGGACACCACGAAAGGCATGAGAATGGCCGAAAACAGCCGCAGAAACTCCCAGCACCCCAGCACCACCACCACGGCCAGCCCCAAGCGCTGCCATTGCACCTTATACGCGCGGGAAAGCACGGGCGGCAGCTCGTTCATGGCGTCATCACACGGGGCAGGGGCATTTTCACGCTTTGGATTAAACCACGAACTGCATTAATCCCAAACCATCCGGCCCCGGGCGATTGCGCGGCGCAATGGCCTGTGTTGAAAAGCGGCAGAATTTTAACGGCGTGAAATCGCGAAGCCATATTGCAGGCTTAGCGCATCGGAGGCTGCCATGACCAGCGTAACATACCGGGATGCCGGGGTAGATATTGAGGCCGGCGACGCGCTGGTAGAGGCGATCAAGCCCTTGGCCAAAGCCACGACCCGCGCGGGCGTGCTGGGCGGTCTGGGCGGCTTCGGCGCGCTCTTCGACCTGAAGGCGGCGGGCTTCACCGACCCCATCCTGGTCTCGACCACGGACGGCGTCGGCACCAAGCTGAAAATCGCCATCGAGACCGGCATCCATGATTTCGTCGGCATCGACCTCGTGGCCATGTGCGTCAACGACCTCATCGTCCAAGGTGCCGCCCCGCTGTTCTTCCTCGACTACTTCGCCACCGGGGCGCTGGACGTCGCGGCGGCCGGCCGCGTCATCGCCGGCATCGCCGAGGGCTGCAAGCTCTCCGGCTGCGCCCTGGTCGGCGGCGAAACCGCCGAAATGCCCGGCATGTACGCCAAAGGCGACTACGACCTCGCCGGCTTCTCCGTCGGCGCCGCCGAGCGCAACACGCTGCTGCCCGCCGGGGTCAAAGCCGGCGACGCCATCCTGGCCTTGCCCTCCTCGGGTGTGCACTCCAACGGCTTCTCCCTGGTCCGCCGCATCTTCAGCAACGCCAACCTCACCTGGGAGTCGCAAATTCTCGCAGGCCGGACGGCGGCGGAAATCCTCATGACCCCCACCCGCATTTACGTGCAGCCCACCCTGGCCCTGCACAAAGCCGGGCTGCTCAAGGGCGCCGCCCACATCACCGGCGGCGGCCTCCCCGGCAACCTGCCCCGCGCCCTGCCGGAGGGCCACGGCGCCCGCCTCACCGCCCCCTGGACCATGCCGGAAATCTTTCCGTATCTGGCCAAAACCGGCAATGTCGCGCCCGAGGAAATGCTCCGCGTCTTCAACTGCGGCATCGGCATGACCCTCATCGTCTCCGATGCCGAGGCCGCCATCGCCCTTTTGCAAGAAGCGGGTGAATCCCCCTTCCTCCTCGGCCATGTCACCGAAACTGAGGGCGTCCTCATTGACGGCATCGAGTCCCTCTTCGCGTGAAACCGCGCGTTGCCATCCTCATCTCGGGCCGGGGCTCCAACATGGAAGCCCTCATCAAAGCCGCGCAGGAGCAAAATTACCCCGCCCAAATCGCCCTGGTCATCTCGAACAAAGCGGACGCCGCAGGCCTCGCCATCGCCCGCGCCCTGGGCGTCGAGGCGCTCGCCATCTCCTCCAAGCCCTACGGCAAAGACCGCGAAGCCCATGAACGCGCCATCAACGCCGTGCTCACCACCCATAAAATCGACCTCGTCGCCCTGGCCGGGTACATGCGCCTGCTCACCCCGTATCTGGTGGGGAACTGGGCAGGCCGTATGCTGAACATCCACCCCAGCCTGCTCCCCAAATTCCCCGGCACCGACACCCACGCCCGCGCCCTCGCTGCAGGCGAATCCCGCCACGGCTGCACCGTCCACCTCGTCACGGAAGTCATGGACGCAGGCCCCATCCTCGCCCAGGCCGAAATCCCCATCCTCCCCACCGACACCGAAGCCACCCTGGCCGCCCGCGTTCTGGAACAGGAACACCGCCTCTACCCCGCCGCCCTGGCCGCGCTGGCCGCAAAAATCCCCTTGCCACAGGCCGGGCCAACCCCGTAAAACCCACACCAACCCAGGGGAGATAAAAATGGCCACCCACACCACCGAGGAAACGGCACTGCCCGCCGCCGATTATTTCGACACCACCTCCAAAAAAGGCTGGGATTTCTTCACCAAATTCCTCTCCGTCAACGTCGTCATCACCATCGCGCTGCTGCTGCTCATCGGCGCATTGACAGTCTGGCGGTAAGCAAGCGGTTCTTTTTGTTCACAAAAAGAAGCGCTCCCCTTTACCTTAACTTAATCTCCGCCAGCCGTTCCTCGGCCACATCCAGCGCCGCCTCCACCGCCCCGCGCGTCAAAAACCGCATAATCCCGCGCGGCGGCCTGGGCCGCAGCCAAACGGCTTTCGCCCCTTTGCCGCCGAGCTCTTTCACCACCGAGTCCACATCGCCCAAGGCATCAATCAGCCCCAGCCCCAGCGCCCGTTCACCTGAGCAGAACCCACCGTCAAACACCTGGCTCTCATCTTCGGTCAGCCGCGCCCCGCGCCGCTCGCGCACCCAGGCTTTAAACATGCCATGCGCCTCATCGAGCATCTCGCGGATAAACACCTCATCCTGCGGCCGCAGGGCGCAGAACATCTCCAACCGCGCCTTATTCTCCCCCGCCGTAAACAGCCGGCGCTCAATATCATACCGCGCGATAAACTTATCCAAGCCAAACCCGCCGGTAATCACCCCAATCGAGCCCACAATGGAAAGCCGGTTGGCATAAATCCGCTCCGCCGCACAAGCCAGCCAATACCCGCCGGACGCGCCCACATCGCCAATCACCGCCGTCACCTGAACCCCGGCCTCCTCCGCCCGCCGCCGCAGCAGCTGCCCAATCAGGTCAGACTGCACCGCCGACCCGCCGGGGCTCTCAATCGCCAGCACCAGATGCTTGCTCCGCTTGGCCAGCGCAAACCCCCGCTCAATCGGCGCCGTAAACGCCTCCAAATTAATCGCGCCGGGCCGCGCGGCAATAATACCGCGCAGCTGCAGCACAGGGATCTTCGTTTTGGACCACGGAAATTTCATACAAAGCAGCCTAGCGAAAGGGCCGAGTGAAGGAAAGAAAGCAGCGCTTTTTAAAAAAAGCGCGCAAAAACTTTTATGAATCGTGGGCGTTGGCGCGGCCAACGCCCACGATTCATAAAAGTTTTTTGGTTCTTTTTTTCAAAAAAGAGCCTCTTCCTTCCTACTCGGCCACGGCGGCCAACCGCGCCCGGCGCTCCTGCACGAACATATAATCGCGCGTCAGCGGCAGCGCCTCCTGGTTGCGCACCATCTGGATCTGAAAATTCATATGATCCGTTTCCCGGAACGCCAGCTCCGACGACGAGAGATAAAACTCAAACATCCGGCAGAACCGTTCATCATACAGCGCCGCAATCGTATCCCGCTTGGCGGCAAAGCGCTGCCGCCAAAGGCTGATGGTCTGCGCGTAATGCAGCCGCAAAATCTCCACATCGGTGCACAGCAGCCCGGAAAGCTCCAGCGGCCCCAACACTTCCGAAAGGGCAGGCGAGTACCCGCCGGGGA
>Ga0181525_10002247_pt1 | contig 15939 bp, 15 predicted proteins | sample PEATcosm2014_Bin_48_FD_121100 | JGI IMG/M metagenome (GOLD analysis project Ga0181525, IMG submission 121100) | Peatland microbial communities from MTU Mesocosm Facility, Houghton, MI, USA - PEATcosm2014_Bin06_10_metaG | ecosystem: Environmental > Terrestrial > Soil > Wetlands > Peat | place...
AGCAGATGATGAAGCGGCGTGTAGGGCAACATTACCCCGAGTTCATGATTGTCGGGAGCAACGCCAGCGAGGTTGATTTTTGCAGGCGCGATGACGATGGGCCGCGCCACCGAGGTTAGGAGCGCTTCTGCGTCCGCAGAGATCCAGATCAGGCGTCGAGCGACGTCCAGATTCTTTGCCATTAATGCGAAAGGTTTTTCCTTACGATACTTTCGGTTTCTCAGAGACTGAACGGCATCTGCATTTCTAGCATCGCATGCGAGGTGGTAGCCGCCCAGTCCTTTCACCGCGAGGATTTTGCCCGCCTGCAACATCGCAACGGCGGCGCGAATGCTCGGTTCATTGCCGCGAACCACTTTGTCACGGGCTTGCAGATAGTATTCCGGGCCGCACTGCGGGCAGGCAACCGGCTGGGCGTGAAAGCGCCGATTGTAAGGATTGTTGTATTCGCCCGAACAGTATTCGTCGAGCGGCCAGCGTTCCATCGTGGTATTCGAACGGTCGTAGGGGAGTCCTAGGATTACGGTGTAGCGCGGGCCGCAGCTCGTACAATTAATATAAGGATAGAAATAGCGTTTGTCGGCGGTATCGAACAACTCCCGCAAGCAATCTTCACATACCGGAAGGTCCGGCGAGATTCGAACCGATAGCTGTTCGTTCCGCCGGCTCTCTCGAATCGTGAATTCATTGCAGCCGACCGGACTCGACGTGTGGATTTCGATGTCCGTGATCTGTGCGGCAAGAGGCGGTTCAGTCTTCAGCGCTTGAACGAACGCCTTCAAGCCTTGATCCGCGCCCTCGAGAAAAATCTCGACGCCTTGCTCGCCATTCAATACCCAGCCCGCCAGCGTATTTGCACGAGCCAGCCGAAACACGAACGGACGAAATCCCACACCCTGGACCACGCCGCGAACTTTAATCGAACACGCGCTCGCCATTCCAAATTACTCCACGCTCACTACGCAGCCGCGCCCTTGCCAACCGATTTGAATCACCTTGCCGCCATCGACGAGCATCGGGACCGTGCGGTGCCCGTTTGCCAGAGAGCGCATTCGCTCGCGGGCTGCCAGATCAGCTTCCACGTCGTATTCGACGAACTCGGCTCCTTTCCATTCGAGCCACTCGCGCATTTCCTGCGTGTATTGGCAGCTCTTTGTCCCGAAGAGTTCAAGAATCGCCACGGCCGAGCACCTCCAAAGCCTCGCGGATCACATGGTAAATCGAGGCCTGTATTTCCTGAATACGCGGAATGTAATCGGAACGAACGATCAACGGAAAATCAGCCAATCCGCGCCGCTTAATTTCGCCGCCATCGTAGCCGAGCAGCGCCACCGTGAGCAGATTGCGCTTCCGTGCTTCTTCCAGCGGCATGATCAGATTCCGCGATCCGCCGCTGGTGGAAATCGCGATGGCGACATCGTCCGGCTGAGCCTGCGCAATCATCTGCCGGAGAAAAATAACTTCGGTGCCTACATCGTTGGCGATCGCAGTGATGTTTGCCGGTTCAAGCGCGAGCGAAATCGCCGGAATGGGCTTCCATCCCGCGGGCGGTGACACGCAATCGATAGCCCAATCGTTGGCGTCGGTAGCCGATCCGCCATTTCCAAAAATAATCAGCTTGCCGCCACGGCTGACGCGTTCCGAAATCGCGGAAACGGCATCGCCGATCTGTTCCGCCTCTTCGGCAGCCACTTGCGCGCGCAACTTTGCGTCGTCCGCCACTTTCATTTGGATCGAGTTGGCTACCTCGGCGATCACATCGCCGGTAGCCTGCTTCTCGCGTCCAAGGAACGGATAGAGAAATTCGGCCTGCCCTACATCGTGCCCCAGTTCACGGTGCTCGAAGAAGACGTGCACCGTCTCCCAGAGTGTGTGATAGAGGACCTCAACCAATTCCTGTTGAATGAACGGATCAGCATGTGCCGGTGGAATGGTGTAAGAACCTTCGAGACCGGGAAACGCAAACGTCATCGCTCCGCGCGCGCCCGCTGCATCGAGAGCCGCCCACACCTCCGGGTCGCCTTCGGGCGGCCCAAATCCCATTACGATGTCGTCGGGACGGACGATTGCTTCGAGCCACGGCCGGAAAAGAATGGAAAGATCGAGCGCAGGCAGCGCGCGCTTCCCTACGATAACAGGATGAACGAACTCGACGGAGACGTGTTGCGCGTCTGTCGCATAGGGTCCTTGCCCAAACGCGAGCAAGCGGCCGCCCCGAAGAAGCCGGTCGGACATCTCGCGGCATGCAACAGCGAGCCGATTGGCTTCGTGCGCGAAAAATGTTTCCAAAACCTGATTTCGCGCCAGGAGGCGCTGTTCAATTTGCGCGGCGAGCTGGCAATCCGCAGCCATTTTTCTTCTTGCTTCGGGCATTCTGCCTTCCGATTAGCAGATCCGCGGCAGAGGATCGCCGACGAGCATATCAACGATGCGGCTGCCGCCGTAGAGACTCGTCACCAGAACCGAGCCTGCGGGTTGTTCGCGAATTTCGCCGACAATGCGAGCTTCCTCGCCGCCCGGTGTTTCTTGCAGCGACTTTAGCGCTGCGTCAGCAACCTCTGGCGCAACAACGGCGAGAAACTGTCCTTCATTCGCGATGTGCAGCGGATCCAACCCCAACAGCTCACAAGCTCCTCGCACGGCGTCGTGCACCGGGATGCTGTCCTCGAAAAGAATGACTCCCAACCCACAATCTCTCGCGAGCTCGTTGAGAGATGTTGCCACGCCACCGCGCGTGGGATCACGCATCCAGCGAACGCCCGGACCCGCCTCGCGTATGACGGCGCTAACCAGTGGAAAGACGGAGCGCGTATCGGAACGGAGATCGCCTTCCATCTCGAGCTCGCCACGAGCCAGCAAAATCGTGATTCCGTGATCACCGATCGGGCCGGAGAGCAGAACTTTATCGCCGGAGCGCACCGAGTGCGGATTGATCTCGACGTCCGGCAGCGGAGCGCCAAGCCCCGTGGTTGTGATGTACATGCCGTCGGCCTTGCCGTGCTCGACAACCTTTGTGTCTCCGCCGGCAATTCTGACTCCGGCTTTCCGGGCAGCATCGGCGATAGCCTGAATTTCGGCTTGCAGGACGTCCGTGCGCAATCCGGCTTCGAGGATTAATGTGAGAACAAGCGCTTCGGGTTTTGCGCCCGACACCGCCAAATCATTTACAGTTCCGTTGACAGCGAGTTCTCCGATGGAACCGCCGGGAAAAACGATCGGCTTGACCACGAAGCTATCCGTGGTCACCGCCATCGGCGCGCCGTTAATTTTCAGATGGGCAGCATCCCCAAGCGGCTCAGCAGACGCACCAAAAAAAAGAGGCGCAAATAGCCCTTCCACGAGACGGCGGCTGGCCTTCCCGCCCGCGCCATGCGCCATCTCGATTTGAGGTTCGCGAAAGCGAATCTTGGGAGCAGGATTCCCGAGCTTGGCGCCGGCACTCATGCTGATGCACTGATCGTCGTCAAGAGATTGCCCTTCCGATGCTCGTAATTATAATAAGCGGCGCAGGATCCTTCCGACGACACCATCAGCGCTCCCACCGGATTCTCCGGCGTGCATTCCCTGCCGAACAATTTGCACTGCGCCGGTTTCAGAACGCCTTTGAGCACTTCTCCACACTGCGCGGCTTTCGGATCGGTAACGCGAATTCCCGGAACGTGGAATCGTTGCTCCGTATCCCATTCGGCATACTCCTCGCGGATGCGGAGCGCCGACTGCGAGATGAAGCCCAGGCCGCGCCACTCGAAATACGGGCGCAGCTGAAAAGTTTCGGCCATCGCGCGCAGAGCGGCACGATTGCCCTCCCAGGGAACAACGCGCTTGTATTGATTTTCGACTTTGGCTTCGCCTTTTTGAAGCTGAGTGAGAAGCATCATGATCGATTGAAGGAGGTCGAGCGGCTCAAATCCACATACAACGATGGGTTTGCGCTCATTTTTTGCAATCCATTCGTAAGGCCTGCAGCCGATAACAGTGGAAACATGCCCTGGCCCGATGAAACCATCCAGGCGCATGTCGGGAGAGTCCAGGATCGCGCGGATCGCGGGGATGATGGTGACGTGATTGCAAAAAATTGAAAAATTATGGATACCTTCCGCTTTCGCTCGCAGCAAGGTCAAAGCAGTAGAAGGAGCGGTAGTCTCAAAACCGATGGCAAAAAACATCACGTGCTTCTGAGGATTCAACTTTGCCAGTTTGATCGCATCTGTCGGTGAATAGACGATGCGAACGTCCATGCCTCGCGCCTTATGCTCGAGAGGGCTGCCGTGGGTGCCGGGAACTCGCATCATGTCGCCAAAGGCGGCGAAAATCACGTCCGGCTGCATCGCTATCGACAAACCGTCGTCAATGCGGCCCATGGGGAGGACGCAGACCGGGCAGCCGGGCCCGTGAATCAACTCGATATTCGGCGGCAGAACGTCTTTCAGTCCGAAACGGTAAATTGCGTGCGTGTGCCCGCCGCAAACTTCCATTAATCTGTAATGCCGATTGGGATCGGCCAGGCGGCGAATTTCTTCAGCGGCCTTGGTGATCAGCTCCGGATCGCGAAACTCGTCCACGTATTTCATTTCGGCCCTCGGAAAAACGCTTACGACGCTTTATCTTCGATTTCTTCCAACCCGTATCCGCGCACTTCTTGCACCGCCGCTTCGCACTCGCCAAGCATTTCCAGCGTTCGCATTTGGTCGAGCGCGTCCACTTCGCTGATTTTGCTCATCGCGAACCCCACGTGAATCAGGACCCAGTCGCCCGGCACAGGCCTGTCGTCTTCGAGAAGCCCTAGGTCAACCCTGCGCCGCATGCCGACTACGTCGACGAGCGCTGAGTTTGGATTGTCAGGGGCGATCTCGACAATTTTTCCCGGTATGGCTAGACACATATGGCATCCTCCCGGCGGAATCTCAATTTCGTCGTCAGCGCTCATCGTTTCACGTCATTGCGGCCATTCGCCGTTTTGAATCTTATCCACCAGGGACTCAACCAGCCTCGCCGCTTCTTCTACCGCCGCTGCTACGGGTTCGCTGAGGCCCATTTGGCCTTCTTCCGGTCCCAGCGTCGCCGGCTCACATCCAACCAGCAGGATCCGCTTCAATTCTCCGCCCATTGATTTCGCCATGCGGATGACGTTCATGGGATTCATGCTGTGCGCATCGACCGAAGTTTGCCCCGCTTCAGGAGCATCAAGCGCGTTCAAGTCCGGCTCGATCACGTAGAGGCTTCCGGGCTTTCCTCCGCGCGGGCATGCGTCCACCAAAATGGTGACGTCGGAACCATCAAGCAGCGCGTAGGCCAAATCGAAACCTCGGATGCCGAAGTCTATGGCTTTCACGCGCCCGGGCAATTTGCGGCTTGCCAGTCGCTGCACTACTTCGACGCCAAAAGCGTCATCGCCGAGAAAAATATTTCCGATGCCGGCGATCAGAATGGACGGCGTTTGCGCCTTGACATCTTGTTCTGATTCGTCCATGGGAAGCGGCTCGACTTCCTCCGGATCGAAGAAGAAGCGATGCCCGGGTTGCCGCATGATGCCGATATCCCGGCCCGGATCATCATCGGCTACGACGCAGACATGAAATTTGCCTTCGTAATCCTGCTCGATGGACTCGATTATCGCGGTCTTCCCTGCGAGAGCGATATCCATCACGTCGCCGCGCTTGCCGGGATGCAGGCGGACTCGGTGTCCTGGTTTGACCTCAACGCCCGCGATGCTCAAGCTTCCCGCGGGAGCCTTGTCTTCCAGGAGCCGCCACTCCCATTCATTCATCGCTGTTCCTCGCTCGCGGGACGCAAGCCTCGCAAGACCCCGTGAAGCTTCATAAAGTGTTCCGCGGGCATCGACTCAGTGCGCTCCAGAATCTGGCGCGAGCGCTCGTCCGCTTGCCGCATTTCGTGTTTCTCGTCTTCCGTCAGGGTCAGAATGCGCAGCGCCAGAATTTCGTCGATCTCGGTGCCATCGAACAAATTACCCGGGCTCTCCGGAGCAATCTGCGGATAATCGTAAAGAATAATCGGTGACGAAAGCATGCAATCGCGCTGCCCTTCTTCGCCAACTAAGACCGGCCAAGTTCCCACGTTTTTGCACTCCGAGGCGACGCTTTTCAGCTCGGCCGGAGGGTCAATGGAAGATACAAACTCGCCCCCACTAATACTGAGAATGGTATGGGCGGAAAGCAGCGACTGCATCAGGGCGGCGTCACGGTTTGCGGAACTGGGAATAATGGTCGCGGTGATATTCGAGATACGCACCGTGATTTTGAAGAGTCCGTGTTGGACGCATTCGGCAACCACTTCTACTTTTCCAGTGATGGAGTCTTTCGTTCGCACAATCACTGCGGCGATGCGTCCATCGTCCGCACGAACCGGTTCCAACTCCCTGCCACCGGGGAAATTAATAACCGTGGAGCGACCCGAGGCGAGAAGATCGGCAAGACGGAAGGAAGGGAGTACGATTTCGCGCTCAACCGCTTCTTGCCAGGTTTGAAGGATCTGGTCTCCCACTTGAAGCGTTTCAACGATCTGAAAATCCGGGTCGCCGCGTTTATCGCTACTGACCGGCGATTCATCGGGCGGTGTCTTGAGCTCGCCGATCGTTCGCGCGACTGCTTGCAAGAAGCGCACCTTGACGCTCAACTCCGTAGAGAAGCTTCCGCTCGCGAGGCATTCCGTTTGCATGAACCAGTTATCCGCACCGTTTTGCATTTCGCTGTATGCCCTGGGGTACACGACGCCGAAATTCCACCGTTGGCGATTTTTCACGGACGAAGGACGGTAGGGATACAGCATGTAACCTTCGTAAAGGACGGCGTTCGCGATGTCTTCCACAAGCTTCACAATCACAGCTGCACCGTTTCCTCGGTCCCGGACAGCACGCGCTCGATCACTTGCTCCCAAGTGGGAATTCCGTGGCGCACTTTGTATTGATAAAGCCGGTCGAACACATCCCGGCGCAAGTAAAGCCAGGCGCTGTTGGGATAGTAATGATCGATCAGGTCCTTCCAAGCCTTCAGCGGCAGCTTGAATTTCGCTTCCTTCTCCCAGGAAATCGGCGCGACCTGGAGATGGTCGTTCTGGTCCGGATAAAAGACCGTGCCGCTGAAGAGGAAATTAAGGGGCAAGTCTCCATCGGCCAGGCCGTGGAAGTATTTTGTGGCGGCGACGTTGAAATCGAAAGTACACGGCACCTGTAAATCAACGACCGTCTCTTTCGCGAATGGCGGCACTACGACGGTCGCGTGGGTCCACAACAAATTACGCAATGTTTGGCCCCAACGGTCCGGCTCGCCGAACAGATCGAGAAGCTTCGACTGTTCGTCGCGGCTATAGTGGCGGCGCGTGACTTCGATTTGGATTTGCGCCCGGAGGACTACAGTGTGGATCTCTTCTTCGGCGCCTGCGTTGGTTACGCGCAGCTTGAATGAAAGCAAAGGAGCCGCGCCGTACGGGACCGCCTGTGCATCCTCTAGCTTGAAATTCAAGTCAGGCATTTGATTCCCCACCAACAGTTTCTGCTCTTTCCTTCAAGCTAGCGAAAAACTTGGTTACTTCGCGCCAAACTTCAGTTCCACCCGAAAGGCCGTGCCAGTTGAGGCGGATTAGACCGACAAGTCTGTAGCACTCGTCAATAGGAACAATGTAGTACTGTGCGGCTACGCCGCGTGCGGCGCCCACACGATTCGCGAGAAGAGCTTCCACTTCCGGTTCCATTTCCTTAAGCGACGGATTTTCCTGCTCGATATCGGCCCACGCCTCAAGCGACAGTAGCGATTCCGTAGCGCCTGCCGGTCCCGGATAGAATGCGGACACCTTACCCGGACTGCCGCTCTTAAAGAAAAATGCCAGCTCGATGGGAACCATCAAACCGTCCCATTGCGCCTCGGTCATCTGGAATTGCGGAAGAAACCGGATGCGCCGTGGCACGCGTTTGTATTTCGTCGCGCTTTGATTGCTGAAAAGAATGGCGCAAGGATCGCAAGCGCAAATTAATTTCCGGGCCGCAGGATCAATCAAATGCTGATGCCCGGCAGGCAGCTCGGAACTGCACAATTCGCAGCACTCCACCGCCGGCCGCTTCCGGGCAAACTGGCGCAGCGCCGCAAATGCGCCGTCTTTTTGCGCGAGGGGTGAAAATGGCAAGCTCACATTCCACTCCGCTGAGCTTTCGAGAGCGGCAGCGCCACTCTTACCCGGCCGTTCTCACTCAATAGCGGAACAGGCTCGAGATGAATCGTATCCAAATCAACCCCGCGCCCGGCACGCAAGACATCATAGTGTTGGCTGCAGATGGGACATGCCAAAACCGTCCCTTGGAGTCGAGCGGCGCCAAGTGGCTGGCCGCACCCGGGACAAGAGTTGTTGTACGCATACAAAGTTTCTTCGAGGCGGCAAAAAAGAATGTCGCGGCCGCTGACTTCCTCTCTCCGCAAACTTCCCGAAGGAATCGCGTCGAGGCCAAACACTTCTTCCCATCCGATCCGCTCGGACTCCGCTTTCGGTTCATGGCCGTTGCCGCCCAATTGCGAAAGAGGCACAAACGCGATGGCCGGTGACTTCTCCTCAATGGATCCCTGAACGATGATCGCTGTTACATCCGGTGCAGCCTCGTAGATTGCTTCCTCGACAGCCAGCTTTAGCGTGGCCGACGATGAAGGACATCCATGGCAATTGCCCTCAAGGCGCAACGTCACCGCTCCCTCGTCGTCTACTCCTAGGAGGCTTACGTTTCCACCGTGAGATTTCAAATAGGGACGCGTCTTTTCGAGGGCCTGAGTCACGCGAGTTTCAAGACCGTCCGGGTGAAGCCCATAGATCAGTAGCAGGCTCCGAACGAGATCATCGCGCCCCAGCGCTTCGATGATGGCCGGCCCGGAAGTCGAGCTCTGGTGGACGATTTCGAGGATCCGTTCGATGGCCGCGCCGTGCAGCTCCATCAGCGACTGCACCAGGTCCTTCGCGGTTGCCTTCAGTGCGGGATCGGGGACGTTTTCAATCTGATGGACCAATGCCTCAATCGATTTCAACCGGCTCTGAACATCTTTTGTGGGCATGGACACCTTTCCCTGCTCCGACCGACGAAGACAAGATACGGATTCGACGCGTCCGCCGCAATACAGAACTTACCGGACGCGCCTTGGATCTTCCGCAGGGCTGTTCTTAGGGCTGAAGACCAAACATCGGCGAATGGTGCGTTTCCAGCACCTTGCCGTTGCCCAAGTACATATGCACACCGCACGGCAGGCAGGGATCGAAACTGCGAACCGCGCGCATGATGTCGATACCTTTGAACTTGTCGGGGCCGTTCTCCTCAAAGATCGGCGTGTTCTGAACCGCGTCTTCGTACGGTCCCGGCGTTCCGTAGATATCCCTGGGATTCGCGTTCCACGGTGTGGGCGGGTAGGGGTGATAATTCGCGATCTTGTGATCCTTAATCACCACATGGTGAGAGAGAACGCCGCGGACGGCTTCGTGGAAACCGCACCCGATGGCGCTTTCAGGAACCTTAAAGTCGGTCCATGTTTTCGTTCTGCCCGCGTGCAATTCTTCCAACGCTTTTTCCATGAAGTGCAGCGCGGCGGCCGCAGAATATGCCTGGAAGTAAGTTCGGGCCCGATCGCGTTCAATGGCGTTGCTCCACTTCGGAATCTTCCACTCGAACTCGACTTCGGGAAGCGATTGAGTTTTCGGCAGGTAAATTTTGACGCTGTGGCCCGTGGCCTTGATGTAGCCGATGTCCACGATTCCCGCGAGCGCTGTGGCCCAGAATCGGGCGATCGGGCCGCCGCCGGTATCGAGTGCCAGATGGTCTCCCGTCCGCTTATCCAACCACCGCGGCGACATCACCCATGTGTATTTGCCAGCGAAGTCGCGCTTCTGCGGCCGCGGGATGGTCGTTTGGTTCCACGGATGGTTTTGATCCACGGCGTTCCCTAGTGGGTCGGTCTTGACGAATGTTTCTGAATTCTTCCATTCATCGTAGTACGAGCTGCCCAGCAGAATGCGGATGTTGAGATTTATGTCGACCAGATCGTTGGTCACCAACTTCCCATCAACCACCACGCCGGGGGTCACGAACATTCCCCGGCCCCACTTGGTCATATTCTTGTAGGTGTAGTCGCAGACGTCCGGATTGTTGAAAGATCCCCAGCAAGCCAATAGAACGCGGCGCCGCCCGACTTCTTCGTAACCCGGAAGCGCTTCGTAAAAGAAGTCGAACAAGTCATCGTGAAGCGGAACAACTTTCTTCATGAATTCGACATACTTCATCAGGCGCACGAGGTAGTCGGTGAAGAGCTGGATCGTGGGAACTGTGCCAACGCCGCCGGGATAGAGCGTGGAAGGATGAACGTGCCGGCCTTCCATCAGACAGAACATTTCCCGGGTCATGCGGCTTACTTGCAGAGCTTCGCGGTAGAACGAGCCGGTGAACGGATTAAGAGCGCGCATGATGTCGGCAATCGTGCGGTAGCCGTGAAGATTGGAGTGCGGCGACATCTTGGTCTCGGCCTTGGCCAACACGCTCGGGTTCGTTTCCTTCACCATCTGCTCGCAGAAGTCCACGCCGACCAAGTTGTCCTGAAATATATTGTGGTCGAACATGTACTCCGCAGCTTCACCGAGATTCACAATCCACTCGGCGATGGCAGGAGGACGGATTCCGAAAGCCATGTTCTGCGCGTACGTGGCGCACGTCGCATGGTTATCGCCGCAGATCCCGCAAATGCGGCTGGTGATGAAGTGCGCATCGCGAGGGTCTTTACCCTTCATGAAAATGCTGTAGCCGCGGAAAATTGACGAAGTGCTGTGGCACTCAGCCACGCGGCGGTTTTCAAAGTCGATCTTGGTGAATATTCCCAGGCTCCCTACGATCCTTGTGATTGGATCCCAGTTCATTTCCACCAAATTTCGAGATTTTGTCGGCGTATCCTTACTTACTCCGGCGATCGTGGCCATCTCTCGGCTCCTTTGGAATCTTAGTAAGTCCGCGGCTGGTAGCCGGTGTTGAGCTTCGTACCGGGGTGCCGCCACTTCGGTTCCTTGTTTACTGTTTTATTGGTTATGGAACGCAAGGCGCGTATCGCGGCCCCGTAGACGCTGATACCGGCGGAAGAAACTCTCGCGCCTGGCGGCTCGTCCATGAAGGGCATGAATTTGTCCGGGAAACCCGGCATGGTGCAACCGATGCAGATCCCTCCCACGTTCGGGCAGCCGCCAATTCCGGCCATCCATCCTCGTTTGGGCACATTGCAGTTCACCACCGGTCCCCAGCAACCGAGTTTCACGATGCATTTCGGAGAGCCATACTCCTCAGCGAAATCGCCTTGCTCGTAATAGCCGGCGCGATCGCAACCGTCATGGACCGTCTTGCCGAAAAGCCAGGTGGGACGCAGTTGGTCGTCAAGAGGAATCATGGGAGCAAGTCCGGCGACTTGATACAGAAGGTAGAGCAAGGTTTCCATGAAATTGTCCGGTTGAACAGGACATCCTGGAACGTTCACCACCGGCAGGCCAGCGCCCGATTTCCATCCCCATCCAAGGTAGTCTGCTAGCCCCATCGCACCCGTTGGATTTCCAGCCATGGCATGAATGCCGCCATATGTAGCGCAGGTTCCGCACGCAACCACGGCTAAGGCCTTGGGCGCCAAACGGTCGATCCAATCATTCGTCGGAATCGGCTGACCGGTCTTCGAGTCGGTTCCCAGTGCAGCCCAATATCCTTCTTTTTTGATCTTTTCATTGGGGATCGATCCCTCGACCACCAACACGAAGGGATTGAGTTTACCCTCGGCGGCCTGATACCAAAACTTCAGAAACTCGTCACCGTTTTCATACGCAAGGACGGGATTGTGCAGATGAACTTTGGGAAGTCCCGGAATGGCACCAAGAATCACATCTTCAATGCTGGGTTGCGTTGCGGCGGTTATGGAAACTGAGTCGCCGTCACATCCCAGGCCGGATGTCATCCATACGATGTGAATATCTGAAACGGGAGAAGCTCTCTGAGTCTTATGACCGTAAGGGACCGCATCTGCCATGGCTCGATTCTCCTTTTCAACTCAAACAGTTTCGTGCCGGGCTTCAGGCGAAGAAACGCAATGCTGAAGATCGTGAGGAAGATCCCAAGCTTTGCAGAGGAGAGATACAACTTAGAACAAGGCGTCTCAAGCGGGTACTTGCTGTTTTCTCTATCGGGGTCATTCCGATGATCGCCATAAGGAATTTCCCTATGCGCTAAATTATTGACGAAAAGGGCTTTGCTAGAGACGGGATCGTAGGGCGGAGGAAGGTTCGGCAGGACAATTAAAAAGTTCTAATCATGCTCCCTTCTCATTCAAGGACGACTCGATTGCATGCTGCACAAGTTCTCGTGCATTCCGGAGTGAAAGCTTCTCCTTAATATGAGCCTGATAAGATTCAACCGTCTTCGTGCTGACGTGCAACTCATCGGCGATCTGGCGCGTTCCATGGCCTGCGCCGATCAGCCGGTAAACTTCCAATTCCCGGTCGCTGAGCTTCGCGAGCGGATCGCGCGGCGAAATGGCGCCGTGGACAAATTGCTGCAGCATCCTTTTTGTCAAACGATCGCTCAAGTAAACATCTCCGCGCAAGATGTGGCGGATTGCGGTGAGCACTTTCTCCGTTGCTTCCTGTTTCATGATGTAGCCGTTTGCGCCGGCGCGGAGCGCCCGCTCTGCGTAAGCCGATTCATCGTGCATCGAAAGTATGAGGACAGGCAAATTCGGATACTTCGCGCGAAGAGTTTTTAGCAGTTCGAGACCGTCTGGGCCCTCCAGAGAAATGTCCAACACAACAAAGTCCGGCAACGAATCCTGGATTGCTTGCAAGGCGGATGTGGCTCCGTCCGCTTCGCCGCAAACCATCAGATCCGGTTCCCGGTCGATAAACAGAGCGAGCCCCTGCCGCACGATCGGGTGGTCATCGATGAGAAATACCTTACACTTCGTTGTCGACGGACTGACTCGGCTCGCGTTCATGCTCGATCCTTTCTGACGCCCCGTCACGGAGCGGAAAGATGCACACCACGGAGGTTCCCCCAGTCGAATTTTTCCTGACGTCGAGCGACCCTCCGACCATATTCGCTCGGTAGTTCATGATATTCAAACCCATTCCCGCATGGTTCGCAGGGACTTCTGAAATACCTCTGCCGTCGTCCCGAACGGAGAGTGTGCCCTCCCCATTCTCCGCGGTCAAGCCAATGACGATGTGGCTTGGATGTCCGTGCTTAATCGCGTTATTTACAGCTTCTCGCGCGATATGGTAGAGGTGCGTCGCCACGTTCACGTCGTAAACCAGCACCGGAGCGCCGCATTCGAAGCGGCAGCTAATTCGGAAGAGATCCTGTGTCTCTTCAGCGTAGCGCGTCAGGGCCGACATCAAGCCGTGGGCGTCGGATACGACCGGCAGAAGGCCTCTCGAGAGTTCCCGCGTTTTGTTGATCGCTTCATTCACCAACTTCACGATCTTCGCGGCATCAACCGATTCCGGAAGCGACATCTCGGACAGCTTGCTTTCCAGGACTTTGCTCATGAAAGCTATGCCGGTGAGGTGCTGGCCCAGCCCATCGTGCAAATCCTCGCCAATTCGATGTTGCTCTCGTGCGCTCACTTCCAGGATCGCCTTTTCGAGGCGTTTGCGCTCCGTGATATCGATTCCTGTGACGATCACATGCGACGTCGCACCGTTCTTGCCCGCGAGACTCGTGCTCGACCAAGCGATCAAGCGGGGGTCGCCATCCCGCGTCAGCCAATAGGTTTCATAATTCCTCGGCACCTGCGCAGAATTCGGATGCTCAAAAAGCGCTTTGAATGTTTCTACCTCTTCCGGCATCAGGAACAGGTCCCATACATACTTTCCGCCCGCTTCTGCGAAGGAATATCCCGTTGTTTGTTCGCAGGTGCGGTTGAAACGGACGATCCGCCCTTTCGAATCGAGAACCACGATCAACGCTCCCACGATGTTGAGAATCGCAGACAACACATTGCGCTCTTCCTGCAGCGCTTCCTCCGCCTGCTTCAGTTCCGTGATATCGACGCCTACGCCATGAATGAACCAGGGGCGGCCGTCCTCCTTGCGGATCATCTCGGCTTCGCAATGGAACCAGAGAACTCTTCCGTCGCGCGCGAGCACTCGATAGGCGGACTTCAGCGGTTTGCCGGAGAGAAACATCTCTGCTGCTTCGGCACTCCAACGCTGCTTATCGTCCGGATAAATCTGCTGGTACCAGCGCACCGGATCTTCCAGCCATTCGTCCTGCGAAAAGCCGAGCGCAGCTTCTATTTGGGGGCTGACGTAGGCTTCGCCAATTCCTTTGTCAAGGTAAGCCATGAAAATTACGGCAGGGATTTGTTCGACCAGAGCGCGGTATCTCGCTTCAAGACTGTGCGGCTGCCGGCTGGACTCATCCTCAGTCGCCGTCTGATCGACCGGGCCGCCGGCCGACTGCGTCGCCAGGAAACGGCTCTCCAAGAACACGCCTGCCAATTTCTGAAGAGTCGCTTCCGCATCCACTGCGCTGGAATTCGGTTCACTCGAAACCAGGGACTCCGCGAGTTCGCGCGCCCAGTCGTTCTCAGTTATGGAATGTCCGCTCATTATGCTTTTCCCAAAATGACGTACTTCATTCCGGTGTGCGCCGTCTCCAACTCGGTTCCTTGTTGAGAGACGCTTGAGTGAAGCGCCGGAGCGCATGAATGGCACGGCCATACGTCGCCACAGCACTTGCAGAGAGAAGCGAACCCGGAGGTTGGTTCATGAAGGGCATGAATTTGTCCGGAAATCCGGGCATGGTGCAGCCGATGCAAATCCCTCCCACGTTGGGGCAACCGCCGACTCCGCCCATCCAACCGCGCTTCCCTACATTGCATTGGACCACCGGCCCCCAGCAGCCCAGCTTCACGATGCATTGAATCGATCCATATTCCTCTGCAAACTCGGCCTGCTCGTAGTATCCGCCTCGGTCGCATCCTTCGTGCACCGTTTGGCCGAACAACCACGCGGGCCGCAGAGCATCGTCGAGAGGAATCATCGGCGCTCTTCCCGCCACCATATTTAATAGATACAGAATGGTCTCCGTCATGTTGTCCGGCTGTACCGGACACCCCGGCACACACACGATCGGAATATCTGCCTTCGACTTCCATTTCCATCCGAGATAATCCGGGAGACCCATACATCCCGTCGGATTTCCTTCCATCGCATGGATGCCGCCGTAAGTCGCGCACGTCCCGGCGGCGATTACGGCCCAGGCTTTCGGCGCCAGCCGGTCAATCCAGTCGCAAGTGAGAATTGGCTGGCCCGTTTTCTGGTCCGTGCCAAAGGTCGCCCAGTAGCCTTCGCTCTTGTTTTTCTCGTTGGGGATGGAGCCTTCGATTACCAGAATAAAAGGCGCCAGCTTGCCTTCCGCCGCCCGATGAAACAACTGCATAAACTCCTCACCGTTTTTATAGGCGAGAAATGGATTATGCAGTTTCATCCTGGGAACAAACGGGAGGGCGCCGAACATCAGCTCTTCGAGACTCGGTTGCGTCGCCGCGGTCATGGCGATCGTGTCACCATCGCAGCCAAGGCCCGCGGTGATCCACAGCACATCGATTTCAGTTAGAGCGCCCATGCGGTGGCGCGTACCCCTACGGTGAACGGAGCATTCAGGGGGAATGCTTGCCGCTTTGCGCGATTGTACCCAATCGCATATCGCCCTGTCGCGGTTTTATTCCGTCTGGGCGGGAAAGCCCTGAAGCTTATGCGCCCCGTCGTTTATCAGTAGTTATTGAGGTTTCCTGCAAGCAGCGAGCAGAACCGGGCTCGATCAGCCCAGCTGTCCGCGTGGGTGAACATCCAGGTTGTCGCTTGCACCCTAGAAGTTATACTTCAACGCAAATTGAATAATGCGCGGCCCGGCATTGGTGGCCCTAATAGTGCCCA
>Ga0181525_10002248_pt1 | contig 15937 bp, 12 predicted proteins | sample PEATcosm2014_Bin_48_FD_121100 | JGI IMG/M metagenome (GOLD analysis project Ga0181525, IMG submission 121100) | Peatland microbial communities from MTU Mesocosm Facility, Houghton, MI, USA - PEATcosm2014_Bin06_10_metaG | ecosystem: Environmental > Terrestrial > Soil > Wetlands > Peat | place...
ACCATGACCGGGGTCGCCTGGGCCAGCGCTCGCGCCAAGACCATCCGCTGTCGCTCGCCGCCCGAGAGCGTGGCAACGTCGCGCGCGGCGAACTCGTTGAGGGAGAGTCGATCGAGCACGTCCTCGACGCAGCGCCGATCCCGGGCGCTGGGTGCGCGAAGCAGCCCGTGGTAAGCGGTGCGCCCGAGCGCCACGTAGTCGTGCACGCTCATGCCAAAAGGAATGATGGGGTGTTGGGGCACCAGCGCGACGCGGAGCGCTCGCTGGCGTTCGTTCATTGCGCGCACCGACTCGCCCGAGAGCGTCACGGTGCCGTGGCTCGAGCGACGAAGGCCCGCCACGGTCTCCACGAGCGTCGTCTTCCCCGCGCCGTTCGGACCGATCACCGTGCACCACGTTCCCGCGTCGACCGAGAGGTTCACGTCGGCGATCAACGTCTTGGGCCCCGCGCGAACGCTCAGCTCGAGGACCTCGAGGGAACTCACGCGGTCATCGGTCGTCGAAGGCTCAAGATGATGACGAAGACCGGTGCCCCCACGATCGCGGTGACGACCCCGAGGGGAAGCTCCGAGGGCGCCAGCACCGTTCGGGCGATGGTGTCGGCGAAGACCAAGAACGCGGCGCCGAAGGCCACCGAGAGGGGCAGGATCCGTCGGTACGAGGTGCCCACCAGCAGCCGGATGATGTGGGGCACGATGATGCCGACAAATCCTATGAGTCCGACCGCCGACACGACCGCCGCGGTGCCGAGCGACGACGCCACGATCACGATCAGCCGCACCCTGCGCACGGGCAGGCCGAGCGATCGCGACTCATCCTCGCCGACGCTCATCACGTCGAGCGCGCGCCCGGCGGCCACGCAGATCACCACGCAGACCACGACGTAGGGCAGGATCAGCGTCACCGAGCTCCAACTCGCACTGGCCAACGAGCCGAGCAGCCAGATGTAGACCCGAGCGAGCGACGTCGTGGAGGACTGTTGCTGGAGGAAGGTCTGCGCACTCGTGAAGAGCGCGGCCACCGCGACGCCGGCCAGAATCAGGGTCGCCGTGCTCGAGCGCAGTCCCCGCCCGCCGATCAACCACGTCACCGCCACCGCGAGCAGCGCGCCGACGAAGGCCAGTATCGGTGTCCAACTCGGCGTCACGACCGCGCCACCCACGTCGACGATAGCGATGGTCGCCCCGAGGCCCGCGCCCGCGGCCACGCCCAACAAGTACGGGTCGGCCAAGGGATTACGAAAGACGCCCTGGTAGGTGCCCCCGGCGACGGCCAGCATCGCACCAGCGAGCAGACCGAGCACCATGCGGGGAGCGCGGAGTTGCCAGATGATCTCCGACTGCGTGGGGGTCAGCGTGCTACGCCCCAGACCGAGGTGAGCAAAGACGTCCCCCACGACGCGCAGGGTGCCGATGGACGTCGGACCGATCACGAGACCACAGACCATCGCCACCACGAGCGCCACGAAGATCAACACGGCGACGATCGCCACGCGGCGCCCCGACGGTGGCGTGGCGATCACGTCATTTCTTCCAGAGCGCCGTGTCCGCCAGCGCCGCCTTGACCCCGGCGGTCAGTTGATTCATCAAGACTCCCAGACGTGGCCCCCACCGCGAGGCGATGTCGTCGTTCAGTCCCACCACGTGGTGGTGAATGACCGCACTCACCGAGGCGAATCCCGTGCGCTTGGCGACCGCGGCCTGGTTGACGTGACAGCAGATGGTGTCCGCCAGGAAGATCAACTTGGGGTTGGCGCCAACGATGTACTCGGCGCTCAGCTGCGGGTAGCCCGCGTCGGCCGACGTGTTCTTGGCGTCGGCGATGTTGACGACGCCCAGCGACTTGAGCAACGAACCGACGAACGTGTCGCTCGTGAGTGAGTAGTACGTCGGATCGAGTTCGTAGTAGACGGTGAGCACCTTCTCCGGGTGCGCGGGCACCGACGCCACGTCCTTCGCGATCGTCGACTTCAGACCGGCCACGATGGTGGCGGCCTTCGCCGCGTGGCCCGTGAGGGCGCCGAGTTGGTTGATCTGCTGGTACGCACCCGCCAGATTCGTCGGCGCGTCCTGGTCGACGACCTTAATGCCGAGGCCGGTGAGTTTCTGCTGGATGTCGTTCGCGTCGTACGAGATGATCACCAGATCGGGTTTCGTCGAAGGGTGCGACGACGTCGCCTTGCAGATCCCGACGATCGCTTCGACGTTGGGCTCGAGGGCGTTAATACGCTTCTTCGGCAGGCCGGTCGTCGGATAGTCCGAGTCGGTGTCGACCGCCTGGACCTGCGTGCCGGCGCCGATGGCGAACAGCGTCTCGGTCGCGGTCGGCGAGAGCGAGACGATGCACGAGGGCGACGTGGCCGCCTGGGCGCTCGCGGCACTCAAGAGCGGTACCGCCACGAGGCCGAGGGTGAGTGCGACGCTTAGCCGCAGGTGCTTCATCATGGGTATCTCCTTTTCCGTCGAAGTGGTGTGGCGACGGATGGAGATCCGAACAACCGCTCCTTACCTCGAGAGCTGTGTCACATCTCCTCGCGGTAGGCGACCTGGCTTCGTGATCATCGATCACTTACAGTTGCGGGACAGCGTTGGAATCGCACCAACTTCGCTGCCGCGAGGCATCGCAACCTTACCGCACGAGCCCTACGTTTGCGATTTGGGGAAGCGGCCTCGTTTCACGACGTCGCGCGCTCGAGCACGCCGGCTCCCAACGGAAAAGGTGGCGCTACCTTCGTAGCGCCACCCCCCTTTAGCTCAGGTGTACACCGACTCCGACTTTCGCTGTCCTGACACCGTACTCAGCTGATCTCTACAGGTTTCGGTGGGCTTGCAGCCGACCCATTCGATTCCTCCTCGATGAAGGGCGAGCATAGGGTTCACGTGGATTCGAAGCAAATCGCGTGGCGACCTTCGGCGCGAGCCACGACTCGGATCCCGTGCCGTGACGATCCGGGCTCCCAGAAGGACCGTGTTCGGTCTGACCGCACATCGGTGACCGGTCTCCTTCGTTCGCGAACGGAGTGGCCCGGCCACCCGACGCCACGCTCGCGCCCGGAAGTCGCGCGAGTGGTGACGAGTACGATGGCGACCATCGCAAATCGAGGGAGCGTCGATGAGTTCTGTGCCACCGGGACGGTTATCGCGTGACGAGCTGACGGCGATTATCGCGAGCGACGTGGTCGACACCGTCATCCTCGCGATCACCGACATGCAGGGTCGCCTCCAAGGAAAGCGCCTCGACGCGCGGTTTTTCGCCGAAGAGCTCACCGCGGGTGAGGTCGAAGGGTGCAGCTACCTCCTCGCGTCGGACGTCGACATGAACACGGTGGACGGCTTTGCGCTGACTTCGTGGGAGCGAGGCTACGGCGACCTCGCCTTCGGCGCGGACTTCTCCACGATTCGCCCCGTCCCGTGGCACGACAAGACGGTCATCGTCTTCGCCGACGTGATGACCGTGCACGGCGAACCCGTCGCGGTCTCACCTCGTCAGATCCTCCAGCGACAGGTGGACCGACTCGCCGCGCACGGGTGGACGGGGCTGACGGGGACCGAACTCGAGTTCATTGTGTTCAACGACACCTACGAAGCGGCCTGGACCTCCGGCTACCGCGGACTCACCCCCGCCAACCTCTACAACGTCGACTACTCCTTGCAGGGTACGTCGCGCATCGAACCACTATTGGGTCGGATCCGTCGCTCAATGCGCGACGCCGGTATGGTCGTCGAGTCGGTCAAGGGCGAGTGCAACTACGGTCAGCACGAGATCGCCTTCAAGTACGCCGAGCTCGTCGACAAGTGCGACGAGCATAATCTCTTCAAGTTGGGCGCCAAGGAGATCGCGGCGCAAGAAGGTTGCAGCCTGACCTTCATGGCCAAGTACAACGAGCGCGAGGGCAACTCGTGTCACGTGCACCTCTCCCTGAGGGACGGCGAGAATCGGCCCGTCTTCGCGGGCGATCGCGACCACGGCTTCTCCGAGGTCTTCGAGCACTTCTTGGCGGGACAGCTGGCCTACGTCAGGGAACTCTCGCTCTTTCTCGCACCGAACGTGAATAGTTACAAGCGATTCGTCGAAGGCTCCTTCGCGCCGACCGCGCTGCTCTGGGGACTCGACAACCGCACGTGCGCCTTTCGCGTCGTCGGTCACGGAGCGTCGATTCGCGTCGAGTGTCGCATCCCCGGCGGCGACGTGAATCCCTACCTCGCCATCGCCGCGCTGGTCGCCGCCGGCCTTCGCGGGGTGGAGGAGTCGTTGCCGCTCCCACCCGCCTTCGTCGGCAACGCGTACCACTCGGACGCTCCCCGCGTGCCCACGTCCCTCCACCAAGCGGCCTATCTCTTCGAGCACAGCGTGGTGGCGCGCGAGGCCCTGGGGGACGAGGTCGTGGACCACTACGCCCACGCGGCGCACGTCGAGGTCGCGGCCTTCGACGCCGCGGTGACCGACTGGGAGCGGTTCCGGGGGTTCGAACGTCTGTGAGCGACTTAGCGATTGTCAACCCCGCGACCGAGACGCAGATAGCCCGGGTCGCCAATCACGACCTCGGCGCGACGGACCGCGCGATCGAACGCGCGGCGGCGGCCTTCGCGGCGTGGAGGAAGGTCACGCCGGTCGATCGCTCGCGATTGCTGCGACGCTTCGCCGAGGTCGTCGATGCCCACGTCGAGGAGCTCGCGCAGCTCGAGGTCGCCAACGCCGGTCACACGATTTCGAACGCGAGGTGGGAGGCGGGCAACGTCCGCGACGTGCTCGCCTACTACGCCGGCGCGCCCGAACGACACTCGGGTCTTCAGATCCCCGTGGCGGGAGGGGTCGACCTCACCTTCTACGAGCCCCTCGGCGTGGTCGGGATCATCGTGCCGTGGAACTTCCCCATGCCCATCGCGGCGTGGGGGCTGGGCCCCGCCCTCGCCGCGGGTAACACCGTGGTCCTAAAGCCCGCGACGCTCACGCCCCTCACCGCACTGCGACTCGCCGAGTTGGCCCTCGAGGCGGGCCTCCCCGACGGGGTCTTTGAGGTCGTGACGGGCGACGGTCCCCTCGTCGGCAACCGTTTCGTGACGCACCCGGCGGTGCGCAAAGTCTGTTTCACTGGGTCCAATTCGGTCGGCCGACTCATCATGGAGGGCTGCGCCCAGCAGGTGAAGCGCGTCACCTTAGAGCTCGGTGGCAAGAGCGCCAACATCATCTTCGCCGACGCCGACGTGGAGAAGGCTGCGGCGAGCGCGCCCTACGCGGTCTTTGACAACGCGGGCCAGGACTGCTGTGCGCGCTCTCGCATCCTCGTCGAGGCGAGCGCCTACGACCGCTTCATGGAGCTCTTCGAACCGGCCGTCAAGGGCGTCCAGGTGCTCGACCCCCGCAGTGAGACGAGTGAGATGGGGCCGCTGATCACCGCGGCCCAGCGAGCGTCGGTGCTCGACTTCGTCGACGAGTCCGAGGTGGCCTTTCGCGGCAGCGCCCCCGAGGGTCCGGGCTACTGGATGGCGCCGACCGTCCTCGAGACGACCGACACGAACAGTCGCGCCTTTCGTGAGGAGATCTTCGGGCCCGTCGTCTCGGTGGTGCGCTTCGCCGACGAAGCCGACGCGATCCGACTGGCGAACGAGAGCATCTTCGGGCTCTCGGGCTCGATATGGAGCCGTGACGTCGGCCGCGCGCTGCGCGTGGCGCGCGGCGTCGAGACCGGGGCGCTGTCGGTCAACTCCAACTCTTCCGTGCGCTATTCGACGCCCTTCGGCGGCTTCAAGCAGTCGGGCCTCGGCCGGGAGCTGGGCCCTGACGCACTGCACGGCTTCAGTGAGGAGAAGAACGTGTTCATCGCAACGGAGGACAACTAATGGGACGTCTGGACAACAAGGTCGCGATCATCACCGGGGCCGCGAGCGGCATCGGCCGGGCGACCGCGCGGCGCTTCGCTGACGAGGGCGCGAAGGTCGTGGTCGCCGACCTCAACGAGACCGAGGGCGCCGCGCTGGCGCACGAACTCGGTGGCACCTTCGTCGCGGTCAACGTGGCGAGTGAGGACGGCGTCACCTCGATGTACGAACGGGTGGTGGAGGTCTACGGCGGCGTGGACATCCTCTTTAACAATGCGGGGATCGCGCCGCCCGACGACGACTCGATCCTCGACACCAGCCTCGAGGCGTGGCAGCGCGTCCAGGACGTCAACCTCACCTCGGTGTACCTCTGTTGCAAGTACGGCATCCCACTCCTCATCGAGCGCGGGGGCGGTTCGATCATCAACACCGCGTCCTTCGTCGCGGTCATGGGCTCGGCGACCTCCCAGATCTCCTACACGGCGTCCAAGGGCGGGGTGCTCGCGATGTCGCGCGAACTCGGCGTCCAGTTCGCGCGCCAGGGTGTGCGGGTGAACGCGCTCTGCCCCGGGCCGGTCAACACGCCCCTCCTCCAGGAACTCTTCGCGAAGGACCCCGAGCGGGCCGCGCGACGTCTCGTTCACATCCCTGCGGGTCGCTTCGCCGAACCAGAGGAGATCGCGGGAGCCGTGTTGTTCCTAGCGAGTGACGACTCGACCTTCATCACCGCCTCGACCTTCCTCGTCGACGGCGGCATCCACGGCGCTTACGTCACGCCCCTTTAACCTTCCCTCGATTGAGGGAGCGTCTTGTCGTCACCGACAACACGCCAATGTCAAATGGTGAAATAGCGGAACCGTCGAAGCTAAGGCGCCCGGTCCCCGAGACCACTCGTCTACGCTCCCCCGAGGTTGGCCCCTTCCAACTCGTCGGGTCTGAATGCTCTCAAAATGCAAAACTCGTTTCCCTCGGGGTCGGCCATGACGACCCACGTCACCGACGGGTCTTGTCCAATCGACACGCGTCGTGCGCCCAGCGCCTCTATTCGGCGCACTTCTTCGTCTTGGGCGTCGGGTCGAAAGTCAAGGTGGAGTCGATTTTTGAGCGTCTTCTCTTCGGGAACCTTCAAGAACAGCAGGTCGGGTGACATCCCCTCGGCGCGGACCTCGGCGGGCGGGGTCAACATCACCACTTCGTCATCACCGTCGTCGACAATGTTCCAACGCAGTACCTTTTGCCAAAACTCAGCTTGACTCCTGGGATTGATCGCATCAACGGTCACTTGTTCGACTCTGAGCATGCGACGAATCTTACCTATGAGGAGTCGTGCTGCATCCAGACGTTTGGTTCCCAGTAGCGCCCCACCCCACCGTCGACGCGAAGAGGTGAGAGCCCGAAGGGGAACACGTACTCTCCGTCTTCCGGGAAGGTCATGCCAGTCCACAGCTCCCACTCATCGACGGGTCCTTCTATTCGCATTGACCGTGGTTCCGTTCGCAGGACCGTCGCGCCCAGTCGAGCGTGCACGCGCAACCAAGGGTCAAAGGGCAGTCCGTCGCTCCGTTGCCAGTGGGCGTAGCGTTCGATGGGCGTGAGGGGATATCGGTCCTTCCAGCTCGGGCGTACGGGGGCGACGAGCGGTGCGAGCCCCGCTTGCGAGGCGACCTGGGCCATTGCTTGAATCAACAGCCGGCTCAGTCCCTCACCCTGCCGCTCAGTTGCCACCTCCGCCGCCAAGGCCGAGAGCGCGGTTGGGGGGCGCGAGTCGTCGATTGACCGGAGCCCCACGGCGTCGATTCCGTGGGGCAGGTCGTGAAGCGAGCGATCCCAGTGAAAGGGAATGGTCCGGCCTCGCGCGATGACCTGCTGCGCCGCGTGGTCGAACAGCAGAATCTGCAGATGCGCGTGCTGAGGGATGAGCGCGCCGAAGTACTTCGCGCTGTCGTTGGCGTGAAGGTTATATTCCGGCCACACGTCGCGAAACAGCGAGCGTGCCTCTTCCCAAAGGTCCGGTCGCTCCTGCGCCGTGTAGGCGACCACAGAACCATCCAAGGGGAGGTCCCGTACTTTCACTCACGCATCTTGTCGCACCGGGGAAGGATCAGGGGTGGAACTCACGCGAGTGGCGCGAAGCGCGAACCAGACGCACCGACGTCGCCAACAGCAGCACGACGAAGACCAGGAAGAACGAGTCCGCGAGTGGTAACAACCACCCGCGTCCGGCGTAGCGAACGCTCGGCCCGTGGGGCACCCACCAGTTGGGGGCCGCCCAGAAGACGACCGCCACGAGGGCCGCCCACCACTCGCCGTGAACGGGTCGGTCCGAGGCGAGGGCCAGCCAGGCAATCAGGAGGACGATCCAAATGACGTGGTGTGACCAACTGATAGGCGACGCCATCGACTCGGTCGCCTCAATGACGAGGAAGCCGAGGAGTGGCGACGACACCCGATAGGCGCGAACCGCGATCCACAGTCCGACCCCCAGCACCACGGCGACGAGCGTAAGTGTCGAGGACGCGTCGAGCGTGCGACCGAAAAGACGCTCGGCGACCCCGACGACCCCCTGGTTCCCCACCCACGGCAGCCAGCCCGCACGATTCGGATCCCACACGTCGCGAGTCCAATAGATCCACGAAGATCGTGGCGTCAGCACGGCGGTCGCCGCTCCGGCCACGATGAACGTGCCAAGGGTCCGTAGCCCGGAGCGTCGTTGGCGCGTCAAGAGTAGATAGGGCACGAGAATGAGTGGGGTGAGCTTGATGGCGGCGGCCACGCCGACGAGGTATCCACGCCGGCTCTCGCGCATCACGGTCATGTCGGCGATGACCGCCAGCGCTAAGAGAAGATTCACCTGTCCGAGGAGGAGCGTCTCTCGGACGGGATCGAGCAGACCAACGGGTGTGATCAGCAGCAGTGCCCACCAGAGCACGGTGCGGCGTTCGAGCGTGGGGCACGTCACTCGTAAGCAGATCGCGATGACGCCGAACAACGCGACGAGACTCAGCCCGGAAAAGAGAGTCTGGTCCAGGCGAACGGGCACGTGAGAGAGGGGGGAGAACAAGAGGGCGGCGAATGGCGGGTAGGTGAAGCCCAGGTGCGTGGGCGGGTAGACCACGCTATAGAGATCGGTCCGCGCCGCATGGGCGCCACCCAAGAGATAGGTGCCCAGGTCAATCATCCGATGGACGGCGGCCAACACGGTCACACCCGTCGTGGCGACCGTTGCCGAGACGATCGGCCACATCCAGCCGCGCGTGCGTGCGACTGACTCGAGGCGTTCCACCACCTTCGTGGGTTGAGCCTCAAAAGCGAAAGCTAGTGATGGTGGTCGCCGAGTGGACGACGGGAGCGAGTCCATCCTTGCGAACTGTACACGGCGCTCCGCGAACCCTGAGCCAGATTTTGTCGTTGCAGAAGACTAAGTTCTCGCGATGGGTTCTTCGCAGTGGCTCACTCCACTGAGGGAGCGAAACTTTCGTCTCTTCTTTATCGGACAGACCGCCTCTCAAATCGGCAGCGGCATGGCGCCCGTGGCCATCGTCTTCGCGGTGTTAGCTCACGGCACGGCGAGCGATGTGGGTTACGTACTAGCGGCTGAAACCGTGCCACTCGTCATTTTGCTACTGGTCGGAGGCGTCGTCGGCGACCGAATGAGTCGGCGAACGCTCATGCTTCGCGCGGACGCGCTTCGAACGGCCGCCGAGTGCGCGCTCGGTCTTTGGGTCCTGCTGGGGAGACCACCGCTGTGGGGATTTATGGTGTTGGCCGCGCTCATGGGCGTCGGACAGGCGTTCTTTAGTCCCGCACTGACCGGCATCGTCCCTCAAATGTTGGGAGACGACACACTTCAGCAGGGCAACGCGCTCAACGGGATCTCGGGTTCCAGCGGTGGCGTCATTGGACCCGCCATGGCCGGCGTCATCGTCGCGGTGTGGAGCCCCGGATGGGCCATCCTTATCGACGGGGTCACCTATCTGTTGAGCGTCGTGTCGTTGGCGCTCATTCGCATCGACTGGCAATCGGTGGAGCAGTCCGAGCCCTTTATCGCCTTGCTCCGACAAGGCTGGCGCGAGTTTTGGTCTCGCACGTGGCTGTGGGTCATCGTCATTGAGTTCTCATTAGTGAACGCCCTGTTCGCGTCGTTTCTCGTGCTGGGCCCCGTCGTCGCGAAACAGTCACTCGGTGGTGCTACCGCCTGGGGCACGATCCTCGCCGCCGGTGGCGTTGGCTCAGTGATCGGCGGGATTGTCATGCTGAAGATTCACCCCCGTCGGCCGCTATTGATAGCGACGCTCTCGACGTTGGTGTTCCCGGTGCCGCTCTTTCTCGTCGCCGACCACTCGCCCACCGTGCTCATCTCTCTCGTGTCGCTGCTGGCGGGCGGCTTCGTTACCGTGTTCTCAGTCCAGTGGAGCACGACGTTGCAACGAGAAGTCCCCACGGAAGTCCTGTCGCGGGTGAGCGCTTACGACTGGTTTGGTTCGCTGGCCCTAATGCCACTTTGGATGGCCTTGGTAGGACCGGTCGCCGCAGGCATCGGTATCTCGAGGACTCTCGTGGCGTCGGGCGCCGTCATGATGGCGCTCGTCGTTGCGGTGCTCTTCGTGCCGTCGGTGACGCGACTTCGGGCTCCTGAGAGGAGTCCCTAAGTTCGCACGCCTTCGCCACGCCGGAACAACATCAGTCGGTCAACGTCGGAGTTATCGCCCCCTGCCGTTGCCATTTAATGGGAAGATCTTCGTTCGCCGGCCGTCGGGGGTCCTCGGTGAGATGGACGAGTACTGGCTCGCTTTCTTCTCAAGAAAGAAGTGCCTCAGTGATGTTCGTAGGTTCGTCCGCGGACTCGCGGCCGGTCGATCCGTATCGTCGATTCCCTCCACGTCCTCGTCGGCGTGATACGCCGGTTGGCGAAGAAAGTTCTCGACCGGGTCAGCGTCGTCGTTGTCCTTCGGCGACTCCTCCATCGTCACGATAGCTAACCTACCGTTTTTGATTTCCGAGTGACCTAGCGCAAGGACTGAGGAATGAAGTACTCGCTCAAGTACTTCTCCCCCTCGTCACAGAGGATCGTCACGATCGTCGCCGACTCCGGTAGCACGTCGCGGATACGACGCGCGGCCACCATGTTGGCGCCGGAACTCGGCCCGACGAAGAGCCCGTGCTCGCGCGCGAGTCGGCGCATCTCGGCAATGGCGTCGTCACTGTGCACCGCCACCACTCGATCGACGAGGGCCCGGTGGCGCTCGTAGATCGTGGGGATGAAGCCGTCGGCGATACCCTCGATCCGGTGCAGGCCCGTGTCGCCGCACTGGATGGTGCAGGACTCGCTCGGCTCCAGGGCCACCACCAACACCTCGGGGTTCACCTCGCGAAACGCTTGCCCGACACCGATCAAGGTGCCCCCGGTGCCCACGCCCATGATGAACGCATCGGGCGTGGTCGCCTCGGGGAGTTGGCCGAGGATCTCCGGGCCGAGCCAGGTGCGGTTCTCCTCGACGTTCCACTCGGACTCGAACTGGTGGGGCGCGAAGTAACCCGGCAGCGTGCCCAGACGACTCGCTTCCTCTAACGCCTCGTTCACGTGAAACGTGCCCACGCGCAACATCCGCGCGCCGAAGGCGAGCGAGATCGCGGCGCGCTCGGGGCTCAGCCCCTCGGGCATCACGACGAGCATCTTGTAGCCGAGGACCGCGGCCACCATGCTCATCGCGTTGCCGGTGTTGCCGCTCGACGCCTCGACGATCGTGTCTCCGGGCTGGAGCAGACCTTCTCGCTCGGCCCGCTCGATGATGTAGCGCGCCATGCGCGCCTTGATCGAACCCGAGGGGTTCAGGTACTCGAGCTTGACGAAGATCCCGTCAACGCGCAGCAGCGGCGTCGAACCGATCGCGTCAAGCACCGTTGCGCCCGGTTGGTACTCCGACGACACGGGTCTCCTCTCGGCAAAACACCCTTTTCTACCCTAGGTCGAGGTCGCTCGGCGTACTCTGACGCTACGAAACGGTCATCCCGCCGTCGACCGCGACGTCGGCACCCGTGATCGCGGACGAGGCGGACGAGCAGAGCCAGGCGATCGTCGCGGCGATCTCGGTGGGTTCGAGCAGTCGACCGATGGGCTGCTGTGTGGCGAAGTCTTCCACGCTCGCGAGGCCGTAGACCTTGGCCGAGGCCTCGAGGATCGCGGTGCGCGTCGAACCCGGGCTCACCGCGTTCGCGGTCACTCCGTAGGGCGCGAGGTCCATCGCCACGCCGCGGATCAAGCCGACCACGGCGTGCTTCGCCGCGGAGTACGCGGCCAGGTGCAAGAGGCCGGTGTGGCCCGCCGCCGAGGCGACGGCCACGATCCGACCGTGCGCCTCTCGCCCATTGGCGATCAGCACCGGGGCGGCTGCTTCGATGAGGCGTCGCGTCCCGAGGACGTTGACCGACCAGACGGCGTCGAAGGCGGCGTCGCCGATCTCCCATAGTGGCGCACCGACCCCGAGGACGCCCGCGCACGCCACCACGGCGTCGAGGCGTCCGAAGTGTCGCGTCGCCGTCTCGACCGCTAAGTGCATGTCGGTGGCGCTACGAACGTCACCGACCAGTCCGAGGACCGCCTCGCCGTGTCGAGCGACGACCGCGTCGAGGTCGGCCGGCGTGGCGAGCGCGTAGGGCACGTCTTCGATGTCGCGACAGCGGTCGACGGCCACCACGCGATAGTTCTCATTCACCAGCGCGTCCACGGTAGCCGCGCCGATCCCGCGCGCCGCACCGGTGACGATCGCGACGCGGTTCACCCGAGCCTGCGAAAGAAGTCGACCGGTGCGAGCACGTCCGTGCGGTCGAGCTCTTTGACGTCAGCCTTGGCGAGCCCCATCAACGCCGAGTCGATACCACCCCGCAACACGTCGAGCACGTTCTCGACGCCCGCCTGGCCGTTGGCGGCGAGCCCCCAGAGGTACGCCCGGCCGATCATCACGGCGTTCGCCCCGAGCGCCAGCGCCTTGACGACGTCGCTGCCTCGACGTACGCCGCCGTCTAAGAGCACTTCGATCTGGTCGCCGACCGCGTCGACGACCGCCGGCAGCGAACGCAGCGGCGCGGGCGTGCCGTCAAGGTTGTTACCGCCGTGATTGGAGACCGACAGCGCCGTCGCGCCCAGGTCGACCACGCGCTTGGCGTCGTCCACGCGACTCACGCCCTTGACCATAAAGGGGCCGCTCCACTGGCTCCGGAGCCACGCCACGTCGCTCCAGCTCGGCAGCGTGCTCTGCATCCACTCGTAGTACGCGCCGAAGAACGTCGGAGGGCGCTCACCGGGCAGCGCCATGTTGGGCGTGGTCAAGGTGGGCAGGTGTCCGGACTTGACGAAGGCCCAGAACCACGCCGGGCGACTGAGCACCTGGGGGGCGAGTTTGAGGACCGCCTTCGCGTCGATCTTCTCGGGTATCCAGGGGCTGCCCCAGTCGCGGCCGTTGGCGAAGGACCAGTCGAGGGTCAGGATGACGCCCTTCGCGCCGGCCGCCTTGGCGCGCTCGAGGCGCTGGAGTAACCGGTCGCGGTCGCCCGACCAGTAGAGCTGGAAGAGCACCTGGTCGTTCACCGCACAGACCTCTTCAACCGAGCGACTGGCGAAGGAGGAGAGTCCCATCGCCACGCCGCGCGCGGCGGCCGCGCGGGAGACGGCGACCTCGCCGTCGGGGTGGACGGCCTGGACCCCGGTCGGGGAGATGATGACCGGCATCGAGAGCGACTGGCCCATCACCGTGGTCGCCAAGTTTCGCTCGTTGGACAGGCCCGCCACGTGGGGGGCGAAGCCCAGCTCGTCAAAGGACGCGAGATTGTCAGACGACGACAGCCCCTTCTCCGAACCCGCCACCAGGGCGCCGTAGACCGACGCCGGCAGGCGCCGCTTCGCGCGACGTTGGGCGATCGCCACGGTTTCGAACCACTTCGATGACATCGAGCTCCTCGCGACTCACAGCGACACTACCGTCTCACGTTCGATCACTTGGGCGACGGCATGGCGTCGAGGCCGCGGTCCGTTAGGGAATCAGTACCACCCGGCCGAAGGACTGGCGACTCTCGATGTAGGCGTGGGCGAGCGCCGCGTCGGCGAGCGGGTACTCCCGATCGATCACGACGCGCAGATCGCCCCGAGCGACGTCGTCTAAGAGGGTGGCCACCAGCGCGTGCGCGCGCGGGTAGAAGAACAGTTCGGCGCCCATGAAGTAGCCCGACAGGGTCTGGTTGTTACCGCGCATCTTGGAGATGTCGACCCGCTCGCCACTCGAGCGTCCCGCGTCACCCACGCTGACGCAGCGACCGCGATAGGCGAGCACGTCGATGCTGCCCTGGAGCGTGATACCGCCGACCGAGTCGACCACCACGTCGACGCCGCGGCCCTCGGTGAGTCGACGCACCTCGACGACGAAGTCGTGGGTCAGGTAGTTGATCCCCTCGTCGAGACCGAGCGTCTTGAGACGCTCTAACTTCTCCTCGCTCGAGGCCGTCGCCAACACGCGAGCTCCCGCACGATGAGCCATCTGAATGGCGGCGATGCCCACCCCGCCCGCCCCGGCGTGGATCAACGCAGTCTCACCCGCCACCAGGTGGCCGAACTCGAAGAGACAGTCTGACGCGGTGCCGAAGGGAATGGGCACACAGGCCGCGTCCTTCGTCGAGACACCTTCGGGGACCTTCCAGGTGAAGGCGGCAGTCGCCGTGCGCAGTTCGGCGTGCGAACCGTCCACGCCGGTCGTGACGACGCGGTCGCCGACCTGGAACTCGCTGACCCCCTCGCCGAGCGCTTCGACGACGCCGGCGCACTGGTAGCCGACCACGTGGGGCACGCGACTCATCTCGCCACGCAATCGATTGAGGGTGTCGCCCCCCTCGATGCTGATGGCCTCGACGCGCACCAGCACGTCCTGCGCCGAGACGACGGGGTCCGGCACGTCCTCGTAGGAGAACACGTCGGGTGCCCCGGTGTGGTAGTAGACGGCTGCCTTCACGCTCCCCCTTCGCCCCCGTCCTCGTTCTACAGGTCGACCCGCCGGACGTGCCGTCAGGCGCGCGAGCTCAGCGCGACCGGCACACGCTTGGAGTGGTTCGACGAAGAGCTCGGACGAATCGCGACCGCCTTGGCGGCGAGGGCGGCCTCGCCGTGACCGAAGACGCACTCGGGGTCGGGGTCGGACATCTCGAGGCCGGTGAAGAACTTGGCGGCCATGCACCCCCCGCGACAGGCGTCGTAGGAGCCACACGAACCGCACGCCCCGGGGTTGCCGGGCTCGCGCAGGGTGCGAAACAACTCGCTCTCGCGCCACAGCGCGCCGAAGCCCGCCTCGCGCACGTTGCCCGCTTTGAACTCGTCGTGGATGACGAAGGGGCAGGCGTAGACGTCACCGATGGGATCGATCAGACAGACCACCCGTCCGGCGCCGCAGAGATTCAGGCCCTCTAAGGGACTCCCCAACGCCGAGAGGTGGAAGAAGGAGTCACCCGTCAACACGTTCGGTCGATCGAGCAACCAGCGATAGAGCGAGCGGTTCTGCTCCAGGGTCGGGTGCAACTCGTTCCAGACCTCGACACCTCTCCCCGAGGGTCGTAGGCGGGTGAGTCGCAACTCGGCGCCGTAGGCGGCGGCCAGGGACTCGAAGGCGTCGAGTTGCTCGACGCTCTGGCGGGTCATCACGACCGAGATCTTGAACGGGCCGAACTCGGCCGCCTTGAGGTGGTCCATGGCCCGGCGCGCCGCGTCGTAACTGCCGACCCCGCGCACGGCGTCGCTCGTCACCGCGTCCACGCCGTCGATCGAGATCTGGACGTCTAAGTAGTCGATCGCCGCCAGACGCCTCGCGGCGGCGGCGTCGATGCGGGTCCCGTTGGTCGAGAACTTGACCCCGACGTGGCGCTCGACCGCGTGCTCAATGAGCGTGAAGAAGTCCCGGCGGATCATCGGCTCACCGCCACCGACGTTGACGTAGAAGATCTGCATCGCGGCGATCTCGTCGATCAACGCGGTCGCCTCCTCGGTACTGAGCTCGTGGGGGTCGCGACGGCCCGAGGAGGAGAGACAGTGCGTGCAGGCGAGGTTGCAGGCGTAGGTGAGCTCCCACGTCAGACAGATCGGG
>Ga0181525_10002249_pt1 | contig 15929 bp, 13 predicted proteins | sample PEATcosm2014_Bin_48_FD_121100 | JGI IMG/M metagenome (GOLD analysis project Ga0181525, IMG submission 121100) | Peatland microbial communities from MTU Mesocosm Facility, Houghton, MI, USA - PEATcosm2014_Bin06_10_metaG | ecosystem: Environmental > Terrestrial > Soil > Wetlands > Peat | place...
CCGGCCAGCTGGAACACGATCTGGACGATGCTGCCCTTGAACGGCACCATGCCCTCGATGCCCTCGGGGACCAGCTTGTCGACGTTGGCCTCGTTGTCCTGGAAGTAGCGGTCGGCGGCGCCGCGCTTCATCGCGCCCAGGCTGCCCATGCCGCGATAGGTTTTGTACGAACGGCCCTCGTAGAGCACCAGCTCGCCGGGCGCCTCCTCGGTGCCGGCGAAGATGCTGCCCATCATCACCGTGGAGGCGCCGGCCGCCAGCGCCTTGGCGATGTCGCCCGAATAGCGCACGCCGCCATCGGCGACGATGGGCACGCCGCTGCCCTCGAGCGCGCGGGCCACGCCGTCGATCGCGCTGATCTGCGGCACGCCGACGCCGGCGACGATGCGCGTGGTGCAGATCGAGCCCGGACCGATGCCGACCTTGACGCCGTCGGCGCCGTGTTCGACCAGCGCCAGCGCTGCCTCGCCGGTGGCGATGTTGCCGCCGATCACGTCGACGCTGGGAAAACTGCGCTTGATCCAGCGCACCCGATCGAGCACGCCGCGCGTGTGGCCGTGCGCCGTGTCGACGACGATCACGTCGACGCCAGCCTGCACCAGGGCGGCGACCCGCTCCTCGTCGCCCTCGCCGGTGCCCACGGCAGCGCCGACGCGCAGCTTGCCCAATTCGTCCTTGGCCGCCAGCGGGTGTTCGGTGGTACGGGTGATGTCCTTGACGGTGACCAGGCCGCGCAGCACGAAGTCGTCGTCGATCACCACCACACGCTCGAGGCGGTGGCGGTGCATCAGGGCCTTGGCTTCCTCGAGCGTCGCACCGTCGTGCACGGTGACCAGGCGCTCGCGCGGCGTCATGATCTCCTTGACGGGGATGTCCAGGCGCGTCTCGAACCGCAGGTCGCGATTGGTGACGATGCCGACCACGCGGCCGGTGGCGTCGATCACCGGCAGGCCGGAGATCTTGTGGGCGCGCGTGAGTTCGATCACCTCGCCCACGCGCATGTCGGGCGGGATCGTGATCGGATCGCGCAGCACCCCGGCCTCGTGGCGCTTGACCTTGAGCACCTCGGCGGCCTGCTGGCTGGCAGACAGGTTCTTGTGAATGATGCCGATTCCGCCCTCCTGCGCCAGCGCGATGGCCAGGCGCGCGTCGGTAACGGTATCCATGGCGGCGGATACCAGCGGAAGCTTCAGCGGAATGCGGCGGGTAAGCCGCGTGCTCAGGTCGGTCTCGCGGGGGAGCACGGCCGAATAGGCCGGTACCAGGAGCACGTCATCGAAAGTCAGCGCCTTTTCTCGGAAACGCATGCCCATCCTCTTGACGCAAAAGCGGATTATAGACAGTTCCCCCGGATGCCCCGCGGCGCCGGTTTCTCGTCCATTTTCCCGGTTTCACCGTGCGGGATTGGACCCTACAATGCCCGCCTATGCCTAAACTGCCTGGAATGGGGCGTGCCGCCGGGTCCGGCCCTGCCGCACCGCCCGTATCCGACTCCGGAGTTCCCATGACGACATCGATGCGGAGGCCCGGCCCTGCGGCTGCCCGTCTCGCCCCAGCGGTCCTGGCCCTGGTGCTGGCCCTGGCGGCCGGCGACGCCGCAGCCCAGGCGCAATGGTCCTGGCGCGATGCCAGCGGCAATATCACCTACTCCGACACGCCGCCGCCGTCGGACGTGCAGCCCGGATCCATCCTGCACCAGCCCGCGGTGGCCCCGGCCAATTCCCCCAACGGTGGCGGACCCTCCGGGTCCTATTCGTCGGGCGCCGCGCAGCCGGCCGACGGCAGCGAGGCGAGCGCCCCGCAGGCGGGCGGCCGTCCCCCGGCGGCCCCGCAGGGCAAGTCGCTGGCCGAGCAGGAAGCCGAATTCCGCAAGCGCGCCATGGACCGGGAAAAAGCCGAACAGAAAGCCGAGCAGGATGAAGCCCAGGCCAAGGAACGGGCCGCCACCTGCGCCCAGGCCCAGGGTTACCTGCAGATGATCGAAAGCGGCACCCGGCTGATGCGCCCCGACGCCGAGGGCAACCGCAATTTCATGGACGAGGACCAGCGCGCCGCGGAGTCGGAAAAGACCCGCGACGTGATCGCCAAGAACTGCAGCTGATCCTCGCGGGATTCCCGGGAGGAATCGCGCCGTTTCTCACCCTCTCCCCCCGGGAGAGGGCCGGGGTGAGGGTCCCAACCGAGTTGCGCATCAAGCCGGCAGCGCCCCCTGCTCCTCGCCTCGGACGTAGGTCACTTCCGGCACCAGCATCGCGACAAAGACGAACAGCACCGCTGCGGCGGCCATGATGCCGGCGAAGAACAGGAAATAGCCGGGCCCGACCAGCGCATAGGTCGATACCTTGGCCTTGGCCAGGTCGAACGTCCCGACGGTGGCAATCGGCTTGCGGCTCACCGCGTCCATCAGCTGCAGCCGTCCGGTGTCCGCGTCGATGCGGCTCACGAGATAGGTGCCGGCGAGCGGTTCGTTGTCGGCGCCGGGCCGCAGCACCTCGACGCCGGTTGCGCCGTCGAAATCGATCTTCTGGCCGGTGACCATCGGCGTGGGCGCGCCGCTGACGTCGACCCAGGTCTCGGCGCCCACCACCATCGCGCTGGCCTGCAGCGGGCGCACCATGTAGTGGTTGACGGCGGCGGTGAAGAGATTGCCGGCGCTGATCGACAGCAGGAACAGCGCCATGATGAAGCTCTTCATCGACAGCGGCGCCTGCTTGTACGAGTACTCCAGGCCGGTGATCGACACCAGCACTTCGCCGGCCGTCAGCACCACGTACGCGAGGATCTGCCACCAGACGCTGACGCCATGGCCCGCCTGGATGCGCGATTCGATCCAGGCGATGATCAGGAACGAGCTGGCCGTGATGAACAAGCCGGCGCCGATCTTGCGCAGCGGGGTGACCTCGCAATAGCGTCCCACGAACGGATACACGAAATAGCTGAAGACCGGCGCCAGGATGAGTATGAACAGCCCGTTGACCGCCTGGACCTGGGCCGGCAGCATGACGAAGCCGAACGGCAGGTGCTTGTCCATGAGGTCCGAGCGCGCCTGCAGCGACCAGGTCGTGCCGTTGCTCTGGTCCCACAGTGCCCAGAAGAAGGCGATGAAGAGATAGATGATCAGCAGGCGCCCTATCGTGGCGATGCCGCGCGCCGAGACGATGTCCTTGAGCCAGATCTTTCCGGCCGGCGGCACGACCGCGAAGCGCTTGCGGCCCGCCCAGAAGGCCACGGTGGCAACGATCATCATGGCGGCCGGCACGCCGAAAGCCACCGTGGGGCCGAAGGTGGGCAGCAACCAGGGGCACAGCGGGATCGAGATCAGCGAGCCGGCGTTGATGGCGAGGTAGAACCAGCTGAAGGCGCGCTGTATGAGGTGCTGGTTGGCGCTGGTGAACTGGTCGCCCACGTTGGTCGATACGCAGGGCTTGATGCCACCGGTGCCGAAGGCCACCATGAAAAGGCCGATCGCGATCATCTGCGGGTCGCGCGCCAGGGCCAGGATCACGCACCCGGCCGAATAGGCGAACGAAAAGGTGATGACGGTACGGAACTTGCCCCAGAACACATCGGAGATGACGGCGCCCAGCAGCGGGAAGAAATAGGCACCGGACTTGAAGAGCGACACCCAGGTGGTGGATTGCGCCTCGCCGAAATGCATCGACTGCACCAGGTAGATGGCCAGTATCGAATTGATGCCGTAGTAGCAGAAGCGCTCCGCGAACTCGTTGGCGATGATGTACGGAATGCCGCTGGGCATGCGGTTGCTGGCCGGAGAATTCATCGCTGGTGTCCTTGCTGGTTTACCGGGTGGTGCGCTGCACACGCGCGCCAGCGCCGGTGCTCCGCTGCGCGCCGGCGGATCGTACTCTCCCGCGCCGGCAATTGTCCGCCGGGGCCGCGCCCGGCTAGCGTTCCTCGTCCTCGCCGGCTTGGGCGGCGCGCCGCTGCGGCCGCGCTGCCTGTCGCGCCCGCGCGGCCTCGGTGCGCCGCGCCGCAACCCGCAGGTGCCGGGCAGCCTTGGGGTCGATCAGCAGTGGACGGTAGATCTCGACCCGGTCGCCGTCCTGCAGCGCCCGCTCCGGCCCGCAGCGGCGGTTGAACACGCCCAGGTCGAGGGTTTGCAGCGCCACGCCCGGCAGTTGTGCCAGCAGGCCGGAGGCGCCGACCGCGTCGCCTACCGTGGCCCCGCGCGGCAGGTCCAGGTCCACCACGCAAACCTGCCCCGCCAGCGCATGGACCACGCGCACCGCCAGGCGCTCAGGGCTCGACGCTGCCATACAGGTCCTGCGCGCGCGCGACAAACGCATCGATCAGCGAATTGGCCACGTGCTCGAACACCGGGGCGATCGCGCGTCCCAGCAGGCCCGGCGCGAAGCCGTAGTCGAGTTCCAGGCTCACCTTGCAGGCACCCGCCCCCAGGGCAAGGAAATGCCAGCGGCCACGCAGGCTGCGAAACGGCCCGTCGATCAGGTCAAGATCTATCGACGCCGGCCGCCGGTTGGTGTTGCGGGTCGTGAAGTGGCTGCGCGCGCCCAGGTAGGCGATGTCGACGCGCGCCTGGACGATCTCGGTGCCCGCTGCCGCGGGGTCGGCCGCGACCTCCGGCACCTGCACGCGCGTCGCGGGGCACCAGGGCAGGAACTGCGGATAGCGATCGACATCGCGGACCAGGTCGAACATCTGGGCGTCGCTGTAAGGGACGAGCACGGAACGATGGACGCTGTGCATGGCGGGGCGCGGATGCCCGCGCAAGATTGTTACACTTGAATTCTATCGTCCGGCGCCGCCGGGCGACTTCCCGGCACGATCCGCGGCTGCCAGCGCCGCGGTCCCCTGCCCTCTGCGACCCCGCCCCATGTCGATCACACAGAACCGCAAGGCCCGCTACGACTACGCCGTCGAGGAACGCTTCGAGGCCGGGCTCGTGCTCCAGGGCTGGGAGGTCAAGAGCATACGGGCCGGACGGGTGCAGATGAACGAGGCCTACGTGATCGTGCGCGGCGCCGAGCTGTTCCTGCTCAATGCCCACATCAACACCCTGCCGACGACGTCCACCCACGTCATCGCCGACCCGACGCGCACGCGCAAGCTGCTGCTCAAGGCCGACGAGATCCGCAAGCTGATCGGCAAGGTCGAGCGCGCCGGCTACACGCTGGTGCCGCTGGACCTGCACTTCACGCGCGGGCGAGTCAAGCTCAACGTCGGCCTGGCCAAGGGCAAGCGTGAATTCGAGAAGCGCGCTGCCGAGCAGGACCGCGACTGGAAACGCCAGCAGAACCGGCTGCTCAAGCAAAGGTCCAAGTGATTGACCCCCTCTCCCGGAGGGAGAGGGAGTTGCGTCACCGCGCGGCGGCGATCCGCCGCCAGGTATCGACCACCGAATCCGGATTGAGCGAAATCGACCCTATCCCCTGGTCGACCAGCCACATCGCGAAATCGATGTGGTCCGAGGGTCCCTGGCCGCAGATGCCCACGTACTTGCCGTGCTTGCGGCAGGCGGCGATGGCGCGGCTGATCAGCTGCTTGATCGCCGGGTCGCGCTCGTCGAAGGCATCGGCCACCAGCCCGGAATCGCGGTCCAGCCCCAGCGTCAGCTGGGTGAGGTCGTTGGAGCCGATCGAGAACCCGTCGAAGTACTCGAGGAATTCCTCGGCCAGCAGCGCGTTGGACGGCAGCTCGCACATCATGATGACGCGCAGGCCGTGCTCGCCGCGCTTGAGGCCATGCTCGGCCAGCAGTTCGGTGACCTGGCGGGCCTCCTTGAGCGTGCGCACGAAGGGCACCATCAGTTCGACGTTGGTGTAGCCCATCGTGTCGCGTACCCGGCGGAAGGCAGCGCATTCGAGCGCGAAGCAGCCGGCGAAGCTGGGCGCGATGAAGCGCGACGCCCCGCGGAAACCCAGCATCGGGTTCTCCTCGTCGGGTTCGTAGCGCGTGCCGCCGATCAGCTTCTTGTACTCGTTGCTCTTGAAATCGGACAGGCGCACGATCACCGGCTTGGGCCAGAAGGCCGCCGCTATCGTCGCCACGCCCTCGGTGAGCCGGCTGGCGAAGAACTCGCGCGGATTGGCGTAGCCGTAGGCGAGGCGCTCCACCGCCGTCTTGAGCTGTTCATCGAGCGCCGGATAGTCGAGCACCGCCTTGGGATGCACGCCGATGTGGTTGTTGATGATGAACTCGAGGCGCGCCAGGCCTACGCCCGCGTTGGGCAGCGACTGGAAATCGAAGGCCAGCTGCGGGTTGCCGACGTTGAGCGTGATCTTCACCGGGATCTCGGGAAGCGTGCCGCGCTGTACCGTCTCCACTTCCATCTCGAGGCGCCCGGCGTAGATCATGCCGGTGTCGCCCTCGGCGCAGCTCACCGTGACCTCCATGCCGTCGCTCAGGCGCAGGGTGGCGTCGCCGCAGCCCACCACCGCCGGTATGCCCAGCTCGCGCGCGATGATGGCCGCGTGGCAGGTGCGTCCGCCGCGGTCGGTGACGATGGCCGCCGCGCGCTTCATCACCGGCTCCCAGTTCGGGTCGGTCATCTCGGTGACCAGGATGTCGCCGGCCTGGACCTGGTCCATGTGCGCCGCGTCGTGCACGATGCGCACCCGGCCGGCGCCGATCTTCTGGCCGATTGCCCGGCCCGTGGTCAGCACCTCGGCCGTGCCCTTGAGGCGGTAGCGCAGCTGCGTTTCCTGCTGCGGACGCGACTGCACGGTCTCGGGGCGGGCCTGCAGGATGTAGAGGCGGCCATCGACGCCGTCCTTGCCCCATTCGATATCCATGGGCCGCTCGTAATGCTGTTCGATCGTGACCGCGAAGCGCGCCAGTTCGAGCACCTCGGCGTCGTCCAGCGAGAACCGGTGCCGCTGCGCATCGTCCACCGGCTCGGTGCGCACCGCCCGACCGCCGACGGCGCCGTCGTAGACCATCTTGATCAGCTTGGAGCCCAGGCTGCGGCGCACCAGCGCGAACTTGCCCGCGGCCAGCATCGGCTTGTGGACGTAGAACTCGTCCGGGTTCACCGAGCCCTGCACCACCGTCTCGCCCAGGCCGTAGTTCGAGGTGATGAAGACCACGTCCCGGAACCCCGATTCGGTATCGAGCGTGAACATCACTCCGGCCGAGCCGCGATCGCTGCGCACCATCCGCTGCACGCCCACGGACAGGGCGACATCGGCATGGGCGAAACCCTGGTGCACGCGATACGAGATGGCGCGGTCGTTGTAGAGCGAGGCGAAGACGTCGCGCATGCGCGCCAGCACGGCTTCCACGCCCACCACGTTGAGGAAGGTCTCCTGCTGTCCGGCGAAGGATGCCTCGGGGAGGTCCTCGGCGGTGGCGCTGGAGCGCACGGCCACCGAGATCTCGGCCTCGCCGCCGGCGAGCAGCTGGTACTGGGCACGGACCGCAGCCTCCAGGTCGGCAGGGATCGTGGCGGCCTCGACCCAGTGGCGGATCTCCATGCCGGCATCGGTGAGCGATTTGACGTCATCGACGTCGACCCGCGCCAGGCGCGTGGCGATGCGCTCCTGCAGCCGGTTGGCGGCCAGGAACGCCCGGAAGGCGTGCGCGGTGGTGGCGAAGCCGTCGGGCACGCGGATGCCGCGCCCGCCCAGCTGGCTGAGCATCTCGCCCAGGGAAGCGTTCTTGCCGCCGACGATCTCGACGTCGGACATGCGCAGATCACGCAGGGGAATGACCAATGCCTCGCTATGCATGATTCCTCCAAGCCCGCTGGCCAGCCGTGTATGCCAGAATCGGCCATTCTACCCCGGTCGACCAAGTCTTCTATATGACTTCGCGCAATCCGTCCCCGCAGACCCGCGACATCTTCTTCGTGTCGGACGGCACGGGCATAACGGCCGAGACGCTGGGCCACGCGGTCCTCACGCAGTTCGACAGCCTGGACCTGCACCATCACCGGGTATCGTTCGTCGACAACGCGGACAAGGCCCTCGACGCGCTGGCGCGCATCAACGAATCGTTCCACCGGCTGGGCCGCAAGCCGATCGTCTTCTCGACCCTCGTCAACCCGTCGATGAACGCCATCCTGCACAGCGCCAATGCGCTGATCCTGGACCTGTTCGCCTCTTTCGTGGTGCCGCTCGAGAAGGAACTGGGCACCAAGTCCACCCATACGGTGGGCCGCTCGCACAATATCGTCGATTCGGAGACCTACAAGAACCGCATCGAGGCGATCAACTTCGCCCTGGCCCACGACGACGGCCAGTCCGCGGCCGAACTGCAGCGCGCCGACGTCATACTGATCGGCGTCTCCCGCAGCGGCAAGACGCCTACCAGCCTCTACCTGGCGATGCAGTACGGGGTCAAAGCGGCGAATTACCCGTTGATACCGGAGGATTTCGAGCGCGGCGCGCTGCCCGGGGCACTGGCGCCGTTCCGCAACAAGCTGTTCGGACTCTCCATCGCCCCCGAACGGCTCGCCGAGGTGCGCTTCGAGCGCCGCCCCAACAGCCGCTACGCCTCGCTGGACAACTGCCGCTTCGAGGTCGAGCAGGCCGAACGCCTGATGCGCCTGGGCAGCATCCGCTGGCTGTCGACGACCACCAAGTCGATCGAGGAGATCGCGGTGACCGTCCTGCAGGATTTCCTGGTCGACCGCACCGGCTGAACAACCCGGGGTTTATTACGGAATGCCAAGGTTTTCCATCATAAATCCCTCTATTTCCCCGCCCCTGCACCCCCTACGCTAGTACCGATTCGGACCGCGTGGTCCGTGCCCCTGCCGGCACGGGCCGCGCGTTCGCGTCCGGATCGCGGTCTGCGGGGCTCGCCCCCGGACCGTACACCGCGAATACAGGAGCACTCGGGAATGCGTACAGGCACGGCGGGGCTTGCGGAGGTGGTGCGCGCGCGCGTCTGGCCATTTGCCGTCGCGCTGGCGGCGTGGTTCGCGCTCGCGGGCGATGCGGCGGCAACTGCAGCGGCCGACCCGATCGCCGCCGATCTGTCGTTCGAACAGCTCGGCGAGATGGAAGTGAGCGGCGTGTCCAAGTCGGCCGAGCGCACGCTCGATGCGCCGGCGGCAGTCACGGTGATCGGCAGCGCGGAACTGCGCGCCTTCGGTTTTCGCACGCTCGCCGAGGTCCTGGCGGTCGCGCCGGGCTACTTCGCCTACGACGATCGCGCCTATGGCTATGTCGGTGTCGGTGGCCTCGCGCCGATCGGCGGCACCAACAGCCGGGTGCTGCTGCTCATCGACGGCTTCCCCAGCAACGACAATGTCTTCGAGCAGGCCCTGCTCGGCCCCGAGGCGATCATCGACCTGGATCTCATCGACCGCATCGAGATCATCCGCGGGCCCAGCTCGTCGGTTTACGGCGCCAACGCCTTCTTCGGCGTCATCAATGTCATCCTCAAGACCCCGGCCCAGCTCGATTCGGGCGCGGAAGTCTGGCTCGGTTCGAACCAGGAGCATGGCGCCTCGGCTACCGTCAGCGGCGCGGGCAGCGCGGACCTGCGCTACTTCATCCGCGCCAGCCTGTCGGGCACCGACGGTCCCGACGTGAGCTTCAACCAGCAGCCGGGCATACCGGCGGCCGTGCGCTACGCCGGGCTCGACGGCACCGACATCTCGCGCGTGTTCGCCAAGATCATCGACGGCAACCTGCGCCTGAACCTGGGATTCAGCGATCGGCGCCAGCAGGCGGGCTACGGCCTGCACGGCGATGTCGTCAACGACCCGCGCAGCTGGCTGCGCGACGGCGATTCCTGGGCCGACCTGCGCTACGAGGGAACGGTGGGCACCGCCGACGACTACGTGCTGCGCGCATCGCTGGCCCAGTACCGCTACGACGCGCAGATCGTCGACGTCGCCATAGCGCCCAACGCCATACCGGCCCTGGGCGAATGGCTGGACACCGAGCTCACCTGGACGCACCGCTTCAGCGCACACAACCGCCTTATCCTCGGCACCGAGCTGCGCCGCGATTTCGTGCAGAACCTGACGCAGTCCAACGCATTGCTCGGAACCTTCCAGGACGCCACCGACAATGCCGTCCGCCTCGGCATGTACATGCAAAGCGACGTCGACTGGTCCGACCACTGGTCTTCCAGCGTGGGGGTGCGCGGCGACCGCAACGACGACATCAACAGCGTCAACCCGCGCTTCGCGCTGATGTACAAGCCTGACACCCGCCAGGTCGTCAAGCTGATGGCGGGCAGCGCGTTTCGCGAGGCCAGCCTGTTCGAGAGCGATTTTGCCCAGCCGCCCTCCTTCCTCACCAACCCGAACCTGCGCCCCGAACGGATCCGCACGGTCGACCTGTCCTACGAGACGCAGTTCAGCGCCGAGACGCGCGCCTCGGTGACGTACTTCCATTACCGGGCACTCGACCTGATCGACCAGGTGCTGCTGGACCCGGTCAGCGGTTCCACCCAGTTCCAGAACATCGCCAGCGCCCGCGCAGCCGGCCTTGACGTCGCGCTGGAGCAGGCGGTGGGCAAGCGCCTGCAGCTGCGCCTGAGCGGGTCGTACGCCGACGCCATCGACGAGAACGGCAACTGGCTGCAGAATTCCCCGCACTTCACCGGCCGGCTCGGCGCGCAGCAGCAGCTCCCGTTCGAATGGCGCCTGGGCGCCGAGGCGCTGTACGTGAGCGCGCGCCGCTCGTTCGACAACTCGCCGATCAACGGCTACGTCACCGCCAACGCCACGGTGTCGACCCAGCCGCGGCGCGGCCGCCCGTCGTTCTCGTTCGGGGTCTACAACGCCTTCGATCGCAGCTATGCCCAGCCGCTGGCGGGCCTGGCCAGCGTCAACGACCCCGGCCGCACCTGGCGCGCCAGCGCAGGCTACTCGTTCTAGGCGACCGAGGCCGACGCGATGCAGACCCCGCAGCTCCGCGCAGGCCCAGGAAAGGGGCGCCGCCGCGCCGCGCCCCTGCTGGCCGTCGCGGCCTGCCTGGCGCTGTGCGGTGGCGTGCTCGCCCAGGCGCTCACCGAATCGCAGCTGCGCGCCCGCTTCGTCCTCAATTTCGTCCGCTTCACCGAGTGGCCCGAACGCACCTTCGCCCGGCCCGATGCGCCGCTCAACGTGTGCGTGCTCGGCACGGTCGACGCCTTCGACGGCGCGCTGGCGGCGCTCGATGGCGCCCAGGCCGGCCAGCACCGCATCGAGATCCACAACGCGGTCAGCGCCGAACAGGCCGCCGACTGTCATCTGCTGTTCGCGCCCGACAGCGAGCTGCGCCGCCTGCAGGGCGCGCGCGAGGCCATCGGCCATCGCGCCGTGCTGATCGTCGGCGAGAGCGAGGCGGTGCTCGACCATGGCGGCATGATCGCGCTGCGCACCGTCGACCGGCACCTGAGCTTCGTCGTCAAGATGGGCGTCGCGCGCGAGACCGCCCTGAATTTTTCCCCGCAGATGCTGCATGCCGCAGCCGAGGTTCTGCCATGAGAAAGCTCCTGCACTGGGTATTCGCCCGCGCATCGATACGCACCAAGGTGATCGCCGTGGCGCTCACGACGGCCGGCTTCGCGCTGCTGACGTGCACCATCGGCCTGGCGTTCTTCAAGTACAGCGAGGCCCAGCGGGCACTGTGCACCGAGGTCACCGGCACCGCTTCGGTCCTGGCCGAGAACCTGCGCGCCGCCGTCATCTTCGAGAACCGCGAAGGCGCCCGCGAGATCATCGAGAGCCTGCACGCCAATCCGAACATCCGCTCGGCGGAGATCGACCGCAAGGATGGCAGCGACCTCTTCTCGGTGTGGCATGCCGCGCCCAACGCGCTGGACACGGCCTGGTTCACGCCGACCTGCACGTACTCGAGCCCGATCGTCTCGGACGGCGACTTCTACGGCCTGCTGTGGCTGCAGGCGGCCGACCAGGAATTCATCCCCACGCTGGGACGCACCGGCCTCGTCCTGCTGGGCGCGGCCGGCGTCGGCTTGCTGCTGGCCCTGGCCATCAGCGGCCCCCTGGCGCAGCTCATCGCGCGCCCCATCGCCAACCTTGCCGCAGTGACCAAGCGCGTGGGAGTCAGCGCCGATTACCGGATGCGCGTGGCCAGCCCCTCGGACGACGAGATCGGCCAGCTGGTGGAGGATTTCAACCGCATGCTCGAGCAGATCGAAAAGCGCGACGACGAGCTCGCGGTCTATCGCGAATCGCTCGAGCAGCAGGTCGAGACGCGCACCGCCGAGCTGCGCGACGCCAAGGAACGGGCCGAGGCGGCCAGCGAGGCCAAGTCGCGCTTCCTGGCGACGATGAGCCACGAGATCCGCACGCCGATGAACGGCGTGATCGGCATGACCCAGCTGCTGCTGCGCAGCCGCATCGACGACCGCACGCGCCGCTACGCGCAGACGGTGGACCAGTCGGCGCAGGCGCTGATGCACATCATCGACGACGTGCTCGACTTCTCGCGCATCGAGGCCGGCCGGCTCAAGCTCGAGCTGGCGCCCTTCTCGCCGCGCCGGCTCATCGACGACACCGTCGCGCTGTTCGGCGACGGCGCCTCCTCGCGCGGCGTCCTGCTCACCCGGCGCTGCAGCATCGACATCGACCAGCGTGCCGTCGGCGACGTGCACCGGCTGCGCCAGATCACCTCGAACCTGGTCTCCAACGCGGTCAAGTTCACCTCGCGCGGGACGGTGGTCATCGGCCTGGATTGGGCGCGGATACCGACGCAGACCACCGACGGCCGCCTGCGCGTCCAGGTGCAGGACACCGGCATCGGCATGCCGGCCTCGGTCATCGATCGCCTGTTCGAACCTTTCGAGCAGGCCGACAGTTCGATGTCGCGCCGCTACGGCGGCTCGGGCCTGGGCCTGGCCATCGTGCGGCGCCTGATCGAGCTCATGGGCGGATCGATCCACGTCTCCAGCCGTGAAGGCGTGGGCACCACGGTCCTGTTCGAGGTCGATGTCGGCTGGGCCGCCGCTGCCGCGCCGGAGTTGCCGCGCGATCCGGCCGGGCCGGTCACCGAGGCCAGCGCCCTGGAGATCGTCTCGGCCAACGGCACCCGTCCGTCGGTGCTGCTGGTCGAGGACAACCCGATCAATCAGATCGTCGCCCACGAAATGCTCCAGCAGCTCGGCTGCGACGTCAGCCAGGCCGAAACCGGCGTGACCGCGGTGGCCGTGGGCACCACGCGGCCCTTCGACCTGATCCTGATGGACTGGCAGCTGCCCGAGATGGACGGCCTGGAAGCGATACGCCGCATCCGCGCGCACGAGGCGCGCACCGGCGCCGAGCGCGTGCCGATCTACTCGCTGACGGCCAATGCCATGCCGGGCGACGCGGAAAAGTGCCTGGCTGCCGGTGCCGACGGCTACCTGGCCAAGCCGTTCAACTTCGAGCAGCTGCGCCTGCTGGTCAAGGCCAGCACCAGCCTGCGCAAGACGATACCGACGACACCGGCGCCATAGCCGGCGCCGGGCGGTCGCGCCGCTGCGCTACGGCGCCGGACGCGGCTGCAGCAGGTGGAAGGCCACCTCGACCTTGTCGTCCAGGGTCGAGGTATCGGACCATTCGCCCTGCCCCACGGCAAAGTCGAGCCGCGATATCGCGAAGCTGCCATCGAACCAGCGTCCCTGCGGTCCGGCCGCGACCGTGAAGCTCACCGGCAGGTGCACGGTATGTCCCTTGAGCGTGAACGAGCCGCGCGCCAGGAAGCGGCCGGCGCCCTGGGGCTCGAACGCGTCCGCATCGAAGCTCGCCTGCGCGAAATGCGCCGCGTCGAAGAATCCGCCGCTGCGCAACAGGTCGTCGGCCTCGCGCGAGCCCGCATTGACCGACGCCACCGCCACGTGCGCATGGACACTGCCGCGCCCCGGCTGCTGCGGATCGAAATCGATCGCGACATCGTAGTCGCGAAATCCGCCCTGCAGCGGCGTACCCATCTGCGCCGCCGTGAAGCGTATCGCGCCGTTGTCGGGAGCTCCGGCCCATGCCGCGCCCAGCGTGGCGGCGATGCCCGCTGCCAGCACGGCCGCACCGGCGCCGCGTCCCCGGCGCTCGGCCGACCGTGCGGAACCTGCGCGCGCGCTACGCAAGGGGATGCTCCTGGCTGCGCGCTTGCGCGTCGGCCCCACCCAGCGTGACCTCGCGCCAGGCCAGCCCGCGGTACGGATGCGCCGGATCCCAGGGCAGCGGCTTGTGGTCGGTGCCCGAGCCGGGCGCCGGCAAGGGGAAGATCAGCGAGCTGGCCGAATGGTGCGCGATGTGCCCGGTCGCATGATGGTTCTCCTGGTGGATATGCCCGTAGAACACGGTCACCCGCGCATAGGGCTCGAGCAGCGCCAACGCCCGATCGCCGTCCTGCGTGGCCCAGCCCCATTGCGGCTGCAGGTCGAACAGCGGACGGTGCGTCAGCACCACGATGGGCGCATCGAGCGGGCGGTCGGCCAGGTCCTTGGCCAGCCAGTCGAGCTGTTCGGCGCCCAGTGCGCCGGCCGGATCCGAGACGTTGTCGAGCGCGATGAAGTGGATGCCCTTGTGGTCGAACGTGTAATGGCTCGGACCGAAGAATTCGCGGTAGGCCGCGCCATGGTCGGCCGAGGCATCGTGTTCGCCGGGCAGGAAGCGGATGTCGCGCACCCGCAGCGCCGCAACCTGGTCGCGGAACTGCGCCATGCGCGCACGGCGCAGATCGCCGTCGAGCGTGAGATGGGTCAGGTCGCCGGTGAAGACGATGAAGTCCGGGTCGACCGGCAGCGCATTGACCGCCGCTATCGCCTTGGGCAACGTGCCGGCGGCGTCGGGATTGGCCGGTCCGTTGTAGCCCCAATGCGTGTCCGACAGCTGCACGAAGAAGAAGTCGCCTTGCGCCGCGCCACCGGAACGGGCGCCGGTGGCGCAAGCGCCCAGACCCAGTCCCGACGCGAAAACCACCCCGCCATACCCTGCCAAGCGCAGGAAATCCCGCCTGTCCAGCCCTGCCTGCATGACTTTCTCCCTTAGTGACGCCCGGCAACGATCCGGGCAAGCGCATGCAATACTGGCGGCCGCCGCGGTTTATTCCGCGGCGGCGCCGGTCGGGGAGAAATATCTTTTTTGATCGACCGGGAATAAATTCCCGCCGATTGCAGTATCCGGTGCAGGCGCCCGCGGACCGTGCCAGGCCGCGGCCGCGGTCGACGACACCTTATCGAACGAACAGCCTGCAGCGTGAACAAGACAAGAACGCAAACCCGGTGAACGCAAACCCGCCTGCACCGCGCTCCGAGCGCTTCGCCGCGCTGGCGCTGCCGCACCTGGACGCGGCCTACAACCTCGCACGCTGGCTCACGCGCAACGACAGCGATGCCCAGGATGTGGTCCAGGATGCCTACCTGCGCGCCTTCCGTGCCTTCGACGGATTGCGCGGCGATGCGATGCGGCCCTGGCTGCTCGCGATCGTCCGCAATGCCAGCCTGAGCTGGCTGGCGCAGCGCCACCGCGGGCGCGAGCTGAGCTACGACGAGGACCTGCACGGCGACAAGGACGCGGACGGCGACGCCGCGGCGCAAGCCCTCGATCCGCAGGTCCTGCTGATGCGCGCGCAGGACAAGCGGCGCCTGGATGCGGCGATCGACAGCCTGCCGCTGGCGTTTCGCGAGGTCATCGTGCTGCGTGAACTGCAGGAATGCTCGTACGAGGAAATCGTCCGGATACTGGGCGTGCCGCCCGGCACGGTGATGTCGCGCCTGGCGCGCGGCCGCGCGCGCCTGCTGCGCCTGCTGGCGACCGAAGCACACGGGAGTACGCGATGACGAATTGCCTGGAGATGGCGCCGCTGCTGGCCTTGGCGCCCGACGAATTGCCGGAACCGCAGCGCGCGCTCCTCACCCACCTGGAAGCTTGCCCGGACTGCCGCGCCCGCCAGGCGCTGTTTGCCGGCATCCGGGCCGCCACCACCCGCACTGCCACGCAGCATGCGGCACCGGCGGCATTGCGCGCGCGGCTGGCGGCCGCGCTGCACGCCGAGGAAGCG